>JGI12210J13797_10818852_pt1 | contig 10970 bp, 9 predicted proteins | sample ElkSlonscriptome_3_FD_13797 | JGI IMG/M metagenome (IMG submission 13797) | reverse complement strand
ACCCTCGGCGACACGCCGTGGTCCTCCTGTCGCAGGCGTTGGGTGGAGGGATGAGCTCACGGCTGTTCCAGCGGGTCCGTGAGGAGCGGGGCCTGGCCTACGCCGTGTACAGCTTTCACGCCTTCCACGCCACAGCGGGCGTCCTGGGCGTCTATCTGGGTACCCGGCCCGCCGCCGTGGAGGAGGCCATGGAGGCGGTGAGGGCCGAGATGACCGCGCTGGCGCGGGAGGGCCTCCCTGCCGACGAGCTGGCCCGGGCCCGGGCCCAGGTGAAGGGGCACCTCACCTTGGCTCTGGAGTCCACCAGCGCTCGACTTCATCGCCTCGCCAGCTCGGCGCTCCGCGGCGATCCGCTCCTCACCCTCGACCAACTCCTGGCCCGCTACGAGGCCGTAAGCGCCGATACCGTCGCGGAGGTCGCCGAGGAGTTCCTGGATCCGGCGGGGCTGACTCTGGTGTGCCTCGGGCCTGGCCCTACGGGTGACGCGTCGGGGGCCATCGAGTAGAATGCGTGCGCCCGTGGGCGTCTGCGGGCTCCACCCACACCATCCGAAGGACGGGCAAGATGCTCATCGGCGTACCCGCAGAGATCAAACGTGAGGAGTACCGCATCGCCCTGACGCCGGCGGGAGCCGAGGCGTTTACCGCCGCCGGCCACGGGGTGATCGTGCAGGCGGGAGCTGGATTGGCCAGCGGCTTCACAGACGACTTCTATAAAGGCGCCGGGGCGGAGATCGTGGACACGGCAGAGGAGGTCTGGGCCCGGGCCGAGATGATCATGAAGGTCAAAGAGCCCATCGAGCCCGAGTGGCCCCGGATGCGAGAGGGACAGCTCCTCTTCACCTACTTCCACTTCGCAGCCTCGGAGCCCTTGACCCAGGCTGTCATGGACTCCGGAGCGGTGGCTCTGGCGTACGAAACCGTAGAGCTGCCCAGTCGAGAACTCCCGCTCCTGACACCGATGTCCGAGGTCGCCGGACGGATGGCGGTCCAAGAGGGCGCCAAGTACCTCGAACGGCACTCCGGAGGGGCTGGGGTGCTCCTGGGCGGCGTCCCCGGCGTGCTGCCGGGGAAGGTCCTCATCCTCGGGGGCGGCGTGGTGGGTGTGAATGCGGCGAAGATGGCGGCAGGCCTCGGTGCCCGGGTTTCGATCATGGACATCAATCTGGCTCGGCTTCGCTACCTGGACGACGTGATGCCCGCCAACGTCAGCCTCCTCTTCAGCACCCGCTACGCCGTCCGGAAGCAACTCGAGGACTCGGATCTGGTCATCGGCGCGGTCCTCATCCCGGGAAAGAAGGCGCCGAGGCTGGTGACCCGAGAGGACCTGGCGAACATGCGGCCCGGGTCGGTCATCGTCGACGTGGCCGTGGACCAGGGGGGGTGCATCGAGACGATCAAGCCCACGACTCACGACGACCCGATCTACACGGTGGACGGGGTGATCCACTACGCCGTGGCCAATATGCCCGGAGGCGTCCCCAGAACGAGCACGCTGGCGCTGACCAACGCGACGCTTCCGTACGCCCTCACCCTCGCGGGGAAGGGGTGGAAGGCGGCGTGCGCCGCCGATCGCGCTCTGACCCTCGGTCTCAACGTGATCGAGGGCCGGGTCACCTACGCCGGCGTCGCGGAGGCCTTCGGCATGGAGTCACACGACGCCTCCGCCTTCCTGAACTGAAGGAGCGCGCCGTGATGGCCTGTGTCCTCGATCTCAGGGGATTTCGGTGAGTGAGAGCGTTCGGTTCGTTCGACTGGACTCCAACCCGGACCTTCCGCTTCCGGCCCGGGGCACGCCCCAGGCCGCGGGGTATGACGTGCGTTCCGCCGAACCGGAGTTCGTGTTGGAGCCGGGCGAGATCCGGCGCGTGCACACTGGGCTCGTCATGGAGCTCCCCGCCGGGATCGAATGCCAGGTCCGACCCCGATCCGGCCTGGCGGTGCGGCATGGGATCAGCCTTCCGAACACGCCCGGGACCATCGATCCGGACTATCGGGGAGAGCTTCTGGTCGCCCTCATCAACCTGGGTCGGGACTCCGTGACCATCGCCCGCGGAGAGCGGATCGCCCAACTCGTCTTCGCCCGGTTCGAGGTGCTGGACGTGGTCGAGGCGGAGGCGGTTTCCACCACGGTCAGAGGCAGCGGCGGGTTCGGATCCACGGGTCGGACCTGACGGGACCATGGCGGTTTCGTCCGGTGCTGCATAAACATTTGATCATGGGCCGTGGAAAACCCCCGGGACGCATTGCCCCTACCGGGGTTGCGGGTATAGCTTCCGTGCCTTGTCCCGAGGCGCTCCGACCAACGGCTCCCACCCTACCCGCGCCCTACCAACCCTACCTCACGTGTCCGAATTTCGTCGCTGGTTGAACTCCGGCCGTCTCATCCCGGTGAACGACATCGCCGTGGACCTCGGGACGGCCAACACACTCGTATATGTGAAGGGCGAGGGCATCGTGTTGAACGAGCCCTCCGTGGTCGCGGTTCAGAAGGCCACGGGGCAGATCGTGGGGATCGGGCTCGAGGCCAAGAGGATGCTCGGTAGGACGCCGGAAGGGATCGAGGCGGTCCGGCCTCTGAAGGACGGGGTGATCGCCGACGTCGACGTAACCGAGGGGATGCTCCGGCACTTCCTCAAGCAGGTCACGGCGAAGCGGATCTTCCGCATCAAGCCCCGGGTCGTGGTCGGCGTACCGTCCGGAATCACTGAGCTCGAGCGTCGGGCCGTGCGATCCTCTGCCATGGCCGCCGGGGCCAAGGCGGTGTACATGGTCGATGAGCCCATGGCGGCCGCCATCGGTGTCGGGCTCCCGGTGGAGACTCCGACGGGGAACATGGTCATCGACATCGGGGGAGGCACCACGGAGATCGCCGTGATCGCCCTCTCCGGCATCGTGTCGAACACCTCGATCCGCGTCGGCGGAGACGAATTGGACTCCGGGATCGTCACCTTCCTCCGGAAGAACTACAACCTCCTCATCGGAGAGCCCACCGCCGAGGCCATCAAGGTCCAGATCGGCTCCGCCTTCGACTACGGTGAAGAGCGGGAGATGGAGGTGAAGGGTCGGGATCTGGTCAGCGGCATCCCGAAGACAGTCACCGTGCACTCCCAGGAGATCCGGGAGTGCATCCAGGAGCCCATCCAGGCCATCGTCGAGGCCGTGCGTCGGGCGTTGGAGATCACACCTCCGGAGCTGTCGTCGGACATCGTGGATCGGGGCATCGTCATGACCGGGGGGGGAGCGCTGATCCGTGGTCTCGATCGCCTCCTCGAGCACGAGACGAACCTCCCCATTCATGTGGACGAGGACCCCCTCACCTGCGTGGTGCGCGGATGTGGCCGGATTCTGGACGACCTCACCAAGTACCGGCCCGTACTGACCACCTGACGGGGTCATGGCCCCGATGCCCCCCAAGGTCGCCGACGAGAACGGTGCGCATCGGGAGTTCCGGGGCGCGCTGGTGGTCCTCGCCGTCGCCTTCATCCTCCTGCAGCTTCCCGAAGGCGGCCAGGCTCCTCTGGCCTCCCTTCTTCGAGGCACCGCCCTCCGCCCCTTCCTGGCCCTTCAGGAGTCCCGTGTCGCGGCGGCCGACCGGTCCGCACGGGTGGAGGAGCTCCAGGCCCAGATCGACTCTCTCACCGTGGACGCCGTGTCTCGCTCCACCGTGGTGGCCGAGAACAGGCTGCTTCGGGGGCTCCTGGACCTCTCCAGCGAGCTTGGACCGGGTTGGCGGGCGGTCCGGGTCCTGCGGCCCGGTACCGCAGAATCCCGGAGTACCCTCCTGGTGGACATTGGTCGGAGAGACGGGATCGCGCCCCGTGCGCCGCTCATCACCCGGGAAGGGCTCGCCGGTGTGATCCGGGAGGCGATGCCCAGCCAGGCCGTCGGGATGGACTGGAGCCACCCGGACTTCCGGGCCAGCGCCATGACCCGGGACGGATTCTGGTTCGGGCTGGTGGAGAGCCGACCGGGGCGTTTCCAGGAGGCGTCCCGTCTCCTCCTGAGCGGAGTCCCCTTCAACGCCCGGGTCGACGCCGGCACCGTGGTGGTGACCAGCGGCCTCGGACAGGCCTTTCCCCGGGGAATCCCCATCGGCAGGATCGCCTCGGTCGCAGACTCCATCGGCGGGTGGCAGAAGAGCTACTGGTTGGAGCCGTTCGTCGAGGTGGGTAGCGTGACCCATGCCTTGGTGGCGCTCGAGGGCACGACGCTCCGGGACGAGGTGACCGAGACGTGGACCGAGTCCGAATTGCTGCGGGCCGAGGAGCGGGCCAGGCGGCTCGAGGCGCTCGACGACTCTCTCCAGGCGGCCCGGGACTCCGTAGACCGACTCCGCGATTCCCTGCGGAGTCTGACCGGCGACACCGTGACGTCGGCCGGAGGAGGGGGATCCGAGTGAGGATCGTAGACGTCGTCGTCGCGGGGCTCCTGGTGCTCCTTCATCTGGTCGTACACGTCGGCTTCGGCGTCGGGGCTGCGGCCCCGGACCTCTTCACCCTGGCGTTGCTCATCGTGGCCCGAGGGCTCCATATGGCCGGGGCCACGGGGCTGGGCCTCTTCCTGGGTCTTCTCGAGGACGCCCAGGGACTCCTCGCCTTTGGAGCCCACGGCTTCGCGCTGGCGGTGGTCGGGGCCCTGGCCGCCCGGAGCCGGGAGCTCTTCGTCGGCGACTCCCTCCTCTTCGTCGGCGCCTACCTCTTCGTCGGAAAGTGGCTTCGTGACGCGGTGTACTGGGTCGCGGCTGGATCGCAGCTCCGAGGCTCCATCGGTGAGGCCCTTTTGGTCGACGCCGGCCTGGGGGCATTCTACATGACGGTAGTGGGACTCCTGGTGGTCTTCCTGACAGGTGCGCTCGTGGCGCCCCGGGGAGTTGGATCTTGAACGCGTATCATCCCCTGGCCCGTAAATTCCGAGGCCGGCTGGCCCTGGCGGGGCTGGGCTTCTTCATCCTCCTCCTGGGAGGGGCCTTCTTCCGGCTGCAGATTCTCCGGGCCGGGGACTACGTGGTCACCGCCCGGGAGAACCTCATCCGGCGGGTCGATCTGCCGGCACCTCGTGGCACGATCTACGACCGCTACGGTCGGATTGTCGCGGAGAACGTTCCCGGCTACGCAGTCACCCTCCTCCCGGCCCCCCTCGATTCGCTCCGGGCAACCCTCCATCGACTCAGTCCGATCATGGAGCTGACTGCGGAGGACATCGAGGAGTTGATGGTCCGGGCGAACCGGGATCGCGGCCTTCCCCTCGAGGTGGATATCGACGCTCCCTTCGAGGCGGTGTCGGCTCTCGAGGAGGTCCGGAGCGACTTCCCCCAGGTCTTCGTGGAGGCCCGCCCCCGGCGACTCTACCACGGGGGTGCGGCGGCGGGCCACGTGACGGGCTACATCGGCGAGATCACGGAAGAGGAGCTCGACCAGCCGGAGTTCCAGGACAAGCGTCGGTACGATCAGGGCGTGATCGTGGGGAAGACGGGAATCGAGAAGGAGTACGAGTCGGTGCTCCAGGGACGCCCCGGCACCCGCTACGTGGAGGTGGACGCCCGAAGGCGGATCGTCGGCGACATCGCTGGTCGCTCGGATCAGGCGGTGGCGGGGCGGGATATCGTCCTCTCCCTGGACCTGACCCTTCAGGAGTTCATCCACGAGATCTTCCCGGATACGCTGACCGGAGCCGTGGTGGCCCTGGACCCTGCCGACGGCAATATCCTGGCCCTCTACTCCGCCCCATCGTTCGATCCCAACGAGTTCGTGGGGGGCATCGACCCGGCCCGCTGGGTCGAGCTGAACGATCCGGATCAGAAGCCCCTGTACAACCGGTCGGTCCTGGGGCGCTTCGCGCCGGCGTCCACCTGGAAGCTCGCCTCCGCTGCCATCGCCCTGGACCTGGGCCTGGTGCAGCCCTACGAGCGCATGGAGGAGCCGTGTACCGGCGGCTTCCGCTTCGGGAATCGGGTCTTCCGGTGCTGGAATCGGGAGGGGCACGGCGATGTGAATCTCCTGGAGGCGATCCAGCACTCCTGCGACGTCTTCTTCTATCAGCTGGGGCTTCGCGTCGGTTTGCAGCGGCTCCTGGACGAGTCCAACGAGCTCGGCTTCGCGGATCGCTGCGGCATCGACCTCCCCCAGGAGAACCCCGGGGTCTTCCCCAAGGGACCGGAGTTCTGGGAGGAGCGCTTCGGGTACACGCCCCGTGAGGGGGAGGTCTTGAGCCTGTCCATTGGCCAGGGGCCGAACTCCCAGACGCCCCTCAAGATGGCCCAGTTCTACGTCGCCATGGCCCGGGATGGTTCGGCGCCGGCCCCTCGCCTCTTCCCAGCGGGTCCGTTCCCGGCTCCGGAGGGGTGGGAGCTGAACCTGACCCCGGAGGCGTTGGAGATGATGCGGGAGGGACTCCGCCGGGTGACGGCTCCCGGCGGGACCGCGTACATGTCGTCCCTCGAGCACTGGGACCTGATGGGGAAGACCGGGACGGGCCAGAACCCTCTCAGCGTCCAGGGGCTCGCCGAAGACCACGCCTGGTTCGCCGGGATGGCGGGGCCGAAGGGCGAGGTTCCGGAGGTGGTGGTCGTCGTCCTCGTCGAGTATGGCGGCGGCGGGTCCACTACGGCGGCGCCGATCATGGCGAAGACCGCCGACTTCTACCTCCGGCGGAAGTACGGCATCCCCATCGACACGATCCAGACCCTGCGGGAGCACGTCATGACCGGACCCTGGCCGGATTGGGCCCCGCTGCCGCCGCCTCGGCGTGTCGCGGACCCTGCGCCTCCCACGGGGGAGCCGGAGGGCGGGTGAAGGGCATCCTCCGAGCCTGGGCCGTCGATTCCCCGCTGGTCGTCGTCGCACTGATCCTGAGTCTCTTCGGCCTCGCCATGATCTTCTCGGCGGGGCTGACCAACTTTCCGGAGCCCGGCGTGGTCAACGCCTGGCGCCGACAGGCGGTCTGGTTCGGCCTGGCCATGGTGGCCTTCACCATCGTGAGCCGGATCAGCGTGCGCTGGCTGGAGTGGGCCGCCGTACCCGCCTACGTGATCGGTGTCGTACTGCTGGCGGCGACGCTGGTCGTGGGTACCGGGGCCGGAACGGCGGCGGGGACCAAGAGCTGGATCGTCCTCGGGCCCCTTCGTTTTCAGCCCGCGGAGCCCGCGAAGCTCGCCACAATCCTCGTCCTGGCCAGGTACCTCTCTTCCCGGGGGGACGGGGTCCAGAGCCTCCGGGACCTGGTGGTGCCCAGCGCCATCGCCGCGATCCCCCTGGGGCTGGTGATGCTCCAGCCGGATCTGGGGACGGCGCAGGCCTTCGTGGGGATCCTCTTCGCCGCCCTCTTCTGGGCCGGTACGCCGATCCCCCTCCTCCTCCTCCTGGCGTCGCCCCTCCCTTCGCTGATCCTGGCCTTCGACACGGTGACCTGGTCCCTCTACTTCGTGGTCCTTCTGGGGGCGCTCTACCTGTGGCGGTACCGGCTCTTCTTCTACGAGTCCGTGGCGGTGATCCTGGCGAACCTCGCCGCCGGGACGATCGCCGCTCCGCTCTGGAACTCGTTGGCGGAGTACCAGCAGAACCGACTCCTGGTCTTCCTGGATCCGGACGTGGATCCCCGAGGCGCCGGGTACCACCTGATCCAGTCCATGGTGGCGGTGGGGAGCGGGGGGGTGTGGGGGAAGGGCTTCACCGACGGTACCCAGAAGGCCTTCGACTTCCTCCCGGAGCAGCACACCGACTTCATCTTCAGCGTGGTGGGAGAGGAGCTCGGCTTCGTGGGGGTCGCGGTGGTCCTGCTCCTCTTCGCCTTCCTCCTGGGACGCCTCATCCGCCTCGCGGAGCAGGCAGGGGATCCCTTTGCGGGCCTCGTTCTCCTCGGTATCTTCGGCGCTTGGCTCGTCCACATCTTCGTGAGCGTGGGCATGACAGTGGGTCTGGTGCCCGTAACCGGGATTCCGCTCCCGTTCGTGAGTTATGGGGGCAACTTCCTGCTGATGTCCTGGGTGGCTGTGGCCCTCGCGGCTCGGGTGGCCCACGACGACGAGCGGATCGTGGCTTGACCCCATCGCCGGAGACCCCATGGCCTGGTTCCGCAAAGACAAGAAGCCCCTGAAGGCGTCGGATCGACGTGAGCTACCCACCGACGTCTTCGACAAGTGCAAGGGGTGTGGGGAGATCCTCTACCGGGAGAAGTTGGCCCAGAACCTCAACGTCTGCCCGAACTGCGGCTTTCACTTTCGCATCCCGGCGGATGAGTACGCGGATCTGCTCCTCGACACCGATTCCTTCGAGGAGCACGACGCCCACCTCCGGAGCGGGGACCCTCTGGGGTTCAGGGACCTCAAAGGTTACGCCGACCGAGTTGCCGCCGCCGAGAAGAAGGTGGGGCGCAACGAGGCGGTGATCACCGGCGTGGGGACCCTGGACGGCCGGGACGTCGCCATCGCCGTCATGGATTTCCGCTTCATCGGCGGCTCCATGGGTTCGGTGGTGGGTGAGAAGATCGCTCGGGCTGGTCGCACTGCCCTGAAGCGAGGGATCCCCCTGCTGATCGTCAGCGCCTCGGGAGGCGCCCGGATGATGGAGGGGATCTACTCCCTCATGCAGCTCGCCAAGACCTCGGCGGTGCTGGCCCGGATGCACGAGAAGGGGCTCCCCTTCATCTCGATCCTGACCGACCCCACCACCGGCGGGGTGACCGCTTCCTTCGCCATGCTCGGGGATGTGAACCTCGCCGAGCCTGGAGCGCTGATTGGCTTCGCCGGGCCTCGGGTCATCGAGGAGACGATCAAGCAGGAGCTTCCCAAGGGCTTTCAGCGGGCGGAGTTCCTCCTGGAGCACGGCATGGTCGACCGGGTGGTGGATCGGCGGGAGCTGAAGAGCGAGGTCTCTCTGCTGTTGCAGCACATGGCTGGGAACGACGACGGGTAGTGCCTTCCTCCTCGACCCCGGATCGGCTGGATCGGCCCTTCCTGGACCCCCTCTTCGATCGCCTCTTTCCACCGTTGCCCGCCGGCGTCCACTGGGGGCTGGAGCGGATGGAGGGTGCGCTGTCGGAGTTGGGCAACCCCGAGCGACGGTCCCCCTCGATTCATGTCGGCGGGACCAATGGAAAGGGATCCGTGGCCTCGACTATCGCCTCGGTGCTGCGTCGGCGCGGGCTCAGGGTGGGCCTCTACACCTCCCCCCACCTCTGCTCCCTGACCGAGCGATTCCAGATCGACGGACGTCCTGCCGATCCCGAAGTCCTCACGGCTGTGGCGGACGACGTCCGGGGCGTCATCCTCGGTCACGGGCTGACCTTCTTCGAGGCCTGCACCGTCCTGGCCTTCCAGTACTTCGCCCGTGAGAACGTGGAGGTCCAGGTGGTGGAGGTGGGGCTCGGCGGCCGCCTCGACGCCACCAATGTGCTTCGGCCCCGGGTGTCGGTCCTGACCAATGTAGATCTGGACCACGCCGACTTCCTGGGCGACACGAAGGAGGCCATCGCCGCCGAGAAGGCCGGGATCCTGAAGCCCGATGTCCCGGCAGTCACCGCAGAGGCGGATCCGGGGCCCCTTGCGGTCTTCCGGCGCCGGGCCGGGGAGGTCGGGGCGCCCCTGACGGTCCTCGATCCTGCGGAGATCACGGGGCTCGTCGTGGAGCACGACCGCACCCTTCTCGAGCTCGAGACGGCGCCATGGGGCCCCCTGAGCCTCCAGACGCCTCTGGTGGGAGCGCATCAGGCGGTCAACGCCGCCCTGGCCGTACGAGCCCTGGAGTGCCTCCCGGATGGCCTCCGTCCCCGAAGCGGTCCGGAGGTGGTGGAGGGCGTCGCGACGGTAGAGTGGCCGGGCCGGGACCAGATCCGGGTGGTGCACGGCGTGGAGTGGCTCTTCGACGTGGCCCACAACACCGCCGGAGTGCTGTCTCTGGTCCGGGTGCTCGACGGAATCGACCTCCCCTCGCCCCGCGTGGCCCTCATCGGCGTCCTGGGGGACAAGCGCTGGGACGAGATGCTCCCACCGCTCCTGGCCCGGGTGGACGGGGCCATCCTCACCCAGCCGCCGTCGGCGCCGTCACAGCGACGGTGGGAGCCCCGGGAGGCGGCGCTCCAGGCCGAGAATGACTTGAAGGACAGGGGGATTGAAGCCCCTTGGGTCCGGGTCGAACCGGAGTTCGAGAGTGCGCTGGGTGCGGCCCGTGATGCGGCCCCGGGAGGGACTGTGATCGTCACGGGATCGTGTCACACCGTGGGGGATGCACTTCGGTCGCTGGAGCTGGAACCGTTCCCCGATCCCGGCGGATGAGGCGGATTCCGGCGCCTACCGAGGGTTTGGGGCCTCACCGCACGGTTCCATTCCCGGTCGCCCCGGCCTAGATTCGCGGCCATGTCGTCCAACGAGTTCGCCCGACTTCCGGGCTTCCGCGACTTCGTCCCGGAAGACCACGCCGTCCGCTCGCACATCTTCCAGGTGTGGCGCGGTATGGCCCGCCGTTATGGGTTCCAGGAGTATGACGGTCCTCCGTTGGAGTCGCTGGGTCTATACGTGGAGAAGAGCGGGGAGGAGATCGTGTCTCAGCTCTACAACTTCACGGACAAGGGTGACCGTGAGGTGGCACTGCGGCCCGAGATGACGCCGTCGCTGGCCCGGATCCTGGCGGATCGGTCCCGGGCGCTTCCGAAGCCCATCAAGTGGTTCGCTGTTCCCCAGCTCTTCCGCTACGAGCGGCAGCAGAAGGGTCGGCTCCGGGAGCACTTCCAATGGAATGTCGATATCGTGGGCTCCGACGGCGTCGGCGCCGACGCTGAGGTGCTCGCGGTGGCTCTCGACGCCCTCCGTGAATTCGGCCTGGGCTCCGACGAGATCCGGGCCCGGGTGTCGGATCGTAGACTCCTGGCCGCTCTCCTGAGCGCAGCAGGTGTTGCGGACGATCGGCTCCTGGCCGCATACGGGGTGATCGACAAGCTCGAACGGGAGCCTCGTGATCGGAGCCGTGAGCGTCTGG
>JGI12210J13797_10735967_pt1 | contig 10972 bp, 9 predicted proteins | sample ElkSlonscriptome_3_FD_13797 | JGI IMG/M metagenome (IMG submission 13797) | reverse complement strand
CTCAAAACCTCACCCTCCTACTCTACTGAAACAAATTAGGCGAAGCCGGGCGCTTGGATCGAAAGGCTATCGTCTATGGTTACGGTCTCAATGCCGATCGGGCGGGTGGCAGCGGTCGCAACGAGTTCGTGGTGCAGACCGGCATCACTTTCTGATGAGTCGATGAGATGCGGGATTGCCTGCCCGGGTAAACCTTGCCAGCCTCCGCGGCATGGAACAGACCCTTCCTGTCGGACCGTTTTTCTCCATTACCATTGGAATTATCGTTCTTTTCGTCGGGCGACGGCTGAATGAGGGGGTTCGGTTTCTCAAGGAATACAGCATTCCCGAACCGGTTTCCGGTGGGTTGCTGTTTTGCATTCTCTTTGCATTGCTCTATTGGGCGACGGGATGGGCGGTCGAATTCGAATTGAGCGCGCGCGACGTGTTGCTCGTCTATTTTTTCACGACCATCGGGATCAACGCCCGTTTGAAAGACCTCCTCGCGGGCGGCAAGCCGTTGATCATTCTTCTTTCGATCACGATTGGTTACATGATCGTGCAGAACCTGACCGGCATCGGAGTGGCGTCGCTCTTCGGGCTGCCCCGCGAGGTTGGTTTGCTCGGGGGCACGGTTTCGCTGATCGGCGGGCATGGCACCGCGATCGCATGGGGGCCCCGGATTCGCGATGAATACGGGCTCGAAGGGGCGGTGGAACTCGGCATTGCCTGCGCGACGTTCGGATTGATTCTTGCCAGTTTGATGGGTGGCCCCATCGCGAAGTTCCTGATCAAGCGGCACAATCTTCAGCCAACGACTCCTGCGGAACCGATGGACGTCGGCGAGTCGGACAAGCAGGGGAAAAAATCGATCACGCATCTCGATTTCCTCGGTGCGATGCTGGCTTTGAACATCTGCGTCATCATCGGGTTCGGATTGCAGATTGCGATCCGCAAACTCGCTTCTCTCGAACTGCCACTTTTCGTGACCTGTCTTTTCGCGGGGATTCTTCTGACCAACGTGATCCGGCCGAAGCTTTATCCCAAATTGACCGGGTTGAACTGGCCGAGCCGGCAGCCGGCTATCGCGCTGATCGCCGAGGTCTCGCTCGGCACCTTCCTCGCTATGTCGCTGATGAGCATGCAGCTCTGGACGCTGGTCGATCTGGCCGGGCCGATTCTCGCCATCCTAGCCGCGCAATTCGTGGTGGCAGTGGTGATCAATATTTTCCTGGTCTTCCCGTCGCTGGGCAAAACTTACGACGCCGCCGTGGTCTCGGCCGGGTTCGGCGGGATTTCGCTCGGCTCCACCCCGACCGCCATGGCGAACATGTCGGCAGTCACCGAGCGTTTCGGCCCTTCACATCTCGCCTTCATCATCGTGCCTTTGGTTTGCGCCTTCTTCATCGACCTCGCCAACGCTTTGATGATTCCATTTTTCCTTGGATCGCCGTGATGAATTTCGCTGGAAACGGCCCGCGCCCGCGGAGTCAGTTCAAGCCGCTTTCGTGGACAACCTGTGTGCCCGCTGAGTCGAGAGGAAAGCCTGCTAGCTCTGAAAGCCAGACCTGCTCTTCCGGTAGTTGGCGGCACTGAGGCCGTTGTATTTGCGGAAAGCGCGGCGAAAGGAGTCGAGGTTGGTGAAACCGGACTCGTAGGCGATGCACTTGATTGCGGTGTCTTCCCTCAGCAGCCGGTAGGCGGCCGCCTCGATTTGGTGTCGAGTCAGAAACTCGAGTGGGGCGAGTCCGCTGCGTACTTGGAAATTACGGCGAAAAGAGGACTCGCTCATTCCGAGTGCAGCCGCGGTGGTTGGGAGGTCGACATGCTCTGACGGGTCGGGACCGCCACCGTTGGATCAATTGATCGATCACATCCGATTCTGAGCGATGAGCCAACGGACTTCCCGCACAGCAAGGGACGCGCTTTCGCCTCGGCAGGCTATGATACCGCGGCCCGCATCGTCCACCCTAACCGGGCTCCGCATTCTGCTTGGGCGGCGTCTCAGGTCCAGCTGCTTTGCCGGGAGCCCCACGCATCGCATCCAGTATGGCAGGGGGAACGGACTCCAGAAAAAGAGAGTAAGAGGTGAAAGCGATGTCCCCGCCCTTCTCGCGGATAATTTTTCCAATCTTCAGCATGACGTCGTCTTGAATATTCTGGAAGGCCGCCCAGTTGGTGGTTTTCGTAAAGGTATACACCATAAAGTTTATAGAGGAACTGCCATACATGCCCTCGCTTGTTGACCCCATATCGGTTATTCCATCGATCACATTGACGAGAGTCAGTTGATCATGGTCAATTTCGGGGTGCTCGCTCAGCATGTCTCGGATCTTCTGCAGAATCACACCGACACTTTCGAGATCCTGATAGCGCAGTCCGATATACTGGAGGATGCGACGGTTTTTCATGCGTGATGCATTGACCATTGAACTGGTGTTGAAAGTGGAGTTGGGAACGTAGATGGGTCGCGTGTCAAAGCCTTGAATTGTGGTCAACCGCAGGCCGATATTGGTGACCGTTCCCTGGATTTTCATGTCGCTTGTGTAAATCCAGTCGCCAACAGAAAAAGGCCTATCAAGAAAGATGGCAAAGCCGGAAAAGATGTTGGCTATGAGCTGCTGGTTGGCAAAGGCCAGGGCGGCCCCGCTCACCCCGCCCACGGTCAATAGCCCGGACAGTGGAATCTTGAAAATTGCGAGCACCGTAATAAATGCGACGGTGCCAACTCCGATTTGACAGACTTTTTCAATGGTGTGTGCGGCGCTGAAGTCATCGTAGCCTCCATCGTTCCGACGGTTTCGATTCATGAAGTCATGCTTGCAGAGGGCAAGAAAACGAAAAGTGCCCCATGCCAGTGCCAACACAATGAGCGATTTCAACCCCTTGACAAGGAACGGGTCCAGTCTGCCCAAGCCACCTTCCATGAAGCTCCCCAGGATGCGGAATATGTATAATGCGGCGAAAAGCCAGACAGACAAACTGATGGGTTTGGCCATCGCCTTGCACAGGTAGGCAAAGTAACGGTTGTTGCGCTGGTGGGTATCCCCCAACCGGGCCAGGACGAAATGGATCAGCCACCGTGTCAAGACGGCGAACACGATCAGCCCCAGAACCTTGAGGGCGGCAAGAGTATATTTGTTTTCAATCAGTTCTTTGTATAGTTCTTCCAGATTCATTTGAGGCAGTCCTTTGTCTTTTTAAATAGAGCCCAAGCCCGCCCTGCATGTTTAAAAATGCCTGTTTGGAGGAAGGCAGGTCGCAATGCTCACCAACGACAAATCATCTTTAAACTGAGGCGGCTCAAAACCATGGACAGGTTGCAGTGATTCTTCAGACGGAGTCCAGCGGAATTTCTGAGGTGCGTTCAGCAACCGACGCCAACAGACTGATGTCTGTCCCAGAGTCTACCCAGTGGTTTCAGCTTGGATATCTCAAATCTGGGTGCCGACGGACCGCCGGGGATTATCATGTCTCGATCACCCAACCCTTCGAGATTGCCACCACGGAAGTGACGGCAGGTCAGTTCGCCCAGTTCGTGCAGGGAACCGGTTACAAGACGGAAGCGGAACGAAGCGGGAAAGGCGCGCTGGGGGTCGTGAGGGGGCATGGACTGACGCCCAGGCGTTCTGCCGTTGAGCAAGCGTGACGGGGTGCAATACCGGTTGCCCACAGAAGCCGAATGGGATTGCGCCGCGCGGGCTGGTTCGAAGATGACACGGAGCAACACAAGTATGGCGATTGGCGGGTGATCCGTGGTGGCGCGTGGAACTGTGCGTCGGCCAACACGCGCGAGACCATTCGCACTTACATGGAGGCGGGCGATGCGGCAGTCTATTAAGATACGCAACCGCCGGAACGACACAGCTCTGCGCAAAAAGATCAAGCGAACACGACTGGATTTATGAAACAGTGGGTCCATACTTGTTTTCGCGTGGCGCGTGATGTAAACGACCAGCGAAATGCGTTGGTTTCCTCTGATCATTGCTGTTGCCCTGGCTGGTTCGTCCGCTGGCGCCAAAGAGAGCCCCGAAGAAAAAGCGGCATCCGAAGCGATTCGTGCCGAATTACCTTTCGGGGGAGACTTTACCCCGAATCCGGAAGTCGGCATTTTCGTTGCGGCCGGACATGGAATGAATGTGGTCGCCTCGCGCGACGATGGAAAAACGTGGGAGCAGGTCTTCATGGGGCGGCCAGGTGGGGATCACGGCTATTGGGCCGTTTGGAACAATGTTGCTTACACCGACGGCGTGTTTGCGATCGCCTCTGGATGGGGCGCCCCCGGGACGATCATTGCCAGCGACGATGGGAAGAATTGGCGTCACCTTGCCGCGGCGGATCGGGAACCGGGTCGGAAGGGGCGCCAGCCTTACGACATGCCGACAACCATGCAGATGATCGGGGTGAACGGGAGTTTCATTTTGCCGCTGACCGCCACTCCGGACTTTGGCAAGACATGGTTCAGCAAATCGCCCTACCATTGGGAGGACGCCGCTGGAAACAAGGACATCAAGATCAATAACGGTCATCCTTCCATGGCTTATGCCGATTACAATGGCGGGCGCGTGATCGTTGTCGGCGGGGACGGGCCGAGCATTTACAGCGATGATTTGGGTGAGACGTGGATCGCCTTCACCGACGTGGAAGTCGAGCCATGGGAAGGGAAAGGCGCCAAGGGAATCATGGGGAAAGGTGATACATTCGTCCTCGTGAAAGGGGACGGCAGACTCGCGCATCGATCCGTTGATGGGGGGATGACATGGCAGGCCCATCCGCTCGGGGTGGAAAAACCGGATGGGCGAAGTTTCGGTTGTTCGGTGGTTGGAGATTTTTTTGTTGTAACCGGCAAGAATGCCAAGGCGAGCAAGGACGGCATCACCTGGATCGATCTCCCACCCGAAACCCCCGCCGGCCAGATCGCGGTCTCCGATAAAGGCACGATGATCAATGTGAACCGCGGCCGCAAATCGATCCTGCGCAGCGAGGATGGCAAAACATGGGAGACGGTTTACGAATTCGAAAGCGAAGGCGCCGGCGGTGCCCAGGGGCTGGCGGATGTGGCCTTCGGCCATGTGAAGAAGGTGGAATGAGGGAAACCTGGTCGTAGTCCGATCAGAAAGGTTGGTTTGCATCGAGGTCTGGATCGAGCAAAAGAAGGGCTTTCTAAGTGGCGCATGGATTTTATGGTAGGTTTTTGGACATGGCTTGCGACGCGAAAGGGGCGTGAAAATGAGGGCAGAGGCGGAAGGGGAACCGGGTCTGCTTGAAAGAAAGTGGTTGCGAGCCAGGGCTGGAAAGCCGATGCGGCCAAGTCCCGGAGACACGGGAAGCCCCCTGTTTTCGTTCATGCCTTCGTGTTGGGTGGGCGAGAACGGGCCCTTTTTCAATTTGCCAGCACCAAAGCTGGCGCCTGCATGCGTATGTGCAGCTTCTGTCGACTGGGGGTGAAGAAGACACGCAATGGGGCGGGGAGCGGCTCACACGGTTTAGGCGAGGCTGGGGGCGACGGGCTGTCCGCGACCTCCAGCCGCTTGCCCGGTTATTTGCTTGGAAGCCATGAAGGGCGAGATAGTTTCATCGCCGAGAAAACGATGATGCGAGATGGAAAGTCTTTCGACTTTCCGGTATTTCCACGCTACGACTTGAGACGTTTCAATCTGAGATTCCCTGCAAGAAGCACCCAAATGACAGAAGAACAGTTAAAAACCCTCCGCCCTATCAAGAAATTTGGCGTTGTTTTAGTGATCTTGGGGCTGATTTGCGGGGCGTTTGGTATTTATTTCCTGATCCTGGGAAGTCAAACGCTGAGCTGGCCATCGGTGACCGGGAAGCTGGTGAATGTGATGGTGAAAAGCAAGATCGATTCTGACCCCGGCTCTGGCGGTGCCGCCAGGCAGCTGGATACCGAATATTATTTCAGCTTGAATTACCGCTACCATGTGGACGGCAGTACTTATTCCTCCTCTTTTTATTCTTTCGGTAACGGCCATGTTGCGAGCGACAAGTATTACAACACCCGAGAAGAAGCAGAAGCGCAGGCCCGCAAAGAATACAAGGGAGTCAAAGAACTCCCCGTATATTACGACCCCGAAGACCCTAACAAAGCCGTGCTTAAACCTGGCTGGAACTTGGGCACCATCGCGCCATCATTAATGAGTCTTTTCCTGCTCGCATCAGGCTGGCTTGTCTGTTTTATCGTCAATCGCGCCAAGGCAAAAGGCATGACGACAGCTTCAGCTCCATAGTACAAACCCCGTCTCGAGCATCTCAAGGGTAGCGCGTCTAAATAGCAGATGGGCTCGGTAGAAATCAGCCAACTCACTCGGAATCCCGGACGACGCGAAAACCGACGTAACAAGCCGCATCGTCCGCGACCCAGAAAGCACGGACTGCCGCGCGCGCCATGACGGGGCCCGTGTAAAAGCTGCCACCTCGGATGACCCGGCTGTCGATCGCTTCGAGCTGTGGCGTGGTATTCACGGGGTTGAGGAGCGTCACCTTTTCGCCCTTGGCGGGGGCTCCATGTTCCGCGATTTCGGCATCGACAAGGTTCTTATAGGCGGTGTCGCGGTATTGATCGATACACCATTCCCAGACGTTGCCATGCGTGTCGTAAAGCCCCCAGGCATTCGGTTGATAGGAGGCTGTGGGAGCGGTGAAAGCATAGCCGTCGGCGGGATCACGTTCGACATCGACAACCCATTGGGGAAGGACGGTTCCGGGGTGTTCTTTTTCAAGGCTCACATCGCCGATATTCGCGTGTTGATGAATCAGATCAGCCGGCTTGTTTCCAAAGGAAAAGTGGCCCTCACTTCCGGCCCGGCAGAAGTATTCCCACTCGGCCTCGGTTGGGAGCCGGTAAGTCACTCCTTCCTTTTTGCTGAGCCATTGGCAGAAGGCTTCTGCATCTTGATAGGTGACGCCCACTACCGGGTCGCTGTCCGACTGCTCGAACCCGGGATTTTGCCAGGAATAATCTGAAGAACTCTCGAAAATCTGACCCTCGAGGCTGTCATTCTCCGCATCCTCTTTGGGTGGTCGGAAACCGAGCATTTTAGCCTCTCCCTGTTCAACTGCCGTACGATAGTTGGCATCGCGCACGAACTCCTGGAACTGGCCCACTGTCACTTCCGTGGCGCCCACCCAAAGAGGCTCGGGAATGGTCACTCGATGAGTCGGCTCTTCATTCCCGAGATGCCAGGCAGAATTGATGCTGCGGGGAATGCTTTTCTTGATGGGGGATTTCGGTCGTTCGCCACGCAGATAGGTTCCCGCCGGGATTTCGACCAGCGTCATCCCAATGCTATTCGTTTCGTTTGGGAGCGGACTCGATTTCGTTCCGGCCTGGCCGGTGGTGAAGGCGGCGGACAGGAGTAGAAGGGTTCCTAGGAAACGGAGCTTCATCCGATCAGTTCCTTGATTACGCCGGGGCTATCTTGGAAAGGCTCGACGATTGGGACAGCGGCTCGGTCGGCCATGGTATGCCAGACGGCCGAAAGCGGTGTTTTATCTGGCAGCACAAGGTGGCCCTGGTGCCGCACACCGCAGGCGTTCCCTCCGAACAGGGCCGTTGGGAGTCGGTCTTTGGAGTGGCCAATTCCCATCCCGCTCGAAAAGCCGAGCATGGTGTGATCGAGAAGGCTGGAACCATCCACTTCCCGGATGTTATCGAGCCGATTCAGCAAGTGGGCCCACTGTTCCATGTAAATCGTATCGACCTGCGCGAGTTGCTCAAGGTTTCGCGGATCATTCCCATGATGCGACAGCGCATGATACCCTTTATCAACCCCGAATTCCTCAAAAACCCCGCCGGACGATTCCTGCCGAACGACGTAGGTAATCACGCGGGTCGAGTCGGTCTGGAACGCGAGCGCGATCAGGTCATACATGAGCTTTGAATAGCGGGCGTAGCTAAAGGGTTTCGCTTCTTCTTCTGTCGCCGGTTTCGAGTAATCGCCGAGACCGGGCAGGTCAGCAGGTTCAGGTTTCGGGCGGACCGACCAGTCGATTTCGCGATCAAGTTGCTGCTCCACTTCCCGGACCGAAGTCAGGTATTCCTCCAATTTCTCCTTATCGTTGCTGCTGATTTTCGTTTCGAGACTCCGCGCTTGCCCCATGACGTTGTCGAGGATGCTGCCTTTCCGCCGGAACTCCGATTTTCGACGAAGTTGCTGCTCTGGGTTATCCTGGTTGAAAAGGCGGTCGAAGAGAATGCCGGGATCATTTTCTGAAGCGAGCGGGACGCCATTGCGACTCCAGGAGAGTGTCCGCATGTTACTACCAAAGCCGGTGCCGCGTTTGATGGAGAGTTGCAGCGAAGGGAACCGGGTTTCGCTTGCGATGGATTCGGCGATGACTTGGTCGGCGGAGATCGCGTTCTTGATCTGACCGCCGTTGGCGAATGCATCGACCCCGGTCGAGAAGGTGTAATCGCCGGAGTGCCCGCCGCCATGTTTGAGGTAGGTCCCGGAGAAGACCGTCATCTTTTTCCGGAATGGCTCGAGCGGTTTGAGGATTCTCGGGTAGGTGAAATCGGGGCCGGCGTTGACCGGTTCGAACTCCCGCATATTCATGCCGGTGCCGAAGTAGAAAAAGCCTGTGCGCACTGGGATTCCAGAAGGGCTCGGCGAGGCAAAGGCCCGCAGAGGAATCATGGCTTCGAGGAAGGGCAACGCGATGGTGGCGCCGGTTGCTTTGAGCACGGACCGGCGGGAAATGGTGCGATTCGTCTGGATATTCATGGTTATTTCGAGCGGAAGGTTTCGGAGATGGCGAGTTCGGTTAAGATGGTTCGGAGTTTGTAATCATCAGCACGCGCAGATGCGACGAGGTGATCGATTAGAGGGCGGTCCGAGGCGGTGGCAGTCCGCCCGAGTGCGTAGAGAATAAGCTTTTCTGAGAGACCACGGAGAAATCGTTCTTCCTGATGCAGCAACGCCTGTTTGTATTCCTTGAAGGACGCGAAGGACGCACCGTTCGGCAGAGTTCCACTCACATCGAGCGGCGGAGGATCTCCGCCCCAGTCGATGCCTTCTCCGTCCGCCACTTCGCGCCATTCGCCAATGACATTGAAATTCTCCAAAGCGAGTCCGTATGGATCGAGTCTTTTATGGCAGGCGGCGCAGCTTTCGATCTGCTGATGTTGTTTGAGACGTTCACGGATGGTGAGATTTTCCCCTTCAATATTGGGTTCTACCTCCCCGACATTGGGCGGTGGCGGATTCGGGGGATCGTTAAAAATCACGTCGCGCACATACTTCGCCCGTTCCACCGGTTTGGTGCGATTACCGTCGCTTCCCCACTGGTGCACGCCGGCCATGCCGAGGAGACCGCCTCGGGGTGAGTCCGCTGGGAGGCTCACCCGCTGAAATTCCTCTCCCTCCACATTGGGAATTCCGTAGTAAGCCGCGAGTCGGGCATTGGCCATCGTCCAATCGGAGTCGATGAGATCAAGGAGGCTTTCATCATTGCGTAGCAGGGTCCGCACGAACGCGAGCGGTTCTTCTTCAAAATCCGAGATGATGCCCTTGAACTGTTCCTGATAATATTTCCGATAAATCTCTTTATCCGGACTGAACCGATTGAAGTCCTCTACTTTGAGCCATTGAGAAGCAAACCCGCGAATGAACCCTTCCGCTTTATCATCGGCGATCATGCGGTCGACCTGTTGTCGGATCGTATCTGGATCATGGAGTTGACCCGCCTCAGCGAGTTCGATGAGTTCCGGGTCAGGCATGCTGGACCACAAAAAGTAAGAGAGGCGGGAAGCGAGTTGAATGTCGTCGAGGCTCTGTTCTGTTTCGCCCGGTTCCGCGAGGAAAAGGAAATGCGGAGAGCAAAGGATATTCGTGATGCCGGCCTGCAGAGCCAGTGCGGAATTTTCGCCCGCGTTGAGTTCGGCGTCGACGACCCGCATGATCTCAGCCACTTCGGCATCCGTCACGGGGCGTCGGTAGGCCTTGGGGAGCAGGCCTGCTATCGCAGCTTCTATTTCTTCACGAGAGGTTTTTTGAGGATCAAAACCGTTCGGGAACCAGCGGGCGAGGAATTTGGAAGGCCAATTCGGATGGAGCGGTCCTTCGAATTCAACAAAATCGACATACACCTTGGGGGCTGTGTCCTTGTGAAGCAGCGCATCCGTCATGCGCCATCCCTGGTAGTGACCCTCCGCAAGTTGGCGCGCCTGGAAATGGTAGGATTGTGCGATCTGCCCATCCTCAAGACCGGACTTGGCCGCGCTCTGGAGGGCTCTCAAACGTTGATCCACCGTGGTGAACCAGGGCGTGAAAGACATCTGCAGGCGGATCTCCTGACACCGCTGCGGATTGAGCGTCACAATTGCTTCGTAGGTCTTTGGAGCATCGAGTGGCGCATCGATTTTTTGACGAAAAAAGGCCCCATCTTTTTTGCTGAAATAGGTGAGGAACAGCGGTTCCCCGCGATCGCCGGGATCCGCAGCAGCCCGAATTCGGATACGGTAACGGCCTTTCTCGGGCACCATCTGCAGGTTAGCGTTCGGATACTGCAGTTTGAACCGTGGAAGATCGCGACCGTAGAAGTCTGGACTGACCAGTTCTTTGTAAGTGTTATAAATAAAAATGCCATCCGGCGCCGGATCAATCTTGGGGTCGGCCTCCACATCCTCGTTCTCGTAATCCCAACGAAGCCGATGGGTGGGGTATTCTGGGGGATCGGTCACCACGGCCTGGCTCGCGATGGAAGCGCCGACATCATAATAGGACTCGAGCAACGATGGGTCGAGGAGCAGACCCGTCGTCACCTTGTCGAAGCCTTGGACCTTGCCATCCGGCGGCAGGAGGGCGAGGGGGCCTTCTCCATCAAGAAATTCGAGGCCGAAAAGATCCCGGATGGTATTCGCATATTCCGTCCGATTCAGTCGCCGCATCACGACTCTGCCTTCGGCGGCATGGTGGGCACTTTCCGCTTCGCGCAAAGACTCCGCGATCCAGCCCGCCACTGCTGCGGTTTGCTC
>JGI12210J13797_10652350_pt1 | contig 10973 bp, 8 predicted proteins | sample ElkSlonscriptome_3_FD_13797 | JGI IMG/M metagenome (IMG submission 13797) | reverse complement strand
CTGACGGAGCCGCGTTTGGCTTATGGGTCACGCTATTTTTCGCAGCCTGATTTGAAACTGCAATTCGACGGTCAACTCGATCCGATCCATTCGACCGTCCGTTTTCGATCGATGACAATGATGGTCGGAACGGCGTTCTCCGCAGCCGTACAGGGTGAGATCACACCCGAACGAACGGACGTCGAAATTGCTTGGAGAGCCGTTTTGGAACGAGTACAAGGAAGTATCAAGACGCGTCTTGCTGCAAACCATATTGACCGTTTTGCGAGTCAACGTCCTAATCAATCAGCAGGCATTCCGGTTACCCAGGTCGGATACCAAACCGGTCAATCGATCGAGAGCGACGATTGGATTGTCATGGGCGATTGTGATGGCCGGTTTGTCATTACGAATCGTGACAAAGGCTACGCGATTGAAAGCGAATTGACAGGAAAGAAGGTTGCCATCGTCCAACCCGCCGCAGCGAGTGCCGCTTCACAACAGATGGGACCGATGCCAACACGGGCCGGGGATACTCGTGGGACTGTATCCAGATCTGGAGCAAGAGTCGTTTGGGCTGAGCCCAACCTCAAGGTTGACGGCACGCTAATTCTTGACCAGACAACTGGCGAGGTCGTAACCGACTCATTAAAGCTGGCCTGTGATTGGTTCGCTACCTCGTTAACCGGACACATGAATTGGAATGCTCAAGGGGGACAATTGGCGGTCAAGGGACCAGCGCGAATTAAGATGGATGAGGTCGCAACAAGGTTGACTCATCTGACCGGTACGGCCATTCGTGCAGAAGGAATCCAAGAAACTCCGATAGAGTTAAAGATTTATCGCAAACCGGATGAGCAGATTGGCATGAGCGTCACCGGGAATTTGGGGTGGGAAGCTGCTGCGGTTGCAGGAGTCGAAATGGGGCGAGCGGTCGTTCCCGTTCGATTGACCGAAACGACCGTCTATGTTTCGCCATCGACCATCCCCGTCGGTGACGGTCGCTTGAACTTAGCTGGCGACGTAAACTATCGGCCTGGACCCTTATGGATGCGGATCGAACCAGGGCGTATTGCGGAATCGATCACCGTTACCCCTGAAATGACAAACCGTTGGCTCAAGTATCTCGCCCCCTTAGCTTCGGAAGCAACGAGTATTACCGGGACAATGGGCGCCGAACTTGACGAAGCGATTGTAATCTTTGATGATCTGGAAAAGAGCCGAGTCGTCGGACGCTTGAACATCGATTCGGTGCAAATGAACGCTGGTCCGATGGGCGACCAAATCATTGGAGGCATCCGTCAACTCAAATCGCTTGCTGGCGGAGTAACACCGCAAGCTCCTCCGTCCCCGTCAACGACTCTGATCACGATGCCCGCACAAACGGTCGACTTCATGGTCGATTCCGGCCTTGTCAACCACCGCCGATTATTCTTGGACATCGACCGTGCGAAGGTCATTACCAGCGGAAATGTGTCGCTCGATGGCCGTTTGGATATGATTGCTCAAGTGCCGATCGATGCTCGATGGTTAGGAGCTGACCTGCAAGGTTTGGCTGGCCAATCGGTATCGCTGCCTATTGACGGTACACTCAGCCGTCCGAGCCTCGATTCGTCAGGCGTACGAAGGGTCATGACACAAATCGGTACGCAAGCGATTCAAAACACGGCCGAAAACTATTTGCAAAAGCAACTCAACAAGAGCATCGATAAGATCTTCAAATGGTGAGAACCCCGAGCCTAGCTCGGAGGACACGGACCTCATCGTCCATCGTTGGAACGCAGTGTTTCGATGAACAAAAGGTGCGAAGATCGGCAAATGCCTTGACTCCAACTTTTATTCCTTCGGCCGTTTGTAGATCCCCTCGGCGGTAACCTCGATCATTCCCGTTGCTTCTAGGAAAACGGCGTTGCCTTTGATGACGACTGCGTCACCCTTTTGAAGGTGAAGTAACTCAGCGGCACCTTGCTTGATGGGGTCGCCTTGATCGTCGACGAAGCGAACCATGACCTGCGGAGCATTGGCGAGTTTGCGTTTGCAGAACGGACAGGTACTGGCGTGCTCTGGGTCGCCCCCGGCATGTTCTTCGTCTGGTAATTGGGTCATCAAGAACGTCGCTTCACCGGCAACGAAGGCGACATCGGGCGAGTCTGCGGTACCGATGCGTCCCGCAATGAGCACTGGCATCGACTCCGTTTCCGAGCTTTCGAACGCTTCTTTTACCTCCGTCGGTGTCAACGCATTGGCGGGCTCGCTAACGAGCATGTACTTCGTTGCCGCTGAATCGATATCGGTGTCCGTTCCCGGTTTCCGGTCACAGCCAATGAAACAAACGCAAACGAGTGCGGCGAGTAGCAAAGCGTTAGCCGTTGTGGAGGTTGTTGAAGGTTCTAAATGAGCCGTTCTTGTTTGGAACATGTCTTTATCCATTCCGATAGACGTTATGATTAACTCTCGACGACTAACTCTCGGGCACTCTGCCCAAGAACCTTGGATCAATGTCACTCCGCTGGGAGAGTAGAGCGACATTGCTCTACTTCATTTCGCTCAATGTCGACATCGCCGAATCGATATCGTCTTGGTAGGCACTGTAATCAACTGGTTGATCGTCGTGAATCAATTCATCAATCGATCCGAAGGAATCAAACAATTGCTCGATGGCTTCGCTAGCGATCATTTTCTGGTCATCGCTGATATCCGAATCGGCAACTAGTTTCTGCAGATGTTCCAGTAGATGGCCAACTTCGTGCAGCGGTCCATGAGCTACATCGATGTCATCGTTCACCAGTCCGTCGCGGATGTTATCACGCATCGTTTCGAGCATTATCACTGCATCGGGCAGACTACTGGGCATCTCACTGTCTTCGAGAACGACCAAGTTGTCGGCATCGAGCCCCGAATCTTTGGCCACGATCTCGGTGCCCGAATCGGCAGCGATCTCTGCCTCAGGCTCGCTGCGACAGCCGCATAGTCCAGCCGTCAAGCCAACGGCCAAGCCAATCGTGAACAATTTACTTGGTCGAGAGAATACTAAATAATTCATTCTACGGTTTCCTTTTTGGTTTCCACTTCTGCATCGACGTTCGAATCCGCGTCTTTTTCAGGTTCCGCCGTTAATTCATCGAGGAAACGCTGGAGTCGCTCTTTACCTCGTTCGTCCTCGACTAGCTCAATCGCTTGCTTCTGAGTTTCGATTGCCAACTCGAGATTGCCAAGTGCATGATGTAGATGGGCAATCGTATCAAGGAGGTAGGGTTTGAAACTCTTTTGTTCGGTGTTATCGATCGAATCGGCGGATTGACTCACCCGGTCGACGATGTCTTGAAGGAACGCACCGTCTTCGAATTTAGAAGTCAGCGTTAATCGATAAACGGACCATCCTACCGAGTTAGCCAACATGGCATCGGACTGATTGGCGTCGAGCAGTTCGAGCACGTAAGTCTTCGCTTCCTCTCGCATCGACTCGTCGCCAAGCAGTAACTGGATTTTCAACCGTTGCATTCTGCTGATCGATGCATCATGCGTTCCCGTTTCGAGATAGCTGTCGATTTTCTCCAAAGCTTTCTTGGTTTCCTCAGCTCGCATCAGCGTTACAACTTCGTAGTATATTTTGCCAGCCAATTGTTCTTCGACAAATTCCTTGGCAAACACTTCGCGATCCCATGAATCATTGACGACCGCTTCGAGCACTTCGTCCATCGTCATCGGATGGCCAATCCATTCGACCTTGGCATCTTTGCCAACGATAAAGGCACAGGGAATACCGTTTTGGCCAGCCGCTCGCATGTAGTCGTCAGAGGACGATCGGTCAGGGTCGGATGTCAAACAGTAGCTGCTGGTCAGTTCCTCAAATGTCACCGCTCGCGTTTCGTCTTCGTCTTCTTCGTCTTCTTCGTCTTCTTCGTCTTCTTCGTCATCTGCGTCATCGTCATCTGCGTCATCTGCGTCTTCGTCATCTGCTTCCTCTTCATCCCCATCTGGCACTCTCATGCCTGGCACTTCTCGCTTGAGGAATTTGTTGATCGTTTCGATCGGCTCGCTACTGATGCTAACCACTTGGACGCCTTGATCGGCATACTTTTTTTGCATTTCGACAATGTGTGGCATCGCTGCGATACAGGGCCCACACCACGTGGCCCAGAATTCGACCACGTAGACTTTGCCTGGTTCGAAATCGGTAACATGCTCGAACTTGCCTTCACCATCATGGATCCAAGTCTCGATATCAAGCGACGGAGCGTCCGAACCGATGGTTAGCAAATTGGATTCTTTTTCATCCTTGGTACCCTCCTCTTCGGCATCCTCCTCTTCGGCATCCTCCTCTTCGGCATCGTCGGACACATCATCCGCGTCAGCATCTGTTTTCTCATCTGACGGTTTCGCTTTTTCCAGCTTGGACATCGGGACTGAATCGTCGGGAGCCGCCTCGCTACGTTTCTCTGATTCCTTATCCTGCGCATGGACGCCGGTATTCAGCAAACAACACGCCAAAAAGGTGAATGCAACCAGAAACGAAATTCCAATGCTTAACGTTCGCATGATGTTAGAAACACTCCAAGTTCAAAGGTGAGGGATGGTGGACGAAAGTCTTGACGACTTCCGCTACGGTCCTGGGTTTTGGCACTAACTGATCATTCTAACAAGTTCGCCAAAGAAATGTAGTGACTAGCTGAACGCTTCCAAACTTGACAAAGCATCGTCGATGCATATTTCTCGACGTTTGCGATTCAAGAACAAACTAACGGATTGATAGCCGCATTGATGCAACAATTGAAGGGCTTCGACAAAGCAATCGGCGACCCGTTCGGGTTGATGGGCGTCGGCACCAAGGGTCACGGGAATACGACGCTGCGACATTTCGACTAACATTTCCGGAAAGGGGTTCATTTCGGAAATCACTTTTCGAAGTCCTGATGTGTTCAGCTCCATCGCCGTACCGGCAGCGGCGATCCGGTCGAGTGATTCGCCGATGGCGTCCATGATCTTGCTCGGGTTCCAATCGTCGGGGGTCACATTCTTGACTAAATCGGGATGTGAAATGGAGTCGAACAGACCGGTTTCCGCTGCCTTGGCTAGCAGATGGAAGTAGTTCTTTTGGTAGTCGATCGGATCTTCGGTAAAATACCGCTGGCGATACTCGGCAATCTGAGGATGGACACTGCCAAGAACGAAATGAAACTCGGCTGATCGCAACTGTTTCTCAAGGAAACGCTCGTAACCCTCGAAATAGTCGGCTTCGATTCCCAACCGGACATCGACTTTTCCCGCCCACTTGTCAGTCGCATGATTGACCATCGCAATATAGTCTTCCCATTCGTCTTCCCGCATCCGAACACCGCTCGAAAATCGATCCGGCATCGGATTGTGGCAGGTCACAATCAATCCTTTCAAACCTCGCTGCCAAGCCACTTCGGCATACTCGGTCGGCAACCCCTCGGCGTGCATGCAAAGCGGGGTGTGTGAATGAGATTCATACATCAATCGATCAACCAATCTATTTCCTCTTTCCTTGTTCTGTCCCAAAACACGGCGAAGCCGTATAACGTAGCGGAAATCGTCACGACTTTCGAACTGTCAAATTGCGACGCATTGTCAAATTGAAACGAAATATCGAAACAAACCATAATGTCAAAATGTCAAGCATGACAAGGGCCACTGATCAACCGCCGATTCCCCAACTACCACTTTTGGTGACGGGAATTTCGGGCGTTCCAGGATACAATGCCTTTCACTATTTTCGCAATCTGTATGGCGATCAAGTGTATGGGATGCGGCAAAACAGCATGTGGCCGTTATCAGGCGACGGCATTTTAGGGTGTGATGCCGAAGATCAACGCCAAGTGAGTGAGATATGGGACCAGTATGAGTTCAAAACGCTGCTCAATTTTGCTGGCTGCTGCCGACTAAAGTCGTGTGAAATGGATCATGAAATGGCTCACCGCGTCAACGTGATGGGGACCGAGAATATGATCGCCGAAGCGACTCGGCGTGATGCCGCCATTATCCATTTGTCCGTTGACCTGGTGTTCGGTGGGCGAGACGGTGGTGATTACTGTGAAGAGGACCAACCCGATCCGGTCACGGTGTACGGGGCAAAAATGGTCGAAGCCGAAAAACTCGTGCTTGGCCATCGCCCGGATGCCTGTGTGCTGCGAATCTCTTTGCCGATGGGAATCAGCTTCAACGCTCATGCCGGTGCGATCGATTGGATCGCATCGCGTTTCAAGCAGGGGAAACCGGCGACGCTGTTTGTCGACGAATTTCGCACGCCCACTTACACCGATTGCATGAACGAGTTGTTTGCCCAAATTTTGCGAGAGCCGATTCATGGACTATTTCATGCCGGAGGGCCGCGAAAGATGAGTCTGTTTGAAATCGCCCAAGTCGTCAATCGGGTCGGTGGCTACGACGCCAAGTTGCTCAAGGGCGTGCCGAGAATCGAAGCAGGACCGATGCCGCCGCGAGCCGGTGACGTGTCGATGAATTCGTCGAAGCTCCATGAAGCGATCGGACGCGCTCCGTTTGACCCGTGGCCCTATCTCGACCACCTTTGCCCCGATTCATCGGATTGGCACTTCGATTCGCTATCGTACGAGTCTCTACCGATCGATTCCCTGTCGCGATCGTTGATCGACGCTAACTCGGGTGAAGCGCTGATCGAGCAGCTTCTCTATCAAAACCCAAACCGTCCCGGGTTGGTACCCCCGAATCGCGATCAGCTTTGGGGCGCCCGCCGGTTTCATTAGGGCTGCACGATCCAATATCGCTGCCGCGGGGCTGCGGGTTCCGAGGGTAGCGGCAATGCAGGTTCGACGTCTCGTTCTGCAGGACTGGTAAACCTTGCTTCTTGTCCAACCTTTTTGTTCGCCGGGGACAATGCCTGCGTTCGTACCAGTTGTTGATCGGAATCATTCATTGTTAGCGGCCGCATGCGTCGGGCATCTTCGCTTGCCACGAGCGCCGGTTTGCTCGCTTCAGACGAATCGCTTGTTGGCGGCCCCATCGCGTTGAATCTCTCTTGGACGAGCGGCGGGCGAGCGAGGGGGACGGCGAGGTCTTCATAGGTCAGCGGTTTGAGTGCTTTTTGCGGTTTGGTGGGTTCGCTCGGTTTGTTCCACGAATAGGCTGGCGAAGCAGGATCAGCAAACGCATCAATCGCCCTGATTTCTGCCTCCAATTGGGCCACCGGGTCCACCGCTTCGCTTGACTGGGAATGCTCCACGGGCGACTTTGTTGGCGGATTCGTACGCCGCCCCTCACGCAAGGGTGGAGCAACCGAAACCGCGTGCTTGATCGAAGGCTGTGGAAGCCGGTCGACATCGGGCGCCGAGCGGCGAAACGGCAACGCGGCCAACGTGCCGACCGAGACGATCAGTGCGCCAAGAGTAAGATTACGCAACGTTCAATGCTCGAAAACGAGGATGGTTTAGTGACAACAACCAGCTTCGTCCGTGAAACCTAAAAAGGGAGCATCTTGCAATCGTTGGTATCGTCCATGCGGCATCCTTGCCTTTAGCCTTTTTGCCACATTTTATTCCTGCTACGAAATCTTGTACGCGTGACAATACGGCCACTCTCTTCGGGCGGAATGAAACCGGTCGGAATGAGACTAGTTCGTTCCCTGACGCCCGCCTTGCAGGATGAGCGAGTGCCAGCCGGTTCGATACGTTTCAAAGCCGGGTGATTTCGCATGGGCAACGCACTGCTTTTGTCCTTGGAAATCGATCATCGCGTATCCTTTGCCGGAGTTCATCAATTGCTCGAGCGATCGAATGTCTAGCTTGTCTTGAAGCTGTTTTCCCCAAGAATCCGCGAGCAAATTGCCATGGTCATCACATAGGACACAGCGAGTGACCTGCCTTTCACAATCCGCGACGGGTGTTTGGTTGACGATGGTTTGTGCGAATGACTCCCAATTGAACAGAATGCCAAGCACGCCGAGTAGTTTTCCGTTGGAAACGCCATGTTGACGAACACCGCATGAATAGACCAAAACGCTTTGGTTATTGACTAACGGTGAACGATGGGCCGATTGGAAGCCATAGTCTTCACCACTCTTCGATCTCTCTGCTTCCCGAAACCAGGGTTCACTCGAAACATTCTTTTGAACGGATTGATAGACGTTAGGGCGACCGTTGGCAACGACATTGCCTTGGTTGTCGCAGAGCACTAGGTCGTGATAGACCGTATAGGCATCGAGAATAACGCCGAGTCGACTGGAAGCGTATTCGCGATTCGCTTCGTTTCCGTCCTGCAAAGCTGTGACCAAACTGCTGTCGGTCGCCCACCAGCGTACGTCACATGTCCGTTCGTAGAGATTTCGGTCGACGAGATCGATGTTGACAAGCGCCAAATCAGACAGTCGTCCGCCACGGATGGTCGTGTCGATTTTCGCTTGCAAATTTTGAATAGCCGTCTTGGTGTGCGTTTCCATCTGGTCCGCCGCTCCGTTGGTCATCGATGCAAGCTGTTGCATCTCTTCGGCGACAACGCGAAACGCCGCTCCCGAAGATCCAGCGCGATGGGCTTCAATCTTGGCGTTTAGAGAAAGCAGCAGCGTGCGCGCGTTGACCTCTTTGATTTCGCCAACGGTTCGGCTCATCGTTTCAGCGATCTCATTGACAAAGTCAAGGATTTGTTGAGTGCTTCCGACTTCGGATTGATTGGTGGGGGGGACTTCGGATTTCGATTCTCTGGAGGAGGGCGCAGAGGTAGCGTATGACATGACGACGGTATCCTAAATGAACGCCTGGGGAATTTGGGGAATGGGTGATGCCCAGACCCCGCCTGGCAGGGCATCGTACCAATCGTTCAATCTAAAAGGCGCTTGTCAAATCAATTACAATGAATCGATTAAAGAGCTAAGCTAGCAGGTGATGGTTGTAGCGATGAAAACAACCATAGGGCTTCAAAAAAAACACCTTCCGCAACGGACAAACGATTATCTCATTATCGGCCTCAAGTACCAGCTCCTGCGATGACTGTGTCATTCCATCGCGGCAGTATCGATTCGAACCTAATCGGCAAGGCCTGCCGAAACGCTTCGGTGGCCTTGCGTTTGGTCTGATACAACTGCTTGATCACGTGAACCGTTGTACTCAAACCGGTTTGCGTGGCCGTTCTTCGCATCAATCGAACCACAGCAACGAGGCAGTCAAACATCACCTCCTCGCAGGCACGGGTCACTTGCGAGAAAAAACGCCGCTCGATCGGATTGTACTTGGAGCGATAGGTCGGATAGTGAGCGACACGAATATCGATGCCTAGCTCATTGGCCAGCTCCTGCAAGTCCTGTTTAAAATAGTGTGACGACAGTTGTTGCTGCCGCCGGCGTCGCAAAGCCACAGCACCCGAGTCGTATCGGGAGAGTGATGGCGACCGATCCAATTCCAAAACCAGCGGAAACTTTCACAGGCAAATTGGCTCGTGTCGGCGATTTCTTGCTGGGATAAATGAGTCGAGAACGAATCCGCCTGCATCGGATTGCCCGCGGTGCGCAAGTGCGCATCTACGAAAACAACCGATGGGGCATTGTACGGCAACAGGGTTCACGCCTTCTGCGATGCCCCAGCGGTTGTTTAGGTAGATGGTCCGTTGCGGACATTATTTTTTTGAAGCCCATAGCGTTGAAGAAGGCTTTGGACAGACGTTGCGTGAGTCGCCGACTCAGGTGAATCGTTCAATGGTGTCAAAGAGTTTGCCAGGTTGAACGGGTTTGGGAAGATACCCATTCATTCCGGCTGCATTGCACTGATCCCATATCTGGTCACTGCAGTGGGCCGTCATGGCAATGATTGGCAATTTCGCATGATCTCCATTGCCGATGGCTCGAATCGCACGCGTTGCATCCATGCCATCGAGTATCGGCATGTCCACATCCATCAAGCAGATGTCAAATGCTTCGCTCGTTGCCAATTTAACGGCTTGCTCCCCATCTTCGGCAACCGCGACTTCAAACCCTTTCATCTCTAGAATACCGACGATGACTTCTTGGTTAATCACTCCATCTTCGGCAACCAAGACACGAATTCGTCGATCTCCGCAGCGACGTTCATCCGGTTCGGCTTGCGGGGCCGATGTGTCGTTGTGTTGCTGAGTTGTTGCGATAGGCGATGCCGATGGTCGCTCTTCATCAACGGTACTCAGCGGAATGTTGACGGTAAAGGTACTGCCATGTCCAACGCGACTTTGCAGTTCGATTGTGCCCTGCATTCTTTCTGCAAGTTCACGACAAATGGCAAGTCCTAAACCGGTTCCTCCGTAGCGGCGCGTTGTACTACTGTCGGCCTGCGAAAACGTCTCGAAGATCTTTTGATGCTTCTCTTCTGGAATCCCCACACCGCTGTCTTGAACCGTTATCGATAGGATTGTTGACGACGAGCTCTGCGCTTGGATTTCGGTTGGGATCGCATGCATCTTGAATCCAACAAATCCCTCATCGGTAAATTTCAGCGCGTTGCCGATCAAATTGATCATGATTTGGCGGAGTTTTGCTGGATCGCCCACTAAGACGTGTGGAATGCCAGGATCTATTTCGCATCGTAGGTCCAACTGTTTTTGCCAGGCGGACGCCGTCATCAAGCGGTTGACTTCAGCGGCCAATTCGTGCGGATCAAAAGGGATCGCTTCGAGTTCCATTTTGCCAGCTTCGAGCTTGGAAAAATCGAGCAGATCATTGATCAGGTTCAAGAGTGATTGGCCACTTTCTTGGACCGTATCGAGGTATCCTTTCTGGCGTTGATCGGATGGTGTTTGTTGAGCCAGTCGAGTCATTCCGAGAATGCCGTTCAGCGGTGTCCGGATCTCGTGACTCATCGTCGCCAAGAATCGTCCCTTTGCTTCGTTGGCGGCGTTGGCTGCGGTGATCGCTTCGCGGAGTTGTTCTTCCGTCTGATGCAGTTGGGTATTCTTTTCAGCGAGTTGTTGAGCGCGATCTTCTGCGGCTTTGGTACGTTCCAAGACACCCGCTGTTCGAGAGTGCCGTTCAATTGCTG
>JGI12210J13797_10052303_pt1 | contig 10973 bp, 11 predicted proteins | sample ElkSlonscriptome_3_FD_13797 | JGI IMG/M metagenome (IMG submission 13797) | reverse complement strand
CGCGAGCGACGTCAGTTATCTTGGACCGGACGACAGCTTTGTCGTCGGCTGGGAAAACGTTCTGAAACAATGGCAGGCGCACGCCGGCTTCAAGTTGAACGGCGAAGTGACCGCTAGCGATGAATATGTGGTAGCCGGCGAAACGTTGGCTGTGGTGATCAATCGGGAAGTCGGATTCATTCAGCCGAACGACAAGAAAATTCCGGTCGATGCGCGTGCCACCAACACGTTCCGTTTGGAGGCCGGGGAATGGAAGATGATCGGGCATCACACCGACCTGATCCCGATCCAACCAAAGCCGGGCGCGAGTTCCGCGAATGAGGATTAAGGCGACTGGGTCGCCGCGAGGGCTGGCCGCCGTCAATGTCGTAGCGCTGTTACCCTGGCTCGAGCTCGGTTTCATTACCGTCGTTGCCTCGCTTTACGTTGTTTTCAGGCAAAGCTTGGCTTTTCGTGCGGAGTTCATACTGCCCGTGGGCTTGCTGGCGGCTGGATACATCGCGGTTCTCCTCGCGGTTGGTTTGAGAAGCTTGGGCGATTACGGTTTGACGACGGCGCATCTCGGCCCGGCTTCCCGACTGACCGCGCTCGTATTTGCCGGGCCGCTCGTCTGGCTGATCTGGGTTGGGCATGTGCTCCAACGCCCGGTACCAAGCCATTTCTGGTGGACGCTAATGCTTTATCCGCTTTGGGGGATCTTGCAGCAGTTGATCTTTCAAGGATTCATCCTGGAAAACCTGCGGCGACTCGGACTGCGCTGGCTTTCCGTGCCGTTGACGGCATTCGCTTATTCGTTGGTGCATTATCCATCGCCTCTTATGCTGGTATTCACCGCGCTGGCTGGCGCCGGCTTTTCGACGATCTACTATCGCACCCGCAATATAATACCACTGGGCATCGCCCATGGAATTCTCGGCGCCTGTCTTTACTATTTTCTTTACGGACACGATCCATTGCAAAAATTGCTGGGACGGTTGGGCTGACGATAAAAACATCAGTGAAAGCACCTTTATCCAGCATGTCACCGAGCAAGGCATGATGGGCCGGGTCAACAGCACCTTTCAGATTCTCAAACAAACCTCGATGATGACGGCTGTTTTAATCGTGGGGTTGAGCTCGGAGTGGGCGTCGACGCGCTGGCTTTTCATTATCGGCGTCAGTATTTATCTGGTTGCCGCTTTGCTGGGCGTCAGCTTGATGATGTCCGTAAGAGAAACCGAATCCAAATCTGCACCGCCATGAATCAATTGATTGATCCCGCCGGTAATCCGGTCCCGCTCCATTCGCTCGAGGATTGGCAGCCCAAACGGGAGGCTGCTTTCGCTGCGATGATGGAGGTGATGGGGCCGCTTCCCGACCGTCGATGCCCATTGGAGGTGAAAATCGAGGAGGAACGGGACTCTGGCTCTTATCTCCGGCAACTGATTACTTACTCCCCGGAACCAGGTTGCCGGACGCCGGCTTATTTGTTGATCCCGAAAGCCTGCCGGATGCGGGACTCCTGCGCGCCCGGCGTGCTGGCGTTGCATGGCGCTGATTTTCTGCGCGGCCATCGGTGTGTGGCGAATCCGGAAAATTTGGAGAACCCCGGATATGGGGCGGAACTGGCGGAACGCGGTTACGTGGTGGTGGCGCCTGCTTATCCGATGATCGCCAATTATCAGAAAAATCCGGTGGACCTCGGTTATATCAGCGGCACGATGAAGGCGATCTGGGATAATCTGCGGGCTTTGGATCTTCTAGACGAGCTTCCCTTTGTCTGCTCAGGAGATTATGCGGCTATTGGCGCTTCGCTCGGCGGGCATAATGCGCTTTTCACGGCGGTGTTCGACGAACGGATTCAGATGGTGGTGTCGGGTTGTGGGATGGATTCGTTCCAGGATTATCGGGGCGGTGACCTGACGGTCTGGTCTAACCGCTTTTATATGCCGCGACTGCAGGAATATCCGCTCGCGGAGGTGCCTTTCGATTTTCACGATGTGCTGGCCTTACTCGCACCGCGCGACTGCTTTATCTCGGCGCCGTTGCAGGATTTTTTCTCCTGGCAAAGCGCCGGGCGTTGCGTCGAAGCGGCGCGGCGAGTTTACCAATTGTATGGGGCCGAAGATCGGTTGCGGGTGGAACACCCGGATTGCGGGCACCACTTTCCGCGGGACTCACGAGAGGCGGCGTATGCACGGATCGATCAGCATTTCGGGTGGATGCCGAGGCAAGAGCGGTCATTGCGGCTTTATCAGGTTGATGCGTTCGCTTCAGAAACCTTTCGGGGCAATCCTGCGGCGGTTTGTTTGTTGGATGACTGGCTGGAGGATGGTCAGTTGCAGGCCATTGCTGCGGAGAATAATCTGGCGGAAACCGCTTTTTTGGTTCCGGCAGAGGGCGAGTGGTTATTGCGCTGGTTCACGCCGGTGCAAGAGGTGGCGTTGTGCGGACACGCGACGCTGGCCAGCGCTTATGTCCTCTTCGCTTGCTGCGGTTGGCCGGGCCGGGAGATCCGGTTTCAGACGCGTCATAAGGGATGCCTGATCGTGACCCGGAAGCAGGAACGGTTAGAGCTCGATTTTCCCGCCAGTCAACTGAAACCCATGGAAATGCCTGTATCGCTGGCAGGTTTGTTCGCAGCAGATGGGGTGGAAACTTATCGGGCGGACGAAGACATTATGGTGGTACTCGATGATGAAGCGGCGGTGCGCTCGGCGGTTCTCGACCTCGGGGAACTCGCCAAGGTGGAATGCCGCGGGCTCATCCTCACAGCGCCCGGGGAGGAGGTGGATTTCGTTTCCCGCTTCTTCGCACCCCGTTACGGTATTCCAGAGGATCCAGTGACCGGCTCCGCCCATTGCGCGCTCGCGCCTTATTGGTGTCGAAGGCTGGGGAAGGCTGAGGTGGAGGCCCGCCAGTTGTCAGCGCGGGGCGGAGAGTTGCGCTGCCGTTGGGAAGGGGAGCGGGTGAAAATTTCAGGAAACGCGGTGCTCTATCTGACGGGTAAGATTCAGATTCCTTTGTAGGAGAAGGGGGCGTTTGAGAAAGTCCGGGTTCATGAAATTTCAGGAGGCCTGTTGCCTGCCTGTGATTGAAAATCGTTTTTGGAAATTCAATTCGGAGCAACAAGTTGAACTTCGGGGAAATAGGTTTGGTAGCGCGCTGAATCGGCGGTGGCAAGTGAGACTCCAATTACCGAGGCGTGGGCTCCGATGAGGAAATCGGGGAGGGGTGATTTGGGTGGCGCTGGCAATTCTGACTGTTGGCGGCGATTGTCGAGGTAGCGTGTATAGGCTTCTGCGCAGCGTGGGGCGGCGGCCAGTGGCAAATCGAGCAAATGCAATCCAAGTGCCTGAAGCCGGTCGACGAGTGTGTCGGGTGATTGGTCGCCGATGAGCAGCTCGGCAACGATAACGGTGTTGATGGCGGCCCCTTCACCGAGAACGGCGCCACGGACGGTTGTCCGGGCCCAGGACTGCATCGGCGAACCGTCGTCAAAGCAATAAATTAGCACATTGGTATCGAGCAGGATCATGGCTCACGGGTCAGGGAGCGCAGCTCCTCCCAGCTCATCTTCGGAGTGAGGGCGGCCGAGCGGAGCAAAGCGTCGAATTCCTCCGGCGCCGGCTGGGTCTTTTGGGTGGGGAGAACCTGAGACAGCTCGTAATGGCCGTTGGCAGTCTGGCGCACGGCGTAGGCTTCTCCAGGCTTGGCACCGGATAAGACGAGGCGTCGCTTCGAATCGACCGTTTGAATTTTCATTGTGGGATTTTCCCACAAATCGCAAGGTTGTCAATATTGCCAGCATTTGGACAACCTGCGACTCTACGACAATTCCGCCGAAGCCGATCCGAGGAAAGGCACCCCTCCTCGGCCCGAACTATTGCTTCACGTCGAGAACAAAAAGATTGGTGGGATTGCTTCAAGCGAGGCTCCCGAGTGGGCCAAACCGATAATCGCGGGAGCCCTGAACACCTATGAACAGCGAGGGACAAATCTTAACATTTGAGCCCCTCATTGATCCCCAGGTCGTCTTCGACCGGTTGTTCGGTCAACATCTGGAACGGCGCGAACGCAAGAGCGTGCTCGATTTCGTCCGCGAGGAAATCCGTACCGTCCCGGCTCATGGCTCACCAATGGCGCCGCTGGGCCTATAAATCCAAGAAGGATTTATCGAAGGCGCTGGATGGCTCTTCATCTTCCTCCGCCTCTGGTCCATCCAAGCGTTCCCGCATCGCGGCATCCCGCCGGTCCAGTCGCTGGCGCACCCGGTCGATCCGTTCGCGATCCAGCGCTTGGGAACCTTTGCGAACCGGCGCTCGGCGAGTCGAACCCTCCGACTCCGACACACTTTCGTCGGGACGCGTTTTTTGACCATTGGCAGCCAGATACTTTTCCGGAACCGGCTTGCGGGATGTCCAGCGATACTTCCACGGGAGAGGGTCTTCCTGAATCTTCACCAGCGTCCCTTGCGGAATCGAATTGTAAAGCTGCACGACATCGGACGATTTCATCCGAATACAGCCATAGCTGACCGGTTTGCCGATTCGCTTCTCTTCAGGAGTGCCGTGGATGTAGATCATTCGGCGAAAGGTATTGGCATTGCGCGGTTCGAGGCCTTCCAGCCAGAGAATGCGGGTGACGATCGGGTCACGGCCCGGGGCATTGACGGGCAGAATTTCTCCGGTCCGTTTGCGGCTCTTAAAGACGGCGCCCAGCGGGGCATTCCCGCCGATTTTCTGGGCGATGCGCATGAGACCTAGCGGCGTACGCATGCTGCCATGCCGGTCGCCCAACCCGTATTTGGAGGTGGAAATCGGATAAATCGCGCGAGGAATTCCGTATTCTAAGAGGACCAGCTTCTGTTCTTTGACGCTGACCAGCAGCTTGAAAGGCACGACCTCCTCGGCCGCGAGCAGAGGCAGCCCCGCCGCTAGGCAGAGTAAAAAAAGCAGAGGGAATCGGGTGAGGCTTGATCGATTGAGGCGTAGTCTCATGTCGCAGGCAGTGTTCGTCGATTGCCAACCATCCAGCTTCGCTTGAGATGGACGTAAAGGGAGGAACAGGCCACGTAAAGGAAGCCGAACTGGAACAGGAGCAGAAATGGCACCGAGAAGAACTGACCGATCACGATGGCGTGGACGACGCAGTAAGTGAAATAAGCGGCGAACAACATTTCCATCCACGGCAGGAGGGTGTCGAGCGGCCGGTAAGTGAGGCGGTGCCAGTTGCGCCCGATACTTTCCGACCCGTATTTCGGCGTGCGATTAAATCCAGTTTCGTGGTTGAAAACGGCTTCCAGCACCGCCCTGGCGTTGTTGACCGACAATCCGATGCCCAGTGCCAGCAACACCGGCAAATACAGAATCTCTCGAAACCAGGCACGAGGATGCAAGGCGCACTGGGCACAGAGGTAGAAGGCCACGACGGAAAGCGAGGCGGACAGGAAAACGGGCAGATCGATCAGGTAAAGTTTGTATTCAGGCGGAAACGGGTTGGGGGCATGGGGGTTGAGCAATAGGCATAGAAACGCCATCAACAGATACATGAAATTTGAGGTCAAATGGATCGTCGCCTCCAGTTTGATCGGCAGCGGCAGTTTGGCTTTCCAAATGCGCGGCAGCAGTTTCTTACAAGTCTGAATGGAACCTTTGGTCCAACGGTGTTGCTGGCTCTTGAACCCATTCATGTCGACGGGCAATTCGGCCGGGGTTACCTCGCGGGGCAGAAAGACGAAGCGCCAGCCCTTTAGTTGCGCTCGATAACTCAGATCGAGATCCTCTGTGAGGGTGTCATGCTGCCAGCCGCCGGCTTCTTCAATGCAGCTTTTACGCCAAAGGCCAGCCGTCCCGTTGAAATTAAAAAACCGGCCGCTCCGGCTGCGGGCGGTCTGTTCCAAGAGAAGATGCCCGTCGAGGAACATGGCTTGCACCCGCGTCAACATGGAATGGGTGCGATTCAGATGACCCCAACGCGTCTGAATCATTCCGATCTTCGGATCTGTAAAATAATGGACGGTCGATTTGAGAATGCCGGGGCTTGGCACGAAATCGGCGTCTAATATGAATAGGAACTCTCCACGGGCTCGCTTCAATCCGTAAGCCAGGGCCCCCGCTTTATAGCCAACGCGATCTTCGCGTCGCAGGACTTCGATGTCCAGGCCGGCGGCGCGGAGCTCCTCGGCTTTGCGATCGACCAGATCCCGGCTGTCATCATTCGAATCGTCGAGGAGTTGGACTTGCAGGAGTTCGCGCGGATAATCGAGCTCGCTCACCGCCTGCATGAGGCGCTCCACCACATAGCGCTCATTATAGACGGGCAACTGCACGGTCACCAACGGGAGATGAACATACTCCGCCATGGGCGCCGGTTCGTTTTTCCGGTGCCTTAGGAAAGTGGCAATCATGTAATAGCGGTGAATTCCGTAAAGGGTGAACCAGAAGAAAACCACCACATAGCTGACTGCCCAGAGCAGTGTACCGATGTCCATTTGCATTGTTTGTTTGGCAACCGAAGACCGGGAACCGCGACGAATGATGCCGGTTCTCACATAGCGGTCAAGAGCTATTTCGGCATCCTTTTTTGACTTGAAATCATGGCTAGGTTCTTGCCATCAAATCCTGGTCGCGCCTCCTGAAGTAATGGTTCCGCCTTGGCAACGCGCTCGAGGTCATCCCAATTTATTTCCCATGCAGCTGAGTAATTTCGAAACGATGAATCCCGATCTGCTTGTCGGATTGGTCAATACTGAACTCCGCAACCAGTGCGAGGATCTGGACGGTCTGTGCGCCATGCATGATCTCGATCAAGCCCGTCTCATCGAACGGCTTGCTTCCGCCAATTATCACTATTTGCCAGAGCAGCAACGATTCAGTTGAGTGCGTAAAATCGTGTTCGGGAAAAAAATCCCGAATGCGAGGTGGCCTTTTGATCCGGTTTTGTTTAGCAGAGAGGACAGGTGAATTCCGTGCGACATTCGATTTTCTTTTGGGCCGCCCTTTTGGTCCTGCCAGCCAGCTCGTTATTCGGTCAGGAAATTCCGCCCGAACTTCTGGACGACGACCATGTGCGTGAAGAGTTTGGCGTCAATCAGTTTACGGCCCCAGCCATCGGCAAGGTGTTGGATGACCTGGCTCGCTTCAAACCGATCGATTACTCCACGCTCGCGCGCCCTTTTCCCCAAGCGGTGGTGCGCGCGCGCCCGCAGTTGGCTCTTAATTTTGGGATCCTCATCGCAGACGGTTGCTTGATCGTGGAAGCCGAGGTCACCGGACCCGTGGAGGATTTCGGTCGTGCGCTTCTACGGCTCGCGACCTCGCTCGCGCTGCGCGATGAGGTCGCGCGCCATAGTAAAAGTCTCATGTCCCTCGCTGAGAATGCACAATGGGGCGAAGTAGAAAATGAATTGGCGGCCACCCAACGCGATGTCGAGCGGGCCATGGTCCGTTATCGGGACGAAGAAGTCGCTCATCTGGTCGGCGTGGGCGGCTGGCTCCGTGGTATCGAAATTCTTTCCGGCGCCTTGCAATCGGATTATTCAAAGGAAAATGCCACGCGCCTCTTGCGCGTTGATATTCTCGATTACTTCATCGAACGCCTCGAAATGTTTCAGGGTCCGGCCGCTCGCAACGCCGGGGTCCGCGAAGCCCTTTCAGCTTTCAAAACAATCCGCAGCCTGCTGGGCGACGCCGAAGGCAAACCGCCTTCCCTCGCCGTGACGACCGAAATCAATCGTGTGGCCGGTATCGCCGTCAAACGGATCGAGACCATGCCTTCTCGGTGAACTCGCTCTTGCGGGTTGGCCGCCGATTTCATCTCTAGTAGACACCTGGGAACCAGCAGATACGCTGAACCCAGAATCTCCGAACACCCACTGAAGCACCGAACCACCGACTCATGGCGTTGCGCGAACTCGGGCATCTGAAGCCAGGCAAACCTCGGCTCAAACCTTACCAGCTGACTCTGGCCATGCTGGTCGCCGGCTGGGTGCCCTCGTTGCTGATGGCGTTCGTCTCTTACTCGATCCTGCGCGAGACCCTGGAATCGCGCATTATTAATGAGGAGTTGACCCTGACCCGGAGTGTCGCCCAGCTGATTGACCGCGATTTCGCCAATACCGGGGAAGTGATGGAGCATTATCAAGGGCTGCCCGTGACGCAAACCATGCTGCGACTGAATGCCCGGCTCGCGATCCAAAGCTGGCTCTCCACCAGTATTTCCAATTACCCAAGCGTCGATGGGATGTTCGTCGCCGATCGTAACGGACGACTTATCGAGTCGTGGCCGCTTCAGCCCGCTTCTCGGGGACGTGACTACGCAGCCCGCAATTGGCTGCCTGGCGCCATCCGGGCCGCTGGCTATTATGTGTCGCCGGTGTTCCCGCGGCCCGGTGACGGCAAAATGATCTGTGCCATCGTGATCAGCGTCCGGGACGCTCGGGACGGTTCGATCCTCGGATTCATTGGCGCGGAGGTCGCCGTCGAACGAATCGGGCGCCGCTTGGCGTCCATCGATTTTGCGGCCGCAAATACGGTGCAATTACTCGATTCCCGCGGATTCCCTCTCTTTAGAGGGGATTTTCTTCCAAACGAATCGAGCGCTTCGCCACGCCGCGCCGAACTGATCGACCGTCTGCAACGGCGCGATGATGTTTATTTCAAGGAAAACGGAATGCTCTACATCAGTGATCCGATCGGGCAGACCGGCTGGATGGCGGTGCTGGAAAAGCCCGTCGATGTCGTTTACCAACCGGCTTACCGGCTGCTTACGTGGATGTCGTTGCTTGCGGGTTTCCTCGTCATCGGCACTGCATTCGCGGCTCGATACGTGGGTAAGATGTATCGAAGGCAGCTCTTGGCGTCTGACCGCATTGAACGAGAGATGATGTTCAACGAGAAGGTCCTCGCCAACATGCCGATTGGCATCGCGCTGATCGATCCCTCGAATCGCCAGATCGTCCAAGCCAACGAACGGTTCATTCAACTGGCCCGGCAGATGGGGCGGTTCGATAATCTGTCAGATATCTCAGACATCGCCTTCGCGGACATCGGGCTCGCCGATAACGATGTCCTGGAGCGGGTCATTCATTATGGCACCGCATTCCAATCATTGGAGGAAAAGGTCATCGATCACGATGGCCGCACGCTCTATCTCACCCTCAATCTCTTGCGCTTGCAGGATGCCAGCCATCGCACCCAAGGTGTGCTCTTTCTCGTGGAAGACGTGTCGCGTGACCGTCAACTGCGTGAGGAATTGATCGGCGCCAATGCCGCCAAAGATCAGTTCTTTGCGGCTTTGTCCCATGAGCTTCGCAATCCACTCTCGCCGGTCATCGCCATGGTCGATGAGTTGGAGGAACGCGCTAAATCAGATAGCAGCCTGCGCGAAGCGGTTGAAGTCATCAAACGCAACGTTCAACTCGAGGCGCGGCTGATCGATGACCTTCTCGACATTACCCGAATCGCCAATTCCAAACTGCAATTGAACCGTGAATGGGTGAATGCCCGCGAAGTGCTCGATCTCGCCCTGGAGATTTGTGAGCGCGACGCGCGTGCCCGGAACCTTCGAATCGAGGTCGATCATCAGGCCGAGCAAGCAGCGGTCTATGCAGATCCGGCCCGGTTACAGCAGGTCTTTTGGAATCTGCTCAAAAACGCTGTGAAATTCTCTTACCCCGGCGGACGGGTCGAAGTCCGGCTCTGGAATAGTGCGCCCGACCGCTTGGTGGTGGAATTTCGCGATTACGGAAGCGGAATTGCGCCGAGCCAACTGCCGAGGATCTTTCATGCCTTCGAACAAGGCCAAGATGCCATCAGCCGCGGGGTGGGAGGGCTCGGCTTAGGGTTGCCGATTTCGCAAGCCATGGTCGAGGCGCATGGGGGAGCGATGACGGCCTCCAGTGAGGGCGTGGGGCGCGGAGCCTCTTTCCGTATTGAGTTGCCGAACGCCAGGAAAGCGGCCGAACCGGCGCCCGAAATCGCAACTCCGGCACCGGCCTCGGGTCAAATTGCGGAAGGGGCACGGTTGCTTCTGGTGGACGATCATGAAGATACCTTGCGAGGGATGAGCCTATTGTTGGCCCGTCGCGGGTATCGAGTTCTCGAAGCAGGAACCAAACGACAAGCCCAGCAAATCGCGGAGCAAGAGCCATTCGATTTATTGATCAGTGATATCGGTTTGCCGGATGGAACCGGGTACGAATTGGTAGCCGCCATCCAGAAAATCCGGAAAGTGCCCGCAATCGCCCTCAGTGGATATGGGATGGAGTCCGATATTCGACGAGCGCTCGAATCGGGCTTCGAGGCCCATTTTACCAAGCCTGTAGACATCGAACAGCTCACGATTCGTCTCTCGGAATTGTTAGAAAATGGGGGGCGCGAAAAAAAATGAAGAAAAAGCGTTGACCCATCATGGGAATGCATTACTTTCGCCGTCCCTTCACGAGAGGGCGAGCGCCGGTAACGGCGGCCGAGAAAAAGAATTTCAAAAAAGTTCATTTTTTCGGTTGACTGCTGAGAAATTCTCAGTAGTTTCTTTCCTCCCGACACGGGAAAGACAAACTGAGGACTTCAGCCGAAATGATCAAACAGATCACGGGATTGTCCGATAGGAAAGCCAGTCAAGCGAAGAGCGGCAAAAGCTGCCGAGCATCTGAAAGTGGCCTTACCAGACAAAGTTGTTTTTAAATTGTTCTTTGAGAGTCTGGTTCTGACGAACGATCGGAATGGTGATAATTTATAAGCCAAAAACTGTGTTGTGCGTCTGTCGTAATTGACTTTGACGTTTAACCTAATTTTTGGGCCGATCCCCGATCTTGCTATTTTGAGTGGCGAGATCGGTATTGAACGGCCAGAAGAATTTTCTGCAACTTCGGTTGTGGATAAAAATTTCCCGGTAAAACGGGATAACACTTTCTACGGAGAGTTTGATTCTGGCTCAGAACGAACGCTAGCGGCGTGGATAAGACATGCAAGTCGAGCGGAGCTTTCTCG
>JGI12210J13797_10006627_pt1 | contig 10975 bp, 11 predicted proteins | sample ElkSlonscriptome_3_FD_13797 | JGI IMG/M metagenome (IMG submission 13797) | reverse complement strand
AGTTGAGAGCAAACGGGGAACTAACAATGAGAGTATTTACCAATTATACAGTCAGCGAAGGAGATATAGAACTTCTGTTAAAAGACACAGATAACAATGAGGACTTATCTTTCGAGGAATGGGATGCAGATGTCTTATCACAAGACTGGGATGCGGATGCTTTTATCGACGAATGGGATGCAGATTATCCAGTAAGTGATAACAATAGGGAGATCTGGTTTAATGACTGGAAGGAGTTTGAAACAAACTTAGACGACATACTAATTCACTGCCGCGAATGGGAGCTATAAGCTATCCCTAATATTCAACAGCCTTCCATTTATTTTTGTCTCTGACTTAATGAATCAACTTGCCTAAGTTATTACGGGCATCCTCCTGAATTCAATACCCAAGAAGTGACAGCTTTTTGCCGTTAATTTTTCTCATTTCCATTAATCTCAATACCCTAATCTCGAAAAGAAACCTACCTTCATTTTACTTACAGGTTAGGTGAGGGCGGGTTGGGCAAAAATCTTAGTTTTATGTGACATCTTTGATTAAGCGCCTCTTACCCGCCCCAAGAAGCTCCTAAATACTTGTCGTAGATGGAGAAGAGCCATGTAGAGATAAGGACTCGCGTCTGAAAGCCGGGGAGTTACCTCACCATTTTTTAAATAAACGGATATTGCTAGGGAAATCTCCACTCAGACATGGCTAGAGTTGAGTCCCAACCTTATAGGTTTCTCCTTGTACGCTTACCAAATCTCCTGCAACTAATTTACGCCCACGTCGAGTTTCGATGATGCCATTAACGGTCACATCACCGTCTTGAATCATCAGTTTAGCTTCGCCACCTGTGGACGCTACACCTACCCACTTGAGAAACTGATCTAACTTAATGGTTTGGATGGGGTTGGTCATGCCAAAATAGATAAATCACTGATCTGGAGGGTTAGGTGGTTGGAGATTTATCGGTTTCCGCCTCAGATTCTGATTCAACCTGATCGGACTTGACAAAGTTTAGCGCGGCAGAATTTAGACAGTAACGCTGACCCGTTGGTTTTGGTCCATCATCAAATACATGACCTAAGTGAGCATCACAAGCTGCACAGAGTACCTCAGTGCGACGCATCCACAACGTATTATCGGCTTCATATTTGATGCTTTCTTCATCAATCGGTGTCCAAAAACTGGGCCAACCCGTGCCAGAATCATATTTGGTTTTGGAGGTGAACAAGTCATTGCCACAACAGACACATTTGTAGACTCCCGGCTGCTTGTTGTCGTGATACTCTCCGGTATAGGCGCGTTCCGTTCCCTTCTGTCGGGTCACTTTGTATTGTTCGGGGGTAAGCTGTTGTCTCCACTCCGCGTCACTCTTTTGTACTTTCTGAATCATGGTTTCAGCTTCCTTAACTATGCAAACATCAGGTTAAGCTATCTCTACACCCAACATGATAAGGTGATTCGTTGGCTTAGAGAAAAATTAGCGAGATTTGAGTTCATAACCCACAACTCAAATCTCTACTTTTAGTTTCCTACCGTCACCATCGTCCTTAACAGCAAATGCGGCTAAAAGCGTTGATCAAACAGGGAGGCGGTTAGGAAGGCAAATTATTGCTCGCATAAGCATCCATCTTGTAAGCTGGTGTGCGATCGCTGTAATTCGTCTGAGTCCCTGTGATCGACTCGGCTAGCTGCTCAAAGGACTCAGAACGCCAGTTGCGATCATGGATTGGCTTCCTCTGTTCGCCTCGGAAGTAAGCCTGAGTCCCTAATACAGCAACGGCGACCCAACCGACGACAAACAATGAAACTAGGATAACCATTGGGCTAATCATAATCGTTCTCCTTTGTTGAGCTATTTTGTAAATTTATGTTATTCATAATGTAACGATTTATTACAAAAAGTATCTGTGACTTGACTCTGATCCAGGAGTGATGATAATCACTATCCGCGACCCATTTTTTGATCGCTGTGAATGAATTAACAACAGAAGTCTTAGTTGTCGGTGGTGGTACAGGTGGCACAAGTGCAGCCATCCAAGCGGCACGTCGAGGCGTCAAAACCATTCTAGTCAGCGAGTTTTCTTGGCTAGGAGGAATGCTAACGACAGCAGGTGTCTGTGCGCCCGATGGCAATGAATTAGCCGCGTGGCAAACCGGGTTATGGGGCGCATTTTTGCGAGAACTCCAACAGCGACAGCCTGGAGGACTTGATAATGGGTGGGTGAGTTTGTTTACCTACCACCCTAGAATTGGCGCTCAAATCTTTACAGATTGGGTGCAAGCATTACCCAACCTCAAGTGGATTGCGGGACAAACGCCGTTAGCGGTATTAAAAGCAGGGGATTGTGTCACGGGGGTGCAATTTGCTGATGTTGTAATTCACGCCAAAGTCATCCTAGACGCCACGGAATTGGGAGATGTACTGGAATTAGCTGAGATTCCCTATCACTGGGGTTGGGAGTTGCGATCGCGCTTTGGGGAACCGAGTGCGCCTGTTGCTGACAATGACTTGACTCAACGCTATCCAGTTCAAGCACCAACTTGGGTGGTTATCCTCAAAGATTTTGGCAGCGATACAGCACCAGAAATTCCGCCCCCACCTGAATACAAACCAGAACAGTTTATCGGCGCGTGGGAGGGTTATGGGGTGGAATCCTTTCTCAATTACGGACGCTTACCTGGGGGACTGTTTATGCTGAACTGGCCCCAATCTGGCAATGATTATGGTGAGGGGGTGGGGCGCTTAGTGGAATCGGATGAATCCCGACAGCAGTTTCTTCAAGAAGCCCGTTGGCATAGTCAAGGCTTTGCTAATTTTATTCAATCTCAACTGGGACGGCGTTATGGGTTAGCTGATGATATGTTCCCGGATGCGTCCCTCGGTAGTGGGGCTTACGCCCTACATCCTTATTATCGAGAAAGTCGGCGTCTGGCAGGGATGGTGACGTTGCGGGAACAAGAGATTTTACCGATAACGGGAGGTCAAGTTGCGCCTTTGCCTGTCGATGAGTCAAGCACTTTTGCCGGAATTGCTGTGGGCAATTATGCCAATGACCATCATTATCCCGGTTTTACCTTTCCCTTAGCCCCAAAATCCATCCGTTGGGGAGGGCGTTGGACAGGAACACCGTTTACGATTCCTTATGGTTGCCTTGTACCCGTGTCAATGGATGGTTTGTTGGTGTGTGATAAAAATATTTCGGTCTCTCACATTGCCAATGGTTCGACGCGGTTGCAGCCTGTAGTAATGAATCTGGGTCAAGCCGCAGGAATGGCAGCGGCGTTGTGTGTGGAACTTGGCTGTCAGCCGAGGGAGTTAGCTGTCCGACATATTCAAGAGGCATTGTTGGGCGATACTATTGCCCCGGCTGCTGTGATGCCCTTATTTGACAAATCCCTTGATGATCCCGATTGGCGGTATTGGCAACGTTATTACTTGGATCATCCAGAAGAGTATCCCAGTTCGGGCATGGTTGAGGAGCAGGGGGAGATAAGGGAGATGGGGGAGCAGGGGAAGCAGGGGGCGCAGGGGAAGCAGGGGGAGATAAGGGAGATGGTAGAGAATTTCCCCAATCACCAATCACTAATCACCAATCGCCAATCATATACCTTAATCTATTTCACTGGCATATTCCAACGTCGTGCTGACCAGGATTACATGATTACCCTGAGTGAACCTGAAAGTCTTATGGGTCAAATTTGGATATTGATTACGATACAACCGGATGTTAATCAGCAACTCCAGCATTATCCTCATCAGCAACAGCTACAAGGGTGGGGATGTTTTAATCCAGCGGGAAACTGGTTGCTGGTGAACCGTTTGCACTGATCAGGAATTAATCTGCTCCTGTTGCGCTAAAAAGGGCGGGTTTAGTGAGGTTAGGGGTTGTCTCCAAAATGTTATTGGTAAAACCCGCCCCTACAACCTTTCTCTTGCTCCCAGACGTGCCATGGCATCTGTGTACCTCTGCACCCCAATTCCCCTCACCCAAATTGGGAACAAACGAAAGATAAACAGGCTAGTTTACCATTAAACTTCACACAATCAACAATAACTCTGACGGGAATTTTTCCTGAACCATGAGTAAAGAGTCCGTAACAGGGACTAGAAACCCTGACACGGACATCTGCTATGCGCTTTTACACTTCTGTTACGTTAGTGAGCCTGCTTACGCTCTCATTGGCTGTCAATGCTCATGATATTCGCGATCGCTCGGTCTCACTTTTTCAGTCTACTCCTGCCCACTCGCTATTGTCTTTAGTGAAAACTGGAGATGCGGGTCCTCAAGGTCCTGAGACCAATCGCGGTGGACAACGGCGTTTCTTCACCTCCCAAGACACCCTCGCGCCCCAGATTTGTCACCGGGGTAGTGGACGGCGCGAATTTACTTGGGCATAGGTAGTTAGTGCCATTTGATATAATATATACTTTCCTGGAAGAATTATCCCCCCTAGTTGTGACCCATCCAGGGGGTCTTCCAGTTAATGGTATCTCCTGGGTTGTTTATCTTCCGTCGTCTATAATCTAAGGAGAATTTAGACTTTAATATTAGGGTGCTTTAAATTGTTAAGCGCATGTTTTGCTGTTTAAGTTGGACTCGCTGGTTTAGGTGAAGCCGTGGGTTCGTCATTACCTTTTATTCTGTTGTACCCATGCGATGTGACCGCTCCCTAAAATGACTAATCATCTCGATCTGATCAAAAGCCTTAGCCCCAGCGCCATGGATCAGATTATGATATATCTGGCTTTCAGCGCAATGAGAACCAGTGGACACCGACATGGGGCATTTCTAGATGCGGCGGCAACGGCTGCTAAATGTGCGATTTACACGACCTTTTTGGAACAGAGTGAAAATATCCGGATGACCGGACATTTACACCATATTGAGCCAAAGCGGGTCAAGGTTATTGTTGAAGAAGTTCGACAGGCATTAACGGAAGGAAAACTGCTGAAAATGCTGGGATCTCAAGAACCCCGCTATTTGATCCAGTTTCCTTACGTGTGGATGGATCAGTATCCCTGGCAACCCGGGCGATCGCGGATCTCTGGCACTAGCCTGCACAAGGAAGAAAAGCGAATTCTCGAAGAAAAACTGCCGGATCATCTCCCAGATGCCCAAGTGGTGAGTTCTTTACAGTTCATGGAATTGATTGAGTTCCTGCACAGTCGTTCTCAGGAAGATTTACCCCCAGAACGGCGGGCGTCTCTTTCGGAAGCCATGGCGGAACATATCAAAAGGCGTTTGCTGTACTCCGGAACCGTGACGCGCATTGATTGTCCTTGGGGTTTACCTTATTATGCTCTGACCAGTGCCTCGTATTCGCCTGTAGATGGCAAAGAACGTACCTACACGATGGTGGAGGATACGGCGCAGTACTTCCGGTTGATGAAAGAGTGGGCAGAACGTCAGGATGGTGTGATGCGGGTGTTGGAGGAATTGGATATTCCACCGGAAAATGTTGATCAAGCCATGGCAGAACTTGATGAGATTGTTCGCGCTTGGGCGGACAAATATCATCGCGATGATGGTAAACCGATGGTTTTACAAATGGTGTTTGGTCGGCAAATAGAATAGTTATTTGTCATTGGTCATTCGTTATTGGTTATTTGTCCTTGGTTATTTCTCCGAGGACTTTTTTTGCCTTTTCAGTCAACTCAGGCGAACTCGAAACACTAGCCGAGTGCGATACTATGCCAGATGACGATAAATAAGATAGCCGCGATCGCACCAATTAACGTATTGATAAAATTCACGACTTCGTTGGTCATCCATTCGACCTGAGATTGCCAAGTGGCACCAATCACACTTTCTAGGTTAGTGGCAATAAAGGCAGCTAACACACAAAAATAGACACCTGTCAAGCCTATAAAGCCAACGCCCCAACCCAGAACCGCGATCGCAGCCGAGGCGACAGCCCCCGCCAGAGTTCCTTCTAAGCTAACTGCCCCTTCGGTTCCGGGGGATACAGGTTGTAAGGTGGTGATTAAAAACGTGCGCTTACCGTAAGCTTTACCCACCTCACTGGCGGTCGTATCAGAAAGCTTAGTGGCAAAACTAGCGACGAACCCCAGGAGGAGGAAACTGCGATAGGGTTCATCCAGGAAAAGAACGCCCACCGCGCAAAGTGTACCTGTTAGGGCGGAACCCCATACATTTTCGGGTCCTCTTGCGCCTGAACGCTTTTCCGCGATTCCCGCTGCTTCTTTTTGTGCCATACCGATACGGGTAACCGCAGAACCGACTAGGAAATAAACCATAACAATCAGATACCCTTGCCAGCCTAACGTCCCCCAAATCACAATTCCCAACGCCCAGGCGTGGAGAACTCCAGCGCGGGTGAGGAGTTGCTTGGGGATCACCCAGGCGATCGCTAATAATACTGTATTCAAGACGACGGCAATAAGCCAAGGGTTGAGAGAATTGAAGGTTGCAAGCATTTACTAAATGTTGAGTTTTGAGTGTGTAGGGGCGGGTTTAGGGACTTGGCGCAAGCTATTGATGATAACCTTTCTTCCAAACCCGCCCTGACCGAGTTTGGAGTGTGTAGGGGCGGGTTTTACTATTATCGTTTCTAACCTTACCCAGAGGTGACTAAACCCGCCCTGATCCCACCCTGACGTATCTTAACGGTTAACAGGACGTTGCCGGGTGTATCGTAGGCGACAGTTTCGGGTATGCGATCGATGAATAACCGTTTAGGGTGATTATAGGATTAGGCAGAACTTCAAGTAGTAGCGATGAATCCCATTCTCTTCCATTTGGCATTTCCCGTTAGTGATATTGAGCAAACCAAAGACTATTATGGCAGAGGACTCGGCTGTGACATTGGGCGAGAAACCCGTCAAGCGGTCATTTTAAACCTCTATGGGCATCAACTGGTAGCCCATCTCACTGATGAACCCTTAACGCCACAACGGGGAATTTATCCGCGTCACTTTGGCTTGATTTTTACCACTGAAGCTGACTGGCAAGCCTTATGCGATCGCGCCCAACAGCAGCAGCTTCAATTCTATCAGCAACCGAAGCGACGCTTTCCGGGTGATGTGACCGAACATCGCACCTTTTTCTTACAAGACCCCTTTTATAATTTAATGGAGTTTAAATTTTATGCTCATCCAGAGGCAATTTTCGGCAGTCACGAGTTAGCGGCGATTGGCGATCGGTAACGTTTTGAGGTGATACTTATCATTAAAATAGGGCTAAAGCCCTTACTACGAACTGTTTTGAGGTGACATTTATCATTAAAATAGGGCTAAAGCCCTGACTACGAACTACAAACCTAATTTGCCTTAATTTGATAAAAGGGTTCGGATAAAGCCGAAGCTACTGCTTGCATACTGTGAGGATTAATCACCATACAAGCATGGGCTAAAACGGGAACTTTCACATCTTGACCCACGGGCATTCGTGAACTATTACCCGGAATAATAATAAAATCCCAGGGTGTCCAAATTGAGGTAAAATTGAGGCGTTCTAACATCTGGACATCTCGGTTTAAATCCTCTATCAAAGGATTTCCTGGGCGCATTTGCACGCAGGCGCGACGGTTCAATAGGTAGGCTAACCAGGTGCCATGATGGGGGGCGGAAATGGTAATGTAACGCTGCACTCGGTTAATTCCACCTAACCGCTGCACATAATAGCGGGTGACGAGTCCTCCCATACTTAAACCGACTAAATCAATGGGTTGGTTGAGGGGGAATGTTTGGTTGACAAAATTAGCTAATTGGGCTGCCATTTGGTCTAAACCCAATGTGGCGTTATTTGGTTTTAGGTCAAGGGTATAAACGGAAAAACCTTGTTTTTTGAGGTAGGGAGAGAGTTTGCGGAAAACTGATGAGGTGCGAAAAATACCGTGAACGAGAATAACTGGGTTTGTCATTGGTCATTGGTCATTTGGGATAGCGATACACTAAACGATAGTGGAAAAAGCAGGAGGGAAAACGTGGACGTTAAAGCAGCCGTCGCCTACGAAGCCGGGAAACCGTTAACCATTGAAACTGTGCAGCTAGAGGGACCCAAAGCTGGGGAGGTACTGGTTGAAATTAAAGCAACAGGGATTTGTCATACCGACGCCTATACCCTCTCTGGCAAAGACCCAGAAGGACTATTTCCCGCTATCTTAGGACATGAAGGTGCTGGTGTCGTCGTCGAGGTTGGAGACGGGGTAAAAAGCGTTAAACCTGGCGATCATGTGATTCCGCTCTACACACCCGAATGTCGGAACTGTGAGTATTGCTTAAGTTTCAAAACCAATCTCTGTCAGGCGATTCGGGCAACTCAGGGACGAGGTGTCATGCCCGATGGCACAAGTCGGTTCTCAAGTCATGGCAAAATGCTGCATCACTACATGGGAACTTCTACCTTTGCCAACTATACCGTATTACCAGAAATTGCCGTGGCGAAAATTCGCGAAGATGCGCCCTTTGAGAAGGTTTGTTATATTGGCTGCGGCGTAACCACGGGAATTGGTGCGGTGATTAATACCGCCAAAGTTGAACCCGGTTCCAGAGTTGTGGTATTTGGACTCGGTGGGATTGGCTTAAATGTGATCCAAGGGGCGCGAATGGTAGGCGCGAGTCAAATTGTTGGCGTTGATATTAATCCAGATAAACGGGAATTGGCAGAAAAATTTGGCATGACGGATTTTGTTAATCCCTGTGAAGTCGAGGGAGATTTAGTTCCTTATTTGGTGGAGTTAACTAAAGGTGGAGCCGATTATAGTTTTGAGTGCATTGGTAATGTCAATGTGATGCGCCAAGCCTTGGAATGTTGTCATAAAGGATGGGGCGTGAGTGTAATTATTGGAGTAGCTGCCGCCGGACAAGAAATTAGTACTCGTCCCTTTCAATTGGTAACTGGACGGGTTTGGAAAGGAACGGCTTTTGGGGGCGCAAAGGGACGCACCGATGTTCCGAAAATTGTGGATTGGTATATGGAGGGTAAGATTAATATTGATGATTTAATTACCCATGTCATGCCCTTGGAAAAAATAAATGAGGGGTTTGATTTAATGCATCAAGGGGAATCCATCCGCAGTGTGGTTACATTTTAAGACAGAGAGTAAAAAACCACTATTGTAGAGATCTTGCTAGAGATGTTGCTAGAGATGTTACAGGCAACGTCTCTACATCCGTATGTATAACAATACTAAGACAGGGCGTGGACATTCTTTACTGTTCCCTGTTCCCTGTTCCCTGTTCCCTCTTGGACTAACTGATGTCCTTTCCGTACCCCGTAGTGCTATATCAACTCACCACTTCCGTCGCCAGTTAAAAAAGCTTTCCAGCAGATTTTGTAACATCTTATTACTCTCTAACCGTTGACGTTGCCACTCCTGCGCCGTTTTATAAAGAATTTCTGACATTGTAGGCGAAGCTTGCGGCATTTTAGCCAGTGAACCCACTTTAATTTTATGGCGAATTAGTAGCGCGATCGCACCAATCAATTCATCAGCATTTGCTCCCACGATTAATCCACCTAAAATCGTCCCATTCCGACGCAGCACCAGTTTACAAAATCCCGTCGTTTCACCCAGAATCTGCGCCTTATCCAAAGTTTTGAAATACTGTCGCACCACCCAAACATTCTTACCATAACGCCGTCTGGCTTGCGCTTCCGTTAACCCCACCCGTGCTAAGGTTGGATCAGTAAAAATTGCCCAAGGAATGCCCTGATAATCCACAGTCCATCGTGGAAAAAATAAAGCATTTTTGATCGCAATACTGGCTTCATATTCGGCAATATGCTCAAATTGATAACCGCCAATCACATCACCACAAGCATAGATACGGGGATTAGTAGTTTGCAGTTTTGGATTGAGTTTCAACCCTTTTCGGGAAAACTCAACCCCAACCCCTGCTAAATTTAACGATTCAATATTAGGCGTTTGACCCGTCGCCAACAAAATTTCATCGGTTTCAATTGCTCGATTTCCCACTTGCACCCATTTTTTTCCCTCAATCCACTTTATCTGAGTCACCGGACTTTGAGTCAAAACACGAATTCCTTCGGCTTCTAATTGCGCTTGCACCAGACGCGACGCCTCTGCGTCTTCTTGGGGAAAAATAAGAGCCTCACTCACCGCCAGTGTCACCTGACAATCCAGCCGCGCTAATGTTTGAGCGAGTTCAATCGCATTGGGAGTGCTACCAACAACTAACCAATTTTTCTGTAACTGAAATGGAATAGTTTCTTCTATGTTCTCCAGTTTTCCTTGAGGACTAGGTTTGGTTACCTTATCGGTTTCTTGAGGAACGATATCAGTCAAATTTGCCCCGATAACTTTGTGTTGAGACGTGTCTACATACTTCCAGATATCTCTAGGGGTACAGTAACGGATTGTCTCTAGCCCATCAATATCAGGAATTTCTGGGCAAGATCCCGTTGCAATCAGATATGCCCTTGCTTGCAAGCGTCGGTTATTGACAACAAAGCCCAGGTGAGGTAAGCGACAAAATTCTCCATTACCAGAAATTATATCTACACCAAAGGATGCCAAAATTGCTGGAGAAGTCGCTTCATAACAGGTAGAAACCACCATCTCTGCCCATTCCATTGCGTCAGGAATTTCTACAGTAGGAAAGTGGGCGGTTGACTCAAAAGGACTCAGATACGTTCTAATATCCTCTTTCTCGGTTTCCTCAACCTGCCATGGCTCGTCTCTACCTACTTCCCCTGATTGTTTAACTAACTGTTTTTCTAACTCAGCCGTATCGGGAATTGAGTTATTTCTAGCCGAATCAATTCCAAATTTAGGTGCTTTCCGTACTTGCTGAAGAACTCGCCCCACCTGCATCAATGCCTGATTATAAAGCGCTTCTTGACCTAACCAGTTGCTCTGGAGGTTTTCTAGTTCAATCAAGGCAACACGAGCCTTTAATTGAGTCGCAGCCAATGCAGCATAAGCACCCGCCCTGCTATTACCAATTACAATAAGGTCATAATCTTTTGTCATGGTTCATGGTTCATAGTTCATGGTTCAT
>JGI12210J13797_10376150_pt1 | contig 10976 bp, 6 predicted proteins | sample ElkSlonscriptome_3_FD_13797 | JGI IMG/M metagenome (IMG submission 13797) | reverse complement strand
AGCCTTGGTAAGAGCGTTCTGCTGTTTGTAGTAGTCAGGGTAAGGCGCATCTGCCGCAATGATATACTCCGCTTGAAGCGAGCAGGCGTTAGCCCCACAGCTTCTCGACTTTATCCAGTCCTTGCGCTCCCGTAGAGCGTAATTGTAAACGCCGCGACAGGCTTCAAGCCAGGCAGCCATGCGAGCTTCCTGCTCAAGGCTTGGATAGATTCGATAGGAGTAGTTCAAGGCAAGCATAGGCTGATTATAGCAGCTTTAAGGAGATATTTATCGCTCCTTAACTGCTCGCTTTTGGCTCACGCGACTCTCATCCCGACGCTGAGGCTTCTCATACAGCGCGGGACTTCCCGTCTAATTAGTTAAAACAGTACATTGAGCGGCAGCAAAAGCCGTCCTAAAAGATAGGGCTTGTATCCCAAGATTTTTGGTCAACATCTTTGGCTAACCGGCGATCGCCGTGAGCTAACGGCTGAAAGAGGGCTGCGACAGATCCTAGAAACTGCGACGGAGAGACTATCTATCTCCATCGCAGCATTTGGAACTAACGCCAGATCACAGCGCTGAGATATCTTCTAAAGCAGCACAAAAGATGCAATCCAGTTTCCATCATTGAGCTGTGACCACTCAAGCCCATTGACAAAGCGGGTTGCGCCATTTAAGCGAACCACTGCGCCATCCGGGAGGCCGTAAACTCTAGGTCCATCTGGAAACGAGCGAACGTTTGCGCCATCACTAGACGGCGTGGAGATGATTGTTCCGCCACCGCCAGTGCTGCCACCAGTAGAGAGGTATGCTGAGGACACCCAAGCTTCACCAGCTATGGAGCTAGAAATTTGAGACCAGTCACCCAATGTGCTCAGCACGTCAACTGAAGTTCCTTGGAACAGCTCGCCGATAACAACGTAGTCCGTTCCTGGCCCTGAGCGGATATTCAGAACGCCAGCGTCCACGGTTGCAGTACCGCTAGTGCCGTCACCACCGCCGCTGCTGCCGCCATCAGCGATGAGATAAGCCGAAGAGACCCAGCCTTCATTGGTGATTCTAGACCAGCCGCCGGAGGTCTCAATTACGGTGACGCGATCGCCTTGGGACAGCGAACTGACGACATCAAAGTTAGTGCCCGGGCCGTTCCGAATGTTTAGCACGCCAGCGTCAACCGTGGCAGTGCCGCCACCGCCAGTGCTGCCATCGCCGCAGCCGTTGCCAAATTCAAAGGGGCTGCCGGGGGCGGCCAACCCCAGGGCGTCTGCCGTAGAGGGACCGGCAATGCCATCAGCAATAAGGCTATTGCTGCTTTGGAAGTTGATGACGGCCTGCTCTGTTCCCGGACCAAAGTTTCCGTCCACAATGAGGGACTGCCCGCCTTCTGAGACCAGGGCGCTCTGCAGATCGGTGACCGCTTGGCAAATATCGCCGCGCATGATGACCGCTTGGGCATCTGGCGCTGTCGCCATCACAGATAGAGCAGCGGCTGAGCCTGCAGCACCAAGAATGGCAGACTTAGGTAATGATAGATTGATGTCGTCAAACGTACGCAGCTCAGGGGCAGGACCCGGATCTTCGTAATCGATCGCGACATGGGTAAGGGCAAGTATTTCCATAAGAACAAACAATCCAGTTTAACGGTGTAAGAGACAGACTATTCGCTAAAGGCATTGGCCTTTTAGGGGCTCTAGCGCACCGGCATCATCGCGGTCAGATCAGGGAACATCAGAAAACTGCTGTGTGATACTAGGGTAAATGCATCCAGCGCGATGCTCAGTTACTTCTGGACAGTAAAATAAATTTATAGATATTGCAACTTCAACCGTAATATTTCGTGTTGATTTGCCCTGTTGGGAGTTCTAATTAAGACGTCGAGACGTAGACATCAGAGATTTCACTTACAAAGTCAAGCTAGATGCTCTGCCATGCCATCAAACACCTTAGTTGCTGGGCCGCTCATGTAAACATGGTTGTCTTCTTTCCACTCAATCTCCAAATTGCCGCCAGGTAGCTCTACTGTGGCGCAGCGGCTGCACTTGCCGTTCAACACCCCCGCCACCAACGCTGCGCAGGCTCCTGTTCCACAGGCTAGGGTCGCCCCGGCTCCCCGCTCCCACACCCGCATTTTGAGATAGTCTCCCGACACAACTTGAATAAACTCAGTATTGATGCGCTGAGGGAATGCCGGATGGTGCTCAAACTGCGGCCCGATATCTTCTAGGTCAATGGCCTGGACCTCTTCTACAAAGGTGATGCAGTGCGGGTTGCCCATGCTGACGGTGGTGACCTGCCAAGTTTTGCTCCCAACTTCAATGGGGCAGTCTACTACCGTCTCGTCGGAAGATGCCAGGGTTGTCGGAATCTCTTGGGCCAGCAGGGTCGGCTGTCCCATGTCGACAGTGACTCGACCATCTGAGCGCAGGGTCGGCTGCATAACGCCAGCCTTGGTATCGATGCGATAGGTGGGCTCTTTAGCGGCGTCCGCACCGTCGATATCGGCAACGAACTTTGCCAAACAGCGAATGCCATTGCCGCACATCTCTGGCTCTGAGCCGTCAGAGTTAAAGATTCGCATGGCGTAATCAAGGTCACCTTTGGCCGGCAAGGCAAAAATCACTCCATCTGCCCCAACGCCAAAGTGGCGATCGCACCATTGAATTGCCTGCTCTGGGGTCAAGGCTGGGTCGGCGTGATTGCGATTGTCCAATAGAATAAAATCATTGCCCAGACCATGGTACTTTGCAAAGCGAGTTGAGACCTGACCCATGACGACGACCCGTGAATTCGATACTGATTTGCCTAGTGTAAGACAGATCCAAAATTTTATTCGCAATGGGCAAGAGGTAGAGCTGAAGCTAATGACGGGCGATATTTTGACCGGCAAGGCTCGCTGGCAGGATGCAAACTGCCTCTGCTTAGTAGATGCCTACGATCAGCCGACTCTGATTTGGCACCAGGCGATCGCGTTTATCAAACCCAGGGTCTGAGTAGAGCGAAAGCACTGCTGAACCGATGGTCCAGGCACTGAGACCGAGAAAAGAGCAGATTCCACAGGTGAACTTTGAAATGTTGCCCCGTTTGGTGCAGCACTCTTGAATATGAGCATATGCTGTCACGGCACCACTCTTCAATGTGCTTTTTGTGACCTCGCTCAAAGGCGCTTTATTGGATGCCCGCCTCAACACGGCCTTGAAACATGATGTATTGCCCCTAAGGGAACGAAAACTTGCCTCTGCATTTTTCTGCTCAAACCGTGGCTGCCTAAGGACTGAAAGTTTATGGTGACTTTGTATATCGGGGTACCCATATTTATGCAGCGTTCATTGATTCCCAAAAAGCATCGTCTACATTAGATGTATAGAAGGTTACGGACAAAACTGAATTTTACGGTTGGTTTTGTCTCGGTGAACTGCTTAATCGTTAGCAGAATTCACCCCAGGGGGTGCTCTACATTCTTTTGTCCAAAGAATATTAATTCCCCGGAATAATCAATGAACATCTTTGCAACGTTTTTTTCGTCCCGACGCAGCGCCATCCAATGGGCCTCTTGTCTGAGTCTTGTAGCGGCGGCTGTCCTAGTCGCTGACTACCAGCCTCCTGTAGAACAAGGACCGCCGACGGACTATCCACCGACGACAGCCATGGTTGACCCTATCGATCTGATGCTGAGCTAGCCGAACAGAGGCAAGTGAATCCAAAGCCAGAAAACAACTGAGACAGGCCAGTTTTACATTGTGCGCTATCAGTCAAGAAGATTTAGACGAGACTTTGACCAACAGGCGCTGCGTTTTGCATCAAAGCAGCGCCCCTCTACCACCAACATCACGGTAGATTGTGAATCAAGACCGGCTCTATTGCATCGGCTAGCTTAAATCCAAACACCTGAGCATAAAAATAGAGTTCCGCATCAAGTGCACGCTTAATGTTTTCTGCTTTGCGAAATCCATGTTGCTCTCCTTCAAACAGGACATAGGCCACGGGTAACCCCTTTTGTTTCAAGATATCTACCATCATTTCTGCTTGATTAGGGGGCACGATTTTGTCTTCGTCCCCCTGTAGAAAAATAACGGGGCATGAAAGCTGCTCTGCTCCATGGATGGGCGATCGCTCGATGTAGCGCTCTTTTTCAGCAGGATAAGGGCCAATGAGGCTGTCGAGGTAGCGCGACTCAAACTTGTGGGTATCTTGCGCTAGGGCTTCAGCATCGCTGACCCCGTACAAACTGGCACCAGCCTTGAACCTATTGCGAAAAGTTAGGGCTGCCAAAGTGGTATACCCTCCGGCACTGCCGCCATCAATCATGAGGCGATCGCCGTCAACGCTGCCATCATTCACCAAGTACGCTGCTCCGTTGACGCAATCGTCCACATCGACAATGCCCCAATTTCCCTTGAGCCTGTCTCGATAATCGCGGCCATAGCCCGTACTACCACCGTAATTCACATCTAAGATGGCGATGCCTCGGCTCGTCCAGTATTGGATGCGCAGATCCAGCGCGGTGGATGTGGCGGCGGTGGGGCCACCGTGAATTTTTACCAGCAAGGGGGGCTTATCATCGGCTGGAGCCACAAAATCCTGATTGCGCGGCGGATAGTAAAATCCGTACGCGCTTTTTCCATCGGTAGTGGGAAACTCAATAGTCTCTGGTACTGAAATGTAGCCGGGGTCAACGCTAGTTTGGCTTGAGCGCTGCAGCGTCTCGGCTTTTTCTGTCGTCAAATCAAGACGCACTATGGCGCTGACCGCAGTGGTCGATGCCGCAATAAACGCCGCAGTATCGGCGTTAACCTGCAGGCTGCCCATACCGCTGTAAGGTAGCTCAATTGGTCTGATGGCTTGGGTACTAGGGGTCAGTTCTGCAATATACTGCTTACCCGCTTCAATGTATGTGCATAGGATACTGTCCGCTGCGCGAAACCCGTAAGTGGACATGCGAAAGACCCAATGGGGCAGCCCAAATTCCGCTGCGCGAGGACATACGGCCTCTGTTGAGCCGGAAGGACTCCAGCGGTACAGATTCCACCAGTTAGTTTTGTCGCTTACGAAGTAGAGCTGCCCATCGGGTGACCATTCTGGTTGGACAACGGCTTCGGTGCGGCTACCGGCAATTTGCTGCGCCTCCCCCAGCCGCCCTGCCTCATCTAAAGGCGCACACCACAGCGTTGTCCCATCCCACGGCATATCCGGATGATTCCAGCTGATCCAGCTCAACCGCTTTCCATCCGGGCTGAGTCGAGGTGATGAATAAAAATCTTGCCCTTGAGCTAGGATCTGCTCTGCTCCGGTTCCTAAGGCAACAGTGACAATAGTGTTCACCGCCTCGCCGCTGCCGCTGTGGTCTTCCCGGATGCAGATCAGATGCTGTCTCTGTTGATCCAGCACGGCGTCCGCGTATCGGCACCCATTCTCTGCTGCTGTCAGCGGTATTGGGTCATGATCCGCCGTTTGAGAGTAAATCCGCTGGTCGGCAAAGTTAGAGAAATAGACCGTTCCGTTAGTGACGATGTATGCCCCGCCCCCATATTCATGTACCCTTGTGCGAACATTGAAACCAGAGGGTGTAACGTCTGTGGTTTTGCCATCTGGGGATTTTCGCACCACTACGTAGCGCCCGCCTTCTGAAGGGCGTCCCTCCAGCCAATACAGGTCATCACCATCCAATCGCACTTCACCTAAGCGGATAGTGCTGGCCACGATCAAGTCGGAGGTGATGGGGGATTTCCAAGAGCCGTAGGGTACCGTTTGTGTCGCCATAGAACAAAAAATAGAGGAGAGCAGCAGGGCGTAAACTGAGTCGCGCCCCTCCTAATCTTATGAGTTTTCCGGATGAGCCCATGTCTGGCGGAAGAAAGTAGTGGTAGATGCACCCTGATTCAGGCTCTGAGAGGATTTCCTTTCAGAGCCTTTTTTGTTGCTGGGCCTTTAGAAGTTGAGTGAGCCGCGGACGGTTGAAATATCTTCTATGATATATACCGGATTGCGCTTCCTCAGCACACAGCCCCCTTGCAACTATGTCTTCCGCAACAACACTCTACGAAACTATGCCCCTACTGGGCTCATCTCTAGATGAATTGACCCAGTGGGTGCAGCAGCAAGGACAGCCCGCCTACCGAGGCAAACAGCTGCACCAATGGATCTACGGCAAAGGCGTGCGCTCACTGGGGGATGTGACTGTATTTCCTCAACGGTGGCGCGATGCTCTTGGGGACGTGCCCATTGGGCGATCGCAGCTGCACCACCGTATTGAGGCTCCGGATGGCACCGTCAAATACCTGCTGCGCTTGCTGGACAACCAGGTCATTGAAGCTGTTGGCATTCCCAGCGGCAAGCGATTGACGGTATGTGTATCCTCCCAGGTGGGCTGCCCCATGGCCTGTGACTTTTGCGCTACGGGAAAGGGGGGCTTTACCCGCAACCTAGAGCGGCACGAAATGATTGACCAGGTGTTGACGGTGCAGGACGACTTTGGTCAGCGAGTCAGCAACATTGTTTTTATGGGTATGGGGGAGCCCCTGCTGAATGCTGATAACGTCTTGGCTGCAGTGCGATCGCTTAACCAGGACGTGGGCATAGGGCAGCGAAACATCACGGTTTCCACCGTCGGTATTCCTGGTCAGATCACCAAACTGGCGCAGCATCAGCTGCAGATCACCCTTGCAGTCAGCCTGCATGCGTCCAACCAAGCTACTCGGGAGCAGCTCATTCCCAGCGCTCGAGGATATGACATCACCCAGATTTTGGCGGAGTGCCGCGAGTATGTGGCGCAGACGGGGCGGCGGGTGACCTTCGAATATATTGTTCTAGCCGGTCTCAACGATACGCCTCGCCATGCTGCAGAACTAGCCCATCATTTGCAGGGCTTCCAAAGCCATGTAAATCTAATTCCCTACAACCCGATTGCCGAAGTCGACTACAGACGTCCCAGTGGAGCACAGCTCCAGGCGTTTGAATCCGCTCTCAAGCAACGTCACATTGCCGTGAGCGTTCGCCGATCTAGAGGATTGATGGAAGACGCTGCCTGTGGTCAACTACGGGCGTCTCATCTCGAGTAGGGGCTAACATCCCCAATACAGCAAGGCAATCAGGCGTGTCCCCCAGGAGGGGAAAGTATGTCCCCAAGCTAAAAGAGAGGTCTCTCGAAGTTTGGGCACATACTTATGGTTATGCTATCGGCCACTCAACGCAGTGATGCCGGGGGCGTAGGCTTCGATAACCTTTCCGGTTTTAGAACATGTCACCATGAAATAGTCGCAGCCGTGGCACTGAGTTCTCACTAAGGCATCCTCGAGCAAGTGATGACGCTCTGCGATCTGCCCACAGTTTGGGCATCGAACAGCCTGTACGGTTTGTTGAATTGTGCGCATGATTATAAATCGGTTAAAAACAGTTTTGTTTGGTGGTGTTAGCAAGCTGACTGCTGAAATTCAGCAATGATATTCTGAGCAGAATGAGAGGCGTAATGCCTTTCTCTGAAAAGGAATTCCAAGATTAAAAAACGCACTCTAGTTGACAAAAAAGCAAAGTTGTAACATTTGTAAATTCTGGATGCTATATACTCATTATCGCAATGTGGACATCATCTGACAACCAATCTAAGAGATGATTTACAATTGAACGCCTTGTAAACTAGGCGATCCCCGCGTTGCGGCTGAGCTGCTCTCACGCTGATATGTAAGTACCCCTCTACCAGAAAACCACAGCTAATGTATTAGGTAGCTGACGGGGATCACAGAGATAAGGTGTCTGACCTAACGCGCTTTACCTGATAAGAGCAACAGGGGCCTCACAGCGATCCCCAAAGTCCAATATTGTAATACTAAAGAAATAATTAAATTCTACAAATACACGGCTATCTAAATATGCCTTAAGACAAGGGGCGGCTAGATCAGCATAAGCAGGGCTACCACAGGTGAATCTGTCCTGATTGGTCTGTCCCAATCGGTTTGTCCTGGCTGTCCTTGCCGCTCCCCTCACCCTGTGCCCAGAGGACATCCTTTGGATATTGATTCGTGACCGCTCTGTTTCAGCATTTTGTCCGGCTATTGCGTTGACGCTGTTGCGATATCCAGCCAAACAAAAAGGGCAGCGACTTGAGCTGCCCGCATATCGTGCTTGGGAAAATCTGAGCTGTGGGAATTTGGGTTAGCGTTACTCTTATGTTGCAGATGAGACCGCTGGGATGCGGCCTCGAAACAGCGCCAACTAGTCCCCCACGCCAGGGTTTTTTGACTTGTCAATGTTGGGCACGATATCGGGACGCTCCTTTCCTTCCCAACCCGTTGGACGCTTAGAGTTGTACCAGGCAATTGAGCCCACGGTAACAGCTGCAATAAAACCAACCACCAAGACCAGTGCAGCCGATATGGGGAAGCTGGAGGCGCCCGCCGCCGCGTCTACGGCGACGTCGGCTGCGAGTAGATTTAATAGATTTGCCATAAAAGACCTCATCACTCTATATCTTCACAATATGCCTAAATACACTACCAGAGTGGCCGCATAGGAACATCCATCCTGATAAATATTTTCAAGGGCGGTCTTGAGTAGAGTCTCTGCGATCGCCTTGTGGTTTCATGCTAACGGCGCAGCACATCGCGCCCTACCTCCCACAGTTGCCCAACAACCAGCGGCACCAAACTGCCAACGACAATGACACCCCAGCCATCTAGACCAGGATGGGTGAGATCTAACACAGTGGAGATACCTGGCAGATAGGTCGTGCCCACCAAAATAATCGTACAGAGCAGCAGTGCGCCCCATATGTAAGGATTTTGGGTGATCTCATTGTCAACAACGTTGATAAGGGGGCTACCTTGAGTGGCGCTACGGCTCGATGAATCTCGCATATTAAACACATGCCACAGCCGTCCTAGCGCTAGGGTCAAAAACGAAATCGTTACCGCCTGGGTCTCGGTTTTGGCCAGTGGCCCCAAGGCGATCGCTAGCGCCCCCAAAGCGCAGGCGGCAATTACCGTTCCATATGCGCCAATAATCATCCAATGCGTTTGAGTTAGCACCGCTTCATCAGAGGGGCGAGGGGGGCGACGCATGAGGCTTTCGCTACCCTCGCCGACGCCTAGGGCCAGGGCCGGAAACACGTCGTTCACCGCGTTGAGGTAGAGAATTTGCAGCGGCAGCAGTGGCAATGGGGCTCCAAAAATGGAGGCAATAGCCACCGCAATAATTTCACCAACATTTCCCGACAGAAGGTATAGCGTAAACTTGCGAATGTTGCGGAAGATGGCGCGGCCCTGGGCGATCGCATCCACAATAGATGAAAAAGCGTCATCTTCCAGCACCATGTCAGCGGCTTCACGGGCGACTTGGGTACCATGCTTCCCCATAGCGATGCCGATATCAGCTTTTTTGAGAGCGGGTGCATCGTTGACGCCATCTCCCGTCATGGCAACAATAGCGCCGTTTTTTTGGTGCAGCTCAATCAAGTTCAGCTTTTGCTCTGGGCTGACGCGGTAGAAAATAGAGACCTGCTGGAGTTGGGCCTGCTCTGACGCGTCCATCTCGTCCATGGAACGCAGCATATGCCCAGCTGCCGCCTGCTCTTTGTCTTGCACTAGCCCCACGGCCTGTCCAACGTTTTGGGCTGTGATGGCCTGGTCACCGGTCACCATGATCACCCGTAAACCAGCGCTGTGACAGGCCTTGATAGCTTGATCTACCGCTTTTCGAGGGGGGTCCAAAAGCCCTACTAACCCCAGCAGAACCAAATCTTGATAGGGATCATCATTTGGGTTGTCGCTATGTTTTTGGGCAAAGGCTAGCGTTCTAAGGCCCTCTGCTGCCAGGGCGTTGCTGCGCTCATGCCAGCGCTGAAGTTCGTCGTCATCAAGGCGCTGTAGTCCTGTAGGCGTTAGGACAGTAGAGCAGTGATTAAGAACTGATTCGGGTGCGCCTTTGACCGCAATGTGATAGCACAATCGGTCTGAACTACCACCCGTTTCATGGACCGTTGCCATCATCTTGCTGTCAGAGTCAAAAGCCACCTCATGGACTTCTGGTGACGCCTCAACTAGAGCCCGACGATGCATCTGAGCTTTAACGCCTGCTACTAATAGCGCAACTTCCATGGGGTCGCCAATGGGAACGTTGCCGTTGGGAGCATCGTGGTCTCGATCTAGGGGCAGGGTCGCGTTGTTGCACAGCACTCCTACTTGAAGCAGCGCTTCTAGGGCACCTTGCTCACGATCAGAGCTAGGACCAGAGACCGCAATAACAGAGCCATCTTGGCGAAATTCCCCCGACGTTTCTAAACCTTCGCCGCTCACCGTGATCCGTCCACTGTGCAGCATGATATGACGGACAGTCATCCGGTTTTCAGTGAGGGTACCCGTTTTGTCGGTGCAGATGATGCTGGTTGACCCTAGGGTTTCCACCGCTGATAGGCGATTGATGAGGGCCTGCTGCCGCGCCATACGTCGCATCCCACGGGCGAGGGCCACCGTAGCCACAATGGGAAGTCCTTCGGGTACGGCCCCCACCGCTAGAGCGATCGCCGTTTCGATCATCAAAAACAGATCCTTGCCGCCAACAACCCCAGACACAGCAACCACAGCGACGATGACTAAAGTGATCCAAATCAAGCGGCGGCCTAGCTGGTCTAGCCGCTCTTCTAGCGGAGTCACCTCCTCTTTGGCCTGAGCCGTTAACTTTGAAATGTGGCCTAGCTCCGTTCCCATCCCGATAGCAACTACTACCGCTTCTCCAGAGCCACGGGTGATGGCGGTGCCTTTGAACAACATATTGATCTGCTCACCCAACGACACTGTTTCATCAATGGGCTCGGGCCGTTTGCTCACAGGAACTGATTCCCCTGTCAGCGTCGATTCGTCCACCTGAAGCTTGGAGGCGATGATGACGCGGGCATCTGCCGGGACTACATCACCGCCTTCAAAAACCAAAATATCGCCAGGAACAAGCTCCTCTGCTAGAACGGTCTGAATCTCGCTGTTGCGGCGGACCTTTGCTTGGGTTTCACC
>JGI12210J13797_10061681_pt1 | contig 10979 bp, 7 predicted proteins | sample ElkSlonscriptome_3_FD_13797 | JGI IMG/M metagenome (IMG submission 13797) | reverse complement strand
GGATCAACCGCCGTGCCACGCCGCCGGTGGACAGAAACGCCGAGGACAAGATGAAAAACGGAATGGCGAGCAGGGTGTAATGCTCGGAAACAGCCTCAAACAGCTTCAGCGAGATGGAAGCCACCGAGTCGTCGGAAAACATCAAAATGGTGGCGATGCTCGAGAAGCCCAGCGCGACGGCGATTGGCATGCCCATGAACATGCACCCGAACAACAGAATGAACAGCGCGGCAGTGGTCATGTCTTGGTCTCCCCGGCCGCCGCAGCTGCCTGTTCGGCTTTATGTTCTTTAAGGGCATCCTTGGCTTCGTCGGTGAGACCAAAGCCTTCTTGCTCTCCTTTGATCACTCTCCAGCCAATCTGAAGAAATCGAAACGCCAGAAGCACGAAACCAATCAACAAAATAGAATGTGCGATGTATTTCGGGATCGGCAGATCCTCGAGTTCAATATCAATCATATGAACTTTGGCGAGGTAAACCCACGCACCATCGATGAATAGTCCGCAGTAGACTAGACACAAGACGAGGGCCATGAGGGTGACGATACGCCGACCCTTCGATGGTAACAGATTGACCACCGCGTCGACGCCGATATGAGAGCCGACCTTGACGCCGTAGGAGGCGCCAAACAGCACCAGCCAGGCAGACAAATGCAGTGTCAGTTCTTCGACCCACAGAAATCCGATGCCGAAGACGTAACGGAGTACGACCTCGAAAAACACCAGGAGGGTCATGGTAACGAGGAGGAGGGAAATGAATCCCTCCTCCAAGCTATTCATAACGCGAGCCAGCATGATGATCTGTTCGTTCTATGTCAGTTTCAGAAAGTGGCTTAGCTGGACGCGTTCGAAGCCGTCGCGGCGTCGATATTTTCCTTGCCGATATCGTCCTCGAACTTCTTCCACACGGGCTTCATCGCCTCAACCCATTTCTTCCGCTCTTCCGGGGTAAGTTCGATTATCTCTGTGCGGCCGGAATCGGCAATCAGCTTCTTGTCGCTTTCCGCCTTGTCGAGAGCGACCTTGTTGCCGAAGGCAACGGCCTCGTCGAGGGCTTTCTTGACTTCCGGGCGAACATCGTCGGGAAGACTGTTCCAGAATTCGCTCGAGGTGATCACCAAATAGTCAAGGAGACCGTGATCGGTGTGGGTGATGTAGGGCTGCACCTCGAAGAACTTCTTTGAGTAGATGTTCGACCAAGTGTTCTCCTGACCGTCGATCGCTTTCGTTTGAAGCAGCGTAAACACTTCCGAGAAGGGCTTCTTCACCGGGAGCGCGTCAACCGCTTCGAACTGCTCGGCGAGCACGTCGGAGGTCATGATCCGGAACTTCAGGCCATCGACATCGGCCGGAACCCGGATGGGCTTGCTGGCCGACAGCTGCTTCATGCCATTGTGGAGGTAGCCTAGGCCGAGAATGCCCTTGTCTTCCATGGACGTGAGCATCTTCTGACCGGCCGGCCCCTGCTGGAAACGGTCCACCGCCTCGATGTTATCAAATAAGAACGGCAGATCATAAATCTGCAGCTCCGGCGTATATTTTTGGAACTTCGAGAGCGCCGGTGCGGCGATCTGAACGTCTCCGAGCAGCATGGCTTCGATGACTTTGTTGTCACCGTAAAGTTGTGCGTTGGGATACACTTCGACAACGACTTTGCCGCCCAAGCGTTCTGCCACTAAATCCTTGAATTTATTCGCCGCCTGGCCCTTCGGCGTGTTTTCGGCGACGACGTGCGAGAATTTTATGACGATTGGATCATCGGCATTCGCAATCGGTGCCACAAGCGTCATTGCGGCAAGTACAAGCCCGCTTAAGATGATACGCATCCGTATCCTCCCTCTATTAGTTTATGGAAGCCGGAAGCTCCCTGGACATTTCGCTCGATTCAACGAGTCATTCGATTTTGTCCGGGAGCCAAAGCCCCAGACGATCAGCCTTCACGTTGTGTTTACATGCAAACTTTCAGCTTTGGAAGCAACGAATGCTCAAATGTGGGGAATATCGGGTAACAACAGAATAAGGGATGGGAAATAGGGGGCCAAATGTCTTCAGTCGTTCCCCGATTGGGGCTGTGACATAGGATGGGTCTCGACACCCATTTTCTTTGTCTGGTTGAATTACCGATTTTGAATTGATGCCGGTGGTTCACGCGCAGGCACTATATGCGCCTGCATTGTACTGCGATCGGATCTGAATACTGTTGCGCGTGTGCGCGATAAGATAAGGTTCGAGGAACAACAACGGCACCATAAAAAAGATCAAACGAAACAGAGAGGCATTCATGCCAGACAATTTACGCGATAGTGCTCTCGAGTACCATCGACTGTCACCGCCCGGAAAGCTTGCGGTGGTCGCCACCAAGCCGCTGGCCACTCAGCGCGATCTCGCTCTTGCATATTCGCCAGGCGTGGCGGACGCGTGCCGCGTCATCGCGGATGATCCGCTTGAGGCGGCCACGGTCACCGCGCGCGGCAATCTCATCGCGGTGATCAGCAATGGCACCGCCGTTCTCGGGCTCGGAGCGATCGGTCCGCTGGCCTCCAAGCCGGTGATGGAAGGGAAGGCGGTTCTTTTCAAGAAGTTCTCAGGCATCGATGTCTTCGATATCGAGGTGGACGAGACGGACCCGGCCAAATTCGTTGATATCGTTGCCAGCCTGGAACCCACCTTCGGCGGAATCAATCTGGAGGACATCAAGGCGCCCGAATGTTTCGAGATCGAGGACGCGCTGCGGGCGCGCATGAAGATCCCGGTTTTTCACGACGATCAGCACGGCACGGCGATCATCGTCACCGCCGCGATCATCAACGGCCTCCGAGTGGTCGGAAAGGACATTGCCGAAGTCAAGTTGGTGGCGTCCGGGGCCGGGGCCGCCGCGCTTGCCTGTCTCGATCTGCTGGTCAGCGTGGGCTTGCCGATTGACAATATTTGGGTCTCGGACATCGCCGGTGTCGTTCACCACGGGCGAACCGAATTGATGGATCCCAGGAAGCAAACCTATGCCAAACACACCGAACACCGGTCACTCGCAGATGTTATCGAGGGAGCCGATATTTTCCTCGGGCTTTCCGCTCCTGGGGTTCTGAAGCCGGAGATGGTCAAGGTCATGGCCGATCGCCCGCTGATCTTCGCGTTGGCCAATCCCGACCCTGAGATTTTGCCGGAGCACGTCAAGGCCGTCCGCTCGGATGCGATCATGGCGACGGGAAGGTCCGACTATCCCAATCAGGTCAACAACGTCCTTTGCTTTCCCTACATCTTTCGCGGCGCTCTCGACGTCGGCGCCACCGCCATCAACGAAGACATGAAGATTGCCTGCGCCAACGCGCTTGCCGATCTCGCTAAGGCCGAGCCATCGGATATCGTTGCCTTGGCGTACGGCGGCGAGGAGCTTAAGTTCGGGCCGGAATACCTGATCCCCAAACCGTTCGATCCGCGGTTGATGGTGGAAGTCGCTCCGGCAGTGGCGAAAGCGGCCATGGACAGCGGCGTCGCTTCCCGGCCGATCGAGGATTTCAAGGCCTACCGCCAGCGCCTGAACGCCTTCGTTTTCCGCACCGGCTCGCTGATGAAGCCGGTATTCGACAGCGCCAAGCGCCATCCCCGCCGGTTGGTCTATGCCGAAGGTGAATCAAGACGGGTATTGCGGGCGACCCAGGTTGTCGTCGACGAACGCCTCGCCGAACCCATCCTTATCGGCCGGCGCGTCATTATCGAAAGGCGTCTCACCGAACTGGGGCTCCGCATCGAGCCGGACGTTCACTTCGAGATCGTCGATCCCAATCACAATCGGAGCTACGAGGATCACTGGCGCGAGTACCATCGGGTCATGGAGCGCCGCGGGATCACGCCGGAAGCCGCCCAACGGCTGATGCGAACCCGGACGACGGCCCTGGCCGCGCTGATGCTGCGCATGGGAGAGGCCGATGCCGCGCTGTGCGGTCCGCTCGGCGACTATCGTATGCACCTTCGCCATGTGCTTGACGTCATCGGCAAGCGTGACGGGGTCCAGGACGTTTCGGCAATGCGCGCGCTCATTCATCCCCGGGGGACCTATTTCGCCTGCGATACCCATGTCTCCCCCGATCCCACGGCGGAAGAGATCGCCGAGATGGCCATCCTCGCGGCCGAGGCTATCCGGCGGTTCGGCATCGAGCCGAAAGTAGCGCTGCTGTCCCATTCCAACTTCGGCAGTATCGATTGTCCATCGGCGCGGAAGATGCAGCAGGCGCGCGTCCTGCTCGAACAGCTCGCGCCGGACCTGGAGTGCGACGGGGAAATGCATGCCGATGCCGCTCTTTCGGAAGAAATTCGCAATCGCATTTTTCCGAATTCACGCTTGAAGGGCGTTGCTAATCTACTCGTCATGCCGAATGTAGAATCGGCCAACATCGCCCAGAACCTGATCAAGATCCTGGGGCAGGCGGTTCCCATCGGGCCGATCTTGATCGGCGTGGCGGGGCCCATTCATATCATGACGGAGTCCATAACCGTGCGCGGCGTTATCAACATGAGCGCTTTCGCCGTGGTCGATGCCCAATCGCGGAAATCAGCCATTCCACGCTAGGCGCTCGTGGGCTCCGATCCGTCAGCAAACGTATCGAGGGGACAAGAAAAAGGAATGACAGGGGAAAACGAAGAATGGTGGCGGGGCGCGGTAATCTACCAGATCTACCCGCGCAGTTTTCTGGATACGAATGGGGACGGCATCGGTGACCTGCCGGGGATCACCGAGCGTCTCGCGTATGTGGCGAGCCTCGGGGTCGATGGCATCTGGATATCGCCGTTCTTTCCGTCGCCGATGAAGGATTTCGGATATGACGTGGCCGACTATACCGGCATCGACCCCATGTTCGGGACCCTGGAGGATTTCGACCGGATGCTGGGCGAGGCCCATCGTCTCGGCCTAAAAGTCATCATCGACCAAGTCTATTCCCACAGTTCCGATCTGCACCCCTGGTTCACCGAAAGCCGCCGCAGCCGGGATAACCCGAAAGCCGACTGGTACGTGTGGGCCGACCCTAAGGAGGACGGTACGCCGCCCAACAATTGGCTCGCTGTGTTCGGCGGACCGTCGTGGGATTGGGATACGCGCCGGCAGCAATACTACCTGCACAACTTTCTTAAGGAACAGCCGGACCTGAATGTCCACAACCCCGAGGTTCAAGAGGCCATTCTGGACGCCGCGGCGTTCTGGCTGGACCGCGGCGTCGACGGGTTTCGGCTGGATGTGGCCAATTTTTTCATGCACGATCTCCAGTTGCGCGACAATCCGCCCTATGCCCATCCCAATCCGGTCAAGCCCTATTGGCTGCAACGTCAGATCTATAGCCGGACGCGTCCCGAGAACCTTGCTTTTGTCGCCCGGCTGAGAGGGCTCCTGGACCGCTATCCCGCCCGCATGGCGGTGGCGGAGATTTCCAGCGACGATCCCCTGGGGACCATGGTGGCATACACCGATGGCCCGGACCGCTACCACACGGCCTACAGCTTTGTCTTCCTCCGGCAGACTTTCGGGGCTGCCCATATTCGCCGGTCGGTGGAGCAGATGCTGGACGCGTCCGAGAATGCATGGCCGTCTTGGGCCTTCAGCAATCACGATGTGGAGCGCGTGGTTTCCCGGTGGTGCGGAGCGGAGGGACCGTCTCCGGAATTCGCCAAGGTGCTCATGGCGGTGCTCGCCGCATTGCGCGGAACGCTGTTCGTGTATCAAGGCGAGGAACTGGGATTGGCTCATGCCGATGTCCCGTTCGAACGGCTCCAGGATCCCGAGGGCAAGACCTTCTGGCCGGAACACCGGGGCCGAGACGGCGCCCGCACGCCCATGCCGTGGCGCTCCGGCGTGACACATGCGGGATTTTCCAGCGGCGAGCCCTGGCTGCCGGTTGATCCCGCCCACGATCCCCTTGCCGTTGACAGACAGGAGACCGACAAGACGTCGACGCTGAACTTTACCCGCGCCCTGTTTGCTTGGCGTAAGCAGCATCGGGCCCTTATGGAAGGTGCTATCCGGTTTCTGGATACGGATGAGCCGGTGTTGGCATTCGAGCGCTCGGTGAGCGACGACCGCATCCTTTGTGTTTTCAATCTCAGTGCAGAACCGGTTCAAGCGGACTTAGCATTGACGGGTTCGGCGAAGACCCTTGATGGTGCTGGCCTCGAAGGTGAACTCGACGGCGTTCATCTTCGTCTGCCTGGTTACGGCGGTGTCTTCGCGGCGTTGGAGTAGCGCGGCGGCTTGGCTCCGGGCCTCGGGCCGCTGACTGCTTTGGAACCGTTACCCGCCGTCATTTGGCCGTGATTGTGAGGCTTCCTGCTGGTTCCTAATTTACAGTTTGTTTGCGCGTGGTCGGGTCGCTTGTGAGGCACCGTAAAAGCACTTAATCATGACACTCGATATAGACTAACGATTTGACGTCAGATGTGATACATTTCGATGGGGACTGTTGGTAAATCCGTAGGAGGTGGGGCTAAGACACGCGGAGCGTTGTCCTGGCAACGGAGAAATTCCGGCTGATAGCAACGACTTTAAAATAATTTGCCCGCAACTTATAAGAGCATCTTGCTCGTGTTGCACGTTTAAGGTATACATATCGAGCGTTTTCCCCTGTCGCGGGAACGGGCTTTTTTTCAGATTCAAGGCGGGGACCTAGAAAAGATATGACGAATGACGACGCAAACCCTTTGAGGGCAGCGCTGAAGCATGTTCGCCGGGCAATTCCGCTTGTGATGATCTTCAGCTGTTTCATAAATCTGCTTGTTCTCACATCGCCTATTTACATGCTGCAAGTGTTTACCCGCGTGCTTTCGAGCGGGGCGGTCGAGACATTGATTTTCATGACTGTCATTGCCGGTGTCGCGGTTGCGGTCATGGGCGCTCTCGAAATGGTCCGAAGCAAACTTTTGGGCCGGATTAGCCGTTGGCTCGAACAGACCTTGGCGCCCGAGTTGATTCAAATAAGCATGCGCGGCGCCTTGTACGGATCCTCGCCGGGTGCTCAGCCGCTTCGCGATCTGCAAAGCATTCGAAATTTCCTGGGCGGCCAGGGGATCAAGGCCCTTCTCGATTTTCCCTGGATGCCGATCTTTCTAGCGGTCATCTGGCTGATGCATCCGTTGCTGGGTATTATTGCGGTCGTCGCCGCTGTTGTCTTGTTTTGTATTGCCATCCTCAACGAATATGTGTCCCGCAGACCGCTGCGGGCGGCGGGCGCCGCGTCCATCGCTGCGACCCAGCGGGTTGAAACCGCCACCCGCAACGCCGAAGTGCTGCATTCCATGGGCATGCTTCCCGGCTTTCTCACGGGGTGGAGCCGCCAGAACGAAAAGGCGCTCGACGAGAATCTCGTGGCCGGTGACCGCAACGCGACGGTGTCCGGGTTCTCAAAGTTTTTCCGCGTCTTCGTCCAGATGCTCATTCTCGGCGCCGGCGCCTACCTCGTTCTTCAAGGCGAAATGGCTCCGGGCGGAATGATCGCCGGTTCCATTCTGCTCGGCCGCGCTCTGGCGCCTGTGGATCAGATGATCGGAGCGTGGCGTCAACTGGTGATGGCGCGGGACGCCTGGGCGCGTCTGAAGCTGCTGCTGGAGCGCGTACCGCCGAAGAAGGAAACCATGCCGCTGCCGGCGCCCACCGGGCAGCTCTCCTGCGAGCGTGTCATTTTCATGCAGCGTGGGCGCGAGCAGCCGGTTCTTGCCGGGGTCAACTTCGTGCTCGAGCCTGGCGAAGCCATGGGGGTTATCGGGCCGTCGGCGTCCGGCAAGACCACGCTGTGCAAAATCATCATGGGAACATGGCAGCCGACCCGGGGCAACGCGCGCCTCGATGGCGCCGATATGTTCGAGTGGCCAGCCGACCAGCTCGGGCCGTTCGTCGGCTATCTGCCGCAGGACGTGGAATTGTTCTCCGGTACGGTGAGGGACAATATCGCCCGGCTTTACCCTGATCCCGACCCCGAGGCGGTTTTCGAGGCGGCCATCACCGCCGGCGTCCACGAGTTGATTCTTCATTTGCCGCAAGGATACGAGACCGAAATCGGCGAAGGCGGTTCATTCCTGTCCGGTGGGCAACGCCAACGCATCGGCCTCGCCCGGGCGCTATACGGCAAGCCGAAACTCGTGGTGCTTGACGAGCCCAATGCCAGCTTGGACGGCGAGGGCGAAGCGGCTTTGGTCAAAGCCATCGAAAAAATCAAGGCTTGGGGGGGATCGGTCGTTCTGGTCGCCCATCAGCCCAGTATTCTTAAGCCGGTGGATAAGCTGCTTGTGCTTCGCAACGGGGTCATGGAAATGTTCGGCCCCCGAGACGAGGTTCTTGGCAAGCTTCGACCGGTCAAGCTGCCGGCCGAAAACCGCCCGCGCGTCGTGAGCAATCAATCTGCCCCGCCGACGGCCGGTGCGGCCGGCGAGTAACGTCCTAGTCGAGTAACGCCCTAATATAGCGTTCTATGAGATAGAGAAGAGAAAAGGTCCACAGCATGTCAAACGAACTGCAGCCTTCGGACGGGGAGTCGCGGCAACTCCAACTCGCTACTGGAAAAACCGCCACGGCACTGCCCGCGCCTCCGCCGCTTCGGAGCGAACTCAGGAAGCCGGCAATGGTGGGGCTGGCGGTGATCATCGCGTTCTTTGTCATCGGCGGCGGCTGGGCTGCGTTGGCCCCGCTTTCGTCGGCGGCCATCGCTTCCGGCGTGGTCAGTCCCCAGGGCAGCACCCGGACGGTACAGCACCTCGAGGGCGGCATCATCCGCGAGATCCGCGTGCGCGAAGGCGACGAGGTTCAAAAGGGCGATGTGCTGATGGTGCTCGAGGACATTCAGGCGCAGGCCGAAGTGGGCGCGCTATCCAACCGGCTCAGCATGCTGGCTGCGCGCGAAGCCCGCCTTGAAGCGGAGCGCAACAGTGCGTCGGAAATCCATTTCGATCATCCGGCACTTGCCAACAGGGACGATCCCGCGATCAAAGAGATCATCGACCAACAAACAAATCAGTTCCAGGGCCGCATAGCCACCGATCAGGGAAGGCAGGCGATTCTGGCCCAGCGTATTGCCCAAAATGAGCAGCAGATCAAAGGGTTCGAACGCCAGCTTCAGGGCACACGGCGACAGAAGGCGCTGATCCGTGAAGAATTGCAGGCGAAAAAGATCTTGGTGGCCAAGGGCTACGCGCCAAAGCCGCAGCTTTTGGCGCTGCAGCGGGAGGAAGCCGAGCTGTTGGGAACCGAGGGAGAGTTACTCGCCCGTATCGCCCGCATCGAGGAGACCATCGGCGAGACCAAGCTGCAGATGATAAGCATTGGGATGACCCGCGTCGAGGAGGCCGATACCGAGCTCAGCGACGTTCAATCCCGCCGTGCCGAGGTGGAGCAGCAGATCAAGCAGAGCCTCGACAAGCTGACGCGCACCACCATCATCGCGCCGGTGGCGGGCACGGTTCTCAACCTCAATTTCAAAACCATCGGCGGCGTCGTGCGCCCCGGCGAGCCGGTTTTCGATATTGTGCCGTCCGAGGTTGAGTTGATCATCGATGCGCGGATGTCGCCCACGGACATCGACGACATTCACGTAGGCATGGGCGGCTATGTGATGTTTCCGTCCTACCCGCAGCGCTTCATGAAGCGCATCCCGGCCGAGCTGATCCACTTGTCGCCGGACTCCATGGAGGATGAACGCTCGGGGATGCCGTATTACAGCGCCCGCATTCGGGTCAATGTCGAGGAGCTTAAAGAATTGGCGCCGGGCGTGGAATTGCAACCCGGGTTGCCGGCGGAGGTCTATATTACCATCAAGGAGCAAACGTTGCTGGACTATCTCATGCAGCCGGTGGTGCAGACTTTCGAGCATACTTTCCGCGAGTCGTCGTAGGGCTCCGCCGGACGCGGAAAAAAGGAAGCGTCGGCTGGCAGCGCCTCGCGTCTCGTGCCCGGGCCGGCTTGCTGGCGGCGGGGCGCTTCGGCAACGAAAGACCCGTTCATGAGGTCGGAGTTTATATTCGAACGCGCGCCTTTCGCCTCGGCGCACGCCTCGACCATTGTGGATATCGGTGGCAACGGCGGCAATGGCCTAGTGGCCGCATGGTTTGGCGGAACCCGAGAGGGGCACCGCGATGTGAGCATCTGGCTGTCGCGGCGCGAAGGCGAGACGGGCAACTGGTCTGAGCCGGTGGAGGTGGCCGACGGCGTGGTCAGCCGATGGAAACGTTATCCCTGCTGGAACCCCGTTCTTCATCAACCGGCCGACGGGCCGTTGGCGCTGTTTTACAAGGTGGGGCCGAGCCCTAGCCGCTGGTGGGGCATGCTCATCACTTCGGCCGACCGGGGGCGCACATGGTCCGAGCCGCGCCGCCTGCCATCGGGTTATTACGGGCCGATCAAGAACAAGCCCGTGGTCATGCCCGACGGCGGGATACTCTGCCCGTCAAGCTCCGAAGACACCGGCTGGCGGGTTCATCTCGAGCACACTCCGGATCTCGGCCGCACCTGGAGCCAGTCCGACCCGCTGAATGACGGTAAGGCATTCGCCGCTATTCAGCCCAGCATTTTAACCTATCCGAATGGACGCATGCAGATCCTTTGCCGGACCCGTCAGGGGGTAATCGCGGAGTGCCGCTCCGAGGACGGCGGCTATACCTGGTCGGAGATGATGCCGACGATGCTGCCCAATCCCGACAGCGGCACCGATGCGGTGATGCTGAAGGATGGCCGAGCGCTTCTGGTTTACAATCATTCCAGCAGCAGCCGCTCGCCCCTGAATGTGGCGTTGTCGGACGGCGGCGCCCACTGGCAAGCGGCGCGGGTTCTCGAGGACGGTCCCGGCGAGTTTTCCTATCCGGCGGTTGTGCAGGGAAGCGACGGTCTGGTGCACATCACCTACACATGGAACCGTCGCCGCATTAAACACGTGGTGATCAACCCGGTGGAACTGACACCGGTAGATATTCAGGGCGGTCTCTGGCCCGAGGGGTGATGTCGAGCCCAGTTT
>JGI12210J13797_10263126_pt1 | contig 10980 bp, 8 predicted proteins | sample ElkSlonscriptome_3_FD_13797 | JGI IMG/M metagenome (IMG submission 13797) | reverse complement strand
TCAAAGTCTCAACAGGAAGAGATTCTTCTTGAGATAATCGATGTCCTCGAAAAAAGCCGTAGCGTAAAGCGCGGAACCATCATGCTTTTAACGGCGGATGGCCGGGAACTACGCGTTGAAGCGGTGAAGGACCAGAAGGTGCAACATGCAGAAGGCGCGGCTTACCGCCGCGGCGAAGGCATCACAGGACTGGTGCTCGATACCGGCGAGCCCAAAATTGTTCCGCTGGTTTCGGAAGAACCGCGCTTCAAAGGCCGACTCCATAACCGGGCCGATGTACCCCTCAGCTTTATCTGCGTTCCCATCACGGTGGACCAGGCCACCATAGGAACCCTTTCGGTCGACTGTGATGCGATGCCGGAAAGCGATCTTTATGAACTGATGCGCTTCCTTTCCATTGTGGCCACCATGGTGGCGAACGATGTCATGGCACGCCGCACATCCCGTATGGAACGCGAGGCGCTGGAGTCGGAAAACCTGCGCCTGCGTTCCGAGATGCGCGAAAAATTTCAACCGCAAAATATGATCGGAAACTCGGGGCAGATGCATGATGTCTATACCCGCATTCATCAGGTAGCTGCATCCGATACCACCGTTTTAATTCGTGGCGAATCGGGGACCGGTAAAGAGCTGGTTGCTTCGGCGATTCATTACAGCAGTGCCCGATCGAATAAGCCGTTTGTGAAAGTCAACTGTGCGGCTCTGAATGAAAATCTGCTGGAATCAGAACTGTTTGGCCACGAGAAGGGCGCCTTCACCGGCGCACTGCAGACCCGCATCGGTCGGGTTCAGGAAGCCGAAGGCGGCACCTTGTTCCTGGATGAGATCGGCGACTTCTCCCCCACCACCCAGGTCAAACTGTTACGCGTGCTGCAGGAACGGACCTATGAACGGGTCGGCAGCAATGAACAGCGCAAAGCGAACGTACGGATTATTGCGGCCACCAATGCCAATCTCGAAGATAAGATTGCGGACAACTCATTCCGGCAGGATCTATTTTACCGCATAAATGTCTTCCCGATTTATCTACCGGCCTTGCGCGTGCGCAAAGATGATATTCTGCTGCTGACGAATTTCTTTATGAAGAAGTATTCAACTCAGATGGATGCGGAGATTCGGCGGGTTAGTACTCCGGCCATTAATATGCTGATGGCGTATCACTGGCCAGGTAACGTGCGCGAACTTGAAAATACTATCGAATATGCCGTATTGATGGGCAAAGAGGATGGCGTAATTCATGGGCACGATCTTCCGCCCACCTTGCAGACTCCGGTCGCCATCGCCGCGACCGGAAGCAATCAACACACCCTTAAAGCCCGCGTCGCCATGCTGGAGCGCGATCTTATCGTCGATTCGCTTAAACGCCACAAAGGCACCATCAGCGCTGCAGCCCGCGAACTAGGCATTACCGAACGCATGGTGCGCTATAAAATTCAGAAACTGGATATTGATTACGAAACACTGTTCAAAAAACGACGAAAGAAAAGGGCCCCGAAAAAATGAAGATACGTACGGCGACGAAGGACGATATCCCAGTCATGGCAGAATTGCTTCACGAGCTTTTCGCGATTGAGGTGGATTTCACGCCCGACTTTGCTGCGCAGTCTGAAGGTCTGCGTCTGTTAATCGAACGCGAATCCACCGAAATTTTTGTGGCCGAAGTGCAGGATAATGTCGTCGGTATGTGTTCGGTACAAATTCACGTCTCCACGGCCAAAGGCCGCGAAGTCGGCGTGGTGGAGGATGTCGTGATTGATGTCGACTACCGGGGTCAAGGCCTAGGTGCAGCACTGCTCCGAAGACTGGAAGAGTGGTCCGTTCAACGCGGTCTTACCCGACTTCAACTCCTCGCCGACAAAGACAACCATCCGGCCCTCGGCTTTTATCGCCGGCAGGGATGGCATCCGACCAACCTGACCAGCTGGATGAAACATTTGTGATTCGTGATTCGTGATTCGTGATTCGATTTTGATTGTCCTATTCTGCGTGTCTCTAAAAAAATGCGCAATTCCAGCCCCATTTCAGCCCATCGCAGAAGCCTCTAGTAAAATTTACGAGATTTTTCGTCCGCTAAGGCTTGCGCTTCTTCCACAGGTTTTTTATGCTGTGCGAGTTAGGTGAGAATAAGTGTGAGGAGAAATTGTGGCTAATATATCAGATAAAGACTGGAACGCGCTCAAGAAAAAACTGGCAGATGACGGACGCCTGAATAAATTTATTCTGGGAGAACCGGAACAGGAATACGTGACTTCCCGAGGTATTGATATTCTACGCCTGCACGCGGCGGACTTTGTCAACAAACGCCTTGCGCCAGCCAACCCCAAAAACGACGGACGGCAAACGCCGACCAAAGGACACCCCGTTTTTATTGCCCAACATGCCTGCGGGTGTAACGACCGCACCGCAGTTGAAGAGTTCTTCGGCTATGAAATGGGACGCGAGCTTACCGAGGATGAAGTGGACATTATCGTGGACGTCATCCTCAAGTGGATTGATGAACATCTAGATTAACTCCGCTTTCCAAAGTCTGGAAAATCCACCCTAGGTGGATTTTTTCTTTTTTAGGCGGGTGACATTGCATACTGTCTCTGCTTTGTATGGAACCGATAATTCTAAAGAGGGCTGACCACAACGTCAGCCGCAGAAACATGAGTTCTGCAGCCGTTAAGGTGCTTTACCGCCTTAAGGACGAAGGCTATACCGGCTATCTGGCCGGAGGCGGCGTGCGCGATTTGCTGTTAAACCGAAATCCGAAGGATTTCGACGTGGCCACCGATGCCACCCCGGAACAGATCCGTAAAATATTCAAGAACTGCCGCCTGATCGGGCGTCGCTTCCGTCTCGCCCACATTCTCTTCCGCGGCGAAATCATTGAAACGTCCACGTTCCGCGCCCCGGTTCCGGAAGACCCCGAAGACACACTCCACTGCGAGAACACCATGCGAGTGGGTGAAACCGGCATGGTCATGCGCGATAATATTTTCGGCACGCCGGAAGAAGATGCCATGCGCCGCGATTTCACCATCAATGCGCTCTTTTACAACATTGCCGACTTTTCGGTGATCGACTATGCCGGCGGACTTCAGGACCTGGAAGATAAAATCATCCGCGTCATCGGCGACCCCGACAAACGCTTTGCCGAAGATCCGGTACGCATGATCCGCGCAGCACGCTTTGCGGGCACCCTTGGATTTGAAATTGAAAAAAAGGCCCTTGATTCGATCTGCCGCAATAACAACCTGCTGGCCGATGCCGCCCCGTCCCGCATGTATGAAGAAGTACAGAAACTCTTTTTCTGCGGCCATGCAAAAGGCGTTTTCCAATGGTTGGAAAAAACCGATCTATTGCATCCGATGTTTCACGACTTCTCGCACTGGATCGATGAAGATAAAAAACGGCACGACTGGGTGATCCAGACCTTGGAACAGATGGACCGCTGGCGTCAGGCGGGGCTGCGCGTTCACCCCGCCCTCCTCTTTGCCTTAATTTTTGGCGAATACCATGAATACCTGATTCAGCAGTTAATTGAGGGCGGACAGTCTCCCCACGATGCCGCGCGAATTGCGGTTCAGGGACACCTCAAGGGCATGTGCGAAAATGTCCGAGTGCCGAAAACAGTGATCTATCAAGTGTGTGATATTATGGATCATCAGCGGCGGTTTGAACGCACCCAGGGGCGCCGACCTCAGCGTTTCATCCAGTCGCGCGGTTTTCTTGATGCCTTTCTTTACTTTAAATTTTCAGCCAAAGCGCACGACCGAAATATCGAATTACTCGAGTTCTGGACGGATCTACGCAAAAAAACACCACAAAAAATCGTCTCCAAAAAAGGCCGCGGAACCCGAAAAAAGGCCACAAAACCGGATTTACCCATCGAGTAATTTTAAATAATCCCAAAACACACTTGTACACAACCCCGCCCCTTCGATACATTTTTGTATTTGCAGGTCAGTTCAAACCATTCCGACCTGAATGAGGATGCAATAATGAATCAGAGTGAAAAAGAACTTAACGTTCTATACAAAATCTCCCAAACCATCTCGGCAAGGCAGCACAATGTCTCCGAACTGCTCAACGAAGTGCTGGGCATTATGGAAAACGATATGGGCGTGCTGCGCGGAACCCTGACGCTGCGCAAACCGGGAACGGATATTCTTAACATTGAGGCCTCCAGTGGCCTTTCCGAAAGCGAAGCGCGGCGCGGACAGTACAAGCTGGGTGAAGGGGTCACCGGCCGTGTGGCAAAAACCGGCCAACTGGAAATTGTTCCGGATATCCGCGAGTCGGAAGACTTCCTGAACCGCACTAAGGCGCGTGACGATGAAAAAACGGCCTTCCTCTGCGTACCGATTATTCATCACAAGGAAGTGATCGGCACCATGAGCATCGACCTCCCGGCCATGGAGGAAAGCGAACTCAAGGGTTATTCCCTCTTCCTCGAACACGTGGCTCAAATTCTGGCCTCTGCCGTTTCCACCATCCGCGAGGAAATTGAAGAGCGCAATGCGCTGGAGTCCGAAAACGAAATGCTGCGCCGCCAGCTGGGCGATCGCTACAGCATCGACAACATGGTCGGCAACTGCAACTCCATGCGCATGATCTATGAACAGATCGTTCAAGTGGCCGACAGTGCCGCGACCGTGCTTGTTCGTGGCGAATCCGGCACCGGTAAAGAGCTGATTGCCCGCGCCATTCATTTTAACAGCCCGCGTAAAAATAACGCCTTCGTCAGTGTAAATTGCGCCGCTCTTCCGGAAAACCTGATTGAGTCGGAATTATTCGGCCATGAAAAAGGCGCGTTTACCGGCGCACAGCAACAACGTAAAGGTCGCTTTGAGTTAGCCAACGGCGGCACGATCTTCCTCGACGAAATTGGCGATATCTCGCCGGCCGTCCAGGTACGCCTGCTGCGCGTGCTGCAGGAAAAAACATTTGAGCGGGTTGGCGGCAATGAAACCATCACCGTAAACGTCCGCGTAGTCGCGGCCACCAGCCGGAACCTCGAAGAAGGCATGACCAACGATACCTTTCGCGAGGACCTCTATTATCGCCTCAATGTATTCCCGATTCTGATTCCGCCGCTGCGCGAACGCAAATCGGACATCATGTTACTGGCCGACCATTTCCTCCAGAAATACGGCGAAATGTATGGCAAGGACATGAAGCGAATTTCCACCTCCGCCATTAATATGATGATGGCGTACCATTGGCCCGGCAACGTGCGCGAGTTGGAAAACTGTATGGAGCGCGCGGTACTCACCTCTTCCGACGGTGTAATCCATGGGTTCAATATGCCGCCTTCTCTGCAGACCAGTGATGAAACGCATACCAGTCTGCTGCCGGAAAACGGGGCAAACCTAAAACAGATGGTGGAAGCCTATGAACGTGAAATCCTGATTGATGCCCTGAAAAAACATCGGGGGAATGCGGCGGCCGTTGCCCGCTACCTGCAGGCGACACAGCGCATCATCAACTACCGGGTTAAAAATCTCGGTATTGACCCCAGAAACTACAAGTAAGATACAGGCACAAGAAGCCATGGATGTTGATCAGCTCGTAGAATCGTTTGAATTTCGCTTCAAGGCCAGCGGCATTGATAATGCAAAGCGGGTGGCCGAAGAACTCTTGGCCCATGTGTTCGACTGCAAACCACTGGAAATTTATACCGGTGGAGCCTCAAGCGTGGTCACTCCATCGAAGCAGTTTGACATTATCCGCAAGCTGGAACCCATGGCCGAGCGAATTGAAAACGGCGAGCCGCTCCAATATGTGGTCGGCAATGTCGAGTTCTGGGGACTCCAGCTGAAGTCTGACTCGCGCGCCCTGATTCCTCGGCCGGAAACCGAACTGCTGATTGAAGAGGTCCTGAGCTGCCGGATCATGAACGACAAGCGCCCGGCGACGGTGGTGGACGTAGGAACCGGGTCAGGCTGCATTGTCATCACGCTGGCAAAACAGCGGCCTGATGCAAACTTTAAAGCCGTAGACCTCTCTTCCGACGCCCTCGAGCTGGCCCGCGAAAATGCCCGACTCCATGATCTGGAAAATAAAATTTTCTGGATGAAAAACAACCTGCTCCAGCGCTTTGCACCGGCCAGCGCCGATGTGGTTGTCGCAAACCTCCCCTATATTTCTTCCAAGGACTGGGCTGCACTCAACCCATCCGTCCGCGAGCAGGAACCCCAAATGGCGCTCGATAGCGGCCCCACGGGAATGGAACTCATTGAAGATCTTGCACTGCAGGCCCGCAGCATTCTTGTTCCGGAAGGCATGCTCTTCCTTGAATTCGGTTTTGACCAAGGCGACAAAGTCTACAACTGCCTGAACAATCTGGGTTACTTTGATATTCAGATTAAACATGATCTGGCCGGACTGGACCGCATCGCCATCGCAACCAATCCCTGATGCTCGCCCCTGCCGACCGACTGCGGGCACCTTTTCAATCTGGTGACCGTATATCTTTCTTCTACCGCCGGAAAAAGACCGAGGGAACCATCGTTCGCCTCAATCCTAAACGCGCGATTATTGAAGCCGAAGACGCTCAACTTTCAATTCCCTACGAACGACTGTTTCCAAGGTCTGGAAAATGCCAAGAACGTATCCAACGATTGGAAAATATTCAGGCCCAGGCAGTGTCACTGTTCAAAGAACATGGGCTGAAGCGGTGGCGCTTTGCATTCGACTATTCCACACGGCGGGCAGGCTGCTGCAATTACCGCGATAAAAAAATAACCCTGGCCATAGACCTCGCAGCAACCGGAAAACATCAGGAAATCCAAGATACCCTGCTTCATGAAATCGCTCACGCGCTGGTGGGGAAAAGGCATAATCACGATGATGTGTGGAAAGCCCGAGCATTAGCGATCGGCTGCTCCGCAGAGCGAACCCATAAACTCCAGTTTTCAACACCCCGCTGGTCCGTGACCTGTGAGAATCGTTGTTGGAATCACACCGCTCAGAAACGAAACCCAAAGCTCATCTGCAAGAAATGCGGCAGCCGATTGGTTTATACGCCATACCGCGCAACGACGGCCTGAGATTTATCCCCTCGCCTTATCGTACGTCGTCTGAAGCGCGTCACGCTCCTCCTGCCGGCGACACGTATCCAACGCCTTCTGAAGATCCACTTTGCTTACTTCGTTTGGTTTCTTCGCGGCATAGATCCGCGATACCCCACGCATGAGAATCACATGGTTGGTGAGCGAAAGCGACTCATCCGCCGCAAGCCCCAGCATGGCCGGAATCCCATTCACGTCTTGCCAGCCACCCAGTGCCTTAATCGCGGTTTTCTGTAGTTGCTCATCGGACGAGCGGCAGGCATTAACCAATGGGTCCAAGGCATCTGGACTGCCACTTTCTGCTAATACTTTGAGAATATTGGCCTGACTGCGCGGACGGGCCCCATCCATATCTGCAACCAGTACCAGCACCGCAGCCGATGCATCCAAAGAGCGGCGCATAATCTCCACAATACCCGTCAGAAGATCGCGCGATACCGGCGCGTCTTCTTTGACCATCATTAGCTGAACCATCGCTTTGATATTAGAATCGTCACCAACTCGAGCCATGGCTTTGGCCGCCGCAGAAGCCACCTCTCGGTTATCCTCAGCTGCATAAACTAAAAATGTTGGGGTCAGGTCACGACGAGCGCGATTAGCCAACGCTTCAATAGCCATGGCGCGGCTGTCCGCATCGCCAGAAGCGGCCAGAAGTTCCAACTGCCCATCGACACCTTCAGCATCCAGTCGGCCAAGCGCGCGCCGAGCCTCGGCATTACCGCAGGCGATCAGGGGCAGCACAGAATCGTCTGTGCCGATGCGCGCCAGAGCATTGGCCGCATTCGCCCGCACCTCGCGATCTTCCGATTGCAGCAACGGCTCAACCCATTGGGCATATTTCCGGTTTCCGCTGAATTCCAGAACGATCAGCGCTTTCACCTGATTATAAGGGGGCAGACTGTTTAAATTTCCTGCAACCTCATCGACTAATTGGGGGTCATTATTCTGCTTCGCCGCTTCAATCACGGCCACCTGCAGCGCCGGATTTTTAGACGATATCGCGTCAGACACCTTGGATGTATCACCAGAAAGAACAATACCCATAAAAGCCGCAGCTCGTAACGGGTCCGTTTCCGCCTTATTCATTAGCTGTTCAAAAACTTCGGGGCGACCGGATGCGAGCAGTTCACTGTCGATTAGAGCAAGTCGCAAGCCCTTCTCCCGAACCCTGCGCGCCATCAGTGCCTCGATACCGACGTCTTCATTCAGCATACCCAGTGCCTTAACCGCTGCTGTAAATACCTGAGAATCCTTACTGTGCAAAGCGCCGACCAGTAAACGTGAAGCACCGGACTGTTGGCGCTCACCCAGCGCATAGATCAACCCTGCCGTTTCAACCGGCGAACGCGCCTTACGGTTCTTCAATTGTGCACCCAATACCTGAGATGCTGCATCCGAAGGATTAGCGACCAAGGCTCGGCGGGCACCATCACGAACATGTTCGTCGTCATGATTCAGAAGTTTTTCCAGCGTGGGAACTGACTCTTCCGCGCCAATACGCTCCAGATTGGAAAGTACCGGAAGGGCAACCTCTTGGACCGGAGGATTATCCTTCAACACCTGACACATCTCCAGGCAGATAGCCTTGCGGTCTTCTTCGGAAGCATCCGGCGCACTGGCTTGCGAACAGGCCGCCAGCACATCGAGCAGGGCCCTTTTCTGGCTCTTCAGGTCCTCTGATTTAAGGTCAGGTATAAGCTCTTGGATAGCCGCCTGCGAAACAGCGGCCATGAGTAGAAGAGTTAACAGCGCTTTCTTAAACATAGTCAGCCTTATGATTAGAGGGTATACGGCGCGCGGCGCGGGCGATCCATCCATTTCGCTGCTTCGGCATCGCCCAGAATCTCCTCCTTCGAAGGATCCCACTCGATGGTGCGATTCAGCCGCTCAGAAATGGCACTAAGGTGGCAAATCGTGGCCGAACGGTGGCCGATCTCAACATCCGCAATAGTCTTCTTACGGGTCTTGATGGCATTCATAAAGTTATCACGATGAGTCTCTGTTGCCCGCAAATGCGTATCGCCGGGACTCAGCGGCAGGTTCTTGAGATCGCCGGGGTCAGTCTGAAGATCCCCCGCACGACCGACACCGATCGATCCCTTGTCCCCATAGAACTCGATCATTGAATCAAACTTGAGCTTCCGATAGTCGCGGTAGATGGTGGGACCATTCGTATATTTGTAGCCTTGGCACCCCATCTCATCATACCCTTTAGGAAAGAAAAACTCGGGGCCCGAATCATCCATTCCCAACGCCCATTGGATAATGTCATAGTGATGCGCACCCCAGTCGCCATTCTTACGCGCACCGTATTCCCAGAAGCAGCGCCACCCTCCACCAAAGGCTCCCTTCACGCGCTCCTTATTATAAGGAAACCATGGCGTCGGACCCAGCCAGCGCTCATAATCAAAGCCATCTGGAATCTCCTGCTCCGGCAATACCCGGGCCGGGGAAAAGCTCCCAAGCTGGGCATAAATGGTGTGCACGTTGCCGATGTAGCCATTGCGAACCAGCTCGGCCGCTTTGCCAAATGTGTATCCCGACCGTTGCTGGCTTCCCACCTGTAACACCGCACCGTGCCGACGCACCGCATCAGAAAGAATTCGACCCTCCCGGATCGTCAAACTCATCGGCTTTTCAACATAGACATCCTTGCCCGCACGAACCGCATCGAGCGCAATCGGCACATGCCAATGGTCCGGAGTGGTCACATAAACCGCATCAATATCCGACCGCTCCAGAATTTTTTCATACTCGTTATAGCACCCGCAGTCCGCATTGCCATACTTTGCGCTCACCTGCTTCATGTACTTTTCACGTTTAGCTCGATCAACATCGCAGACCGCAAGCACCTGACAATCTGTACGATTCAGGGTCCCGCTAAAGTGGCCGCGCACAATCAGTCCCATCCCGATAAACCCAAAGGTAAGCCGGTTGCTCGGTGCAGTGAATCCGGAAAAACCCATGGCGCGGGATGGAATAACCGTCGGTGCAGCGACGGCCGCCGCTCCCATTGCTGACGCACGCAAAAAGTTTTTGCGCGACATAGTCGTCTTAGCACTCATCCTCATACCCTTTCGTAGAAACTCGATTCTCAGGGTTTAAGTTCTACCGAAAAGGCACATGGAAATCTTGTATTTAATCCCCTAACCCTTGGACAAAATCCGCATCACGTTCTGAATAACAAAGGCCAGATCCTCCGGCGCGTGAGCAATACAGGCTTCCATCGAAGAATGACCCGCCGAAATACTGAACGCATAATCAAACACCTCAAGAAACGGATCCAGCTCCCCCGCCAGCGCACCGGAAACCAGCAGGGTCTTTGCTCCCCGTTCCTTTGCCATGGCCGCAATCACCGGACACAGTTTGCCCTGCAAAGACTGCCCATCCGTACGACCCTCGCCGGTAATCAAAAGATCCGCACCCGCCAAAACCTCAGATAAACCAACCGTTTGAGCAATCAGATGCGCTCCAGAGACAATCTCCGCATTGCAGAAAGCTCGGAGTCCGTAACCGAGGCCACCCGCCGCACCATCCCCCGGAGCCCCCTCCGTTCCGGCTATTTTCCAGAGGTTGGAAAGTCCGACATCCAGCAGTTCAACCATATCGGGCGTGGCTCCCTTCTGCGGGCCGAAAACCGCCGCGGCCCCATTCGACCCGATCAATGGATTGGTTACATCGCAAGCCACCCGTATATTTGTATGTTCCAATCTCTGGAAAATATTCGATGCATCGATTCTTCCAATCATTGGAAGAATTTTACCGCCGCGTTCCGAAAGTTCTTTACCCGTATGATCCAGAAAACGATAACCCAGCGCCTGAGCCATGCCCGTCCCTCCGTCCACCGTTGCACTTCCACCAATCCCCATCACAATTGAAGTATGCCCGGTTTCAATCAGATGCTTTACCAACTCGCCGGTTC
>JGI12210J13797_10079193_pt1 | contig 10980 bp, 7 predicted proteins | sample ElkSlonscriptome_3_FD_13797 | JGI IMG/M metagenome (IMG submission 13797) | reverse complement strand
ACCGACGCGACAATTCCACCCACAACCACAATCATCATTGGTTCTAATGCACTGGTTAAACCTTTTACAGCTTCTTCAACTTCTGTCTCATAAAACGCCCCAACTTTCATCAACATTTTATCGAGTTCCCCCGATTCTTCTCCAATGGCAATCATCTGAATTGCTAAGTTTGGGAAAACATTACCTTCTTGCAGGGCTAAACTAATTAAACCCCCCTGTTGAATTTCATTTCTGGCGTGTTCAATTGCATTGGCAATCGCTTGATTTCCCGCCACATCTCGCACAATTTCTAGGGAGTTCATAATCGGTACACCTGCACGAGTTAAACTTCCGAAAATCGTACAAAAACGAGCAACCGCAGACTTCTCAATCAGTGGCCCAAATAAAGGAAGTTTGAGAAAAATCTTATCCATCGCGAGGCGGCCAGCCGGGGTTTTATAAAAGGCTTGATACGCTAAAGAAAGTGCAAATAAACTCCCAATAACTATGGCTTGAGGAATTGGCGGCCAGGTTGTACAAAAGTCACTAATGCTCAACATAATGACCGTAAACATTGGCAGTTCAGTACCAATTTGTTCAAAAATCCCTGCAAAGGTTGGAAGGAGGAAAATTGTCATCGCAAAGAAAACGGCAAGGGCAATAAATAAAACCGTTTTCGGGTAAGACATGGCGGATTTAATTTCACTTTCGGTTTTGTGGTTTTTCTCCATCATCACCGCCAGACGTTCTAAAACTTCATCGAGTACACCCCCAACCTCTCCGGCTGAAACCATACTGATAAACAACATATCAAAGACCTCAGGAAACTTCCGCATCGATTCTGAGAGGGCATTTCCTTCTTCTACATCGGCTCGAATCGTGGTTAAAGCCCGTTTCAAACGAGCATTATCACATTGTTCTGATAACACGCTTAAACAACGAGCCATTGCAATTCCTGCGTTAAACATCGCCGCAAATTGACGGGCAAAAATCGCTAAATCTTTAACCGTAATCTGAGCGAGAGCAACGTTAATATCTTCTTCAATTTTTTTAATATCAAAACCTTGTTTTCTGGAGTGAGTTTTAAGTTTATTGGTGGTCATTGCTCCCCTTAAATACAACTTTTTTTTGAGCTAAATTCTGTTATAAATTGGGATTTAGGATTAGAAAATCGGCAATTATAAGGCTCAACTTTTGACCTGAACGGCTTCTAATCCTGATCCCGAGTTCTAAAATTAACGAGCTTTAGCTTTTTGTGCTGCTGCTTTCGGCGCAGGGCCGATTAAACGTTCAAGTTCTTCGGGTTTTGAACTCTTACCCATCGCGGCTTCCCAGCCCACTTTTCCTTCTTGAAACAGTTTAGCTAAAGCCATTTCCATTGTTTGCATTCCCAATTTTGCCCCCATTTGAATTTGAGAGTAAATTTGAGTGGTTTTTCCTTCCCGAATTAAGTTCCCCATCGCTGGAGTATTCAGCATAATTTCTACCGCCGCACAACGACCTCCGCTCAGAGTCGGAACGAGGTTTTGGCTACAAACTCCGACTAAAGACCCAGAAAGTTGCGCTCGAATTTGCGGTTGTTGAATTGGAGGAAATACATCCAACATCCGGTCTACTGTTGCAGAAGCAGAGTTTGTGTGTAGTGTTCCAAAAACTAAGTGACCTGTTTCTGCGGCGGAAATTGCCAAACCAATCGTATCTAAATCCCGCATTTCACCCACTAGAATAATATCTGGATCTTCCCGCAAAGCAGCTTTCAAAGCATTGGCAAAACTCTTGGTATCTTCGCCTTTTTGTCGTTGGTGAAACAAGCTTTTAATATTGGGAAAAACATATTCAATTGGGTCTTCAACAGTGAGAATATGTTCGCTACGGGTACGATTAATTAAATCCAATAACGCCGCCATTGTTGTCGTTTTACCCGAACCCGTTTGACCCGTGACTAAAACCATTCCCCGAGGTCTTTCAGTCATATCACGAATCGTTTGGGGAACTCCTAATTTATCCGCATTCGGAATTTTTGATGCTAACGCTCGTAAACAAGCCGCCCAACAGCCCCGTTCTCGATAAACATTCACCCGAAAACGAGCCAGTCCTTTTACCCCATAAGCGCAGTCGAGTTCCCATTCCTGTTCAAGTTGCTTGCGCTGCATATTATTCAGCATTTGGAAGATGAGAACTTGAACATCTTCAGGAGCAAAACATTCTCCAAACTGAGTTTGAGGGGTGAGTTTACCACTGATGCGGAAAAAAATTGGCGCACCTGCTTGGATGTGCATATCAGAGCCACCTTGTTCAATCAAGGACTCCATCACATCTTCAATCATCAAACCAGCCATAATATTGAATCCTCCAACTACAAAAAATATTGATAATTTAGATCAAGGCAATAGGCAATAGGTAAAATCTTCCCAACTTCCCATCTCCCCCTATCCCTACTCTAATCGGTAAAACGGGGCGTCATGCAATAGGGACAATCGAGCCATTCCGGTCTAAGTTCGGCGTGACACCCTTTACAAGTCAAGCCCTGCTTCCGTTTGGCCTTCAGTTCAGCTTCTAAACCCGAATCGGTGAATGTTACCCGTTCCACTTCTTCAAAGGTGGTATAGCCTTCACGGACAAGCTGTAAACTGTAAGACAGCAAGGTTTTCATTCCTTCTTCGACCGCGACTTCTTTAATTTGTTCAGTGGGTGCGCCTTGGGTAATTAAGGTTTGTAGACGTTCGGTGACTTTCAAAAATTCGTAAACCCCCACCCGGCCTTTGTATCCTAACCCCCCACATTTTTTACAGAGTTCTCCGCGTTCACTGAGACTTTTGCGTTGGTCGGCTGCGATGGTATTGGCCCGAAAGAACTCAACATTCAACTCTCGCGAAGCCGATAAGCCATACCGTCCGAGTTCTTCTGGGTGGGGAGTATAGGGAACCCGACATTCGCTACAAACGCGACGCATCAGACGTTGGGCGAGAATTCCCAGTAACGCCGCTGACACCATGAACGGTTCAACGCCCATTTCATCTAAACGAGCAATTGCGCCCGCCGCGTCGTTGGTGTGTAGGGTTGTTAAAACCAAGTGTCCAGTCAAAGCCGCTTCAATCGCCGTTTTCGCCGTTTCTAAATCTCGCGTTTCTCCGACTAGCAACACATCAGGGTCTTGTCGCAGGAAAGCCCGGAGAATATTGGCAAACGTTAAGTTTTTTTCACGAATCACCTGACATTGAGTAATCCCGGGTAGGGCGTATTCAATCGGGTCTTCGGCGGTACTGATGTTAATTTCGGGGTCGTTGCGTTCAGAGAGAATCGAGTACAACGAGGTTGATTTTCCCGAACCCGTTGGCCCTGTTACTAAGATTAATCCAAAAGGTCGGGCTGCGGTTTCCCGAACCATTGCTAAGGTTTCTTCATCGGTAATCATTTTGTCAAGTCCCAACTGAGTTGAGGAACTATCCAAAATCCGCAGTACAATTTTTTCACCGTAGCGGCTCGGTAAGCTATTGACCCGAAAGTCTACAGTTCGGCCTTTAAAGCGACGACGAATCCTGCCGTCTTGGGCTTGACGACGTTCAGCGATGTCTAATTCTGCGAGGATTTTAAAGCGAGAGGTAATCGCGGGAATGACTTTTTTCGGAAATTTGAAATATTCTTGCAAAACCCCATCTTTCCGCATCCGAATTCGCATCTCGTATTCTTGCGGTTCGACGTGAATATCAGAGACGCCTTCTGATAAGGCTTTGGCTAAGATCACGTTCACCGCTTTAATAACCGGGGCGGTTTCGGCTTGTTCGATTTCATCAGCTAAATCAGCACCACCGCCTTCATCGGTGACATCTTCTAAGTCCATCTCCTCAAAATCGCCGGAGGTGAACTGAAGTTTTTCGTCTTCTAGACGGGCGGCTGCGGCTTGTTTGCGTTTGAGATCTTCTTCACCATAGGCTGAAATCAGCTTGTCATAGTCGCCTTGAGTGATGACTTGGCGCTTAAGATGCCAACCTTTCGGACGCAAGAGTTGATTTTTAAGTTCATCTAAAGCGTTGAGGTTGTCGGGATTGACCATTGCCATCAAAACCGTCGGAGGTTCGGTGTCGAGGGTTTGTAATGGAATGAAGCGATGGCGTTTGCAGGTTTCAACCGTGGTTTCTAGCGTATTGAGCATTTGTTCGATTTGCTCAACGGAAACCTGTTCGACTTCGAGGTCAAACGCATCAACACCGTAGATAATTTTTTGCTCAAAAAGCTGTTGTTTTTTATACTGACGTGCGAGTTCAGGGGGTAGAGGTTTCCCCGTCACCGATTCCAAGACTTCCGTTAACGGTTTCCCGGCTTGGCTGGTTTTCAGGGCTTGCTGAAGTTGTTCTGGGCTGATGTATCCCGATTGAATTAACTTATTGCCGAAAGGCGTAGTGCTGGTCGCAACTAGGGCGGTACGTCGCCGAGATGTATTAGTCATATCTGAGGTAACAATCTCTTAAAGATATAGGATTCCCAAAAAGTTTGAGAAAGTTTCTAGAGCGAGTCTCAAACGGCTTCTATCTTCATGGGTTTAGCGAACCTCAGAAAAGAGCAAGCCGAGAGTATCGCTGCGGTTAAATCCCTGAGTCTCAGCCAGTTCATGTGTTAATTGTTACCCGACTTCAGCAAGGATTCATTAAGCCCTGTCAGTAAACTCCTCAGCCCAATTGGGGATCTCCGGCACAGAGTTAAGGGTTCCGATTGCCAATTTCGGTTGATCATTGTTAATTATGACAAGCTGATTAGGGTACGATCTAGATGACTGTGCTAAGTTCAGAGAAACCTCTTCTCAGATGATAGCTTTTGCTAACTTCCATCGCTGTGATTTACGATATGATTTTGGTTAAAATTTTTGAATAGACACCAAGTGAATTGGAGGATTGCGAGGGCGAACTCAGCACAGACAACAAGTATTGAAGCTCCATCGCTCAGTTTTCTATGATCAACCAAGACCAGCAAGAAGAGATGATGTCAAATCCAACTACTGATACTCCAGAAGCCACAACCAATCAAAATGGTATTCCGTCAGAGGGTGACAATCTGTCCCCTGAAGTCGTCGAGGATCAAGCCGCGACCCCTGTTGAGGTTCAATTAGACGACCAAACCTCCCAGGAGTTACCTCCCGATTTTCCCGAATCCCAAATGCAAGAAGAATCTAGGACGAGTGAGCAAATTCAGCAGGAATTAGTTGCTCTAGCCCAAGCTAATCAGATGCTTACAACTCAACTCGACGAAATTAACACCCAGTATCGACGCCTCGCTGCGGACTTTGAGAACTTTCGCAAACGGACTCAAAAGGAAAAAGAGGATTTAGAGGTACAAATTAAATGTAATACCATCAAAAAACTATTACCCGTGATTGATAATTTTGAGCGGGCTAGATCTCACATTAAGCCTCAAACTGAGAGCGAAATGAATATTCACAAAAGCTATCAGAGTGTTTACAAGCAGATGGTCGAAAGCCTCAAGCAGTTGGGAGTATCGGCGATGCGTCCTGATGGAGAACCCTTTGATCCTAATCTACATGAAGCGGTGATGCGCGAAGCTTCAGAGACTCACCCGGAAGGTACAGTCATAGAAGAAATGATGAGAGGCTATATGATCGGTGAACGGGTTCTCCGCCATGCGATGGTAAAAGTCGCCACGGCTCCGGAGTCTTCTGGCTCATCGGAAACGGACTCACAAGCCCCTGCTCCTCAGGAATAGAGTTTATGGGCGGGTGTTCTGTTAGCACTCGTTCTCAGCGCTCAATTTCTGTCGTCAAAAAAACCTCAATCATTGCTAACTTCGCCTGGGTTAGCGAGTGTTGGATTGGTAAAATCCTCAAGACGCTAAATATTCTCTAAGGCAATCTTTGCACACCTTCATCGCCGAGACGTTATGGGAAAAGTCATTGGCATCGATCTAGGCACAACAAATAGTTGTGTGGCTGTTCTAGAAGGCGGTCAACCGACTGTGATCGCCAACTCCGAGGGCGGACGTACAACCCCGAGTATTGTTGGCTTTGGTAAACACAATGAACGCTTAGTCGGTCAACTCGGAAAGCGACAAGCCCTGACGAATGCCGAAAATACAATTTACAGTATTAAGCGGTTTATCGGCCGTAGATGGGAAGACACCGAACAAGAACGCACAAGGGTTCCCTATGAATGCGTTTCCGGTAAAGATAACACAGTAAACGTCCAGATTCGAGACCAAGTTTACACCCCGCAAGAAATTTCGGCGATGGTGTTGCAAAAGCTCAAAGAAGAAGCTGAAAGCTATTTGGGAGTGTCGGTTGATCAAGCTGTGATTACGGTTCCTGCTTACTTCACCGATGCTCAACGACAAGCTACCAAAGATGCGGGAACGATTGCGGGTTTAGAAGTCCTGCGGATTATCAATGAACCCACTGCTGCGGCTTTATCCTACGGCTTAGATAAGCAAGATCAAGACCAGAAAATCTTAGTCTTTGACTTGGGAGGGGGGACTTTTGATGTCTCGATCTTACAATTAGGGGATGGTATTTTTGAAGTCATGGCGACGGCCGGAAATAACCATCTGGGCGGAGATGACTTTGATAATTGTCTGGTTCTCTGGATTGTTGAGGTCTTCCGTGAACGCGAAGGCATTGATCTTTCTAGCGATAAAATGGCACTCCAACGGATGCGTGAAGCCGCAGAAAAAGCCAAAATTGAACTGTCGAGTCGCACAACCACTTCTATTAATCTCCCGTTTCTCACCGCAGATGAATCGGGCCCCAAGCATCTCGAAATCGAGTTGAGTCGCAGCCAATTTGAGGAACTGGTTGATCTGTTGATTGACAACACGATTCAACCTGTAACCCAAGCTCTGCGAGATGCTAATCTGCAACCCGATGATGTGGATAGGATTATCCTCGTCGGCGGTTCAACTCGCATTCCGGCTGTCCAACAAGCCATTAGCAATTATTTTTCGGGGAGAAGCCCTGATCGTTCTGTGAACCCGGATGAGGCTGTGGCTTTGGGCGCCGCCATTCAAGCTGGAGTTTTGGGCGGTGAGGTCAAAGATCTATTACTGCTGGATGTCACCCCCTTGTCTTTGGGTTTAGAAACTTTAGGCGGTGTCTTTACCAAAACGATAGAACGCAACACCACCATTCCCACCAGTCGCGCTCAAATGTTTTCAACAGCCGTTGATGGACAAACTTCAGTGGAAATTCATGTTCTTCAAGGAGAACGGGCGCTCGTTAAAGATAATAAAAGTTTGGGTAAATTCCTCTTAACCGGAATTCCGGCTGCTAAACGAGGGGTTCCGCAAATAGAAGTGGCTTTTGATATCGATGCCAATGGCATTTTAAAGGTTTCCGCTATTGATCTTGGAACCGGACGAGAACAAAGTATCCAAATTACCAATACAGGGGGTTTGAGTGAAGCTGAAATTGAGCGGATGCGACAAGAAGCCGAACTCTACGGCGATGAAGATGAACAACGCCGACAAATTGTTGATCTGAAAAATCAATGTGCGACTCTGTTTGAAAACTGCAAAGAAACCCTCAAGCAAAACCCGCAACTCCTGACGGCTGAACTCAAAGAGCGTATTCGGACTGAAGCGGCTGCTCTAAAAAAAGCGGTTGCTAACCCCGATGTGACTTACGACGAAATGAAGGAACGGGTAGATGCTTTCCAAGAAATGCTCTACGATCTCGGTGCGGCTATTTACGAGAAAACCGAACCTGAGTCTGGGGTTGCACATCCCCCCGAGGAAAGCGTGCCAGTGGTAGACTTAGAAGAGGATAAAGCCGTCTCTGAAGATAAATCTTCAGAGGATGATGTGATCGCCGCCGAATCAGCTTTCGGGCTAGAGGAGGTTTCTGAGGAGGAGGATGCTCAAGCCGGAGAACCTGCTTTCGGGCTAGAGGAGGTTTCTGAGGAGGAGGATGCTCAAGCCGGAGAACCTGCTTTCGGGCTAGAGGAAATTTCAGACGAAGTTGCTTCTCAAGCCGGAGAGATTTTAGATCCAGATCCGGGCAATCCTTTTATTACCAATTCCACCAGTTAGTCTGGAGTTGGGGAGTTTGAACGGGTTTGAAGTTCAAAACTTCGCAGTTCTGAGTAACTCCTGGGCATTTTTTGTCGTTATTGTGATTTAGATTTCACCAATAAAGTTCTATGGCAGCCGATTATTATGAGACACTTGGTGTTGCTCGCAACGCAGACAAAGAGGAAATTAAGCGGGCTTATCGTAGGCTAGCTCGCAAATATCACCCCGATGTCAATAAAGAACCGGGAGCAGAAGAACGCTTTAAAGAAATTAATCGCGCTTATGAAGTTCTCTCTGAACCGGAAATACGAGCGCGTTATGACCGTTTTGGTGAAGCAGGAGTTGCCGGGGGAGCAGGCGGAGCAAGTGGCTTTAACCAAGACTTCAGTGACAGTTTTGCCGATATCTTTGAAAGCTTTTTCAGTGGTTTTGCAGGCGGTGTCGGGGGTCCTCAACAAGGAAGACGGCGAACTGGCCCGGCGCGAGGTGATGATTTACGGCTAGATTTGCCCCTTGACTTTAAAGAGGCTGTTTTTGGCGGTGAAAAAGAAATTCGCATCAAACATCTCGAAACCTGCGAAACGTGTAACGGCAGCGGTGCTAAACCGGGGACTCGTCCTCAAACCTGTTCAACCTGTGGCGGAAGTGGTCAAGTTCGTCGTGCGACTCGTACTCCTTTTGGGAGTTTTACTCAAGTCTCTGTTTGTCCGACTTGTAATGGTGTCGGTCAGATGATCGAGGAAAAATGCACCACTTGCGCGGGTCAGGGTCTTAAGGAAGTCACCAAAAAACTGAAAATTAATGTACCGGGTGGTGTTGACAATGGTACACGCTTGCGCGTTGCCAATGAAGGGGATGCCGGAAAGCGAGGAGGCCCTCCTGGAGATTTGTATGTGTTTTTGTCGGTGTCGCCTGATTCTCACTTTAAACGAGATGGGATTAATATTCTCTCGGAGGTGAAGATTAGTTACTTACAAGCCATTTTGGGCTGTAACTTGGATGTGGAAACGGTTGACGGGGAAACGTCGGTGAAAATTCCCGCCGGAACTCAACCCGGAACGGTTTTAACGCTAGAAAATAAAGGCGTTCCCCGTTTAGGAAATCCGGTGAGTCGAGGCGATCATTTACTAACGATCTCTGTTGAAATTCCCACTCGGATCACCGCTAAAGAACGAGAACTCTTAGAAGAACTGGCGAAAATTCATGGTGAACGGACTGGAAAAGGAGGCCTAGAAGGCTTTCTGGGGAATCTATTTCACCAAAAATGATCCGTGAACAAACCTGTAACTTCACAAAAGACTGCATAATTGTTTTGATGCTGAACCGAAAACTAACATGACCCATTCCACGACTTCTACACCCGATGCTCAGATGGATTTGCGAGGGACTCCTTGCCCTCTCAATTTCGTGAGAACTAAATTAAAATTAGAACAAATGGCTCCGGGGTCACTGTTAGAGGTTTGGCTAGACTCTGGTGAACCTATTGAACAAGTTCCCGATAGCTTGATGATGGAAGGCTACCAGATAGAACAAATCGAAGATCGATCCGGTTTCTTTGCGATTCAAGTTCGCCGCCCACAAACTCCAGCATGAGTTTAGTTGAGCCGGATCACGTTGTCAACCGAGAGGCTCATCGAGTGATGGGGACTGTGGTTGCTGTACAGGCGAACTTCTATCAAGTGCAGTTAGCACTCGCATCTTTAAGCTTACCGGAAGCCCAGGGATTGACTGAGCCTTTTTTGCTGTGTACTCGCCGCACTCGCTTGAAAAAAATTGGTCAGAAGGTGATGGTGGGTGATCGGGTGATCGTTGAAGAACCAGACTGGACAGGGGGGCGAGGGGCGATCGCAGAAGTGCTTCCTCGTCACACTGAACTGACTCGTCCTCCCATTGCCAATGCTGACCAAATTTTACTTGTGTTTGCGGTTGCAGAACCGGATCTCGATCCACAAGCTTTGAGTCGATTTTTAGTGAAAGCCGAATCCACAGGTTTAGAAGTTTGTTTGGGTTTAAATAAGTGTGATTTAGTCACGCCCCAACAGTTGCAACATTGGCGTGAACGCTTATCAAGTTGGGGTTATCAGCCCTTTTTTCTGAGTGTCTATCAAGGTTTAGAATTTATTCTAGAGCATGACAACGAAATCCAAAAGTCTTCAATTTCTGATTTTACATCAACTATTAATCATTCTTTGATTGATCAGCTTACAGACAAAATAACGGTCATTTGTGGGCCGTCTGGAGTTGGAAAATCAAGTTTAATTAACCTCCTCATTCCTGATATTGATTTGCGAGTTGGGGCGGTTTCCGGGAAATTAGGACGAGGAAGACATACCACCCGACACGTTGAATTATTTGAACTTCCCTCCAAAGGATTATTAGCCGATACTCCGGGTTTTAATCAACCGCTATTAGACTGTGAACCCCAAGAATTAGCCGATTATTTTCCTGAAGCCAGACAAAGATTAGCCACCGGGAGTTGTCAATTTAGTGATTGTTCACATCGAGATGAACCTAATTGTATTGTCAGAGGAGATTGGGAACGTTATTCATTTTATCTTGATTTTTTAGCCGAAGCAATCAAACGTCAAGAAGCACTACAACAACAACCGGATGCAGAATCGAGTTTTAAATCAAAAACAAAATCGGGTGGAAAGCAACAAGACGAACCGAAGTTAGAAAGTAAGAAATATCGTCGAGATTCTCGCAGATTTAAACATCAAACCTTACAAGATATTTGTGAAGAAATGGAAGATATTTAATAAAAATTATTAATTGTCTAGTTATTTTTACTCAAGATGTTCAGGTTCTCAGAGAAACCTAATTTTTTAGCCTGACAACCCGTGAGGTGACGCACTTCAAAAAGTAGAATATAATTGAGCTGTAGGCAGATACAGGCGGAGAAACTATCCTCTAGTGACGGGTTCTAACAAATACCATACCACTAGGAATAATTCTTATAAGACTCAATTTCATCACTTCCGAAGGGCGATG
>JGI12210J13797_10036443_pt1 | contig 10980 bp, 5 predicted proteins | sample ElkSlonscriptome_3_FD_13797 | JGI IMG/M metagenome (IMG submission 13797) | reverse complement strand
CCCGCCGTGAGCGCGCCTGCGTCGGGGCGGCTCGCCTCGTACGAGAAGACCCACAGATTGGGCGCCACCTGGGTCACGTCTGGCTGCACGAAGTAGGCCGGGTCGCTCCCCTTGTCGGTGTAGTCCTCGTCGACGAGGCCGTCGCAGTCGTTGTCGACCCCGTCGCAGAGCTCGTCACAACCGCCGGGGAGCGTGGTGCAGCTGGCCTTCGTGGCGGAGCACTGCGTCGCGTTGGGGCCGTTGCAGACGTAGACCCCGGAGGTTTGACACGCCCCGTCGCCGGGAGGCGGAAGTCCCGCGTCACTCGTGCACGCGAGGCCGAAGTTGGAGACGTTCTCGTTGAAGCTTCCGTCGCAGTCGTTGTCGAGGTTGTCACAGATCTCGGTGGCGCTCGCACAGTTCGGCCCGCAGACGCCGGCCGGGAACGTGCACTGCCAGCTCCCGCCCGTGCACTGCACGGTGACGCCGCTGGTGCACTCGGGCCGCGTCGCCGCCGGAGACACGCCGCAGACGTCGACGGGCGCGGGCACCGAGGACACGTCGTCGACCTGGCCATTGCAGTCGTTGTCGATCCCGTCGCAGACCTCGCTGCCGGTCACCACGCACGGGCCGTACTCACAGGTCTGGTCGTTGTCGAGGTCGTAGAAATTGGGCAGGCAGCCGTTGAACTGGCACATGCCCCCGCCGCAGACCCAGTCGCTGTTGACCGCCCCCGCGAAGCAGTCGTTGCCGCAGGAGCCGCAGTTCGAGACGTCGGACTGGAGGTCGGGCTGACCGGTGAGCTGACCGTCGCAGTTGGCGTCGACGTTGCAGCCGTCGACGGTGCTCGTCGGGCCCACGTCGCCGGAGCAGCTGAGCGAGCCGCCGGAGCAGGTCAGCACGCCCGGCAAGCAGGGTGACGTCGCTCCCATCGGCGGCGCCGGGGGCGCGTTGCACGTCCCGCCCGCGTCGGTGGGGTTGTCGTCGATGACCGTGTTGCAGTTGTCGTCGGCGCCGTTGCAGACCTCGGGCTGGGGGTCGATGTTGCCCACGCAGACGAGCGCGCCGTTGATGCACTGCTCGCTCCCGAGCGTGCAGGGGAAGACGTTGCTCACGCCGCACGCGCTGCCGGCGTCGGTGGCGTTGTCGTCCACGGTGCCGTCACAGTCGTCGTCGACGTTGTTGCAGGTCTCAGCGACGTCGTCCTCGTCGAGAATGTTGGCTCCGGTGCAGACGACCTGACCGCCCACGCAGCTGGTGGTCCCCTGGTGGGCCGGCGTGGCACACAGTCCGTCCGGGTCGCCGAAACAGGGCTGACCGATCTGCGGGTCGCCGGCGAGGTTGTCGGCGCCGTCGATGAGACCGTCGCAATCGTTGTCGATGCCGTCGCCGCAGATCTCGACGCCGCCGTTGGTGATCTCGCAGGGGTACTCACAGCCGGTCGAGTAGAGCCCGTCGAGGTCGTGGAAGTCCGGCAACGAGTCGCTGTCGAGGTCTTCGCAGAAGTCGATCTCGCACTGGGTATTGGCCGGCGTGCACATCTGCATCGGCGTCGGGGTGCACTTGCCGGTCCCGTTCACCACGCTGCAGTTGCGACCGCAGGCCCCGCAGTTCTGGGCGTCGACACAGAGGTCCACGTCCTCGTCCTTCACGCCGTCGCAGTCGTCGTCGCGGTTGTTGCAGACGGCGTCGTCCTGCGCGGTCTGGATGCAGTAGTACTCGCAACTCTGCCCGTCGCCATCGAGGTCGAAGTAGTCGCTCGCGCAGTCGGTGAAGGCGCAGACGCCCGGGCTACCCGCCGTGCCGTCCCAGGTGCAGGTGATGCTGGCCGGGTCGGCGTTGAGCAGCTGCGTGTAGCAGTTGTTGGCGCAGGTCCCGCAGTGTTGGATCTTGTTGAAGTCGAGATCCTCGTCGACCTCACCGTCGCAGTCGTTGTCCACCTCGTCGCAGATCTCGGTCCCGCCGTTGGTGAGCATGCAGCCGGTATCGCCCCCCGTGCTGGACGAGGTCGCGAAGAGGTCGCCGCCGAGGCCAGAGCTGGTGCTCGTGGCCCCGCCGCTGCCCGTGGCGCCGCCGCCCTCCCCGCAGTCGGAAAAGCAGAAGGCGTCGTCCTCGCAGGCGGTGAGCGAGGCGCCGAGGCCGAGGAGACCGACCAGCGCCAAGAGGCGCATCAACGGCGTCATCCTCATGCCGAGCCCTCCTCGCGGCGACGTCGCAGGCTGAAGGCGAGGCCGAGACCCATCAGGCCCAGCCAGCGCCAGTCTTCGCCCGACGAGGTCGCGCCCGCCGTTTCGCAGGCGCAGCCGCCGCCGCCCGTCGGCAGCCCGAAGGCCCCCTTGGGGTCATCCGTGCCGCCGGCGCCCGCCGTGGTGGCGGTGGTACTCGTGGTGGTCGTGCCGCCGGAGCCGCCGTTTCCACCGCCGCCACCGCCGCCTCCGGTCCCGCTGCTGTCCTCGAAGCAGCTTCCGTCCTGACAGACCTGCCCGTCGGGACACAGGACGCCCTCGCAGGGGTAGTCGCCGCAGACGCCGCTGACGGGGTCACAGTAGGCGCCGTTGGGGCAGCTGTCGGGCGTGCATTGGTCGGAGACGCAGGTCTGGTTGGCCTCGTCGCAGACCTGTCCCGGGGGGCAAGCCGGGTCGCAGGTGGGGGCGCAGGCGCCGTCGCGACACACCTCACCGCTGGGACAGCTCACGCCGGCGCAGCTTGCTACGCAGGTGAAGGTCGTAAAGTCCTGGCTGGGCTTGCAGACCTCGGTGGGCTGGCAGGTGTTGTTGGCGCAGGGGTTGGGCAGGCAAGAGCCGTTGCTGCACGCCTGGTCGCAACCCGCACAACCCGTGAGGTAGCAGACGTCGTCGACGCAGGTGCCGGGGTTGGGGCCGAAGTTGCTGCAGACCTTACCCGTCGAGCAGTCGACGCCGGCGCAGGGCTCGGTGCACCCCGACGGCCCCTTGCAGATGCATTCCGGGGTGTTGTTGCAGTTGGGCGGGTCGGTTCCCTCCGGGGCGCAGAGGACGTTGTTCATCCCGTCCATGGCCGTCTTCTGCGAGCAGTCGCCGCACTGTGCGTCGTAGTCGACCACGCAGTACTGGGCCGTCTGTCCCATGCTCCCCTGGATCTCGACCGTCAGGCAGACCTGACCGGCGGGACAGGGGAACTCCCCTCCCCCACACGGCTCGGCGCACTGGCAGAAATTGCTGTTCTTGATGCAGTCCTTCCCCGGGCTGCAGATGGGAGGCTCACCCTGGCTGGGCGGCTCGTCGGCGGTGCCGTCGCAGTCGTTGTCCTCGCAGTCGCAGGTCTCGATCACCGGCCCCTGGCCGCCGAGGCAGGCGAAGAGCCCGTTGAGGCAGCTGTAGGTGCCGGGCTCGCAGGTGCCCTGGGTGTCGTTGCACGCGTCGCCGATGTTGGCGGCTGGCGGCGGAAATGGATTGGGCGAGCCATCGATGCCGTCGGGCTGCGGCCCGTTCTCGTCGATGTTGGTGTCGCAGTCGTTGTCGAGGCCATCGCAGACCTCGGGCTGCGGGCCCACCCCGCCCACACAGACGAAGTTGCCCATGCCGTCGCACTCGAGCACGCCGTCTTGGCACGGCGGGTTGTTGCGCGGTCCCGGGTAGAGGTTGGTGTCGTAGCTCGGGGTGCACGGGCCCATGTTGGGCACGCCGTTGTCGTCGACGGAGTCGCAGTCGTTGTCGAGGCCGTCACAGATCTCGGGCTGCGGGCCGACGTCTCCGATGCAGTCGAGCCCGCCGTTGACGCACGCGAAGGTGCCGGGAACGCATTCGCCCACGTTGGTGCCGCAGGCGCCGCCGACGTTGGGCAGGTTGCCGTCGTCGACCATGCCGTTGCAGTCGTTGTCGGCGCCGTCGCAGACCTCGGCCGAGGGACCCACGTCGTTGACGCAGGCCCAGCCGAGGTTGCCCTGGCACGAAAGCGTGCCCGCGTTGCAGGGCGCGTTGAGGGTGCCGGCACCGTTGCAGCTGGCCCCCGCCGGCGGGCACCAGTTCAGGCCCTGGTGGCTGCAGCAGTTGCCGGGCAGGTTCCAGCAGCCGTTCAGGCCAGGCGCAGGGGCATCGGCGAGCGGCGCGTCGTCGATGTTGCCGTCGCAGTCGTTGTCCTGGCCATCGCAGACCTCGGGCTGCGGTCCCACGCCGCCCTGGCAGACCAGCGCGCCGTTCACGCAGGCCGTGGTGCCGGGTGAGCACGGCGGGTTGTTGATGCCGCACGAGATCCCCTCGCCGAAGACGGGCCCCTCGTCGATGAGGCCGTCGCAGTCGTCGTCGATGCCGTTACAGATCTCACCCGCCTGCGGTCCGACGCCACCCTGACACACGGTCGCGCCGTTGACGCAGGCCGTGCTGCCCTGCTGGCAGACGCTGTTCGGGCCGTAGTCGAGGCCCGGCGGATGGCTGGAGGGCACGCAGGCGGTGGAGATGATGCCTTCGTCGGCCTGGCCGTTGCAGTTGTTGTCCACCCCGTCACACACCTCGGGCTGCGGGCTGTTGCTGCACGTGCCGTAGCCGGCGCCCGGCGCGCAGGTGCCGGTGGGCACCGCCTGCGGAGCCTGGCACGCGATGGTGCCTACGCAGTTGGCCGGGGTCGCGAGGCCGCAGCCCAGCGTGGGGAAGCCGCCCGGGGGCGGGTTGTCGGCGACGCCGTCACAGTCGTTGTCGCAGCCGTCGCAGACCTCGGGGCTCGGGATGCAGCCCGCGCACACGTTGCCCTCGTCGGTCTGACCGTCGCAGTCGTTGTCCTGACCGTCGCAGACCTCGGTCGTGGGACACGAGAGCGGATTGCCGCACTTGGTCTGGCCCTCGTCGGTGCCGTCCTGACAGTTGTTGTCGGTGTTGTCGCAGACGTCGCCGGGATTGAAGCAAAGCCAGTTCGAGGGCTCCGTCTGCTGGGTAGACGTCGTGCAGGGCAGCAGGGTGAGGTCGCCGCTCGGCGGGGTGGAGATGACCGAGGCCTCGTAGTTGGCGAGGCAGGCGTCGCGCTGGCTCTGGTTGCTCCAGGCGCAGCACGTCTGGCTTTGGTTGCAGTAGTGCTTGTAGCCCTCGTCGGTGCAGCCGTTGCAGTTGTTGTCGCCGTTGTCGCAGGTCTCGGGCTGGACGGCGCCGGCCACGATGTTGGACAGGGCCTGGGCCAGCTGCGTCTCGTTGGTGGCGAAGATGGAGCTGCCGGTGCCGCCGGCGGCGGCGATGGCGTCGGTGTTGGCCTGGTTGCCGCCCGCGAACTGGATGACGTGGGTGCGCACCGGCCAGTTCTTGGTCCCAAGGGTGACGCCATTTTGGAAGAGGTCGGTGGCTGCGTTCTCAGCGGCCGCCTGGCCATCGCAGGTGTCGTCCCCGTCGGTCACGAGGATGACGTTGACGCTGCGGCACTCCCGGTCCTGCACATCCATCGGGGTCGGGAACGTGTAGGTGATGCCGGGGCAGTAGTTGCTCTCGCTCCAGGTCGGGCTCCACCCCGCGCGGAGGTACTGCGCCGCCGTCTGGAGTGAACCCGCGAGTGGGGTGCTCCCGGCCGCGTAGAGCTCACGGTTGTTGGTGCAGTCGTTGTCGAAGTACTCGAGGAGGTCGGCCGTATTGTCGGTGGTGCTCAGCGACAGCCACCACGGGTCCTGGGCCATCGGCACCACGACGCGACCGCCGTTGAGCCAGTCCTCCCCGAAGTTGGGCGCCGGCGGGCCTCCGCCGGTATCGCAGTCGGGGGTGTTGCCGCAGAAGCCGCCCCCGGGCACGCCGAACAACTGACAGCCGTAGAAGTCCGAGGGACAAGTGTTGATGCCCCCGTTCGTTCCGCAGTCGCTGGCGCAGGCGCCCGTCGGACAGTTGCCGAGCTCGGCCGAGAAGGTCGCGAGCCCGAAGTTGACCTGCCCCCCGAAGGCCAGGACCGTCTGCTCCAGGGCGCACTTCGCGTCGTTGAGCCGGTTGGGGTTCAGACCACAGGAGTTGAGCTGGTAGCCCGGCGCGTTCTGGTCGCACTCGTTGCCGTAGACATCAGGGGGCGTCGTGCACGCCGTCATCGAGCCCGAGGTGTCGACCACGAGCATGAAGTAGGGCCGCGCCGGCGACGGCCAGGCCGACGGATCCGAAGACAGGCAGGCGGCAGGCTCCTGGGCGGCGACCTCCGGCGTGTAGGCGAGCCCGGCCGCCAAGGCGGCGACGGACAGAGACAGAGCAGCGCCGCGGTGGCCCCAACCACCGCTCGCGCCACGACCCATGAATCGAGGCAGCATCATCCCAATCAGCCAAGCCGGAGCGTCGAGAAATCGATCTCCAACGATCGCTCATCGTCGCACGGGGGAACGCGGCTCAACAACGACCGCGTAGAAAAAAACCCGTGACAGTACAGTCACTTGGCCCACACTGTGGGCGTTTGTGTGCCCGTCGAACTTAGACAAACGGGCCACGCTGGGTGAACGGCAGCTGCCGGGTGAACGACCGCTGGCCGTGTGCGGCGCTCGTCGGGGGCGCCCGTTACATGCGCATCAGCGCCGCGCCCCAGCTGATCCCGGCGCCGAGGGCACACATCAACACGTGCTGACCCTTCTGGATGCGACCGTCGCGCACCGCCTGATCGAGCGCGATGGGGATGGATGCGCTGGAGGTGTTGCCGAACTCGTCGATGTTGATGACGAACTTGTCGAGCGGGAAGCCGAGGCGACTGGCCACCTTGTGGATGATCCGGATGTTCGCCTGATGGGCCACCACCCAGTCGAGCTGGGCGCTGATGAGTCCGGAGGCCTTGAGGATCTGGGCCGAAGACGACGAGAGGTTCTTCACGGCGGTCTTGAAGACGTGGTTGCCGACCATGTGGACCTTGTTCTCTCGGTCGCGGATCTTCTGGGCGTCGAGCGTCGAGGCCGAGCCTCCGGCCGGAATGTGGAGGGCACTCGCGAGCGAGCCATCGGTAAAGATCCCGCACGAGAGAATGCCCGCCCGGCCGGTCTCGCGCTCACCCGCGTCGCCGTCGACCTCGAGGTTGGAGGGGCCGAGCACGACGGCCCCGGCGCCGTCACCGAACAGGACGCAGGTCGTGCGGTCGTCCCAGTTCAGGACGCGGCTGAGCAGCTCGACCCCGATGACGAGGACGCAGCGCGCCGCGCCGGTGGTGACGAACTGCTGCCCGATCTGCATCCCGTAGACGAAGCCCGCGCACGCCGCTGCGATGTCGAAGGCGGGAATATCCATGGCCCCGATCTTCTGCTGGACCTGAACGGCGCAGCCCGGGATGGGGGTGTCGGGCGTGATCGTTCCGACGATGATCATGTCGAGATCGGCCGCAGTGAGCCCGGCCGCCTCGAGGGCGCGACGGCCCGCCGCGGCCGCCATGTCGCTGGTCACCTCGCCGTCGGCGGCGACGTGCCGCCGCTTGATGCCGGTGCGGGTCGTGATCCAGTCGTCGGACGTCTCGACGACCTTTTCGAGCTCGGCGTTCGGGACCACGCGCTCAGGCGCGTAGTGCCCCGTTCCGAGGATCCGGCACGTGGGATCGTCCCCCGCGCCTCGAGACGAAGCCGAAGGGAGGTCGAGAGCCGTAGGCGCAGTCGGGGAGGAGGCCAAGGTCGAAGAGACCTATCAGGCCTCTTCTTTGACGGCCACCGCCACGCGGTCCTTGTACCAGCCGCAGGCGCCGCAGGCCCGGTGCGGCAGCACGATCTCTCCGCAGTTTTGACACGTCACGAACTGCTTGGGGGTGACCTTGTCGTGCTGGGCACGGCGCATGTCGCGCTTGCTGGAGCTCTTACGTCGCTTGGGAACCGCCATGATGGGCCTCTCAGTCGCCCGGAACCCTCACAGGTTCCAGGTGGGACCGGAGGAGATAGTCCCTCACCCCGATGGTGTCCAGGGTTTTCCCGAAACGCGAAGCCGAGCCCTACTTCTTGCCCTTCTTGCGCTTGCCCTTGCCACCGTGGTGGGTGCGCAAGACGGGCTTGCGACCCATCGCCGAACCACGCTGGGTCGCGGCCTCGACCAGATCGTCGACGCTGACCGGACCGTCCTTCTTGCTGAAAGCCGACAGCGGCGCGAGGCGCGGGTCGAAAGCTTCGGCCCGGCTGACCTCCGGCGTGATGGCCCGGAGCCCGGGGCAGTCTTCACGACAGAGGGGAAACGTTGGGACTTCGAGGAGGATCGCCTCGCGCACGAAGTGGTCGAGAATCACCGTCTCGCCGTCGTAGACGTCGAGATCGGCCTCTCCGGGTGAGAACTCGTACTCGTCGGACGCCTTCGCCGCCGCCCCCCGGGACCGGATGTCCGCGCGCAGCTTGGGCTGGAGCAGCAGCGAGAGATCGCCGGTGAGCTCGGTATGAGCCGGCGCCAGACAGCGTGCGCACGGCAACGCCAGGGTGACCTCGACGCGACCGCGGACCACGATGTCCTGTCCCGAGCGCGAGAGCCGGCCCGAGATGCGCGCCGGTGGCTCATCGCAGGGCGTGGCCTCGCTAGTCTCGAGGGCGCGCTCGAGCCACGTCGCCGGCAGCTCGCGGTCGAACGGAACCCCCTCGAGGCGAATGTCGTGCGCGGGGAAGATGAGAAGCGGCTTGGCCATGATCGCGATGGGACGCGGTGCGTCCAGACCACAAACCTAGTCTGCCCCCGGGGGACGAACAAACCCTCCGGGCCTCTCGGCTCCTGCGGTTGCTTCCGCGGGGGCCTGTACTAGGGTCCGGACACCGCCGAATGCGGGTATCACGAGGTTCGAAAGCCGTGACTGAGACCATCGTCTGCCTGTCTTCCCAGCGCTGGGACGACGGCATGTGGACGAACAAGCAGCACATCATGAGCCGGGTGGCGAAGGACCACCGGGTGCTGCACGTCAACTTCGGTCCGTTCCCTCTTCGGCACATGCGTCGACGACGCCGTGAGCGTGGTGAGCCCTGGTGGCGCACCTTCGATCCCCGTGAGCCCCTGGTTACCCTGAGCGATGGCGTAGAGGTGCTCGACTTCGCGGGGCCGGACCATCGCTTCAGCGAGGTCGGAGAGCCGGCCTGGATCGCCGGCCACTTCCAGTGGCGTCTTTGGTTGCTGCGGCAGCATCTCCGCCGCGTCCGCATCGTCGACCCGGTCGTCTGGGTCTATCATCCCGGCTACGGACGGGCGGCTCTCAGCCTGTCCCCTCGACTGCTGGTCTACGACTGCGTCGACGAGTACAGCGCGTTTCCCGAGTACCGCGACGACCCGGGCTGGATCGTGCAGCGCGAGCGTGACCTCTGCCGCGCCGCCGACCTCGTCTTCACCACCAGCCGGGGACTCTTCGAGCGCAAGCGCCCGCTCAACCCCCACGCCACCCGCTTGGTGCACAACGTGGGCGATGCGGCGCACTTCGCCGGGGCACGGGCCGAGGGCACCATCATCCCCGCCGACATAGCCTCCATCGACGGGCCCATCATCGGTTTCGTGGGCGCCGTCAGCGGCTACAAGCTCGACATCGACTGGCTGCTCGCCCTCGCCCGCGCCCGCCCCGACACCGCCGTCGTCGTCATAGGACCGGTGGGCGTGGCCGATCCGGACACCGATCTGGCGGCCCTCGAGGCGACCGCGAACATCCACCTTCTGGGCCACCGCAACTACGACGAGCTGCCCGCCTACCTCAAAGCCTTCGACGTGGCGGTCATCCCCTACCGAATCAACGGCTACACGAAGTACGTCTTCCCCATCAAATTCTTCGAGTTCATGGCCACGGGGACGCCCGTCGTCATCTCCGCCCTCCCCTCCCTGAGCGACTTCTACGATGCGGTGCGCGTGGCCGACGACGCCGAGGCCTTCATCCGTCACTGCGACGAGGCCCTCACCGAGGCCCCCGACGACCCGGCGCGAGCCCGGCGTATCGCCCTCGCGGGAGAGAACTCTTGGGATAGCCGCGTCGCCCAGCTCATGGAGGCCGTCACGTCCGCCCTGGCCTGAGGCTTCGCGAACCGCACGGATTCAGAGCAGGGCATGAAGGCGCAGCAGGTCAACCGGGTGCTCATCTCCGGGTCGGTCTTCTCGACCCTCGGCGAGGTCATCCAGGCCGTGGCCAACCTCGCCACGAGCATCATCGGCGCCCGCCTGCTCCCGGTGCGGGACTTCGGCCTGATGGCCACCGTCATCCTCACGCTGTCGATCCTCGAGCACTTCAGCCAGACCGGCTTCGACTCGGCGCTCGTGCAACGGGAGAGCGATGTCGAGCCCTACCTCGACGTGGCGTGGACCTGGCACCTGCTGCGAGGGCTGCTCATCACCGCCGTGCTCGCCGGTCTCGCCTATCCACTCGGAGGCTTTTATGGCGAGCCCGAGCTACCGCTCTTGATGCTGGCATGCTGCGCCTCGGCGCTGCTGCAGGGCGCGCACAACGTGGGGCCGATCTTCTTTTCGAGACAGCTCGACTTCAAGACGCTCTTCTTCACGCGCCTCGCCCACATCGTGGTGAAGCTGGCCATCTTCCTGCCCGCCATCATCATCTTCCGCAACGTCTGGGCGCTCGTGGTCGGGCACCTCGCGGGCGCCACCGTGGGCCTCATCATCAGCTACGTGGTGCATCCCCATCGGCCGCGGATCGCCTTCGATCGGGCCAAGCTCGGGGAGCTCATCGGCTTCGGCAAGTGGCTCACCGGGATGGCTTGGATCGGCTTCGTCATCACCCGTGGCGACGACCTCTTCGTCTCTAAGTACGTCGGAGTGGCCGCCCTCGCGCTCTACGAGCTGGCCTACAAGATCAGCAATACGCCCACCACCAACATCACGCACGTCATCGGGCGCATCGGGCTACCGACCTACGCGCGCCTTCGCGGCGACCGCGAGGAACTGCGCGCCACCTTCCTGAAGGTGATGCGGGTCACGCTGCTGTTGAGCCTTCCCGTTACCGTTTTCATCTACCTCGGGGTCCCCGACTTCGTGACCTACGTGATCGGGTCGAAGTGGGAGGCCATCGTGCCGCTGGTGCGCATCCTCGCGCTCAGCGGCTTCGTGCGATCCATCGCCGCCCTGGCCGGCCCCGTCTTCCAGGCCACCGGCCGCC
>JGI12210J13797_10897701_pt1 | contig 10984 bp, 10 predicted proteins | sample ElkSlonscriptome_3_FD_13797 | JGI IMG/M metagenome (IMG submission 13797) | reverse complement strand
TGTATTTATGTAGGTCTGTAACGACCCACTACACATAACATTACAGGGTTTGTAACGGAAAGTAAAGCGAATGGAGCCGTTTCTTAAGCTTTTGTCTCGTTTTGACTAGGTCTTCCGGTAGACCCATCTTGCTTGTTGCCCAACGCTCAGACAGTAGGCCCCAGTAGTGTGAATGGGCGGTTCTGTGGCCCTAATCATCCTGGCGCAGCAGTGGGTTGACCAGCTCGTTGAGCCCTTCACCCAGCAGGGACAGCCCGACGACGAGCCCCGTCAGCGCCAAGCCTGGAAACAGCGCCGTCCACCAAATCCCGGTGGGCAAGGCATCTAGAGCCTGACGTAGATCTTGCCCCCATTCTGGTGTCTGATCCGGGAGACCCAGGCCCAAAAAGCCTAAGCCCCCCAGCACCAGCACCGCATCGGCGGCGTTGAGGGTAAATAGAACGGGGACGCTCTGCACAACGTTGAGGGAGATGTAGCGGGATAGAACAGCCCATGTCGAGGCTCCCATGGCCTGAGCTGCTTCGATAAACAGCTCGGCTTTGACGCTGGTCGTGTGGTTGCGCACCACTCGGTAGTACTGAGGAATATAGGCAATGCTGAGGGCAATAGCGGCGTTGGATACGCCACGCCCAACGATGAAAGCCAGGGTCACTGATAGCAACAGCCCTGGCAGCGTATAGATTGTATCCATAAAAAAGAGCAGCGCCCTATCTAGTCGTCCGCCTAGGTAGCCGCTGACCATGCCCAGCGGCACCCCAACCAATAAGCTAAGGGTCGTCGCCAACAGCACGACCTTGATGGCAGCCTGAGTGCCAAACAAGGTTCGCGCAAAGACGTCATAGCCTTGGCGAGTGGTGCCAAACCAGTGGGACCAAGAGGGAGGCTCGTGAGTTGGATTGATCAAAGATGCTGTTGGATCTTGAAGTAGCCCTACAGCCTGTAGCACCGGTGCTAGCAAGGCGATCGCAAGATACAGCATGGTGATGGCGATGCCCACCCACATCATGCGTCGCGAAACATTCATTGCTCCCCAGCCGACAGACCGAGAGCTGCTGGATTTGACTACCATGGCAGACTCTAAACGCATCACGCCTCTCCAGACTATCGCGTATCTTAGTCATTGCTTCATATTCATTCATCGCGGTTTTATGCGCTCTAGCCGGATCTGCTGCCCCACTGCAGAAAACTTTCCCGTGAGGATTAAGTAGGTCATTACGCCTAGATCGTTCATTACGCCTGGAGACGGCCTGTGGCAAATTGGGAACATCTCGTCCTGCTGACAAAGGGGGCACCGCTGTGGAACGAATGGCGTGGTCGCTACCAAATCCAGCCTGATTTGAGCGGTATCAACCTGACAAAGCTAGATTTGTCAGGGTTTGACCTCAGTCACACCAACTTCACCCGCACTGATCTGAGTCTGACAAATCTATACCAATGCCAGCTTGAACTAGCCAATATGACGCGCACTAACCTGATTGGTGCCCAACTAGCAGGAGCCAATTTGAGCTGGGTGACGCTGATTGGAGCGCGACTGATTGGAACTCGGCTCATGGCTGCTAATCTGTCGGGCTCGGCGCTGTTGGGGGCAAATCTTACCTACGCTGATCTCGTCGAAGCTAACCTAACAGGGGCTGACTTAAGCCGTACAGACTGTACCGATGCCCTATTCATTGGCGCAAATCTAAAGCAGGCTCAGATGGCTGACGCTAACTTTCACCGGGCCAACCTTGAACGCACTGATCTAAGACGCACCAATGCTCGCAGCGCAAACTTTACCAATGCCACGCTGCTGCAGGCTTATGTTGAGCAGGCCAACTTCAAAAACGCCATCTTGATCAACACAAAGTTTGACCGTGACCAGGTCAGAATACTAGGATTTGACGCAGCGCAGCAGGGGGCATTGGTCACCGGCACCTGTGATGACGATGGAGCCGACATCTGCTTTGGAGACTTCGAATTTAGCGACAGCGAAGCTGACGAAACCGCTGCCCATATTGGCACGACCAGCGAGCTAGCTATTGGTTAAGTCTGGCACTGCGCCGCAACAAAGGGGGCGATCGCCGCAATAAACTGTGCCGTTGACTCATAGGGCAGCACGTTTCGTCCCTCGACTTGAATGCCCTCCCCCTGAGGTAAATGGCTGAGGTACTGCTGCAGTCTCGCCTCGGGGGTTTCAGATTTGCCGGACTGACTGATGCTAGAGGCTGTCGTCCCCACTGCAACTAAGGTTGGCTGCCGGAGTGTTTCTAGATCAGTTTCGTAGTCTCGTCGCCAGAACCCCGCTAAGAATGAGAACACCGCATGGCGGCTGTCTGCGTCAGCAGCGCCAGCCACCAGCATAGAGAGCCACTCCTCTGTGATGTCTTCTGGGCGGGCAAACAGCTGCTTTTCAGAAAACGAGGCGAGAAACTGGCGGCGGCGAGCGTAGCGATAAAACAGTTGCCCCACTGGAGAATCGAAGATGCGCCACAGAAGCCGGTTTTGCCAGGCTGGGGCCTCAGTTGTCATTACGGGCCAAGACGGCGGTCCGGCTAAGATGAGACCCCGTATCAATCCTGTAGATTCTGCCCTCTGGGCTAAAACCAGCGCGACGGGCAGCAATGCCCCCTGGGCTACGAGAATGACGGGCTGCTGGACAATAGTAGTCAGAAAGTGCAGCAGCTGCTCGGCCCAATCTTCGGGCTGATAAGATGCTGCTGGCATACTGCTGTCGCCGCAGCCTAGCAGGTCTGGCAAGTAGAGCGGAGCTGCTGGGGCTGCGCTGCCCCAAGCCTGGCAAAAGGGGTACCAAAACTGTCGCGATAGCCCCACGCCAATGGGATGGATCAGCAACAGCGCGACGTCCCCTGTGCCGGGGACGACTTCGTAGGTGCAGTGATAGTCGCGCCAGGAGTAACTTTGGACTGAGTCTGGAGCGAGGTCGGGCGATAAAGGGACGTTGAGCTGGGACATGGTGCGGTGCATAGTGATGTCACTCAAGCGTACGTCACCCATCCCAGAATTTGCATGCTGAAATGCTGTCCTGCTATGACGATGTTGCGTCGGAAAGATGGTTGGCTGTCGCTTCAACGGCAGCGATCGCATCATCGTACATCATTCGCGTTGGACCGAGTACCCCCACGCTGCCCTCAGCGGCCTCTCCGCACTGGTAGGTCGTGAACACTAGCGCACAATCTCGAATGGGCTGTAGCGAATTTTCAGAGCCAATCCGCACGGCCACGCGACGCCTAGGCAAATCGCCCGCCGCTGCCGCAGGGGCAGTGGGGCAGAGCATCGGCAGGAGCAGGTCGGCCCCTTCCTCCAGCAGCTGTACAATCGCCTGCAGCTGCTCTCGCTCAGAGAACTCTGGCTGACGGCGCAGCACCTCCGACAGGCCACTGAAGAGAAGATGGCTAGAATTGGTTCGCTGGGTGCGACGCTCAATTTCCCGTAGTGACGTTTTTAAGACGTTGGCATGGCGCTCTAGCTCTCGGCCCAGCTCGCTCCAATCTAGGGTGCTGATATCGTTCAGAGACTGTCCCCGCAGGCGGTGATTCAAAAAGTTAGAGAGCACCTGCAGCTCTTGCGCCAGCAGGTCGGCATCGTTGGAGAAGCTATCTTCAAGGCCAGGCAGCTCGATGACGGTTGATTCAGACTCGTAGGAGTCTAGCACCACGATCAAAAGCACCCGATCGGCCTCTATCGGAACCAGCTGCAGATGGCGCAGCGTAGATTCGTGGCGCTGGGGAAAGGTAATCAGAGCGACATAGCCGCTCAGCTGAGAGAGGATTTGAGCCGCACCGCGCAACAGCGCTTCTAGGCTGTGGCGTCCATCCCCAGACTGGGTGGCAAGCACCTGCTCAAGCTGACGCCCCATGTCAGATGGCTTCAGCAGATGATCGACGTAGATGCGATATCCCAAATCGGAAGGGACCCGACCGGCTGAGGTATGGGGCTGATACAGCAGCCCTACCTTTTCCAAACGACCCATGGCGTTGCGAACCGTGGCCGAACTCACGTTTAAGTTAAATTCTTCAAGCAGTGCGCCTGACCCAACTGGTTTCGCTGTTGCAACATATCGACGGACTGTAGCCCACATGACATGCTGCTGGCGCTTATTGAGCTTTATGTGCATCGCTTTTAGGTAATAAGCCTGGGAGAACTGTGACGAACCGACTTAGGGTTGCCACAAGCATGATGCCCGTGGCTCTGCTGGTTCAGGTGGTTCAGATGGTTCAGATGGTTTAGGGCCAAGTCCTTGTTCAGAACCAAGGGTCTCGATCCCGACAATGCCTTGGTCACTATGGATGTAGTTTACAATAGCGAATTTTTTATTAAGGTATCATTAAGCTACGTTACAGTCGGATGACAGTGGTGCACCAATCGCGAAATCTTCACGGAATCATCCCTCCGACCCCTACGCCGCTTTAATTTAGCCCGTAGTTTCCTCCTCTCAGTACCGCGTCATGGTCGCATCTACATTAATGGCATAGGCATCAATCCCTCCGGTTACGTTTTTGACATCGGCAAACCCTTGGTCGCCCATCAGCCATTGACACATTTGGGCAGAGCGAATGCCATGGTGGCAAAAAACAATGGTTTCTACTTGGGGATCTAAGGTCTGCGGTAGGGTAGGGGCCCATGAGCCAAACTTGCTCAGAGGGAGATGAACGCAGGAGTCAAGAGCCGCGATCGCCACCTCTTGCGGTTCCCGGACGTCGATCAGCTGCAGCGGCGAGTCTGACTGTAGCCGAGTTGCCAGCTCCTGTACGGTGATGTGGGGGACTGAATAAAATGCCATAGCCTGTCTTACTCGTGAATTGAACCATCGGGCATGATTGCGCCCCGAAGCAGCGCTCCTGTCATTTTCACCATCACCCGTCCCGGAACCCCAACCCGAGCACCGCTGAGGTCTGCGCCGCTGAGGTCTGCGCCACTGAGGTCTGCGCCGATAAGATTGGCTTGACTCAGGTTGGCGTGGCTAAGATTGGCCTGCAGCAAGTTGGCCCGAAACAGGTTTGCCTTATGGAGATTGGCTCGGTTGAGGTTGACCCGGTGCAAAAAGGTATCGCTCAAGTCTGCGCCGCTGAGGTTGGCATTGCGCAGGTTGCGCCCAGAGAAGTCTTTTTCGCTGAGGTTGCGATCGCGCCAGTCGACGTCGCTTAAATCGGGCTCGGGCCAGCGGTAATCGACATGGGGTCTGGGCGGTGACGGTTTGGGTTGCGATGGTTTGGGTTGCGATGGCTTGGGTTGCGACGGTTTGGGCGATGGCTGAGATGCTGCTGGCTGCGTCCGATTGCCGTTGACTGGCGGGCCGCTGTCGACCTGCTGGCCATTAGAAGCTGAGGCGTTGGAGACCGGTGGGGAGGATGGTTCGGACGCGGCGGAACTTGGGGGCCGGGAGCGGGGAGCGCCATTTTCAAACCCAGGGCGAGGGGGTCTAGAAGAGTAGGGCCGCTTCCGGTAGGATGGCGACTCTGTTGGCTCAGCTGAACTGGCTCTGGTTTGGCTGGCTCTGGTTTGGTTGGCCCTGGTTTGGCTGTCTTTGGCCTGATTGGCCGCACGGGCACTGGCCGCGCGGGCGCGGGCCGCTGCGCGCTCGGCAGCAGTGCCTCGACCTGCTGAGCGCGGGGCATAGGATGACCTTGTTGAGGTAGATTTTGAGGCCGCAGGTCGTGAACCTTGGCGCTGGGTAGATGAGCCGGTAGATGTGCTAGATCCATTTTTCCCCAGGGCTCTCAGGCGATCGCGAGCTTGATTCAGCTGCTTCAGTTTTTCCTGGGCCTTCTGCTGCAGACGAGTGTTATCTTTGGGGATGCGATCGGGATGCCAGATGAAAACGAGGTCTTTGTACGACTGATTGACGTCGTCTATGGACGCGCCAGGTTCTAGGTCGAGAACTCGATAACATCGTTCAAGATCGTCCATTCGATAAATCAATCGCGTATTGGGCTAGGGGAGCAGCCATCAACAGGGCAGCCCTATCGACCAGCTGTTCAAATTTTAGAGAGCCTTGCGGCAAACCGCTGAACAGCTAACGTTAATTTAATGAAGCTGGTAGTGAATCTGGGGCAACTTGGCTCACAGCTTGAGAATAACCTGCTCTTATAGTAGACCAGTCTCTTCCCGCTAGTAGACCAGTCTCTTCCCGCACATCAGCGCTCAGCCCAACCGACCTCTTTATCCTATGCTCGTTATTCACGACGCTCACCAGCAGCAGTGGCTTCGATTTTCCCATCCGACAGCGATTGTCACGGCCAATAGCCCCAGCGCTGTGTCGTCGGCCCTCGACACCGTGCAGCGTCAGGTCGATGGTGGAAAATATGCGGCGGGCTTTGTGGCCTACGAGGCGGCTTCGGGGTGCGACGCGACGCTAACGACCCATCAGGATGTCGGTGATTTTCCGCTGCTGTGGTTCGGTCTCTATGATCGCCCATCGGCGATCGCGCTGCCCGACGCGGCTCAGATGCCGCCGCTACAATGGCGTCCCTCTATTTCGGAAGAGGAGTACCGTGATGCGATCGCTGCCATCAAAGCTCAAATTGCCGACGGAAATACCTATCAGGTCAACTTTTCCTTTCGCCTGCAGGCTGCCCTACCCCCTGATCCCTGGGGATTGTTTTTGCAGATGAACCAGGCCCAAGCGGCGGACTATGGCGCTTTTGTGGATATCGGCGACTGGGCCATCGCCTGTGCCTCCCCCGAGCTGTTTTTCTCTCATGCCGGAGATCGCGTTTTATCTCGGCCCATGAAAGGGACAGTGCCAAGGGGCATGACCCTAGAACAAGATGACCAGCGGGCAGGGTGGCTCCGAGCCTCTGAGAAGAATCAGGCCGAGAATGCCATGATTGTGGATATGGTGCGCCATGACCTAGGGCGCGTGGCCCGCATCGGCAGCATTTCGGTACCGTCACTCTTCGCGCTGGAGCGCTACCCAACCGTGTGGCAGATGACTTCCACCGTTCAAGGACAGACCTCTGCATCAACAGCAACGGTGTTTCGCAGCCTGTTTCCACCTGCGTCTATTACAGGAGCCCCGAAGGCCAGCACAACGGCGTTGATCACCCAGCTCGAAACCACGCCACGGCGAATTTACACCGGCACCATCGGCTTCATGTGCCCCGGTGGGCGATCGCAGTTCAACGTCGCCATTCGTACGGTGCTCATAGACCGGCGGCAAAAGCTGGCAGAATATGGCGTTGGGGGCGGCATTGTTTGGGATTCGCAAGATCACGATGAGTATGCAGAATGCTGCGCGAAGGCCCAAGTGCTCCACCACCACCAGCCCAAATTTTTTCTGTTGGAAAGCCTGCGCTGGACCCCAGAGACAGGCTACTTTTTGCTAGAGCGCCATCTAGAGCGACTGCGCCAGTCAGCAGCCTACTTTGGCTTTGTCTACAGGCCTTCAGCCATAGCACAATGGTTGGCGGCGATAGTCTCATCTAAACCCTCAGATGAGCCTCATAAGGTGCGGCTGCTGCTGTCCGCTGACGGCCATGTCAGCGGTGAAGCGATCGCCCTCTCTCCCCCAAGGTCCTTAACGGTTTGCCTAGCTCAGCAGGCCGTCAGCGCCTCGGATATCTTCCTGCGGCACAAGACCACCCACCGCCAGGTATATGATGTGGCGCGTCAAAACAGCCCCGCCACCGTGCAGGACGTTATTTTGTGGAATGAAACTGCAGAAGTCACTGAGGCGACCTTGGGCAATGTCGTTGTGGAGATGGGGGGACAGCGCTATACGCCTCCCTTGGCCTGTGGCTTACTGCCAGGGACGTTTCGGGCCTACCTGCTAGACCAAAAAGCCATACAGGAGAGGGTCATCACCCGCCAAGATCTAGAAGAATGCGATCGTATCTTTATTGTCAATTCTGTGCGGGGCTGGCAGGATGCTGAACTGATCAGAGCACCTGGTGACTGTCTCTAGGCCTTGCGGCATAGGCCAAACGATTTATGACTTTGGCTTCTAGCCAAGACGGCAATTCCCTCCGATACTGGGTCAAGTGGCCTGTTTAATGTCGACAGCATCTATCCTGAATCGCTTTGGGCCTATTGTGCGCTCTGCCGCCCGTGCAAGGGTCCGCCCTGAGCCAGAACTGCCGTTTTGATCCGGTGTGCATTGCTGCACCTTAAACTAGACTTAACGAAACGCTCAGTCTAATCTTGGTTCAGTTCTCGACCAGCCCGACCCTGATGTGCATGACCCAAATGGCTGATCGACGGCCCAAGAAATTCGCCCCTGGGTCAGACCTACCTACCTATGCCAACCTGTTAGTGATCATCTCTTATGTCTACTGCGCGCCTTATTAGCGGCCTGGTTGCCATCATCATTGCCGGTACTGCGATCCTCCTGGGGGGATGGTATTTCACTGTTTTGATTGGCGCAGCCGTCTATCTGGGCCAGTCAGAGTATTTTCAGCTTGCCCAGGCCAAAGGAATCGCCCCAGCGACCAAAACGACCCTTGTGGTCAGCCAGGTGCTGCTGCTGGTGTCGATGATCTCCCCTACCCTGGCCGATGCAGTATTTCCTGTCGCGGGTACGTTTATCTGCTTTTACCTGCTGTTCCAGCCCAAATTTGCCACGATTGCCGATATTGCTGCTTCTGTGCTGGGACTATTCTATGGCGGGTATCTGCCCAGCTACCTCGTGCGAGTTCGTAACCTAGGAATTGAAACGCCGTTCTCTCTCAAAGGATATTGGCCCTCAGACTGGTCGGTATGGGCTGACCCTAAAGCTTTGCCCCTCGGGCTGACCCTCACGCTGATCACCTTTAGCTGCATTTGGGCGGCGGATATCGGCGGCTATGTGTTCGGCAAAGCGTTTGGCCGCACTCGCCTGTCGGACATCAGCCCCAAGAAGACCGTAGAAGGTGCCGTCTGTGGTGTGCTGGCCTGCGCCGCTGTAGCCATGTTGGGAACTTGGTACCTAGGCTGGGTGGGCTGGCCGCTGTCTGGTCTGGCCCTAGGCCTGCTGATTGGCATTGCTAGCTTGCTGGGTGACCTGACCGAATCAATGATGAAGCGAGACGTGGGCGTTAAGGACTCGGGCACGCTGATTCCTGGCCATGGCGGCATTTTAGACCGGACCGATAGCTATGTGTTTACCGGTCCGCTGGTGTATTACTTTGTCACGCTGCTGCTGCCCTTGCTCACAACGCTGATGGAGAGGGCGGCTTAGCTGAGGCGCAGCGCTCAGTGAGCCGCTGCGGGTCGTCACCTATCAATGGGCTGACTTTCTCAGCCAAAATTCAGGTCTGGTATGGCAAATTACGGTATGTTGTCAGAGCATGTGAGATATTTCTCTCAGGCTAATTGCCTAAAATCTCTCCAACTATACAGAGAAAATCGTGAGTATTGCTGATTTTACGCTGATTCTGCACCCCATGCTGGCCGTGGTGTTTGTCTTTCCCCTCATTGGCATTGCGACGGCCCTAGCATGGCAAACGCGGCAGCGGCGATTGACTGTCGAGAGTAAGGCGAAAAGTAAAATTCCTCCCGTCGTGGGTTCAGAGCATTTGTCCATTGGGCGCTGGCTCGCAGCAGGGGTGATTGGCGTTGCTCTTCTGGGGGTCAGTGCGCCCATCATCCGCAAGATGATTCTCAATGGGACTTTTGCCGAAGAGCCAGGACGTGCCGCCTTCGTGGGGCTCATGATTGTCCTTACTGCTGCTTCTGCGGTGATGCTATACCGGGCTACACCAGCCCACTGGCGCGGTATTTTTGCCACTCTGACTGGCATGGGGCTAATAATTTTGGGCTGTCAGCCAGAGGTGTTTCGCCGTGGCTATGAGTGGTATACCTCTCACTATTACTTTGGCATCGTGGCCGCCCTGCTGATGATTCTGTCGGTTGCCGTAGTGCCCGATATCTACAAGGACAAGCAAAAGCGCTGGCGGCGAGCCCATGCGGCCCTAAATGCGATCGCTGTCTTGCTGTTTATTGGCCAGGGCTTTACCGGTGCCCGAGACCTGCTGGAAATTCCGCTAAGCTGGCAAAATCCTTACGTCAGTGAGCTCTATGCAAAGCAGTGTCAGACGCAGGAATGCGTGGTGCTGCCGGCCTCCGAGGTGCCTGATAGCGCGGAGTAAGCCTGCTGGCGTTTTCATTGAGCAAGACACGTCATCTAGCAGGACAATAGAGAAGCCTCCCTAAAAAATAATCTTCTTTTGAAGTCAAATGTTACAGTGCATTTGGCCTTCGTTGAGATTGAAGTATGGATACAGCACTGGCTCAGTTCCGGTTAGAAGATGGCACCGAGTTTCTTGTTGAGGTGCCCGAGCCTGAAAACGAGGATGCCATTGAAGAAGTGGCCATCAATCCTGAGCAGATGGTCTATCAGGCTAAGCAGACTTTAGAGTCTGCGTTGGACCAGGTGCAGCCGGTAGCCGCTGCCGTTGTCTCTCGGCTAAAGAGCGGAATGTCTAACCCTGCCGATGAAGTAGAAGTCAAGTTTGCCCTCAAGCTTAGTGCTGAGGCAGGCGCTATTTTCTCGACGGTGGGCGGTGAGGTGAACTTCGAGATTACGATGAAGTGGCAGAAGGAAAAATAACGCGGTAGTTCATGTTTACGGCGGAGCAGGAGCAGGCGTACAAGGCGGCGATCGCCCGATTTTGGCAAGGTAATAAGGTCATTGGGGCGGGCTTTCTGATTGAGGAGGGCTACCTGCTCACCTGCGCCCATGTCGTTGAGCAAGCGCTGCGCTGGAGTGAAGCCTCACCGCCTGTTGATCAGCTCGTCACTGTCGATTTCCCTTTTGTGGCAAAGGGTCAAAAGGTCAAGGCTCTGGTGATGCAGCATAGGGCTGACGATGAAGATGCAGCATGTCTGCGGCTGCTGGAGTCCTCGCCTGCGGGTACTGCTCCCATGACGCTGCGATATGGGCAGGCGTGGGGCGATCGCTTTGCGGTCTGCGGGTTCCCAAAAGGCTATGCGAAGGGCGCTTGGGCAAAAGGAGAATTCTCAGGCGAAATCATTGATCGCTGGATTCAGATGGAGGCTCCCAAAGCGC
>JGI12210J13797_10550171_pt1 | contig 10989 bp, 6 predicted proteins | sample ElkSlonscriptome_3_FD_13797 | JGI IMG/M metagenome (IMG submission 13797) | reverse complement strand
GCCAGCGATTCGCTGACTTGACGAAATTAACTCGGTAACAAAGGAATAAACTCGGTAACAAATCGCTTCCGAGGCGAAATTAACTCGGTAACAAATTCGAGGACCCGGCCTGGGCGCACGGAGCGAACAGGTTTTGAACAGATCCGGGTAACCACGGTCCCAACCGCCAATCCAGACCGCGGACATCCAAGGGATTCCAAGCGATCGCTGTCGCCAACGCATGCGCAAGTCATCCGGGCCGCCATGCTCGGGACCGCCTCTGCGTCCGTCCGTAACGTCCCGCCGGCGGTGGTGGCCTCCGACGCTCACAGCTTCCACCGAGTCGCGTCGTGCTCGCCGGCGCTTTGATGTTTGATGTTTGATGTAAGCATAAACTCGCTTCTATTCCGTCCGTATCCGGATGAGACGTTTTATAGCTTGCTATGTCGTGCCAATCGATTCACAGGGGGAAAACCTCCTCGCCCTACTGCGCAGTTCCTCTTCGGAATCCCCGCGGATTCACTCTGCCTACCAATTCCATACTCCCTTAATGCATTTCTAACCCAGCATGGGCTCGCAGATGAGGAGCACATCCGAGCATTTGTCGAGCAGACCACGTTCATCAGACTGTATAGCATTCGGCTCGAATCTGGCAGCGACTGGCCTTCACTTCCCATTCAGTCCTTCTTCAACGCGTACGACAGCCTCAATTCAGGCTTAACGCGCAGGGAGCAGCGCGGTCGGCTTCTGGCATTCTGTCCTAAGTGCGTGGAAGACGATCTCCGTGTCTTGGGGTTGTCATATTGGCGCCTCTGTCACCAATTTCCTGGCATTTGTGAGTGCCCACACCATCATTGTCGATTGTGGTGTCACAGGTATCTGAACCCAAAGTGTGGCTATGCTCCGACGCTGCAGCTACCGCATGAGGACCCCGTAGATGACAGATTTAGAGTCAAACCGATTTGCAGTTGGTCCCACTTTCATAATGTTCGTCTCTTGTCCCGTCTTCTATCCTGCGTGATACGCAAATTATTGACGATAAGGGGAACGGAAGGTAATCGAATACCGGAATATCTTGTCCGAAAATTAGACGCATACCACAGCGAAACAGTCTATTTTCCCCGGCTACTTCGGGGACGCAAACGCGCGCTTCTGGATTGTTGGGAACGCCTTGATGAAATCGGGGTCTCTTACGACTCAGAGTTCCTCGCCAGTATGCTGTTCGACTATGATCGATTCCGATTGAGCAAGCAGTCAAAACGCGAAGCTGATTTCGTCAATTTTTTATGGGTAATTCCATTCCTGTGCAAAGACGTCTATGCGTTCTGTAAGTCCTATGAACGCTTCATTAATGAATTTTTACCGCTCAATTTACCGCCATATTCAGGTCTCCAATGACGCCGCGAAGCTAAGAAGAAAAATCGTAGAGAATTTGGCTCAATCTGGATGCCTGCCGGTTGGCCGCCAGCGCGGCCCCTTGGCGACAAGCAAGAGACTCGACTGCTGGCAAGGTCAGATTGATCAGCTATGGCAAGTGAGTCTGGTCAACAACGGCTGTTGATCACGCCGGTGACCAAATTGCTCAGTCTTGGCTAGTTGGACAGTCTCGCTTGCAGATTGGTGTCCATCGGCACTTGGATGATCAGAACCGCCCTACGAACTGACCGCTGTTTTCCCGGCGCTGGCGTTTACCACCTGCTGCGGTGGCCACCAACCGAGAGAATCACCGGAATCACACGGATGCCTTGGTCATAACGGCGCTGCAGCAGCACTTTAACCCCTTGTCTGAGGAAGCCCTTGGAGATCAACAGCACGGCGACATCGCCGGCAGCGAGGGCGTTGGTGAGCTCTGACTCCCAGTCGGCCCCGGCCCAGATGCGGGGGTCGCCCCACACTAGCAGGCCCTCGGTCGCTAGCACGGCAAGGTAGGCGCCGCCCCGATCCTTGAGAGGCCCCTTATTGTAGCCGTAGCTGATGAAGATATTAGCCATGGCTTAGCCTTTCGAACGGGACTGCGAGAAACAACACTCTTCAAGAAAACGACAGTCTAGATAGTTGCTTGGAGCTGGGACATTCTGCGGCCACTACAAACCGCAACCAATCGGCACCGATTCGAAAACCACCTGATCGATGGATCAGCGTGCGTGTCGCCCCTTCTTTTTTCGGCGCTTCCTGCGGCTCGTTCCACCTGCCATCTGCTCGCGCTTCGTCTTCCTCTGGCTGGGTTCGGCGACCGTCGGCGCTGACCGTGCCCAAGCGGCAAGGAGTGTTCGGCGCAGCGCCCGATGTCTGGAGAAGGGCAGTCGACGAGTGATATTGATCAGCGAAACACGCAGCTCCGTTGCCAGGCGACGTGAGCGCCGGATCAGTCCTTCGAGCAGGCGCGCAAATTCACCGTCTGGGTCTTCCGGATACCGCGTTGCCAAGCCGTGCAGACAGCCGATCAAATAATCGCTGAAGACATGGGTCGCCTCGGTACCTCCGTGCCCATTGCAGGCGGCGGTAGGCTGGTCACCGCTGTCGACGCCTTCGGCCCAGCGATAGATCTGGGCCGCAATGGAGTCACGGTCGGATCGATATCGGATCGCGAGATCCGTCACGGGTATCAGCAGCAGGTGATCCGATGCGACCAGCGCGTCGATATCCAGTCCGCTGAGGATATAGTCCAGTCGCTCGGCCGGTTGAGCAGGTAGGCGACCATGCCGGACGGTCAACCACAGGGAGCGCCAGTGGTCCAGGCACCCCGGATCGGTTCCAAGTACGCTCAATAGTCCATCGACCCGGCGGGAGAATGCGTCCGGAGCGTAGTAGCTCGCCCCGTTCGGTCCGATCAGCGGCAGCATACTGACCGACCGGTCACCGCCCCACAGACAGCCCAGGGTGTCGGTCAGGAGCCCTGGGTCGCGCAGAAAATCCAGGTCTTCCGGCCGATCTGTTGAACCCGTTGCCAGGGCGTTGAGGCGCGTGGTCAGGGTTGACAGGTCAAGTCGCGATACGAGGTCCGGCTGTCGACTGAGGATTTGGCCCAGACCGGCAAAGACCAAGTCGGCCAGCTTGACATGCCAAGGCCAGGCCAGATCCGCCGTCGGCTCCGAGCCACCCGCATACAGATCGCGGTGCGGAAAGGGTGCCCATTTCTGCAAATTGCTCGCTAATGAGTTGGGATTTACCCCGCCCTTCAGCAGTATCGCGGTGACCTGTGTGGCATGCGCCCAGGCGGCCAACAATTGCCGGCGCGGTTCAATCCCGGTCTTCGCCGCTTCGTTACCGAATGCGCGGTAAGCCAGGTCTACCAGGGCCCGGGTCAGCTTCAGCGCATGCGCAAAGTCTGACATGCACAGGTGACCGATTTGCTCTTGAGCTAAATCTAAAGCCTCCGGCAGGCTGTCGGCAGCGGACAGCATCAAATCGATCAAATGCAGCTGCCCGATCGGATTGGCCATCCCAAGGGCGGCGTTTTTCAGGACCTCACGACGCGTCTCCAGGTCGAGCTTGCCGATGCTTCGATGAACAGTGTCCGGCAAAGGGCACGGAAGCAATGCAATCCGACGCAGGGGCTCGGCAAGGCCGCGAGAGGCTGGGATGGATTGGACAAGGGACTCCCAGCACTGTTCGCTGAGCGATTGGGCGGCCGCCACCTTGCCGTTACTGCGGATATAGTTCAAGACTGCGGACAGCGGCGGCGGCAAGCAGCGATCGATGCGCATGCCCTTATCATGCTGCCACTGGTCTTCGAGTTCTGTGTAATGATTTTCCGCCGATGAGGCTGCCAACTGCTCGACCCTGCGAATCCGTAGCTCAGCAGACGGAATCGCCGCCAATTCCCGCTCCACGGATGCGCAATTACCGGATGTCCCATCCCACCAGGATGGATTTCGCGCCAAAGCCTGCAGGCGCAGCTCACGGGACGTCGACAGCAATTCGGTATACGGAAAATAGTGCCGGCCGAGCGACAGCCCATGCTCATCGGTCAGCTCGACCACGGGTCGGGAGTCTCCAGGTTCGGAGACCAACCGAAGGGAAAGCGGCCCGCGTCGGTCAAGATCGCAGAGCGTCGGTTCCTCGCCCAACATCGCCGATTCGACTGCGGACAAGATATCTGGCGCCGCGATCCGGCGACGACCTACCTTGGTTACAGTGACCTCGGCCAGCCCGATTCGCTGCATGAACGATTGGTCTTTGTGCAGCTCCTTCCTTAATGCACTCGGCATGCTCGGCATCAGTTTGAGCATCTGGGAGCCTACCAGCCGCAGGAGCTCATCATCGTGCTTGCCGAAGGCAGAAATGATCGATTCGCGAAAATGCGCGGCGGTCGTTGCAATCACTGTGGGATCGGCCAGGAGTCTGGGCCCGACGATCCGCTCACTGATCCAATTCAAGTAGCCCTTTGCCAATGCCAGACGACGCTTCGCATTCCTATTGCCGGGTGTGCCGCCGTGCTCAATCAGCAGTTGGAAGGCGCCGAATATGAGATGGGCGAGATCAGCTCCGACCAGATTGATATCCCGCTGAGGATCCGGATCGGGCAACAGGTGTGCGATATCCGAAATGCCCAGGTAGAGGTTGTCGAGCAGCCAATCCACGCGCAGGCGACGGCGCAGCGGATCGCTTTGGTGATAGCCCCAGATTGTTCTGATCGCTTGGCCCACCGCCGACTGCGACGAGACGAAAAACAGGCTCTCCCCAGTACGATGGCGTGGATCGTTCCTGAATCGTAACGCCCCGTCTTGGTACAGGCAGTCCGCCCAATATTGGGCCATGGTCCGGAGCTGGTGCGGAACCTCCAACGCTTGGGCATGGATATACGAGCGTTCGAGCCAGTACAGGATCTCCTCGGGTTCGAGGGGAATGAACCGATAGTTGGACGTCCTCAGTCGGTGGAGCCACTGGAAGCGCTTAGCCCGGCTCATGGCGCCCACCTCGACCAAAAGACCGAGCACCTCGACCACATCGACAATCAAGGTCTCGCCGGTTGCAGGATAGCCACTGAGGTGGCGATCATCAACCCAAAGCCAATCGCCTGGTTTCCCGTCCCGAGCCAGCAGATGTTCGAGGCACCTCACGTGCGGCCATTCAGCGCCACCATCCTGGTTCGATGCGGGCACCAAGCGGTAGATCTCGCTGCGTAGGCCGGCCGCGATCCGGTCGATCAGCGTCTCGATCCATTGAATCAGCTCCTCGGCGCTGGCCTCCTGTCTGATCCGCTCCTTCTCGTCCGGCCACTCGTCGCGAGGTGTGGACAAGCGGAAGTAGTGGGATACGGCGCTCAGCAGATCGCGTTCCGCGAGTTGCTCCAGTAGCGTTGTCGACACGAGCAACGGAGTTCCTCTAGGTATCGCCGTTGCCGCCCCGACCGGCTCTGGCGGAAAGGCACTAATCGCGCGCTCGTGCTCGCTTTGTCCGATCACACCCTGAACGAGCAATCGATCCAGCATGGCCCGCGGCCCAAGGACAGCGTGCCTCCATTCCGGCGGCAGCTCGACGGCTTGGTATTGCTCCAAGTCGGGACCACGCAGCGGGAGGTAGGTGAGCAAGCGGCCTTCCATGGCCTCCACCAGCGCTACCTCGCGCGCTTGGCGCTCACCAATGAGTAAAGCCAGATTTGCCGGCGGTATCGGCCCAGCCATCAAGTTGACCAAGTCGATACCCTCGGACCGGATGAGCCGAGCGACCTGCTCCACTGCGGTGGAACGCCGGGGCTGGCTCGGCCGCAGACGGTCGATTTCACTCCGCAGGAGCAAGTGCCATTGCCTCGGAATCAATAACGGGGCGAATGTGCGTTCGACCAGGTCCAAGAGCCCTAGGCTTTGGGCAGTGATCAGTCCTGTCATATCGAGGACCAGTCGGCAGCCCTGGTCGCGGTAAGACTTGAAAGAGCGCATCGGCCGCGCGCCGTGCCGAATCGGTATCGCGGCTTGCAGCAGTGGATCCGGGTCGGAACGGTTCCGGCTGGGGAGATCGTGGTGGTGTGCGGTCAGCGGAAGCGATATGGCGTCGATTAGTCCGTGTACCGGAAGATCACCCTGTCGGTACAGCCCCCACAGCCGATCATTCGTTTCCCTCTGCTCCCTGAGGATGTCGGAGAATTCTGAGATGTGGAGCGTCCGCGTACCTCCTTTCCCGGCCACAGCGAGCTCGGCCATGCGCTGGAACCACGGACCCGTCTCCTCGTCTCGCAGACCAAGATTGCTGCCTAGGGTCGCCGCCTGAGCTGGAAACTCCGGGGCATCTGAGCTTAGGGAGACGGCCCTGCGCCAAAGAGAGATGGCCAATTCTCGATCCAGCTGGATAGCAATCCGTGTCGCTTGCAGGAGAAACTCGCCATCGGCCACATCTATTACTTGCATGCGTCGCAGTGAGTCGAGCATGCCGCCCCGATCCGCCCCTTCGAGCTGAGCGTTCAGCAACTCCGCCAAGTGCTCCGCCGTTGGCGCCTGCTCGAAGAGCAGCCGTGCATCACGAGCTGCCTGTGAGACATCCCCCAGCATGCGCTGGCAGCGCACCCTCAAGAGGGCCAGGTTTTCCGGCAAACGATCGTCGTCATAGACATGACGATGCTCGTCCAGCGCCGATAGGCAACGCTGGTACTCGCCCAGATTGAAGGTTGCGAGCGCTAGAAGCCGAAGTGAGCCAGGTGTCGGGATCGCTGCCAACAATTCATCAGCATGGACGGCAACGAAGGTCCATTCGCCGGCCGAGGCGTGGGCATTACAGGCCTCGGCGAGTACGTCGAGGCCGGGATCCACGGCGAACAGCGCGGCCACGGCATCCTTGTAGCGTTCCGGCTCCAGCTTGTCCCGCGCTCGCGCGACGAGCAGCCGCAGTCGCAGTCGAAGGCGTTCATTGCCGACGGCATCCGCGGTTGCGTCCGCCTCGTCCAGTTGCCCGGTCGCGGTCAATGCGGCGACGCGCCACTGGAGGACGACCTCGGGCCAGCCCCGGCCCTCGACTCGGGGCCCCAACTCTTTCAGCTCCTCCAGGGAGTTCGCCGCCTCTCCGTCTTCGAGGCACATCTCGAAATGCAGGCCCCGCAGCAGAACGAACTTCGGGTCTTCTGCCGGGACGGCAGCTAGGCGCTGCTTCAACGCGGCGCGATCGACGTCGAGGTTGAAGAAATGGCTCCAAACCAGAGACCAGGCATCAGGTCTGCCATCCTTACCCAACAGCCGCTCCGCAAGCCTGGTGGCCTCGTCCTGTCGGCCAATGTCGGCAAGCAATGCGATGAGCTGCCAAGTCGACCAATGAAGCTGCTCATAGGAACCGTCGGGCATGGCCTCAGCCACCGCAGCAAAGGTCCGCTCGATCTTCGCAAGGGTGGCGCCGGCGTCGGCACGGATCAGGTCGCGCGCAAAAGGCATCGGCCAAAGCGGCTGCTCGGCCAGGGTAAGCGCCGCCGGCGTGCACATGCGCCAGAAATCGATCACCGCCGCGGCACCGCGCACGCCGATCCAGTCCGGGGCAAGGGCTTGGGCCGCGTCGATGGCCTCAACCGCATCGGGGAGTCGCTTCAAGACCAATTCGGCCAAAGCACGCAAGCGCCAGGTTTCGGCGGTGTTGCCGGTATCGTCGGTGGAGTCTGCTTGGGGCTCGGCATTGGGTGGGCTGCTCTCAGCATCGACTGGATTGGCCAGCACCGCCAGCGCACGCTCCGCGTCGCCCTGTTCGATCAAAATGGCGGCCTTGAGATGCCGTGCCTGGGGAGAGTGGGGTGACTCGAGAAGCGACAGTGCGGCCTGCGTGTCCTGGCGCCGCAGCGCAACGTGCGCGGCCAGGGCTTGGTTATCCCCTTCGGGGTCCTCCTTGGCAGCACGCTCAGCCAGCGCCTCGACACCTCCCGTGTCTTGACCACAATCGAGCCGGTACAAGGCAGCGGTGCGCAAAAGCCGTCCGCGTAGGCCAGCCGCGAGGTGTGGCCAGGCCGGCAGCCCTAGAAGCGCGTCAAGGTCGGCCTTCGCAGCGGCCCGGGCCCCGGTCAGGTAGCGCTCGCGAACATGGGCGAAGTCCTTGGCGATCTGTTGCGACAGCGTATCGGCCAAGTCTATATCGGGGAGAGGCGCCGAATCCGACGCTGCGCCCGTCAAGGCTTGAGTCGTCCCCGTGGCATCAAGGGGTACGGCGCGCAGTACCAGACCTTCGGACTTGACCGCCTCCAGCAGCGCCTCCAGGCTCGACGCGAAGCCGTGCTCGGCGCTGGCCGAGAGCTGGGGGAGTTCGACATGGGGGTCGGCAAGCTCTCGGCGCCGGTCTTCGTCGTCCAGCTCCCTGAGCTTGACTCGACATTCGGCGATCTGCTCGCTGAGCTCAAATTTCTGGACCGCGCTGGATACGATCGCCTCCTCGGCTAACAGATGGTCCAGCTTGCGTCGCCAGCGCTTACGCGCCTCATCCGTCATAGCTCGCCCTGCAGCTCGCGCAGCTTGGCGCGGCATTCCTCGATGGCCTTTTTGATCTGGAAGCGCTGGGTCGGGTCTGCGGTGATGGCCTCCTGCTGCAACAGAAAGTCCAGCTTTTCCCGCCACACTGCTACCGCGCCGGCATGTGCCCCTTCTGCTTGGCTGGCCCGGCTGGGATGTGGCGGGTTGGCAGGTGCCGGGGCGCGGACCGACGTTTCGACCTCGTCAGGTGGTGGTGCGGTGCCGGTCGCATCGGCCGCGACGGTACAGTCGTCCACCCAGCGCAACAGGGACCGATAGAGCTGCGCGTCGCGGGAGGTGGGCTTGCAGATGGAGATGTGGTCCTCGTCCAAGGGAACGGCCACCTCGCCGGGCAGGGCGGGCTCCGCGCTGGTGGCGTCGACGACGACCATGCCCTTGGGCAGCTTGACGCCGAGCCAGGGGATGCTCGGGCGCACCTCTCGGCGCTCGCACCAGGTGCGGCAGATGAGGCCGTGCTTACTGTAGAAGCCGCGGAACCAGTTGTGGAGTTCGCGGAGCCGGGCATCGTTGGAGGCTAGCTCTTTCACCTGCTCGTTGGTGCGGAAGACGACGCTGGCGAACTCCGCGAAGTTGGCTAAGTTGGCCCCAGTGTGGGGCGTGGCGATGAAGGCGATGCCGCGGGTGTTTTCAGCGATGCGCCGCCAGCGCGGAACGCCGAAGCCCTCGGCATGGCGCAGCAGCTGCTTGGCGATGATGCCACCCAGGCTGTGGGTGCAGAAGACCAGCGTGCGCTCGCCCAGACCGGCGTTGTCGAACAGGTCCAGAAGTTGGGTGCCGCGGTCCGCCAGTGGCATGGACTCGGCATTCCAGCCGGAGGCCTCCGCCGCGTAGCCCAGGGTCCAGAGGCCGAGCCGCGGCCGGTCGGCGGCGAGCCAGTTGGGCCAAAAGGTCTCGAGGGGCTCGCGATCGGCCATCCAGGTGGTGAAGGCGTCGCCGCCGAGGCCGTGCACCAAGACCAGGTCCAGCACGCGCTCGGGGTCGTCGCAGCCTGCGATGGGCAGCAGGCCCAGGCGCTTTTCGGGGAGGCGGGTGATGGTCATCGGGACGGGCTCCGGAAAGTTTGGCGTTGGGATCAGGCGGCCGGACGCTTGCGCTGCGGCCGGGGTTTCGGATGCCGCGCAGGGTCGATCCCGTAAGGAGTGCTCGCATGCCCGGTCCGGTCGCCCCGAGCCAAGTCGGTGATGGGCGTGCACGCGACTTCTGAATTTCTATGCATTCGATTCCTGAAAGTGACATCGGCGTCGAACCTCAACATTTCACCGACAGCTCCCAGGCGCGCGAAGTGCCTTGCTGGATGGTCTTGAGGGCTGATTGGGACGGCTGTTTCGAGAGTCGACGGCATCTGTGGCTAGTGTCAAACGCACTGGGATCCGGCGCAGCCGTGGTGGAACGACAGCCTCAGCCTAGTCCGTCGCTGTCCGACGCAGTTCCTTCAGGAACTCCATCGTCGATTCCTTCGCCGCGTTCAGGCTCCAAATGTCTGCATCGCTAATGTCTGCGAGTAGCTTCGGGTACCTCCTCGACCCTAGCATTTCCCGGATGGTTGCTTGCAGCGCGTCGTCGAGTTCGAAAGGAACCGGCCCCCGCTTGTACTGCTTTACTTCCCCGACCAGCGTCGGGTAATGCGTGCTGACAAAGCCTTCTGGGATAATCCGATGAACTTGCATCCAATAGGCTCGGACGCTTCCGTGCGGCAGGCCTTTAACTGTACTACGCCAACAAAGCAGCCAATCGCCCTCTCCCATCTCGTCCTGTTCGCTAAAGCTGAACCGATCGCTGAAATATCGATCGATAGCTTCCGGGTCGGAGCAGCCGGTCTCCGCCGCGACGTTGTCCACTTGGTATTCCATATCGCCCGGGAACCACCAGACCACATGGATTCGCCGTAGTTCGTCGTCCGACAGTTCCGAAATCTTGGTGTGCGCTTTCGCCGGCTTGAAAACGCCGGCCCAAACACCGCGATTCCATGAGTCCCGCAGGTCATTCAGACGTTGCTGCTTCTTTGACTCCTGCTGATAGCACTCCTTCGCTTTTTCCAAGTAGGCGTCAAAGGTTTCGTCCAACTTCACTAGGGCAGACTCGCCCCGGACCAGAACCATCGCCTCGAATAAGTTGCCATCCCCGAGAGCATTTTGCGACAGGTTGGCGCTGCCGAGCAGGGCGGCGCCTTGCCCGAGGTAGATCTTGGCATGGAGATTGTCGAGAAAATGAACCTTGTTCCATCCGATTTCTCTGACGAGATCGGCAATCGCATGCGGGTTCGACCCGAGCGTCGGGGACAGGATGACGCTTTCGAGTGATCGCGCGTCCACGTAATCCCGCCAGTCGGCGCCGATGTAAGCCACCGCCAAGCGACTGGCTGCAAGCTTTTTTAGCTCGGCCCTGATTTCCTTGCTGTCTGTCAGCACGCGCATGCGTTTCTCCTGCCTGTGTTGTTTTGCATCGACTCAGCGCACCGGGACATGGAAACCTCCAGCACTGCCGAGCAGCCGAACCTCGATTCTGGGGTCAGTTGGGTTTTGAGAGCGACCGCCAAGCGCACTGTTGTTGAGATCATCCACTCCATCCCTGCCGC
>JGI12210J13797_10926570_pt1 | contig 10990 bp, 7 predicted proteins | sample ElkSlonscriptome_3_FD_13797 | JGI IMG/M metagenome (IMG submission 13797) | reverse complement strand
GGGTAGCAGGCCGCCGCCATGAAAACAATTTCAGCGATAGATCTATTTTACCAATTTGCTCGTCTCGGCGCTGCCCTCAATCCCCGCCTTTGGCATCCAATTAAGGGCGCACCTCATCTCGCTCGCTTACATCCCGACGCTGATGCTGCGCATACATCGCGGGGCTTTCACGAACTAGCTAAAAAACATGGGCCTTTTGCGATCGCTGTGGGCCAATGCCGCTGATCGCCCTGGCAATCCGCGACATTGAACGGCCATCTGTGCAAGCCCTTGGGGCAATCAACAAAATTCAGCTCAAGCTGACCACCCATAAGCTAACCATCCCTGACCAACAGCTACACCCATCCCAGATTCTGCGGCGATTTGGCAAAATGTAACAATTCATGTGGGGTCTTGCCCCGTCCTGGGCTTGGATCACTTCTTGGGCTTAGAGCAGCGTATTTGATGCAATTTTGATGCAATGATTAAATAATCATTATAGTAATGCTGGTTTTCTTTTTGCTGCGATATGGCGGCTTGCTCATACAATAGAAGTATATTCGGAATCAATTCGGCTACATGGATGACTTGGCTGATGTGGGCTGATGTGGGCTGATGTGGATTGATGTAGAGTTAACGCCACTGTAGAGCGCGTCAAAGCATTACTCATAGTTGTCTTGGAGGTTGGCTCAGTCCACCTTCTAGCTAAGTTTTAGACGACGAAATCGTATCGAATAAGGATTATTAGGCATGACAGAGCAAGCAACCAACGACCACGCGGAAACGACTTCTGAGAGCAATGGCGCGCCTGAGTCCGCCACGCCAAGCCATGGTCATGCGATCGAATTGAAGGGCTCTCGGGCGCTGGCCGGGCGACCCGTCGGCAATGACGACAGCGTTGAGATTGTCGACACCATGTCTTTCTCCGGTATTCGACCCATCGGCGCAAGCCACCTCGACATCTACGATACGATGATGGGGGGGCGTCCTATTGAAGCCAACCATCTGGCCATCGCCCACACCGACACGCTCCCTGGCCATCGCCCTGTCTTCACCAATGAGCTAGCGGTGACAGATGACGACACGCTGCCAGAGCACCGCCCCATCGTTAGCAGCCCAGGAGAGCTGATGGAGGGTAGCTCACTGCCCAACAATCGCCCCGTTGCCCGCAACGATATCTTCGATGCTGAAGGTCTGATGGGATACCTGGACTAAGCCCCTCAGATCGAGCTGCTCTGTGCCTTCGATGGACGCAGTTTCTTGCTAGGACATAGCCTGCAATCAGGGCATAGCGCTGCTGTGCCCTTTCTAAGTTGCGCCTACGGGGGCAGGACCTGCCAAAGCGGGCGATCGCTCAAGCTGCTGCTGCAGATCCGCCACAAGATTTTCCCCCGTGCGATGAGCTTCCCAGTTCCCCGTCTGCTTTTTGCCTCTAGCTGATGTCGGGCTAATTTGCCAGACCCCAGACATGAAGTCATCGTCTTCTGAGACAGTGCCGGTGTACTGAACGGGGGGTATGGTAGCGGTGATATAGCGTTTTGTGAAACTAACGCGGCGGCCTGTGACATCGCCACCGAGCTGCGCTTCCCCGAGGTCACCATCGTCCAAGATCCGGCCGCTGATGGTGTTATTGGCTTGGACAAAGGTCACTTCGAAGCGGGTCGGCTGCCCATTTTGCCAATAGGTTCCGAGCCAAGCACCGGTTAAATCAGACATTGTAATACTCCCAAACTAACGCCATTCTAGGACAGAGCTATTGCGCAGCGCAGCGACCTAAAGGTCAAAGCGTTACTTCTGATCTTTGTAAAGCTGCTTGAAGTGCCGCTGCTGTTCCCGATGATTCACAATGGGCGGTGCATAGCCGCAGCGATCGCGTTCATCCTCTGGGATATCGCCCGTCACAAGATACTCTGTATCTACACTCCGAAGCTCAGGGAGCCATTCCCGGATATAGTCTGCTTCTAGATCGTATTTTTGAGCTTGGCTTGCTGGATTAAAAATTCGCAAAGGCTTGGGATCCATGCCGCTAGAAGCGCTCCATTGCCAGCCGCCGTTGTTGGCAGAGAGGTCGCCGTCGTAGAGGCGCTGCATAAAGTACTTTTCTCCCCAGCGCCAGTCGATGATCAGGTCTTTAGTTAAGAAGCTAGCCACAATCATGCGGCAGCGGTTGTGCATCCAGCCGGTTTGATTTAGCTGTCGCATGGCTGCATCGACAATGGGGTAGCCGGTGCGACCGTCGCACCAGGCCTGAAACTGGTCTTCGTTGTTCTCCCAGGGAAAGTCTTTGAAGGGCTCGCGGTAGGGGCCATCGGCGAGCTCTGGGAAAAAATACATAGCATGTTGGTAAAACTCCCGCCAGGCCAGCTCTTGCTCCCAGGTCTCTATGTTGCGATGGGTTTCGTCGCTGCGGGAGCGGCTAAGGGCAGCGTCAGCCATGTCCCAAGCGGTGCGGATGCCGAGAGTACCAAACTTGAGGGCGGCGCTGAGATGGGAGGTGCCGGGGACCGCCGGAAAGTTACGCTGGTCGTCGTACTCCGCGATGGTGCGATCGCTGTCGCAAAATTCCTCTAATCTGGCCTGAGCTGCGGCCTCACCGGGCGCTAGCAGCAGCGGGGTATCCCACTCAAACCCCAAGTCTTCAGCGGTAGGGAGGGCGATCGCCCCTGCGGCTTCAGCAGCCTGTTTCTCCTGGGAAGAGAGCCCCTCAGCATCTGAAAATTTGGCTGCGGGGGCTGCTTTGGGGTGGGTCTTCCAATTTTTCCAAAAGGGCGTATACACTGTGTAAGGCTTTCCCGCGTTGGTGCGCACTTCTCCTGGCCCATGCAGTAGCTGGTCCCAGGTGGCATGCACGTTGACGCCAAAGTCTTTGAGCCCTTCGCGCACCTGGCGATCGCGCTCTTGGGAGTAGGGCTCGACGTCCCAGTTCCAAAATAGGTCTGTCGCCCGTAGGGCACGGGCTAAGGCCGGGATCGCCTTGACGGGGTCGTCTTTCAATATCAGCAGCTGACTTCCGGCCTGAGCGTAGCTGTCCTGCAGTTCAGATAGGCTCCCCATCATATATTTCACCCGAGCCGGGGCGACGTCATCACGCTCTAGCAGGTTCGGATCAAGGCAAAAGACGCCAATTACTTTAGAGCTTTGCTGCCGGGCGGCGGCGAGGCCAACGTTGTCGCAGAGGCGTAGGTCGCGGCGGTGCCAAAACAAAATGAGGTCGGTCATGGGTCGATCGGGTGGGATGCGAGGGCACTATTGCTCACGATAAGGGGTTTCCTGAAATTTTGCTGGAGTTGAGGACAGGCTGTCCACTGCTTTGAAACAAGTTCAGAATGCGGCCCTTTTCAGTCGCGCTCCGGCGCACAAAGTCGATTTCCAAGTGAAACCTTGAGGTCTTCAATAGCCTTTCAATAGCCTTATGATAAGGATGCATTGTACGTGGCCCTATCATAGTAGGGATACAGGAGTCGGCCATGAGCGTAGTCCAGCCCCGCTACCGGCGATCTGCCCCGAAGGGCGAGGCCTTGAAGCTGAGACGGGCATGGCCTGTGGCGATGGTCATTGCTGCAGTGGGGTTGGGTCTGTTCACGCTGCTGCTGGCTGAAGATCTGTGGTTCAGCGAAGTGGGCTACCTGCCCGTATTCTGGGTGCGGCTGTTGGCCCAGAGTAGCCTGGGACTACTGCCCCTACTCGCCAGCTTCTGGTTCGTGCAGACCAACCTTGGTCAAGCCAATCGGCAAGCCTGGCCCGCAAAACGGTCCCCAGCACCAGCAACACTCTCCAATCGACTGACCCCACCATCGACTGATTTGGACCCCAAACGCGGCATGAGCTGCGAACTGGACTATCCTGGACAGCTGCGGCTGGGGTGGCTGCTCTTGGTCAGCATTGGCTTGAGTAGTCTGGTGGCGGTGCTGCTGCTATACCACGGTCAAATTGCCGTCAGCCATTGGCAATCGGCCCTCAGCCTCAACAGCAGCCTCTCCCCCATTCCCGTCAAGTTTCATATCCAAGCGCTGTGGCAGGTGGGGCAGCAGCTGCAGAGATCCCCTTGGCCCCTGGGTCTCCTTCCTCCCCTCGTCATCAGCATTTTGATCTATCCCCGCGTTCTGCTGCGGGCCGCTGCCCTGGCAACCAGCCTTGTGTTTGGTATCGTCATGGCAGAGCATTGGACCACAGTGCTGCTGGCCAGTAGCCCAACCCCCTTCGAGCTAGCGGATCCTCTTTTTGGGCGGGACATCAGCTTTTACGTCATGCTGTTGCCCGTCAGCGAGCTGCTCAGCTTTTGGCTAGTGGGGCTCTGCCTGCTGGTGTGGGTGTCAGTGATGCTGCTATATCTATTGTCGGGCAGCAGCATCAGCCAGGGCCTATTTCCCGGCTTCGCCACACCGCAGATTCGCCATATCTATCGGCTGGGCAGTCTGACCATGGGGGCGATCGCCCTGAGCTATTGGGTCGATCGCTACGAACTGCTGTATTCGGCCACTGGGGTGATCTATGGTGCCAGCTATACCAACGTGGCCGTTGAGCTGCCCCTGTATACCGGGCTGAGCTTAGGGGCGCTGGCGATCGCCCTATTGCTGTGGGTCCGCTCTTTCGCGTTGCCCCGGCTGCCGCTGCGGCCAGGCGATCGCCCTGAACCTGTCGTTATGCAAAAGCGACCGGCCTGGCCCATGGTGACCATCGTCGTCGCCTACTTCGGCATCGCAGCTCTAGGAGGTGTGCTACTGCCACCCCTGGTGCAGCGACTCGTGGTGCAGCCCAACGAGCTAGACCGAGAAGGACCGTTTATTGAGCACACCATTGACCTCACCCGGCAAGCCTTTGGCCTCAACGACATTGATGTAGAGGTGTTCAATCCTCAAAATAGCTTGACCTATCAACAGCTGCTGGAAAACCAGCTCACCGTCAACAATATTCGTCTGTGGGATACTCGCCCCCTACTAGAGACCAACCGCCAGCTGCAGCGCATTCGGCTTTACTACGAATTTGCCGATGCCGATGTGGACCGCTATACTCTCACCGGCCCCAACGGCAGTGAAGAGCGACAGGTGCTCATCGCCGCCCGCGAGCTGGACTATCGGTCGGTGCCAGATGAGGCTAAAACCTGGGTCAACCAGCATTTGATCTATACCCACGGCTATGGGTTTACCATGAGCCCCGTCAATACGGCAGGGGAGAGCGGCCTGCCCCAATACTTTATCCGGGGCATTGAGCACATCCCCAGCAGTGACACAGTGCGCCAAAGCATTCCTGTCAGCCAGCCGCGCATTTACTACGGGGAGCTAACCAACAACTATGCGCTAACCCAGACCAATGTGCAGGAGCTGGACTATCCCAGCGGCAGCGACAACGTCTACAACACCTACGACGGCGGCGGCGGTATTTCCATTGGACCTTTCTGGCGGCGATTGACCTATGCGGTGCGTCTGCGGGACTGGCGGCTGCTTTTGACAGAAGAGGTGACCCCCGACACCAAACTGCTGTTTCGCCGCACCATCACCGACCGGGTGCAGGCCATCGCCCCCTTCTTGCGCTATGACAGCGACCCCTACCTAGTGGTGGCCGATCCCGACGGGCCGCTGCAGCCGGGAGCCGCACTGCCTCAAAGCAGTGACCCCAGCTACCTCTACTGGGTGATCGATGCCTACACCGTCAGCGATCGCTTCCCCTACGCCGCTCCCCTCAACAACGACTTCAACTACATCCGCAACTCGGTCAAAGCGGTGGTAGATGCCTACCATGGCACCGTAGCCTTCTACATTGCGGACCCTGAAGACCCCATTATTCAAACCTGGAGCCGCATCTTTCCCGGCATGTTCCGCTCCCTAGACGACATGCCTGAGGCCCTGCGACGCCACATCCGCTATCCCCAAGACTACTACCGGGTGCAGGCGCAGCAGCTGATGACCTACCATATGACCGACCCCCGCGTGTTCTACAACCGGGAAGACGAATGGCGAGCCCCGTCAGAAATCTACGCCAACGAGCAGCAGCGGTTGGAGCCCTACTATTTGCTGATGGAGCTGCCCAACGCGGACCAGGGTGATTTTTTGCTGTTTCGCCCCTATACCCCAGCCCAGCGGCGCAACCTGATCGCCTGGCTCGCGGCCCAGTCCGACGGCGATCGCTACGGGCGGCAGGTGCTCTATACGTTCCCCAAGCAGGAGCTGGTGTTTGGCCCAGAGCAGGTGGAGGCCCGCATCAACCAGGACCCCATTATTTCCCAGCAAATTTCCCTCTGGAATCGTCAAGGGTCGCGAGCCATTCAGGGTAACCTGCTGGTGATTCCCATTGAGCAGTCGCTGCTGTATGTAGAGCCGCTGTATCTGGAGGCGGAGCAAAACCGACTGCCCACATTGGTGCGGGTGATTGCGGTGTATCAAAACCGCATTGCCATGGCCCCTACTCTGGACGCCGCTTTACGGGCGGTTTTTGACGGCCCGGCTCCGGACGATGAGGACACCATCGTGCGCTCAGTGGACGATGCGCCGCCCGATGCCGACAGCCTACCGGTGACGCCGAACGACCTTACCGAAGAGACGGGAAGCGATGCCACCGCGCCATCTGAGGATGCTGAATGATGTTTGACATCACCTCGCGGGCTTGGGATCTAATTGGCTGGGCCTTTTCCCTCAGCAGAACCCCACTGCAGAACATCGCGACCTTGCCCCAGGGTGTCTGGGTCGCGGCGGCGGTGGCCATCTTGGCGGGGCTGTCTCGGGCGATCGCCCAGGCCATTATTCTTTTCATCAACCAGGTGACGCCTCTGCGCTTTGTTTTGGGGCTGCTGATCAACGCGCTGCTGTTTGCGGCGGGCTCGTTTTTCCTCATCCTCAGCACCTGGCTGACAACGCTGCTGCCCTGGACGGTGGACGTGCCGCTGCGGGAGCTGGCGACGGTGCTGGGCATCAGCTATGCCCCGCTGATTTTCAGCTTCTTTGGTGCATTGCCCTATCTGGGCGTCCCCATCTTGACCCTGCTGTCGGTGTGGCAGCTGCTGGCTATGACCTTTGGCTTCAGCGCTATTGCACCCGTCGGCATTGTCTCCTCCCTGAGCTACATTGCCCTGGGGTGGATTGTGCTGCAAATTCTGCAAAATACGGTGGGCCAGCCCATTGCCACCTTGGGCAATCGCCTCATCAATGCCGTTGCCGGGGTCGAGCTGATCACCCAGCGGCAGGACATCGTCGAAATTCTGCGCGGTCGCATCAGTGCGCTGACCCAAAGCGGCGATCAGCAGCGCGCGGCCCTGTCTGCGGGCATGGGCAGCGGAATCAGCAGCGCTGACCCCACCCCAGACAATAGCCGCACCCTCAGGACAGCGCTAGGGCTAGTGGGCATGGCCGCTTTGACGGTGGCCGTTGTCATTGCGCTGCGGCCCGTACGGCAGTGGCTGCTGGGCTGGGACCGCGACTTGCCTCAGCTGGTGGGGACAGTGGTGGATTTTACCTGGCTGGGGGTGATCGGTCTGGTGGTGGCGGGCCTCTTGGCACCCCTCGAAACCCTCGGCTGGTGGGCGGGTTGGTATAGCGACGACATTGATATGACGGTGAATGCGGGGGAGGTGTTTTTCTCCCAGACGCCGGATGACGCCATTGGTCTTAGCTCTAGTAGTCACCCTGAAGCAAAATCAGATTTAGACCGCGCCGCATCGGTATCGCGCTACGTCGTCTATCTCGACGGCATTGGCAAATCTACCTTCGAATATTTGCCGGATATTGAAGCTTTTCTCAACGCCCTAGAGCGATCGCTTCCGGCCAACACTGCTCTGATTCGCGGCATCATGCCCTACTCGGTGTTCAACAACCCGCTGGACGAAGATCGACCCCTGGCGTTTTTGTGGAAGGCGGCGGATCGAGCCCGCTTTGCCAACCCAATGGCGCTGCTGGGGCTGCTGGTCAATATTCGCAATATCTTGATCGTTGGGGTCTCTGCCGATCGCCGCTATGGCCCTCTCTACAACCACGGCGTCGCCCAGGTCGTGTTTAATGGGTTGGTTAAAAATGGCTACAGCGTCGGCAGCGGCACCCCCATCACCCTGATTGGCTATAGCGGCGGCGGACAGATCGCCTGCGCCTGCGCCCCTATCCTCAAGCGAGCTTTGAGCGCCCCCATGGATGTAATTTCCTTAGGGGGGGTGATCAGCGGCAATTGCAATGTGCTGAAGCTAGAGCAGCTCTATCACCTGGTGGGAGACAACGACAGCGTTGAGCAAATCGGTCCCATCATGTTTCCAGGCCGCTGGCGAGTTTTTCCGCTGTCCTATTGGAATCGGGCCAAGCGCTACGGCAATATTTCGATGATATCCCTGGGGCCGGTGGGGCATCAGGTCCCCGGCGGTATCTTGGACCCTGAGGTGACCTTGCCCAACGGCAAGACCGCGCTGCAGCAGACCGTTGACCATGTGGTCGATGTTTTGCGGGGGGAGCTGCTGCCGGTGCCAGACTTAGCCTCCGTGCAGCTCAGCAACTACGATCGCTACCGGCAATCTCCCTTCAACCAGCCCAGCAACTACCCCATTCGTCAAGCCGTGGCGGAGTCCTACCAGCCCATTGCGCCCTGGATGGGACGGCTGATTTTGCCCCCGCGACATCAGCGGGTTCCGGCTGGTGCGCTGTTTGAGGTCTACCACGCCCCGTCAGAATATCGCCACCTCATGGGCAACACCGTTGCCGTGGCTTGGAGCCATCAGCCCAGAATTCGACGGCTCGTCAGCGCAGTGACTAAAGATGTCCACTTCAGCGCCGATGCTGAATACAGCAGCCTTTATGGGGGGTTGGTCCACCCCGAGCGCCTGGATCATTGGCAGCAGGTCAACCCCCTAGAGTCTTTGGCTGGGTCTCACCCCGTGGATGATGTGATCGTGGCGTTGCCCCAGGTTGACGCGGTAATTCCACCTGGGGCAACGCCACAGTCAAAGGGTGATGCTGACCTCTGGAGACTGCTAATTACCAGGGAACCGGTGCAAATTACCGGGCGGTATTGCGGCCTGGTGCGGTTTGTCCAGCAGGCCGGAGAGCACCGCTACCGGGTGGTCCATTTCAACCGCCATTCGCGGCGATTCAATGGCCCTCAAGATTTAGTCTTGCTTCCTCCTGTGATTGCAGACCAGAATGGCTGCTATCCCTCCTCGCGCCAGGGCCTAGATAAGTCACCGCAAAACGAAGCGGGCTGGTATATCTATGGCGCAGCGGACGACGCCGGGCAGTTTGTGGTTCAGGCCCTTGCGCCGCGATCGCTTTTAAACCTGCAGCCGGACCGGGTGCGGTTTGGCCGCAAGAGCGCATACCGCCATATTCGGTATGAGACCTGGGATGATGTTGTCGAGCAGAAGGGTAAAACCTCCGCTGTCCTATGCTCTGCGCGGGATAACGGAACGTCGAATGCGGTTCAGGCCGCCATTGACGATTGGAAAGAAGGCGATCGCGCCCTGGTGCTGCATACCTATGGCGGCATTGGTGGGGAACAGCGGGAGCCCGCTGCCGCCACGCCAATTTTCTTCGGTCATTTTGCCTATGGGGTGGCCACGGTGGTGCGCGATGCCCTGGCGGATGAGCTGCGGTTCGACATCTGCTATTACCAAATTTATACCCACAACACCGATGGTCTGATTGCGGGAGCGCTGCACTGGAGTCGGTATATGGGCGATCGCCAGTTTGGCTGGGCCGGCACCCGCCCGGTGTGCGATTTGCTGGTGAAGCTAGACTGCTTTACGGGTTGGTATGACCTGGATGATACTTCTCGAGAGCGGCGATCGCCCCTGTCTAGCATGGTGGGTCAGCTCAGCGCCATGGCGGCCCGCTACCGCATTGGCGATGGGACGGGAGGCACTTATGTGGGTCCGGCCAACAACTGCTCCCAAGATTCTAACCGGGCGCTGTTTGCCACCCTTGAGGGCATGGAGAGTAGCTTGGAGGCACAGGGAGAGGGGCTGAAGGCTTGGATGGCGCAACATCCAGAGCAAGGGGGGCGGCTCCAGCGGGTGGCACAGCTGGGCGCTGAGCTAAAGCAAGCGCTGCAGCCCTTTGGCACCCCAAGGGCCGATTGGGAGAAGAATGAATATAACTTGGGCAGCACCCTGGAGGATGAGCCCATCCGCAACTTGCTCATGGGGTTGGGGAGCTGGCGGACGCTGCTGCCCCGCAAGGCGAGCGATACCATTGTCAAGGTGTTTTTGGACCACGGGGCGTCGGTGTGGGTGCTGCGAACAAACCAGATCGGGGGCTATGCCCCTGAGATTGAGCCCATTGCACCCTTTACGCTATAGCAATGCATCAGGGCATGCTCAAGGTCATGGGTCGGTTTTTGGCTAGCCGTTTCTTCAAGGCGTCAGCGGTCACAATAGTGACGTTCCTTGCGAGTTGCTCTACGGGCTGAAATGATGCGAATGGTGTCGTCCATACACTGATAGCACTCTGATGAGAATCTGCAGATCAGCCGCCGCCATATCTCGGCTGGGACTAGAGCTATATACTGCTAGATATCTTGGACAGAGAAATTGTGATGCGATCTATCCTGTGGCTGGGTTTGGCGGTGCTGGTGATTGAGGGGGCGCTTGCTCCTGGGGCGATCGCTCAGGTTGAGGAATCTGTGCCGCAGGTTGAGGAGATGGAAGTTGGTGAGGCTGAGGCGCTGCTGGCGGAGGGCGATCGCCTTTTCAATGAAGCGTTTCAGCTCTGGCGCAGGAGCCAATATCAGCCCGCGCTGGAGAAGCTGCAGCGAGCGCTAGAGATTTATCGGAACCCCAATGTACGCGCCGCTTTTCCGCAGGAGAGTCGCCAGAGAGAGGGGATGACGCTGACAGGGTTGGGGGCGATCGCTAGCAGCTTTAGCCAATACGAGCCTGCCTTAGATTATTATGAGCAGGCCCTCGCTATCCGCCGAGAAATTGGCGATAGAGCCGGAGAAGGTGTCACCCTCAATAATATTGGTTTGGTCTACGACAAGTTAGGGCAGTATCAGCCTGCCCTCGAAACCTATGAGCAGGCCCTCGCTATCCGCCGAGAAATTGGCG
>JGI12210J13797_10521252_pt1 | contig 10990 bp, 10 predicted proteins | sample ElkSlonscriptome_3_FD_13797 | JGI IMG/M metagenome (IMG submission 13797) | reverse complement strand
CGGCGACGATGCCATTTCGGTAGCCCTTGGGGCGGGACCAGCCCTCGGGCTGCACTTCCTTCATGTGGTCCTTCATCGCATCACCTGGCCGCCGTCCAGGGCCAAGGCCTGGCCGTGCACGCTTCGACTGTGCTCATGGCAGAGCATAGCGACCTGCTCTGCCACTTCCTCCGGCACCACGAATCGACGCTGCGGCGACATCTTCGCCAAAGTCTTCCGCGCCTCGTCCTGGCTCTTGCCGGTGGCCTTCACGATGTTGTCGAGGGCCTGCTCGAGCATGGGCGTATCGACCCAACCAGGGCAAACCGCGTTGATGGTGACCGCAGTACGAGCGATCTCGAGGGCGATGCCTCGCATGTAGCCCAACACAGCATGCTTCGATGCGCAGTAGGCGCTCGTATAGGCGTAGCCGGTCAGGCCCGCATTGGATGCAACGATGATCACCCGACCCCAGCCCGCCTCCACCATGGGCGGCACGAGTCGTCGGCACTGTCGCATGACCGCCATGGCGTTGATGTTCATCATGCGCTCCCACATCTCGTCAGTGGTGCGTTGGTAGGGTGCGCTCGCAGAGATACCCGCGTTGGGGACGAAGACGTCGACCCGGCCAACCTCCGAGTCGACCTGAGCTAGTGCGGCCTCGATGCCGGCGGGGTCGGCCACATCCATCGGGACCGACACCCCGCCAAGCTCATCGGCCAAAGCCCTCAAGGGCGCCTCCGAGCGTGCGCTGAGGACGACTTTCGCCCCTTCGGCCGCGAGCCGCCGGGCTACCGCCGCGCCGATCCCGCGGCTTGCCCCCGTCACCAGCGCCACACGTCCATCTAGCTCAGCCATGTCGCGGTCTTACCCGTGGCCGGGTCCCGACGACAAGAGGCGGACGGCTACGACTCACTTGCACTGCGCCCACACCGACTTACCCTCATGGCGTGTCCGTCATCGTTTCATGGCTCGTCCTTTCGCTCGCCTTCCTCGCCACCGCCTGGCTCCTGCCCGGCATGAAAGTGAAGGGGATCGGCGGCGCCATGGGCAGCGCAGCGATCTACGGAATCCTCAACTTCCTGCTCGCGAAGCTGCTCTTCTACGTCCTGACCATCATCACCCTGGGGCTGGGCTACCTGCTCTTCTTCATCACCGCTTGGGTGGTCAACGTGATCTTGCTCAAGATCACCGACGCGATCTCCGACTCGATCGAGCTGAAGTCGACCGGTACCGCCATGGCGGGGGCCTTCCTCATCAGCCTCATCAGCGCCGTGCTGAAGTTCTTCCTCTGAGCTGACGCTCGTCGCTCAGCCGCGGTGATCTTCCATGTAGACGTCCTCGAGCGTCTGGCCGTGGCGGATCTCCACCAAGCCGGCGTCCACCTCGAGAAGGTGCGGCACGATCGACTCGTTGATCTTCGAGGCCGTCCAGCCGTCGGGCGCGGTCACGGTGAGCACGCCTCCATCGCCACGAAAGTCGAGATCGGCGAACTTGTCGACGAGCTTCGTCAGGTCGAACTGACGCTCGACCCAGTAGCGCATCACCAGGCCGCGCTGGGTGACCTCGTCGATGGTACCGCTGCGAACGCAGCGCCCGCGTTGAATGAAAACGACATGATCGCAGACCGCCTCGAGTTCACGTAGATTGTGGGAGCTGATCACGAGGGTTCGGTCGCCACGGTGGGAGGCGAAGAGCTCGCGCATGCGGATCACCAGGTCGGGGTCGAGACCGCTGGTGGGCTCGTCGAGCAGTACCACTTGGGGGTCGCCGAGCAGGGCCTGGGCCACAGCCACACGCCGCTTCATGCCGTGGGACAGCTGCTTGATCGTCGCCTTGGCCCGGTCGCCGAGCGCGACCTCGTCGAGACGCTGCTCTGCCGTCTTGCGCGCCTCGTCCTTGCTCATCCCCTGGAGCCGCGCGAGATGCGTCAGATAGGCCACCACCGGCACCTGAGGGATGAGATCGCAGTCCTGGGGCAGCATCGAAAGGACGTGCTTGCCCTTACCGTGGTCGAGGGGCCCTTGCCCGAGAATGTCGATGGATCCGGCGTCGTGCCGGATGAGTCCTCCGATGCAGCCGAACGTGGTGGTCTTACCGGCACCATTGGGGCCGATGAAGCCGCAGACCACCCCCTTGGGGATCTCCACGTCGAGCCCGTCGAGGGCTTGGGTGCGACCGTAGGCCTTGCGTAGGCCGGTCAAGGTGAGCGCTGCCTGGCTCATGCGTCCCTCCGGTAGAGCCGCCAGAAACCGAGCCCGAAAAAGGCGAGCCCAATGAGAAGGAGGCCGAGCATGCCCCCCGCACGCTCGGCGACGTCGGGCTTGATGAGGGCCCCAGCGTGTCCGCTCGGCACGAGCTTGCCGAGGACGCCCCAGACTCCGAGGTAGTTGTCGAGCTCCTCGGGGGTCAGGTCCTTCCCCTGGTCCATCAAGGCTCGGACGCGCATGCTCGTGAAGATCCGGCCCGCAACGAAGCAACCCATGGCGATGGCCAAAGCGATGCCGCGGGCGGCGAAGTTCGTCCGCACCAGCTGCGAGGCGCAGAGGGCGATGCCGAGATAAGCGAAGCCGTAGAAGGCGCCGCGGAAGCTCATTCGAAGAAGCCAGTAGAGGGCGTTGGCGGCATCGATGCGGTCGAGGAGGGCCATGCCCGTGCCCCAGCAGACGAGTGCGCCGACGAGAATGCCGACCATCATGAGCGCCGCCTGACCTACGAGCTTGCCCAAAGCCCAGCTCGCCCGGTCGGTTCGGAACAGCGAGAAGCGCGCTGCGCCCGAAGCGATCTGTCCGCTGATGGCATCCGAGGAGGTGAGCACCATGATCAGCGGCATGAAGGTGACGATCACCCCCTGATAGAAGAGCGCGATGAAGGGGATGCGCAACAGCTCCCTCGCGTCGGCCTCGTTGCCCGTCAACTTGGTGACGAGCTCGAGCATCTCGTCGCTCTCCAGCAGCTTGTCGGCCGCCTGCGGCCCCAGCTTCTCGGTCACCTCCTCGAACAGCCCGTTGACGGCCTGAGAGAAGAGCGCCGTCGCCCCGAAGGCGATGAGGACGTAAATGAGGATGAGCGCCAGGGCCTTTAGTGACCGAAGCGACTCGTAGAGATCGAAGCCGGCGACCAGACCGACGTTCCTGAGGCGGCTCATCGCGGGCGGACCATAGTGCCTCTGCCCCGCTCGTGACCAGCCTTTGGCATGACGTCCTCGTTTCCGCCGGCACCGCGTTTCCGCCGGGCACCGGTTTGCACGGCCACTGTTTAGCAATGTTGCGCGGCGTGCATGGCGCCCAGCGTGACCTATTCTTTCACCATGTCGAAGCTGCGCCGTCCCATCCTCATCGCTGCGCTCGCCCTGTCGAGCGCGGCCGCCCTCGCCGCCTGCGCCAACGCCCCCGACGACGAAGAGCCCACCGTCCAAGAGGTGCGCCAGCACCATCACGGTGCACTTCACGCCGTCGTCGAGGCCTCGATGGAGGCCGCAGAGCTCACCGACGCGCAGCGGACCGAGGTCGAGACCATCCGTGACCGCTTCCACACCGACCGCGAGACGCGGGAGAAGATGCGCGACGAGATGCGCGCCACCTTGAGCGACATCGTGCGCGATGGCACCACCCAGACCGAACGCTTCGACGCCGCCGTCGAGCGCGCCGCTACCACCATCGAGGCGCGCATCGAGCAGCGCTCCGAGGCCGTGAAGGACGTGCATGCGCTGCTCACGCCAGAGCAGCGCGTTGCCGTGGCAGAGGTGCTGCGCGAACGCGTCGACCAGAAGTGGGGCAAGCGTCGCCGTGCCCGCCATGAGGGCCTCAAGACCTTCGCCACCAAGCTGGCGCTCACCCCAGATCAGGTCGCGGAGCTCGAGAAGGTCCGAGACCGGGTGATGGGACAGTCCAAGCGCCTCCGTCCCACCGCGGAAGAGCTCTACGATCTCATCGCTGCCTTCGAAACCGATGACTTCGCCGCCGAGCTCGACGACTTCCACGCGGAGAAGGCCCCGCTGTTGCGGGAGAAACTCGCCCATGCAGGTGAGCACGCCGATGACGTGCTCGCGATCCTCGAAAACGGACAGCGCGAGGTTCTCGCCGACATCATCGACCAGGGCTACGACGTGCTGAAGCCCGGGTCGAAAGCAGCCGTGCGCTGACGCGCCCCGTCGACCCGTTGACGGTGAAGGGAGGTCCTCGCGGCCTCCCTTCGCGCATTTGGCGGTCGGGAGGCTCTCCGTAGGCTTGGTGCGGGCCTTGCTCCATGTCCCGCCATGGGTCGCAAGAAGCGCAAACCAGCCTCCACGAGGCCGCGCGTCTCGTTGTGCATGATCGTACGGGACGAGACCACGATGCTTCCGGACTGCCTCGCCTCCGTGCGGGGCGCCGTCGACGAGGTCGTCGTCGTCGACACCGGCTCCGTGGACGACACCCCGCAAGTCGCACGCGCCGCGGGCGCCATCGTCGTCCATCGCCCGTGGGACGACGACTTCGCCGCGCCACGAAACCTCGCCATCACCGTGGCGACGGGAGACTGGATCTTGGTCCTCGACGCCGACGAGCGCCTTACCCGTGGGGCCGCCAAGATCATCCGTCGTGCGGTCGAGCGCGTCGACATCGACTGTGGCCTACTTCCCCTGCACAACGCAGCCGACGCCGAAGCCGACATCGAGGCGGTCAGGCGCGGCCGTGGCCGCGCCTCCGAGGTGAGCTTCCTACCCCGCTTGCTGCGTCGCACAGACGATCTGGCCTTCGAGGGTGTGATCCACGAGAACGTGAGCCAATGGCTGCATCGACGATCGTCGCGCATCCGCCTCCTCGACGGCGCCGACATCGTTCACCTCGGCTACGCGTCCACGGTCCAGGCGGCGCGGCAGAAGTACTTGCGCGACGTCACCCTGCTGGAGAAGGCCATCGCCGAAGACCCGGACGACCCGAGCTACTACGGCTACCTCGCCCTCGGACACCTCGATGCCGGCGAGGTCGGGCGTGCTCGCCAGACGTCCGAGGAAGGGTGGGTGCGCCTTCCCCCTCCGGCGCGCGGAACCGAGGTCTTCGCCCTTCGGCTGGCTGTAGCGCGCGCAGCGGCCGCCCTCGATGCTGGCGACTACGGAGTCGCCTTCGAGACCCTCGCCGTGGGCCAAGAGCACTGGCCCGATCATCCCGACCTGTGGTTTCTCCATGGCTGCGCAGCCGAAGCGCTGGTGCTCGACGCCGACACCGCGATCGATCGCCGGCAGTGGATCGACGAAGCGACCTCCGCCTTCGAGAGAGCTCAGGCCCAGCGCGACGGCTTCTTCGTGCAGCGCTTCCTCACCGGCGCGAGTACCTGGGCCGCATCGCTTCGATTGGGCTACCTCGCGCTCCTCCGAGGACGACCGCGCGACGCGCAGCGCATCTTCGAAACGGCTGCGCATGAGGGCGCTACGGCAGCTCTCTGCGACCTCGGGCGCGCCGAAGCCCACCTCGACAGGTGTCAGGTCGAACGCGCAGCCAAGCTGATCGAGCGACATCTAAGAGACGAGGATGGCCACGCCGACGCTTGGCTTCTCGCCGCGCTCGCCGCAGAGCAGAGTGGAGACATTGGGACGATGAGCCGCCTGCTGGTCGAGACACGACGTCGACTGAAGGGCGGATTCGCCGCCGTCCACCGGCGCGAGCGCTTCTTCGATGCCGTCGCCGTGGCCTCGTTGCACCACGGCGAGCCGATGGACGCCCCTGGACCCTTCGGGCAGCTAGCGGTGCTCTTGCGCGGCGCCTCCCACGCGGTGAAGGGCGGCGCGGCCCGCGAGCCCTGCCCCGGTATGCTCGAGCGGCTCCTGCAGGCCCTCGTGAGACGGGGCGAGGCCGAGGCCCTCGAGGGCCTGCTGGACCCCTCAGTGGAGGCTTATCTTCCGGGGATCGGCACCGCCCTGAGCGAGGCCGTCGAGAGGATGCCTCCTCCGGCCCGCGCCACCGGCTGACACTCGCGCAAAGCGCAATGTTGGTGCAGAGTCTAGACATGCTTGGTCGAAAGGCTGGTCTCCTGGCTGCGTGGGCGCTGTGCATGGGCGTGGGCTGCGGCACCTCGGTCGACGAGACCTCTAGCGCCCTCTACGTCGTCCCTGCCGACCCGACGACGCTGTCGGGGACCTCATGGTTCGACCATCCTTGGCCGAGCGATACCCGGACCGACAATGGCAGTCCCGTCTTCTCCGGCTTCTACAACCCCGTCGCGAACCTGCTTCTCGAGGAGTATCTGGGCGTCGTCGACGGCCTCCTCGACGGCTTCTCTCCAACCGGCGCGGGCTACTTCCGCTTCGAAGCTGCGCTCGACCCCAACTCGCTCCCAGCCGATCCCGCCGCCACCCTCAGCCCGAGCGCTACGGTCCAGGTCATCGACGTCGATCCCGACTCCCCCGACCGCGGGAAGCGCATCCCGTTGCTCGTGAGCTTCAGAGGTCCGGCGGGTGTCTACTACCAGCCGAACACGCTGCGGTGGTTCCCTGCCCCCGGCTTCCCACTTCGCCCCGCAACGCGCTACGTGGCGGTCGTCACCGACGGCATTCGAGGCGCCGACGGAGGCGACGTCACGCCTGCACCTGCACTCCGGGAGGTCCTCGACCTCGACCCGGCCTCCGGCCCCACCGCCACCCTCCGCGATGCCGTGACCGCCGACGTCGCCACGCTCGAAGAGTCGGGCGTGCCAAGGGAGCAGGTGGTCCACTTCACGTCCTTCACGACGGGCGACCCCACCGCCGAGCTCATGGCCGTCGCCGACCACGTCGCCGTGGGCACCGCCGCCCCCGACTTCGACGACGACGCCTGGAGTGTCGACCAGCGGACCAACTACGTCGAGTACACGGGTCGTTTCGGTCCCAACCCCAACTACCAGAAGGGCTCCCTCCCCTTCGCCGCATTCGGCGATGGGGGCGGCTTCAACTTCGACGCAAGTGGGAGCCCCGAGGTCGTCGACACCTTCGACCTTCGTTTCTCGCTCTCGGTGCCGCGCAACTGCACCCAGCCCGAGGCCGGCTACCCCATCGTGCTCTACGCGCATGGGACCGGGGGTGGCTGGCGAAGCTACCTCAGCTATGCCAGCACCTTGGCCGAGCGATGCATCGCCGTGATGGGCGTCGACCAGATCTTCCACGGCGACCGTCCTGGCGCCCCCGACAACATCACCGACACGCAGCTTCTCTTCTTCAACTTCCAGAACGTGGAGGCGGGTCGTACGAACGGTCGTCAGAGCGCCATCGACGAGGTCCAGCGGGCCCGGCTCTTCACCGAGCAGCAGGCCACCATCCCCGCCTCGGTGTCTCACGATGGGGAGGAGATCCGCTTCGATCCGAACAGGGTGATGTTCTTCGGCCACTCCCAGGGCGGGCTCAATGGACCTCTCTTCCTCGCTGCGTCCAACAGCGCGCGCGGTGGGGTACTGAGCGGCAGCAGCTCCGTCCTTTCCATCACCCTGCTCGAGAAGACGGAGCCCTCACCCAGCGTCGCAGGCGCAGTTCGTCTCCTTCTCGGCCTCACCGGCTCCGACGGCGAAGAGTTCGACATCTTCCACCCAGGGATCATGCTCGCCCAATCGCTGGTCGATGCCATCGACCCCATTCACTACGCCCGCTACCTCGTGCCCGAGCCGCGTGAGGGTTTCGCGTCCAAGAGCATCCTCATCACCGAAGGCATCGCCCCCGATGGGAGCGGCGACAACTTCTCACCTCCGGCGGGTATCGAAGCCCAGGCCGTTGCCATGGGCTTGCCCCTCGTCGAACCGGCGGTGTTGCCCATCCCGCAGCTAGGCTGGGGCGCCACGAGCACATCCATTCCCAGCGGCGGCCTGACCGGCAACGTCGGTCGCGGAGCGCGCACCGGCGCCCTCATCCAATACGCGCCCCCTGAGGGCGAGGACGGTCACTTCGTCGTCTTCGACGTCCCCGAGGCCCGAAGCCAGGTCGCCGGTTTCCTCCAAGCCCTCGCCGACGACCCCCAGGGCAACCTACCCCCGCCCTGACGCCCTACATCGAGCCATCGTGCACGATGCGCCAGCGACCGTCGGGGCCGGGTCGATAGACGAGCAGGGTGTGGCCCTCGGCCATGTCGTCGGGGGGCTCACGGCCGGCCCAGCGCACGCGCCAATGCCCGACGACGGCCACACCCACGACCTCGTCGTCGGCGGAAGCCGGTCGGATGTCGAGGATCTCCAGGGTCAGCTCCCCCATCGTCTGCGGCGCCGTGCCGTACTTCTTTCGGTAGCGAGCGAGCACCTCGGCCCGGCCGCGGGTGATGCCGGACGGGCTGACGAAGATCGCGTCTTCGGAATAGGAGCTGACGAAAGTGTCCAGGTCGCCGCGGTTCCAAGCCGCCGCGCTATCTCTCAGGTCCTTTTCCACGAGTGCTCGCACCGCGTCGGCGTCTGGCCCGCGCGCCGCCTCGGAGGGGCTCGCGGACGGTGGAGCTTCGGGGCAAGCCTTGGCGGGTACGCAAGCCCCCACGAGCGCGAGCATCCAGAAGGCGCGCCGCATCGGCTCAGGCGACGAGCGGGTGTGCATAGATGTGGCTCCCGCTGATGAATGAGCCTGGGACGTGACGGACCAGCGACAGATCTTCGGTCGACAGGAGGGTGAGCGCCACCGACCCGTCGACGTTGTGGCTCACTACGAAGGCGTCTTCGCTGACCGTGAGGCAGACGCCGCGCGGCCCCTTCAGCTCGGTGATCTTCTTCTCGAGCGTGCCGCCCGCCATGCTCCAGACGGTGATCATGTCGCCGTCGGGTTGCGTCGCCACAACGCGATCACCGTGGACGATCACGCTGAGGGTCTCCCCCTTCAGCTTGTCGACCACCGACTTCGGCTTGCTCATGGTGGTGATCGGCTGGCCCTTCGGCTTGAGGCTCACGGCGCCCAGGCGCGGTACTCGCGGCGGCAAGCCATCTCGCGGCGCCGAGACCACGGCGAGGTCGCCCTCCGAGCTCATGGCCAGGTGACCCGTGTTGAAGCGGCCCGCCTTGAGCTCGACCTTCTCGACGAGCTTCTCGGCTGCGAGGTCGATGTAGGTGACGCAGGGACGCGTTCCCCCCTTGAGCAGCCCGCCTCCGTTGGTGACCACCATGGTCTTGCCATCATCGATGAGCATGCAGTCGTGGGGAGCGGCCCCGAAGGTCGGCACCTCGCCGAGCTCCTCGAAGGTCTTGGCATCGCGGACGATGAGGGCCCCACGGTGGTCCTCGTCGAGGAAGGACTCGGTCGCGTAGAGGAGCTTGCCGTCGGCGGAGTAAGCGCCATGACCGTAGAAGTGACGCCGCTCAGGGCTCTTGATCTTGGCGATGACCGCTTTGGCAGCCAGGTCGACGTAGGCGGCGCCAGCGCCCTTCTTCTCGAAGACGCTGGCCTTGGTCTGGTCGTTGGGATCGATGTTGAAGCCATGCGCCAGAAACCACAACTCCGTGAGCGCGACCTTGGGTTCGTCGACGTCGAGGTTCATGTCGGCGAGGACGAAGCGTTGCTCGCCCCGCTGGAAGAAGCTTCCACCGCCAAAGATGTGTCCCTGCACGATGCCGGAAGCCTAGTGCATGCCCCCGGAAGGCGCCACGCATGGTCCTGACGGGTGTTGTAAGGTCGAAGCGTGCTGCAACCTCAACTGCACTGGTACCGAAAGGTCGTGCCCATGAAGGGCCAGGTCATCGCCGACGTCGGGGCCAACGTCGGCGACGTCTCACAGCTGTTCGCCGAGCGATGCGGTCGCAAGGGAAGAGTGGTGAGCATCGAGCCCCTCCCGACCAACGCCAAAGCCATCGAAACGAAGATCCGACGGGCCAAGGCCAACAAGTGGTGGAAGATCAAACGCTGCGCGGTCTCGAACCGAGACGGAAAGCTCACGATGCGGGTCATCGATGAAGACTGGGGCACGAACAGCGTCGCGACCTCGACCGACGCGGGAACGACCATCGAAGTTCCCTGCTACCGTCTCGCGCGGCTGGTCCCCGACGCAACCGTCGTCAAGGTCGACGTCGAAGGCCACGAGTACGCCATCCTCCCCGAGGTCATGGCAGCGCTCGGAGACCAAGTTCGCTGCTACGCCCTCGAGCTGCATGCGGTCGAGGATCATCCTCTCGAAGCGACCCTCGAGTCGCTCGTCGCCGCCGGCTACAGCTTGATCGCGGCCGGCCAACGCCGTGAAGACCCGTCGAAGTGGTTCGACGTGCCCGTCGAACCCACCCTGAGTTGGGACCAAGTCCCCGGCACCGAGACCGTGCGCGACGGCGTGCCTCGCCTCTTCAAGATGCTGCACGTCATCGCTCGGCGGTGAGGCATCGCGGACGGCTCATCCCGGGACGGAGGAGACCACGGTCACGGTGGCGAAGAAGCAGCGTCCACCCTTCTTGATGAAGAAGACCCGTCCCGGCCGCTCACGCGTCGCCGTACGGTTCACGTCGTAGTAGATTTCCTGGTCCTTGGGCGGGACCCGGTCCTCCAGGCGTACGTCGACCCGAAGCACCTCGCGCCCTGCGACTTCCCCGGCCGAGAGGAAGAAGCGACCACCCAGCATGGCCCGAGTTCGCGCGACGGCACGCTTCAGCTCCTCGGGGGCATCCCTGTCGGTCGAGAACTCCGCGATGCGGCCGTCCTCGCCGATGACGACCACGACCTCGACGGTTCCCACCTCGCCCAGCGGGAGCTTGTCCCAAACCGGATCGCGGCTGACGGCAAAAGGCAGCTGACGCGAGAACGCATGCCCGAGGGGTCGATACCCCCGCGGGGCCTTCGGCTTGCCACCATCCCCATCGGCGTTGCCGTCTCCCGTCTCACCGGGCGAGGCGTCGGGTTGAGGCGACGCCTGGCCGGGGTCTTCGGCGGTCCCTGGCGGCACCTCGCCCACCCCATCTGGGACGTCTCCCGGGTCCGAGTCGGGCTTTGGTGGTGCCGGCTCGGGGCGATGCGCCGGCGGATTCGACTTCGGCGTGGCGGGCTTTGGCGGCATGGCCGGCTTCAGCGGCTCGGCCGGCTTCGGCGGCTTCAGCGGCGCGGCCCGCTTCGGCGGCTCGG
>JGI12210J13797_10105347_pt1 | contig 10996 bp, 7 predicted proteins | sample ElkSlonscriptome_3_FD_13797 | JGI IMG/M metagenome (IMG submission 13797) | reverse complement strand
AGGCGTAGTGGGCCTACTTCGAGCGTCGGGCAACGCGGGCATGGTCGACGGGGGCGCTGTTCTTTTGTAAGTCATCACGGCTCCAGGGGACTAGAGAGGCGATCGGCCAACCGCCAGGGGATCGACGGCCGGGCAGGTCAGGCGCCCGCCGGTGACCCGAGGGCGCCTGCCGCTCGTTGGACCCGATGGCCTCACGCCGGCGGATCGAAGTTCTCACACGTCGTCACGATCGTCTCCACCGTCTCCGCGAAGATCGGCCCGAAATCCGGCTCGCAAATGCTCGCCAGCACCCCCTGCTCCCCGAACGACTCGATGAAGCCGATCAAGTTCGGGCTCTCCGCGCCACCGGAGCACCCCACGTTGGACCACGGCACGAACCCGATCACCACCAAGGCCTCCTCGTCGCCGTTCTTGGCCGCGATCACGTCGTCGTGCCAGTCGGCGGTGTTGGTCGTGGGGTGGGCGTCGTCGACGTCGAAGTCGTAGGGCGGGTCGTCGGTCACGATCACCACCACCAAGATGGCGTCGTCGCGCAGGAAGCCGTAGTTGCAATCGCCGGGGCCCGTCTTCGAGGGGTCGAACGAGGCGATGGTGGCGGTCACGGGCTGCTCGATGGGGCTGCCCGACGAGCCCACCTGCGCCATGCAGGGGAACTTGGTCAGCAGGTCGTCCTGCTCGGTGGCGAAGCGCTGGCCCTCGGCGAAGGGGCTGCACACGCCGCCGGACTGGGTCTGGGTCACCAGGTCGCCGATGGAGGTGCAGCCCGGCTCGTTGTAGGAGTAGTTGTCGCTGGTGAGCACGCCAACGTGGAAGCTGTCGACGGTGTCCTCGAGCGAGGCCTGGATGGCGGTGATGAAGCCGTCGAAGCTGGCCAGCAGCTGCGCCTGCTGAGCCCCCATGCTGCCGGAGTTGTCGATGACGAACAGGAAGTCGACCTTGCGGCAGCCCATGTCGAACGGAGGCGCGTCGGGCAGGACGTTCACGTCGAAGATCGGCGGGCCGAGGGTGGCCTCGCTGGTTGCGCTGGTCGCCATCCCGGTGCTGCCCGGGGCAGGACCGGTGCTGCCCGGAGCAGGACCGGTGCTGCCCGGGGCAGGCCCGGAGCCGTCGGGAACCACGGGGTCCGTGGTCGAGGTCGAGTCGTCCGAGGGCGAGTCGTCATCGTTGCCGTCGCCGGCCGGCGGCGTCGAGCAAGCAAACGCGAGCGCGAGAGGGGCCATCAGGAGAAAGCGAGGATCGGGGCCGAGCATGGCAACCAGTAAACGACGTCACGGGCGCGAAGGGAATGACCTTCGTCAGTCTTCCGCGTAGATCATCTTGCGCGTCATCCCACCATCGATCGTGAAGATCTGGCCGAGTGCGGACAGCCCGCCCTTGCACGCGGCGTAGGTCTCGGTGTCGGGCTCGGACATGATCGCGCGCGTCGAGGTGATGTTGGGCGAGCGAGGCGAGCACGGCGCCGAGCCCCGCCCTCGCCGTCGTGCCGCGACGCGGGTGCTCGGCCCCTCGCCGCTGCGGTGCCGCTCAGGGCACGCACTCGCGCACGCCGTCGTCGTCGGCCGGACCGAGGAAGGAACACTTCGTGGAGAGGTCCATGGCTATCGCGCCCTGGTTGAGGATCGGCCGGATGCTGGCCTTGTCTGCGCTCGCGGCCGAGCTCGAACCGTAGCGCCCCACGAGCACCCAGTGCTCGAAGTATCCTCCGAGCGAGCCAGCTCGTTGTGGAGCAGCTTCAGCGCGACCAGGCGGCGCGACAGGGCCTCTTCTGCGAGGTACACGGTGGCCATTCCGCCGCGCCCGAGCTCCGACCGGACGATGTAGCCACCGATCTGGTTCACGAACGCGATATATCACGGCGCAATGGCGCGAATGGTCCATGAGCATTGTTCTGGACGGATCTCGACGAGATGAGAGGTCTATTCGGTCGATTTGGACAGTTTGGGCCACCGCGTTCGTTGGCCGTCTCGATCTCCGAGCCCCCGCGGGCGGATTCCAGCGCTTCGAACGCCGTCGGGCGTCCGGGCGTCGGCGCAGGATCGAAAGCCGGACCCCGGCGTTCGCGACGGCTCGCCCGTCTACAGCTCGCTCGTCTACAGCCCGTCGCCGGTCACGGTGCGCCGGCGTGGCGTAGAGCCGTCCCACTGCACCATCTCCAGGCTCCAGCCCTCGTGGTAGTCGTCCTCGTAGAACAGCTCGTCGAGCCCGTCACCGTCCACGTCGAGCAGCCCGAGCAGCTCCACCGTGCCGGGCACCATGGGGACGGCCTGCACCGTGGCCGTGCCGTCGGCCGAGACGAACGAGAACGCGGACAAGGGAGGATCGTCGTCGCGGTCGGGCATCGCCATCACGAAGGCGGCGTGGGTGCGCCCCCCGGGGAACCGACCGGGATGCAGCGTCACGTCGTCGGCGGTGAGGGGGTGCAAGGCCATGAAGTCGCGCATGACCGGATCCACCTCGGTCCGAAGCGACGCCGCGACCTGCCCGAGCACGTCGGGCCCCACCGAGGCGGCGGGCGTGGGAGGGGGCACGACCAGCGCGGTGCGGAGGGGGAGGTGACCGCGAAGGGCCAGCGCCGGGCGCTCGGTGCCAGCGGGCGCGGGCCCGAGGCGCACGTAGAGGTGCAGCGTGCCCGAGCCTTCCCCCATCACGCTGCGGAACCCGGCCGCGGTGTGGTGCTCGGCCCCGGCTCGGGTCACGATCGTCCACGGATCGGCCAGCGCGAAGCCGGCGGGCAGCAGCGGGCTGCCCGGCTCCAGCCCGCCGCGGGCGCTGTCGTCGTCGCCCTCGAGCGCGCGCCGCATCAGCGCCATGCGGTCACGCTCGAGCGCCTTCACGTCGAGGCCGGAGCGATCGGTGATGTCGATCTCCCAGGCCCCGGTGTCGGCGTCGACTTGGGCTCCGAAGACCACCGCGGGGCGGGTCTCGTCGCCCACGGCGGGGAGGGCCGGAACCAGCCCGCTCGTGCGCACCGCCGGCTCGTCGGTCGCAGCGGGCTCGTCGGTCGCAGCGGGCTCGTCGGTCGCAGCCGGCTCGGCGTGCGCCGCCGGCTCGTCGGGTGAGCGCGTGCCTCGGGGCTCGTCCCGAGCGGTCGCGGCGGCAGGGCCCTCGGCGGGCGTGGCCGGCTTCGCCGCGGGCGTGGTCGGCTGAGAGCCAGCTCCGCACGCGCTCAGTCCCAGCACCAGCCCCACCCTTGCCGCCGCGGTCGCCGTCTGCATCTGCACGGATCTTCCTACGCCCCGGAGCCGCTGTCTCGTTCCTCCGGGGCGCCGAACGCCGTCGCGGCCCGCTCGCGCAGCGCCCGGTCCCAGCAGGGTGGCCATGGCCTCGCGCGCGGCCTCCTTACGACACCGGAGCCGCACGTCGAGGCCCACGGGCGCGAGCACGGGGGGCAGAGCGTGCTAGATCGTGCCCATGCCAGCGTGGGCCCGGCCGAGACGAACGACGTGGATCGCAGCGGGGGCGGGCATGATGCTCGCGGTGGGGTGCTCGTCGCCCTCCGGGCCGGCCACGCCCGCCTCTCCCTCTCCCGGCGGGGCGGTGGCGTGCACCGAGATCGGCTGCGGGCCCGCGTTCATCGTGGACTTCGAGCGGCCCGAGCCCTGGGCCCGGGGCGTCTACGGCGTCGAGGTGGTGGTCGACGGCGATGCGTTCACCTGCCCGCGCGAGATTCCGCTGACGTGCGACGACGATCCCGCGTGCCCGCGGCCCGACGTGCAGCTCATCGAGATCGGCTGTGCGCTCGGCGTGGGCGAGCAGGCGCTGGGCGGGCTTCAGTTCATCGGCGACCCTCCGGCCCACGTGGAGGTGCGCGTGCTCGAGAACGACGAGGAGATCGGCCAGGGTTCCTTCGACCCGGCCTACACCGAGTCGCAGCCCAACGGCCCGGAGTGCGAGCCCACCTGCACCCAGGCTCCCAACGCGGCGGTGGTGCTCGGCCCCACCGCGGGATAGGCCGCGGCCGCTCAGCAGCCCACCACGTGGACTCGCTTGCCGCGATGCTCCACCTCGCGCGTGGTCAGGCGCTCGTCCCAGCGCATGCCCTTGCGCAGGTCGAACAGCACCAGCCACCCCTCGGAGAGGCCGGCGTGATCGAGGTATCGCGCGACTTGGTCGAGGGCCTCGCCCTCGGTCTCGGAGTCTCGCCGCAGCTTGACCTCGATGGCGTGCTCGCGTCCCTCCCACTGCACCATCAGATCGAGGGCCCCGCGCCCCAGCCCGTACTCTCGCAAGATCGTGCCGCCGCCGTTGACCACGCGCTGCAGGAACGCCATGAGCATGAGGTGGGGGCCCGCCTCGCGGTACCCGAAGCCCTCCGCGGCCAGGTGGCCGTCCTTGCGCCAGAACGCCTGCCAGTCGGCCATCAGCTTGGGCAGGTCGAGCGCTCCGTCCGGGCGCACGTACCAGGCGGGCTCGTTGGCGATCTGCAGCTGGTGGTGGTGGGTGAGGGCCCGCGGGAGCACCTCGCGGTAGATGGGGTTGGCGATCTCGTATCGCCCGGCCCGGGAGCGCACCAAGCCCAGGCCCAGCACGTAGCCGAAGTCGTCATCGAGGGCGTCGGACTCGGCGGTGCCCCCGGTGAGCATCGGCGCGAGGATCCGCCGCACGCGTGGCTCTCGGAGCCGCGCCATCAGCGAGTCGATGTGGGTGCGGCGCTCGAGGATGATCGTCTCCTTGGCCGCCTCCACGTGGGCGGCGGTGACCTCCGTGTGGCGGTCCTTCACGTCGCGGCGCACGATCTGATCGGCGAGCGCGTTGGTGATCCAGGGGTGCCCCTGGCCCAGCTCGTAGAGCCGGGCGACGGCCTCGGCCGCGAAGCCCTGGCCGGTGGCCTCGGTGTGCTGCCCGAGCAGCTCGGCGACCTCCGCCTCGGTGAACGGACCGAGCGTGGCGGCCTCGGCCGAGACGTTGAAGGGCGAGGTGGTCCCCAGCCACGCGGCGGCGTGCCGGTCTTCTTCGCGCAGCACGTAGTCGCGGACCTGTCGCTGCCCCACCAGGGCCACGCTGGCGGGGAACGGCAGCGCGCTGCGATCGATGTAGCCTTGGCGGAGCTGGGTGAGCAACGAGACCATCGCGGCGCCGACCAGGCCGTCGGCCTCGTCGAAGATCACGACCAGCGGTCGAGGAGCGCGCGCGGCGAGATCTTGGAGGTAGCGGCGCACGCTGCTGCGGGCCGGCTCGAGCGCGCGGGGGAGCCCGGTGGGGGGCGAGAGCGTCGGGAGGTCACGAGCGACCGCACGATCGAGGTCGTCGAGCACCAGCTCGAAGGCCTGCGCCGGATCGGGCAGCTCGCGTGCATCCTGGATGTCGACCCAGATCGCGCAGAAGCGATCGCCGGCGTTGTAGTGCTCGACCAGCCATCGCGCGCTGGTGGTCTTGCCCACCTGCCGACCCGCGTGGAGCGTGAAGAAGCGGTGCTCGTCGATGAGCTCGAGCACGCGACCCAGGCGGCGCTGCGGCGGGAGCATGTAGTGCTCGCCCGACAGGCACGGGCCGGCGTAGTTGAACGAAGGGCGCATCGATGGACCACGAGCGTACGACACGCGGTGCCGCGCGGGCGACGAGGGCCCGGCGGCACCCGTGATGCTCCCTAGCCCGCCTCGTGCTCGGCCAGCGCCTCGACCAGCCCCGGCACGTGCTCGGCCCCCTCGGGCACGGTGAGGGTCGAGCCCTCGAAGTCATTGCCGACCGGCTGGTAGCGGCCGCCCAGGCACTGGCTGAGAAAGGCCTCGGTCACCGCGTTGAACGAGGTGGTGTTGGGCGGCCGGGCGAAGCCGTGGCCCTCGTCGGGGTAGAGCACGTAGGTCACCGGGATGCCCCGCTCCTTCATGGCCGCCACGATCTGGTCGGCCTCGGCCTGCTTCACCCGCGGGTCGTTGGCGCCCTGGCCGATGAGCAGGGGCCGGGTGATGGCGTCCACCCGGCCCAGCGGCGAGCGCTCCAGCAGGAACGCGCGCCCCTCCTCGGTGTCCACGTCGCCCACCCGCTTGGTGAAGGTGGCCTTGAGCGCAGCCCAGTAGGGTGGGATCGACTGCAGCAGGGTGACCAGGCTCGACGGGCCCACCACGTCGACGCCGCAGGCGAACACGTCGGGGGTGAAGGTCAGGGCCACCAGGGTGGCGTAGCCGCCGTAGCTGCCCCCCATGATGGCCACCTTGTCGCGCGGGGCGATGCCCTCGGCCACCGCCCACTCCACCGCGTCGAGCAGGTCGTCGTGCATCTTGCCGGCCCACTCGTGATCACCGGCGTTGGCGAAGCTCTTGGTGAAGCCGGTCGAGCCGCGGAAGTTCACGCTGAGCACGGCGTAGCCCCGGTCGGCCAGCCACTGGTGGGAGGGGTCGTAGCCCCAGTGGTTGCGCGCCCAGGGGCCGCCGTGCACCTTCAGCACCATCGGCACGGGCTGGGTGGGGCGGCCGTCGCCATCGGGGTCGGACTGGCGCGGCAGGGTCAGGTAGCTCACCAGCGGCAGGCCGTCGCGCGACTCGATGACCACCGGGTGCATGGGCACCAGCGGCAGCTCCTCGAGCGCGGGGCGGTTGGTCATCAGCAGGTCGGTCTTCCGGGTGGTGCGATCGTAGCGGTAGTAGCGGACCGGCCCCGCGTCGTCGTGCTGGGCCACCAGCCACCGCTTGCCGTCGCGCGTCTGGCTGACCACGTTGAAGTCCTCGCCGGCCAGCCCCCGCAGCACCTCCATGTCGGGCGCGATCGACTCGTCGAGCACCTCCCAGCGCGGGCGCAGGCGGTCGAACGACACGGCCAGCGGGCGGCCGGTCTCCACGTCGGAGATCCACCCGCTCAGGTTGACCTCGTCGTCGGAGGCGAGCACGGTGGACGTGCCCGTGGCCAGCTCGTAGCGCACGAGCACCGCGGTCTCGCGACCCCGGCTGTCGCCCACGTAGAGCACCGTTCCCGCCCGGTCCAGCCCGTACAGGGTCGTGGACAGGGCATCGTCGGCGTCGACCTTCATGAACGACGCCCACTTCTTGCCCTTGCGCACGAAGTACTCCTGCCCGCCGTCGGGCAGGGCCTTGGTGGCCACGCGGAGCTTCAGCTCCTCGTCGGCGAGGAACTCCACGAACGCCTCCTCGTTCTTCAGCACCAGCGTGCGCTCCCCGGTCTTCAGGTCGAGCCGGTACACGTCTTGGTAGCGAGGGTCGCGATCGTTGATGCCCACCAGCATGGCGTCGGGCTGCGTGCGGCTGAGAGCCACGGGCAGGGCCCGGGCCCCCTCGAAGGGGGTGAGGTCCTTGGCCTCGCGCGTGGCCGGATCCACCGCGTAGATGTGCCAGTTCTCGTCGCCGGCTTGGTCTTGGATGTAGAGGACCCGATCACCCCCCCATGTCCACGCCGCCAGGCGGATGCCGCGGTTGGTGTCGTGGGTGATGGGCTCGGCGGCCGAGGGATCGTCGGCCGGCCCCACCCAGGCGTTGGCCACGCCGTCGACGGGCGCGATGTAGAGCAGCCGCTCGCCGTCGGGGCTGAGGGAGGGCTGGGTGCGATCGGGGTTGCCGAACAGCACCTCGCGCGGGATGAGGGTGGGGTCGGCGCGATCGGTCGACGCGGTCGCGGGCGATCCCGGCTCGACCGGCGCGGGGCCGCTCTTGGCGGGACCGGAGCAGGCCGACAGCATCAAGCCCGACGACAGGAGGGTGGAGCGGAGCACGCGAGACATGGGCCGGGCTCTACCATGGAAACCGGCGGGCGATGGCGTAGAGCGGGGCTGGTCGCGACCCCGCCCGAGCCTCTCTTCGGGTGTACGCGGCGTCATGCGCCTCACCAGCCAGAGGCTCGATCCCACGCGAACCGCTCCGATGCCGATCCCATCCGACCGTCGTTCACCCGAACATGGGCTGCGCGGTATCCAGGGCGCCGTGAGCACCCTGCGACCCCGCTGCCGTCCCTGCACCCTGGCCGGAGCATGGCTGGCCATCACCCTCGTTGGCTGCGGCTCCGACCCCGAGCCGCCCGATGCGGCGTCGGAGACCGAGGCCACCTCGGATGATGCCTCGGGCGAGGACACGGACGCGCCCGACCCCGCGACCAGCGGCTCCGCGACCACGTCGGGCTCGGCGAGCACCAGCGCCGACCCCGACGGCGGCGAGACCTCGGCCGACTCCACCGGGGACGACGCCTCCACCGGCGAAGACCTCCCGCCGGCCGGCCGGCCGGCGTTCATCGCCCAGGGCCACATGGGGCGCACCATGCTCTCGTGCGACGACGGCCACACCTGGGTGGCCAACCAGTCGCTCGACGACGCCACCCGCTGCTTCGAGGGCATCGACTGCGATCACCACGAGGGCGCGGGCACGGGCCTGTCGGTGAGCGACGACACCCTCATCGTGGCCACGTGGGGCTGGGGGACCGAGGGCCGGATCCTCACCAGCCCCGACGGCGTGGACTGGACCGAGGTGCTGGTGGGCCCCACGTTCGCGGGCTCGGCCTTTGGCAACGACACCTTCATCGCCGCCGCCCGCGTGCCGTGGCGCGCGGGCGCCACGGGCGACGACTGGGTCGAGCTGCCCGACAGCGGCCTCGACGAGTGGAACGCGCGCGGCACCGGGTTCCTGCCCCACGACGGCGGGCTGTTCATCATCGGCGGGGGCGGGGCGGAGAGCAGCGACATCGTGCTCAGCTCGAACGACGGCGACGATTGGTGGCACCCCGATGCGTTCCCGGCCGGCTGCGGCACGTCGATCCGCGGCATCGCCTACGGCGCGGGCACCATCGTCATCGCCCGCGGGGCCGACGACGGCGCCGATCTGTGCGTGTCGTCCGACGGCGGGGTGCAGTTCCAGGCCATCGACCTCGAGCAGACGCCCTCCGGGCCCCCCATGTGGACGGGCGACGAGCTGGTGGTGTTCTCGTCGCAGATGCGCTTCACCAGCGCCGACGGCACGACCTGGGCGGGGGAGGCCATCAGCCCCGCCGAGGTGCGGATCGGCGCGGTGGCCCGCAGCCCCGACGGCACCTACGTGGCCCATCGCGCGGGCTGGATGGTCTGGTACGAGCAGCAGCGGATGTACCGCAGCGACGACGGCCTGACCTGGGAGATCCTGCCCGAGGGGGCGTTCGTGGGCAGCCACCCGATCCGCAGCCTCCGCTTCGGCTACGTGCAGCCGCACGCGGACGGCTGCAGCGAGTGAGCGTTCCGCCGCTCGCGGGTCGCCTCGCCGCGCGCCTTCGAAACGACCGACGCCGACGCTCGTGAGCACGAGCGCCGGCGCCGGCGGGGGAGGGTGGGAGAGCGGAGAGCCTAGGCGTCGCCCCTCAGCTCGCGCTCGAGCTCGATGCGCGTCTGCAGGGCCTCGCGGGCGGCGTCGAGGCTGGCCTGGGTGGTGGAGCGCTCGCCCACGCCGCCGATCACGTGCAGGTAGGCGGCCTCCACCGAGACCACGCCGGCGTCGATCTCGGCGTCGATGGCCTCGCATCTCCGGGCGACCTCGGCCCGCAGCGAGGAGCGCATGCCGCCGGGATCGGCCTGGTCCGCGCCGGCGCCGGTGACCCGCAGCGAGGCGTCGATGGCCTGGCGCTGGCGGGCGAGCTGCTCGATCCCGTCGACCACCTCGCGCATCTGGCCGACCCACGAGCGGTCCTCGGCCTGCCGCGCGGTCCGGGCCCGCCGCACCAGCTCGTCGACCATGCGACGGGCGCGGACCACCCGAGCGTCGGACACGGGGGCGGGGGCACGCCGGCTTCGCGCCCACCAGAACCCGGCCATGAGGGCGGGCACCAGCAGACCGAACCCGAGCGCGCCCCAGCCCCAGCTCCAGCGATCGCCGCCGTAGTGGCCGTGCGCGTAGCCGCAGGGCGCCTCTTCGTCATGGAAGGCGCCGCCGTGGTGGTCGACTACGGGCAGGGGGGCCGCGGCGACCAGGCGCAGCTCGTCGCGGCTGGTGTACTCGGCGATCACGTCGACCAGCAGGTCGTTGAGCGGCTCGATGGCGTGGGGGCCCACGGTGGGCTCGATGTGCGCGCCGCCGATTCCGCTGTGGTCGGTGAGGAACACGTAGGTGCCGCCCGTGCTCACCGCGAGGTGGCGCAGCATGAACTCGGTGGGCTTGTCGACGCCGCTGGAGGCGATCGGCACGATGCGGATGCCCTGCTGGGCCGCGGCGGCCGCGGTCTGCTGGAGCCGCTGGCCCACCGCGTAGCCGCTGTGGGGCGGGGCGTCGGTCACCACGAACATGATCCGGGCCACGGCCGAGTCGCTCCACTGGTGCCCGTGCACCGCGTCGGCGAGCGCCTCGTCGAGCGCCTCGGGGTAGTCGCCGCCGCCCGAGGCGTGCTCCGAGCCCAGCCACGACAGGCTCTGGCCGAGGTCGGCGGTGAAGGGGTGGCTGCGCACCACGTAGTCGTCGCCGGTGTCGCGGTAGAAGTTCACGCTGGTGCGCACCGACAGCTCCTGCGCGCCGTCTCGCTGCACGCGGCTGACGATGTCGGCCAGCTCGGTCTGCAGGTACGAAAGCTCGTCGCCCATCGAGCCCGTGGTGTCGACCACGAACATCAGGTCCAGCGCCGAGGCGACCGACACGTCCTCGCCCACGCGCAGCTGGTGCTCCTCGCCGGCCCGCACCGCGCGGGTGGCCAGCGTGCGGCCGTCGGCGGCGCGCACCGTGAGCTGGCCCGAGCGGCCGGGGGGGAGGTAGAGATCGGCGCGCCCGTGGTTGTCGGAGCGGGCCTGCCACAGCGCCTGGCCGTGCTCGTCGTGCAGCACCAGCGTGGCGTCGGCCGGCACCCGCGAGGGTCCGCGCAGGCTCACCGCCACCCGATCGAGGCGGCCGGCGTTCCAGGCGTCGAGCATGCTGGCGTAGCTCGATCCCGGCGAGCGCAGCTGCTGCCAGCGGCTCCAGTCGTCGCGGTCCGACCAGCGGCCCGCGGTGAGCCGACCGGCCGCGGGGGCCACGGGCTGACGCTCGCGAAGATCACCCCGGCCGTCGATCATGGGCTCGTCGGCCGGCATCGCCCGCGCGCCCTCTTCGCTGGCCTCGTCGTGGTCGGC
>JGI12210J13797_10061682_pt1 | contig 10999 bp, 6 predicted proteins | sample ElkSlonscriptome_3_FD_13797 | JGI IMG/M metagenome (IMG submission 13797) | reverse complement strand
CCGGTGTCAGTTCCACCGGGTTGATCACCACGTGTTTAATGCGGCGACGGTTCCATGTGTAGGTGATGTGCACCAGACCGTCGCTTCCCTGCACAACCGCCGGATAGGAAAACTCGCCGGGACCGTCCTCGAGAACCCGCGCCGCTTGCCAGTGGGCGCCGCCGTCCGACAACGCCACATTCAGGGGCGAGCGGCTGCTGCTGGAATGATTGTAAACCAGAAGCGCTCGGCCATCCTTCAGCATCACCGCATCGGTGCCGCTGTCGGGATTGGGCAGCATCGTCGGCATCATCTCCGACCAGGTATAGCCGCCGTCCTCGGAGCGGCACTCCGCGATTACCCCCTGACGGGTCCGGCAAAGGATCTGCATGCGTCCATTCGGATAGGTTAAAATGCTGGGCTGAATAGCGGCGAATGCCTTACCGTCATTCAGCGGGTCGGACTGGCTCCAGGTGCGGCCGAGATCCGGAGTGTGCTCGAGATGAACCCGCCAGCCGGTGTCTTCGGAGCTTGACGGGCAGAGTATCCCGCCGTCGGGCATGACCACGGGCTTGTTCTTGATCGGCCCGTAATAACCCGATGGCAGGCGGCGCGGCTCGGACCATGTGCGCCCCCGGTCGGCCGAAGTGATGAGCATGCCCCACCAGCGGCTAGGGCTCGGCCCCACCTTGTAAAACAGCGCCAACGGCCCGTCGGCCGGTTGATGAAGAACGGGGTTCCAGCAGGGATAACGTTTCCATCGGCTGACCACGCCGTCGGCCACCTCCACCGGCTCAGACCAGTTGCCCGTCTCGCCTTCGCGCCGCGACAGCCAGATGCTCACATCGCGGTGCCCCTCTCGGGTTCCGCCAAACCATGCGGCCACTAGGCCATTGCCGCCGTTGCCACCGATATCCACAATGGTCGAGGCGTGCGCCGAGGCGAAAGGCGCGCGTTCGAATATAAACTCCGACCTCATGAACGGGTCTTTCGTTGCCGAAGCGCCCCGCCGCCAGCAAGCCGGCCCGGGCACGAGACGCGAGGCGCTGCCAGCCGACGCTTCCTTTTTTCCGCGTCCGGCGGAGCCCTACGACGACTCGCGGAAAGTATGCTCGAAAGTCTGCACCACCGGCTGCATGAGATAGTCCAGCAACGTTTGCTCCTTGATGGTAATATAGACCTCCGCCGGCAACCCGGGTTGCAATTCCACGCCCGGCGCCAATTCTTTAAGCTCCTCGACATTGACCCGAATGCGGGCGCTGTAATACGGCATCCCCGAGCGTTCATCCTCCATGGAGTCCGGCGACAAGTGGATCAGCTCGGCCGGGATGCGCTTCATGAAGCGCTGCGGGTAGGACGGAAACATCACATAGCCGCCCATGCCTACGTGAATGTCGTCGATGTCCGTGGGCGACATCCGCGCATCGATGATCAACTCAACCTCGGACGGCACAATATCGAAAACCGGCTCGCCGGGGCGCACGACGCCGCCGATGGTTTTGAAATTGAGGTTGAGAACCGTGCCCGCCACCGGCGCGATGATGGTGGTGCGCGTCAGCTTGTCGAGGCTCTGCTTGATCTGCTGCTCCACCTCGGCACGGCGGGATTGAACGTCGCTGAGCTCGGTATCGGCCTCCTCGACGCGGGTCATCCCAATGCTTATCATCTGCAGCTTGGTCTCGCCGATGGTCTCCTCGATGCGGGCGATACGGGCGAGTAACTCTCCCTCGGTTCCCAACAGCTCGGCTTCCTCCCGCTGCAGCGCCAAAAGCTGCGGCTTTGGCGCGTAGCCCTTGGCCACCAAGATCTTTTTCGCCTGCAATTCTTCACGGATCAGCGCCTTCTGTCGCCGTGTGCCCTGAAGCTGGCGTTCGAACCCTTTGATCTGCTGCTCATTTTGGGCAATACGCTGGGCCAGAATCGCCTGCCTTCCCTGATCGGTGGCTATGCGGCCCTGGAACTGATTTGTTTGTTGGTCGATGATCTCTTTGATCGCGGGATCGTCCCTGTTGGCAAGTGCCGGATGATCGAAATGGATTTCCGACGCACTGTTGCGCTCCGCTTCAAGGCGGGCTTCGCGCGCAGCCAGCATGCTGAGCCGGTTGGATAGCGCGCCCACTTCGGCCTGCGCCTGAATGTCCTCGAGCACCATCAGCACATCGCCCTTTTGAACCTCGTCGCCTTCGCGCACGCGGATCTCGCGGATGATGCCGCCCTCGAGGTGCTGTACCGTCCGGGTGCTGCCCTGGGGACTGACCACGCCGGAAGCGATGGCCGCCGACGAAAGCGGGGCCAACGCAGCCCAGCCGCCGCCGATGACAAAGAACGCGATGATCACCGCCAGCCCCACCATTGCCGGCTTCCTGAGTTCGCTCCGAAGCGGCGGAGGCGCGGGCAGTGCCGTGGCGGTTTTTCCAGTAGCGAGTTGGAGTTGCCGCGACTCCCCGTCCGAAGGCTGCAGTTCGTTTGACATGCTGTGGACCTTTTCTCTTCTCTATCTCATAGAACGCTATATTAGGGCGTTACTCGACTAGGACGTTACTCGCCGGCCGCACCGGCCGTCGGCGGGGCAGATTGATTGCTCACGACGCGCGGGCGGTTTTCGGCCGGCAGCTTGACCGGTCGAAGCTTGCCAAGAACCTCGTCTCGGGGGCCGAACATTTCCATGACCCCGTTGCGAAGCACAAGCAGCTTATCCACCGGCTTAAGAATACTGGGCTGATGGGCGACCAGAACGACCGATCCCCCCCAAGCCTTGATTTTTTCGATGGCTTTGACCAAAGCCGCTTCGCCCTCGCCGTCCAAGCTGGCATTGGGCTCGTCAAGCACCACGAGTTTCGGCTTGCCGTATAGCGCCCGGGCGAGGCCGATGCGTTGGCGTTGCCCACCGGACAGGAATGAACCGCCTTCGCCGATTTCGGTCTCGTATCCTTGCGGCAAATGAAGAATCAACTCGTGGACGCCGGCGGTGATGGCCGCCTCGAAAACCGCCTCGGGGTCGGGATCAGGGTAAAGCCGGGCGATATTGTCCCTCACCGTACCGGAGAACAATTCCACGTCCTGCGGCAGATAGCCGACGAACGGCCCGAGCTGGTCGGCTGGCCACTCGAACATATCGGCGCCATCGAGGCGCGCGTTGCCCCGGGTCGGCTGCCATGTTCCCATGATGATTTTGCACAGCGTGGTCTTGCCGGACGCCGACGGCCCGATAACCCCCATGGCTTCGCCAGGCTCGAGCACGAAGTTGACCCCGGCAAGAACCGGCTGCTCGCGCCCACGCTGCATGAAAATGACACGCTCGCAGGAGAGCTGCCCGGTGGGCGCCGGCAGCGGCATGGTTTCCTTCTTCGGCGGTACGCGCTCCAGCAGCAGCTTCAGACGCGCCCAGGCGTCCCGCGCCATCACCAGTTGACGCCACGCTCCGATCATCTGATCCACAGGCGCCAGAGCGCGGCCGAGCAGAATGGAACCGGCGATCATTCCGCCCGGAGCCATTTCGCCTTGAAGAACGAGGTAGGCGCCGGCGCCGAGAATGAGCATCTGGACGAAGACGCGGAAAAACTTTGAGAACCCGGACACCGTCGCGTTGCGGTCACCGGCCACGAGATTCTCGTCGAGCGCCTTTTCGTTCTGGCGGCTCCACCCCGTGAGAAAGCCGGGAAGCATGCCCATGGAATGCAGCACTTCGGCGTTGCGGGTGGCGGTTTCAACCCGCTGGGTCGCAGCGATGGACGCGGCGCCCGCCGCCCGCAGCGGTCTGCGGGACACATATTCGTTGAGGATGGCAATACAAAACAAGACAACAGCGGCGACGACCGCAATAATACCCAGCAACGGATGCATCAGCCAGATGACCGCTAGAAAGATCGGCATCCAGGGAAAATCGAGAAGGGCCTTGATCCCCTGGCCGCCCAGGAAATTTCGAATGCTTTGCAGATCGCGAAGCGGCTGAGCACCCGGCGAGGATCCGTACAAGGCGCCGCGCATGCTTATTTGAATCAACTCGGGCGCCAAGGTCTGTTCGAGCCAACGGCTAATCCGGCCCAAAAGTTTGCTTCGGACCATTTCGAGAGCGCCCATGACCGCAACCGCGACACCGGCAATGACAGTCATGAAAATCAATGTCTCGACCGCCCCGCTCGAAAGCACGCGGGTAAACACTTGCAGCATGTAAATAGGCGATGTGAGAACAAGCAGATTTATGAAACAGCTGAAGATCATCACAAGCGGAATTGCCCGGCGAACATGCTTCAGCGCTGCCCTCAAAGGGTTTGCGTCGTCATTCGTCATATCTTTTCTAGGTCCCCGCCTTGAATCTGAAAAAAAGCCCGTTCCCGCGACAGGGGAAAACGCTCGATATGTATACCTTAAACGTGCAACACGAGCAAGATGCTCTTATAAGTTGCGGGCAAATTATTTTAAAGTCGTTGCTATCAGCCGGAATTTCTCCGTTGCCAGGACAACGCTCCGCGTGTCTTAGCCCCACCTCCTACGGATTTACCAACAGTCCCCATCGAAATGTATCACATCTGACGTCAAATCGTTAGTCTATATCGAGTGTCATGATTAAGTGCTTTTACGGTGCCTCACAAGCGACCCGACCACGCGCAAACAAACTGTAAATTAGGAACCAGCAGGAAGCCTCACAATCACGGCCAAATGACGGCGGGTAACGGTTCCAAAGCAGTCAGCGGCCCGAGGCCCGGAGCCAAGCCGCCGCGCTACTCCAACGCCGCGAAGACACCGCCGTAACCAGGCAGACGAAGATGAACGCCGTCGAGTTCACCTTCGAGGCCAGCACCATCAAGGGTCTTCGCCGAACCCGTCAATGCTAAGTCCGCTTGAACCGGTTCTGCACTGAGATTGAAAACACAAAGGATGCGGTCGTCGCTCACCGAGCGCTCGAATGCCAACACCGGCTCATCCGTATCCAGAAACCGGATAGCACCTTCCATAAGGGCCCGATGCTGCTTACGCCAAGCAAACAGGGCGCGGGTAAAGTTCAGCGTCGACGTCTTGTCGGTCTCCTGTCTGTCAACGGCAAGGGGATCGTGGGCGGGATCAACCGGCAGCCAGGGCTCGCCGCTGGAAAATCCCGCATGTGTCACGCCGGAGCGCCACGGCATGGGCGTGCGGGCGCCGTCTCGGCCCCGGTGTTCCGGCCAGAAGGTCTTGCCCTCGGGATCCTGGAGCCGTTCGAACGGGACATCGGCATGAGCCAATCCCAGTTCCTCGCCTTGATACACGAACAGCGTTCCGCGCAATGCGGCGAGCACCGCCATGAGCACCTTGGCGAATTCCGGAGACGGTCCCTCCGCTCCGCACCACCGGGAAACCACGCGCTCCACATCGTGATTGCTGAAGGCCCAAGACGGCCATGCATTCTCGGACGCGTCCAGCATCTGCTCCACCGACCGGCGAATATGGGCAGCCCCGAAAGTCTGCCGGAGGAAGACAAAGCTGTAGGCCGTGTGGTAGCGGTCCGGGCCATCGGTGTATGCCACCATGGTCCCCAGGGGATCGTCGCTGGAAATCTCCGCCACCGCCATGCGGGCGGGATAGCGGTCCAGGAGCCCTCTCAGCCGGGCGACAAAAGCAAGGTTCTCGGGACGCGTCCGGCTATAGATCTGACGTTGCAGCCAATAGGGCTTGACCGGATTGGGATGGGCATAGGGCGGATTGTCGCGCAACTGGAGATCGTGCATGAAAAAATTGGCCACATCCAGCCGAAACCCGTCGACGCCGCGGTCCAGCCAGAACGCCGCGGCGTCCAGAATGGCCTCTTGAACCTCGGGGTTGTGGACATTCAGGTCCGGCTGTTCCTTAAGAAAGTTGTGCAGGTAGTATTGCTGCCGGCGCGTATCCCAATCCCACGACGGTCCGCCGAACACAGCGAGCCAATTGTTGGGCGGCGTACCGTCCTCCTTAGGGTCGGCCCACACGTACCAGTCGGCTTTCGGGTTATCCCGGCTGCGGCGGCTTTCGGTGAACCAGGGGTGCAGATCGGAACTGTGGGAATAGACTTGGTCGATGATGACTTTTAGGCCGAGACGATGGGCCTCGCCCAGCATCCGGTCGAAATCCTCCAGGGTCCCGAACATGGGGTCGATGCCGGTATAGTCGGCCACGTCATATCCGAAATCCTTCATCGGCGACGGAAAGAACGGCGATATCCAGATGCCATCGACCCCGAGGCTCGCCACATACGCGAGACGCTCGGTGATCCCCGGCAGGTCACCGATGCCGTCCCCATTCGTATCCAGAAAACTGCGCGGGTAGATCTGGTAGATTACCGCGCCCCGCCACCATTCTTCGTTTTCCCCTGTCATTCCTTTTTCTTGTCCCCTCGATACGTTTGCTGACGGATCGGAGCCCACGAGCGCCTAGCGTGGAATGGCTGATTTCCGCGATTGGGCATCGACCACGGCGAAAGCGCTCATGTTGATAACGCCGCGCACGGTTATGGACTCCGTCATGATATGAATGGGCCCCGCCACGCCGATCAAGATCGGCCCGATGGGAACCGCCTGCCCCAGGATCTTGATCAGGTTCTGGGCGATGTTGGCCGATTCTACATTCGGCATGACGAGTAGATTAGCAACGCCCTTCAAGCGTGAATTCGGAAAAATGCGATTGCGAATTTCTTCCGAAAGAGCGGCATCGGCATGCATTTCCCCGTCGCACTCCAGGTCCGGCGCGAGCTGTTCGAGCAGGACGCGCGCCTGCTGCATCTTCCGCGCCGATGGACAATCGATACTGCCGAAGTTGGAATGGGACAGCAGCGCTACTTTCGGCTCGATGCCGAACCGCCGGATAGCCTCGGCCGCGAGGATGGCCATCTCGGCGATCTCTTCCGCCGTGGGATCGGGGGAGACATGGGTATCGCAGGCGAAATAGGTCCCCCGGGGATGAATGAGCGCGCGCATTGCCGAAACGTCCTGGACCCCGTCACGCTTGCCGATGACGTCAAGCACATGGCGAAGGTGCATACGATAGTCGCCGAGCGGACCGCACAGCGCGGCATCGGCCTCTCCCATGCGCAGCATCAGCGCGGCCAGGGCCGTCGTCCGGGTTCGCATCAGCCGTTGGGCGGCTTCCGGCGTGATCCCGCGGCGCTCCATGACCCGATGGTACTCGCGCCAGTGATCCTCGTAGCTCCGATTGTGATTGGGATCGACGATCTCGAAGTGAACGTCCGGCTCGATGCGGAGCCCCAGTTCGGTGAGACGCCTTTCGATAATGACGCGCCGGCCGATAAGGATGGGTTCGGCGAGGCGTTCGTCGACGACAACCTGGGTCGCCCGCAATACCCGTCTTGATTCACCTTCGGCATAGACCAACCGGCGGGGATGGCGCTTGGCGCTGTCGAATACCGGCTTCATCAGCGAGCCGGTGCGGAAAACGAAGGCGTTCAGGCGCTGGCGGTAGGCCTTGAAATCCTCGATCGGCCGGGAAGCGACGCCGCTGTCCATGGCCGCTTTCGCCACTGCCGGAGCGACTTCCACCATCAACCGCGGATCGAACGGTTTGGGGATCAGGTATTCCGGCCCGAACTTAAGCTCCTCGCCGCCGTACGCCAAGGCAACGATATCCGATGGCTCGGCCTTAGCGAGATCGGCAAGCGCGTTGGCGCAGGCAATCTTCATGTCTTCGTTGATGGCGGTGGCGCCGACGTCGAGAGCGCCGCGAAAGATGTAGGGAAAGCAAAGGACGTTGTTGACCTGATTGGGATAGTCGGACCTTCCCGTCGCCATGATCGCATCCGAGCGGACGGCCTTGACGTGCTCCGGCAAAATCTCAGGGTCGGGATTGGCCAACGCGAAGATCAGCGGGCGATCGGCCATGACCTTGACCATCTCCGGCTTCAGAACCCCAGGAGCGGAAAGCCCGAGGAAAATATCGGCTCCCTCGATAACATCTGCGAGTGACCGGTGTTCGGTGTGTTTGGCATAGGTTTGCTTCCTGGGATCCATCAATTCGGTTCGCCCGTGGTGAACGACACCGGCGATGTCCGAGACCCAAATATTGTCAATCGGCAAGCCCACGCTGACCAGCAGATCGAGACAGGCAAGCGCGGCGGCCCCGGCCCCGGACGCCACCAACTTGACTTCGGCAATGTCCTTTCCGACCACTCGGAGGCCGTTGATGATCGCGGCGGTGACGATGATCGCCGTGCCGTGCTGATCGTCGTGAAAAACCGGGATCTTCATGCGCGCCCGCAGCGCGTCCTCGATCTCGAAACATTCGGGCGCCTTGATGTCCTCCAGATTGATTCCGCCGAAGGTGGGTTCCAGGCTGGCAACGATATCAACGAATTTGGCCGGGTCCGTCTCGTCCACCTCGATATCGAAGACATCGATGCCTGAGAACTTCTTGAAAAGAACCGCCTTCCCTTCCATCACCGGCTTGGAGGCCAGCGGACCGATCGCTCCGAGCCCGAGAACGGCGGTGCCATTGCTGATCACCGCGATGAGATTGCCGCGCGCGGTGACCGTGGCCGCCTCAAGCGGATCATCCGCGATGACGCGGCACGCGTCCGCCACGCCTGGCGAATATGCAAGAGCGAGATCGCGCTGAGTGGCCAGCGGCTTGGTGGCGACCACCGCAAGCTTTCCGGGCGGTGACAGTCGATGGTACTCGAGAGCACTATCGCGTAAATTGTCTGGCATGAATGCCTCTCTGTTTCGTTTGATCTTTTTTATGGTGCCGTTGTTGTTCCTCGAACCTTATCTTATCGCGCACACGCGCAACAGTATTCAGATCCGATCGCAGTACAATGCAGGCGCATATAGTGCCTGCGCGTGAACCACCGGCATCAATTCAAAATCGGTAATTCAACCAGACAAAGAAAATGGGTGTCGAGACCCATCCTATGTCACAGCCCCAATCGGGGAACGACTGAAGACATTTGGCCCCCTATTTCCCATCCCTTATTCTGTTGTTACCCGATATTCCCCACATTTGAGCATTCGTTGCTTCCAAAGCTGAAAGTTTGCATGTAAACACAACGTGAAGGCTGATCGTCTGGGGCTTTGGCTCCCGGACAAAATCGAATGACTCGTTGAATCGAGCGAAATGTCCAGGGAGCTTCCGGCTTCCATAAACTAATAGAGGGAGGATACGGATGCGTATCATCTTAAGCGGGCTTGTACTTGCCGCAATGACGCTTGTGGCACCGATTGCGAATGCCGATGATCCAATCGTCATAAAATTCTCGCACGTCGTCGCCGAAAACACGCCGAAGGGCCAGGCGGCGAATAAATTCAAGGATTTAGTGGCAGAACGCTTGGGCGGCAAAGTCGTTGTCGAAGTGTATCCCAACGCACAACTTTACGGTGACAACAAAGTCATCGAAGCCATGCTGCTCGGAGACGTTCAGATCGCCGCACCGGCGCTCTCGAAGTTCCAAAAATATACGCCGGAGCTGCAGATTTATGATCTGCCGTTCTTATTTGATAACATCGAGGCGGTGGACCGTTTCCAGCAGGGGCCGGCCGGTCAGAAGATGCTCACGTCCATGGAAGACAAGGGCATTCTCGGCCTAGGCTACCTCCACAATGGCATGAAGCAGCTGTCGGCCAGCAAGCCCATCCGGGTTCCGGCCGATGTCGATGGCCTGAAGTTCCGGATCATGACCTCCGACGTGCTCGCCGAGCAGTTCGAAGCGGTTGACGCGCTCCCGGTGAAGAAGCCCTTCTCGGAAGTGTTTACGCTGCTTCAAACGAAAGCGATCGACGGTCAGGAGAACACTTGGTCGAACATCTACTCAAAGAAGTTCTTCGAGGTGCAGCCCTACATCACCCACACCGATCACGGTCTCCTTGACTATTTGGTGATCACCTCGAGCGAATTCTGGAACAGTCTTCCCGACGATGTTCGCCCGGAAGTCAAGAAAGCCCTCGACGAGGCCGTTGCCTTCGGCAACAAGGTCGCTCTCGACAAGGCGGAAAGCGACAAGAAGCTGATTGCCGATTCCGGCCGCACAGAGATAATCGAACTTACCCCGGAAGAGCGGAAGAAATGGGTTGAGGCGATGAAGCCCGTGTGGAAGAAGTTCGAGGACGATATCGGCAAGGAAAATATCGACGCCGCGACGGCTTCGAACGCGTCCAGCTAAGCCACTTTCTGAAACTGACATAGAACGAACAGATCATCATGCTGGCTCGCGTTATGAATAGCTTGGAGGAGGGATTCATTTCCCTCCTCCTCGTTACCATGACCCTCCTGGTGTTTTTCGAGGTCGTACTCCGTTACGTCTTCGGCATCGGATTTCTGTGGGTCGAAGAACTGACACTGCATTTGTCTGCCTGGCTGGTGCTGTTTGGCGCCTCCTACGGCGTCAAGGTCGGCTCTCATATCGGCGTCGACGCGGTGGTCAATCTGTTACCATCGAAGGGTCGGCGTATCGTCACCCTCATGGCCCTCGTCTTGTGTCTAGTCTACTGCGGACTATTCATCGATGGTGCGTGGGTTTACCTCGCCAAAGTTCATATGATTGATATTGAACTCGAGGATCTGCCGATCCCGAAATACATCGCACATTCTATTTTGTTGATTGGTTTCGTGCTTCTGGCGTTTCGATTTCTTCAGATTGGCTGGAGAGTGATCAAAGGAGAGCAAGAAGGCTTTGGTCTCACCGACGAAGCCAAGGATGCCCTTAAAGAACATAAAGCCGAACAGGCAGCTGCGGCGGCCGGGGAGACCAAGACATGACCACTGCCGCGCTGTTCATTCTGTTGTTCGGGTGCATGTTCATGGGCATGCCAATCGCCGTCGCGCTGGGCTTCTCGAGCATCGCCACCATTTTGATGTTTTCCGACGACTCGGTGGCTTCCATCTCGCTGAAGCTGTTTGAGGCTGTTTCCGAGCATTACACCCTGCTCGCCATTCCGTTTTTCATCTTGTCCTCGGCGTTTCTGTCCACCGGCGGCGTGGCACGGCGGTTGATCCGCTTCGCCATTTCCATCGTCGGTCACATTCGCGGCGGTTTGGCGATGGCATCGGTGGTGGCCTGTATGTT
>JGI12210J13797_10025601_pt1 | contig 10999 bp, 12 predicted proteins | sample ElkSlonscriptome_3_FD_13797 | JGI IMG/M metagenome (IMG submission 13797) | reverse complement strand
TGCAGAAATACCAAAAACCGCCATTTCGCATTTTTCTGAGGAAATATTTTATAATCGGTCACTTAAAGCCTCTAGTAATAATAATGGTTGCTAGAGAATAGTATTGTGAAAAAGTATCGCACAAGGCCAGAACCCTTCATTAATAGAAGCGGATTTGTAATTATGAGGATTCTAAGCTATCATTCGCCTACTCGCCAAGGTGGGTTCTTGCGATTTGTTCCACCGTAAAATAAAACGATTTGATTGTCATCAGGGTCTTTTAACCGAGCTTCTCGCCATAGCCAGCGTTGGTCAATAGGAAGTTGGTCAAACTCAATACCCTTCTTGCGAAGTTGGGCTACTTGCTCATCTAAGTCTTTACACTCAAAGTATACGTAGATACCATCACCTTCAGGCAGCTTTTCAACCTGATGAATAGAAAAAGTGGTATCACCATCTGGACAATCGAAGCGAGCGTAATGCGGAGGTGCGTCTACGATTAGCCGCAATCCTAACTTCTGGTAGAAAGGTACTGACTTGCTCAAGTCTAACGAGGGTACGGTAACCTGATTTAGATTCATTAGTATTGATTTTCAGAGAGACAAGTTATATATAAGCATCGAGCTTCTTCTCAAAAGATACTCCGCAGCCATCACAGCAGAAGTAAACTTTTTCACTCTGGTATTTCGGCACATGCTTGGCGGCTCTCTTTTGCATCAGATTTTTACAGACCAGATTAATGTACAGATCATCGGTTGGCTCTTTAGCTATTGTATCAACTTCCTTCTCTGCTTTTATTCCGGCTGTCGCCTAAGCTCCACCGGGAAACTGATTCTTCCAACTTCAGCCTTCCCTCTTCTGTCTTCTGTCTTCTGTCTTCTAACTTACCCTACACAATGTTAATCGTATTTATCTTTGTTAAATGCGTAGAAGCTAGCTTCCAGCGTATAGATTTCTGGTAAGAATAGTACAGATTGCCATTAGTAGTGCCAAATACCATCAGCTCGTTTTTCTTAGTAAATGCCTGCCGCAACACAATGTCAAACACTGATCCTTGGGGTAACCCTTCGCTTTGGGTATGCCAGCTCTTTCCAAAATTTTTCGTTTCGTACACGTTCAACTGCAAACCGGGGGCTACCCGCTGCTCGTCGCTCTCTACCGGAATTACCCAGGCTCTTCCTGCATCTTTTTCATCTACTACTAACGCAAAGCCATAGTACGGAATACCATCGGTCGCTGATACATCCTGCCAGTGCTTGCCACCATTAGCTGAGTAAAATACTCCGCAGTGATTTTGCTGCCACAGCACTCGGTGGTTGCTCTTAGCCATCACTAAGCGATGCGGATCATGCCCCACTTCCACATGTGGATTAGGCAAGTAGGCCGCTACCAACCCCTGATTGCGAGGGCGCCATGACTTACCACCATCTACCGACTCAAATACTCCCGCGCAACTCACCGCAACGTAAACATGCTGGCTATCTTCTGGGTCTACCACAATGGAATGGATAAACGGATAGTCGCTACCCGCTCCAAACCACTGCATTTGGCTTTTTCGGCTCGCGTGGTTCCACAAACTTTCTACCAATGAAAACGTTTTTCCACTATCATCCGAACAAAACAGTCCCCCGGGATCAGTGCCTAGCCATAACACATTGGGCTGATCGTACCCTCCATGCTGCATGCACCAAATCTGTCGAAGCCTGGCTTGGTTCCCGTTTGGTAGTTCTGCTCCCAAAAAGGTAGGCACTTCAGTCTCCTGCCAACTATTCCCCTGATCGTCGGAATAGTGTAGTTTCTGACCCCAGTGCTTATGGGCGACTCCGACCCACCACCATCCTGACCGCTCGTCTATGTACACCATATTCACCGCGAAACCAGTGAAGTGGATCGTCTCCGGTTGAAGGCCGTTCGCGGTAGTAGTGTATACTATTAGTCCTTTGGCGGTTCCTACCAGTGCTGTCTTCATCTAACCACCCGATAGTGCCTGATAAATCAATATTTCATCCTGACTATGAACTTTATCCGACAGTGTATTACGATCTTTAATTAGCCTATCCTTCACGAAAATATTCACATGCTTCCGAAGGCTTCCGTCTTCTTCCAGCAGATAATTAGCAATGCCAGGCATTTCGGAACTCACTTGATCCAACACCTCCTGCACCGTACTTCCTTCTACATTCAACTCTTTCAGACCAGGAAAGAAGCGAGTAAGTGCCGCCGTAAATCTTACTTTTGTCATAGTAGTTTTTATTTTCTTACGCTAGCCTATATTAGTGAAACAACCGATAGTAAACTACTACTAAACCAAATAGCACTTAGAAATAAATAAGGTAGCCAGCCAAAAGGTTCGGTTATGCATAAATACTTAGTACTCGTCTTAATCAAATGGGTATATTTTAATAAAGCAAAAATAATATAAGTAAACTACGGTAATTATGAATGAATATCTCGATATTTTACAAAAGTGGCTGCAAAAAGATCAATCGATAGCTATTACCCGAGTAGTGAAAACCTGGGGGTCATCACCCCGTCCAGTAGGCTCAGTAATGCTAGTAAGCCAAGAGGGGAAAATGGCTGGCTCAGTCAGTGGAGGTTGTGTAGAAGGAGCCGTAGTAAAGCAAGCTAAACGAGCGTTAGTAGAAAATACGTCGATGAAACTGGACTACGGGGTAAACGACGAAGAAGCCTGGTCGGTGGGGCTTTCCTGCGGGGGCAGCATTCAGGTATTTCTTCAGCCAGTCACCTTCTCAGAGGGCAGCGTATGGAGTCAGTTGCTCGACAATATTCAAAAAAATAAAGCTTCTACCTTGATCTCTTCACTAGAAGACGGAAATAGCACGAATACTTTATTGGGTGAGGACGGGCATATTTGGGGCGATAAACTGCCCGAAGAAGTATTAGCTGAGGCAAAGGATGCGTACGCTAAACGTACTCATAAAACAGTTAAGTACAACGATAAATACTACTTCATCCAAATCTTTCCTCGCAAGAGTTTGCTACTAATTATCGGGGCGGCCCACATTACGGTAGATCTGGTGTCGCTGGGTCAGCAGTTCGGCTTTGAGACAGTGGTGATTGACCCACGGGGTTATTTTGCCGAGAACACCACTTTCCCTGATCCGCCCAGCCAGTTGCTTCAGAACTACCCTTCCGAAGTACTGAACCAATTCCCATTAGACGCTTACACCTTCTGTGCAATTCTCTCCCACGACCCTAAAATTGATGATAATGCGCTGGAGATTTTACTACCTTCGGAGATAGGGTATATTGGAACATTAGGTAGCAGAAAGACCCACGCCAAACGTATCAATCGTCTGCTAGAAAAAGGAATAGACCAGTCACTGATTGACCAAATTCATGCTCCTATCGGGGTAGCTATTAATGCTAAGTCAGCAAAGGAAATTGCTCTATCTATTATGAGTCAGATTATTGAAGTGAAGAATCAATTTTCTCGGCGATAGATAAGAGATTAATATGATACTGATAGTAAGCTAGGCGTTTATCAGCATCGGAAATAGCTGTCTTATTTCTTCTTCATCTGGTTGATGGCCGTATTCACAAAGTTCGAAGGCCTCAGCTCGCTCTATTCTATTTGCCCGCTCTTGTCCGTACCATTTCTTCAGTGACCCTACTATCTTTTCATCAGGAAAGCTAGACCACTGTTGCTTCAGCCAGTTCAGTCGGTCTTCTTCCGATTCGGGTACTTCGTCAGACCTTCCACTAATCCAGGGGAGCCATTCGTAGAATTGAGAGGTATGAGCGTGTAGAGCCCGTATCTTAGCATTGTAAGTTTCGCTAATGTCTACCGCTACATCAGGTGAAAACGGATACGGTTTTTGAAAGTGATCAGCGAAGTAGAAGAAAGTGGAGTTGTTTTGAAGTGGTGGCACTTCCATTACTAGGTTAGGTACCATTACCAAGTAAGCTGCATCTTGCACTAGCACGCTCGTATAGCGATGATCGGGGTGGTAGTCGTTGGGACGGTGCGTAATAACCATATCGGCGTTCCACTCTCGGATTTTACGGATGATTTCGTTACGATTAGCAATCGAGGGTTCTAACTGTCCATCATCGTTATTCAGCACTTCATAAGCAACACCCAGAATCCGCGCGGCAGCTACGGTTTCGGCACTGCGCCGATCAATTAATGCATTACCCATCAGTTGGTGGTGACCAGCATTCCCGTTGGTAGTAGAAATAAACTTTACCTTATGTCCCATTTGGGCAAATAAGGCGGCGGTTCCCCCTCCGTACACTTCACAATCATCAGGATGGGCTCCAATAAAAAGTATATTCATCATTAAGCTTTAGTTTTAGCTATTTGCGCTTTATTGACAAAGAAATGAAAATAAGCGTATGCAATTATCATAATTCCGAAGTAGATAAGGGCAATTATCGGGTTATAAATGGTCATGGCAATTAATGCTACCGTAGCAATAGTTAGGGCAACAGCCGGAAAAGCCGGATAGAAGGGCACTCGGAATGGTCGTTCCAATTCAGGCTCATTCTTTCGCAGCACAAAGAGGCTTACCATAGAAATGATGTACAGCGAAATAGCTCCGAAGCAAGCAATCGTAATGATCTCGCCCGTTTTCCCAGTAAGTAAAGCGATAATTCCTACAGCCATATTCACGATCAAGGCGTAAGCTGGTGTTTTAAATTTTGGGTGAACCTTGCCCAGCAGCGCTGAAACGTAGCGCATTCGGCCAAACTCAAACGTAGCCCGCCCCGCCGCCAGAATAATTCCGTGAAAAGAGGCAATTAACCCTAATAACCCAACCGTAATCAGCAAATGATACAGAAAGTTATTATCTCCCACCACATACGACAAAGCCAACGGTAAAGGTGAGTCGGATGCCTCACTACTACCGGGAGGGTATACCACTGCTTCCCAACCGTTTACTCCAACTGATGATAAGAAAGTAATAATACAAAGCATAACCAAAGTAAAAATGGCTGAACCGAAACCTAGTAATACATTGCGCTGCGGGTTCACCGTTTCCTCCGCCAAATTGGCAACCCCCTCAATGGCTAAAAAGAACCAAATAGCGAATGGAATAGCCGCAAATGCCCCCGAAATACCATTGGGGAAAGCGTTAACCGCTAAGTTCTTTGCTTCAAAGTGCGGCAAGGTGACTCCCGCGAAGATAAGTAGTTCAAGAACTGCCAAAATTGTTATGACTAACTCAAAGGTAGTTGCCAAGCGCACTCCTAATACATTAAGTAGCGTAAACAGAAAATAGGCCCCGATAGCAATTCCTAGCGTAGGTACACCAGGAAAGTACAGATTAAAATACGCTCCAATAGCAGCGGCAATAGCCGGAGGGGCAAATACAAATTCTACAATCTGCGCCATACCGCCCACAAAGCCCATTCGCTTTCCCAACGCTCGATTGGCGTAATCAAAAGCACCACCGGCCTTCGGAATAGCGCAGGCTAGCTCAGTATAGCTAAAGGTGAAGGTCACGTACATTAACATAATAAAGCCAGTGGCGATGGCTAGTCCTAGCGTTCCGCCTTCGGCCAGCCCTAAGTTCCAGCCAAAGTACATCCCTGAGATTACCAGACCGACTCCCATTCCCCACAGCAGCCAGGGGCCAAGCGTCATCTGCAAACCGTCTTCTTGCGTATTTTCCATAATTCGTTAGTATTATCGTGTTTAAGTGTTATGGCGCGTAGCTAAGTATTTCATGTTGAGTGTTTTGAATTGTGTTAATTTGGACTTTGAACCCAGAACCATAACCTCCGAAACACTATATAACTCTTACTTCATCTCCTACCCGAATTATTCCCCCTTTTATGATCCGTGCGGTAATTCCGCCGTGACCGCGCATAGCATTGTAACCTCCGGCACCTAAATTTTTCTCCATCCGCGAGCAGGGATGGCATAATCCACTCATCTCCAGTACTGTTTCCCCTACCCGAAACTGCCTCTCCTTTAGGGCCAATAAATTAATTCCTTCTACTACGATATTGCGACGTAGTAAACTTGGGTCAATTATAGTGCGGTGCAACATAGAAGCCATCGCCCGAATATGTTCAGCATTGATTAATGTGACCTGCCGCTTACTCTGAAGCCTACCCGCAAAATGATCACCTTCTAATCCAACACCTTCCTTCGCCACTACCTCATTGACTACTTGTAGTGACGCTCGGCGTTCCGGGCGAACACCAATCCAAGCTACCCTGCCTATTTGGGGCAACGTGTCAAACAGCAGCTTCATGGGTGAGTCCCTATTGATCATCTGGGCTTAAGCGGAATTATCCGTAGGAGATTTAGGTTTAAATGACGGCAGTTAAATACAATACTACAAACTCAAAAATTTTTGATCAAACTTACACATTCCGATGGGAATAGACTATATCTAATGCAGCTTCGTTGTAGGAACATGCGTAAGCTGGGTATAGTAATATTAATAATTAGCTGTTTGGTTGGTTTAGATGGGTACGCTCAGAAATACAGCACGGCAGCGGGTCTGCGAGTAGACGGCGATCAGTTGGGCATTACGGTAAAGCAGCGGGTATTCCGTACCATTGCGCTGGAAGGAATGCTGACGGGTAATGATACTGAAATACGTAGCACACTATTGGTAGAGAATCACTTTCCTATAGTAGGGAAAGGACTAAACTTTTACGTAGGCGGAGGTGGCCATATAGGTGGCATAGACGATTTTGGGGCGGTGGTAGGAGCCGATGTGATTATGGGAGCTGAACTGAAGATTCCTCTACTGCGCTTGCTAGTTTCGGCCGATGTAAAACCAGCGTATAATTTTGTATCGGATCAGCAGCGGATGGAATATTCTACCGCGATCTCGGTACGCTATGTAATGGGCAAAGAAGGAAAGAGCCAGCGTAAGAAAGCTCGGATTCGGCGGCAGAACAAACGAGAGAGAGAGAAGACTAAATCTTCTAAGATAAAAGAACGAGAGAAGCAGAAACGCTTCAAGCTAAAGGAGAAAGAAAAAACCAAGCGGGCTAAGTATAAGGAAAAAACCAAGCGTCTGAAAGAAAAAAGCAAAGCCAAACGCAAGAAACAAAAAGAGAAGAGCAAGAAAACCTTCCGAGACTGGAAAATCTTTCAAATTTTCAAAAACAAAGAGAAGTGATCGGTGGAAATGCGCGATGTGAAATATGAAAATAAGCGTGTAACCGACAATCAATAGAAATCAGCGACCAGCAGTTGAACAATTCATCAATCTTTTCGTTGATTAGCCAATCATAATAACCTAACTTTCTTACAATGTTCAAGAGCTACCCAATCCTATTATTCAGTTTTACTTTCTTCTTATTTACTGACATCACATTCGCCCAAGAAGGGCAGTCACTTTATACCCAGTACTGCGCTTCCTGCCACGGCGAAGATTTGAAGGGCGGTAATGGCCCTAGCTTTTTAGATGGCGAGTGGAAGCATGGCTCTGGAAAAAGTCAGATTAGGCGTAATATTAAGTTCGGTATTGCTCAGGTAGGTATGCCCGCCTACGAGAAGTCACTAGACGATAAGCAGATCAGCAGCATTGTAGATTATGTATTAGAAGCGGAAAAAGGCGCAATGGCTAGCAATGATCAAATGCCCACTCAGTTACAAACCTTAGAATATAACGTAGACGTAGAAGTTTTTGCCGATGGGCTGGAAGTGCCTTGGGCAGTGGCTTTTGCCGACGATAACCAAGTACTAGTGACTGAGAAACCCGGTCGGTTGCGCGTAATTAAAGACGGTAAGTTACAAGAACCTGTAGAGGGTACTCCTGAAGTGCTGCACGAAGGGCAGGGTGGTATGTTAGATGTAGCGGTTGATCCGGAGTACGATCAAAACGGGTGGGTATACCTCTCATTCAGCCATGCTTTAGATGATGGCGAGGAAAAGCCGGGCGCCATGACCAAAATTGTGCGGGGCAAGATTGAAAATAATCAGTGGACAAGTGAGGAAACCGTATTTGAAGCTCCTCACGATCTCTATCGCACCACCCGCCATCACTACGGCGACCGTATCGTGTTTGACCCCAAGGGACACCTCTACTTCAGCATTGGCGACCGCGGCGCGCAAGATCAGGCGCAAGATATTACCCGTCCCAACGGGAAAGTACACCGCGTGAACCGCGATGGTAGTATTCCTGATGATAATCCGTTTGTGAATGAGCCCAATGCCATTCCATCTATCTTCACCTACGGTAACCGCAACCCGCAAGGACTAGCCGTACATCCCGAGAGCGGTGCGGTATGGGAAACCGAGCACGGCCCCATGGGTGGCGATGAGGTAAATATTATCCGCAAGGGAAATAACTACGGCTGGCCAGTGATTACCTACGGGCGCAACTACAACGGTACCCCAATAACTGACATCACCCGTAAAGAAGGAATGGAGCAGCCCATCATCTACTGGAAACCTTCTATCGCCGTTTGTGGCATTGAGTTCTACCAGGGTCAAGAGTTTCCGAAGTGGGAAAATAAACTGCTGGTAGGTGCTTTGGCTTACGAAGAAGTACGACTACTCACTATTGTAGACGATCGCGTAATGCACGACGAAGTGATTATGAAAAACGTAGGTCGCATCCGCGATGTAGCCCCCGGCCCCGATGGTGCCGTTTACGTAGTAATGAATGATCCCCACGTAGTGCTCAAACTCACCGCCAGCGAAGAACAAGCTACGGTGGACGCGGGGGAAGAGTAGTGGTCTACACAATGAAGTTATGAAATATCCATTGCTTCATTCTAGTGTTGTTTCTCTTGGGTGCATTTCAAAATGACGTTAAGCGGCATTTCGCATTATATCTTGAAGTTGATACTATCTATCGCTCATATTGAGTGCCCTCAAATCAAGTACTCGCTGTGCCGCCTCGATCGCCTCTGAGCCTATCATCCAGCCTTGGTGTAAATAGCGAGGATAGTCCATGCGGTAACAGTTTTTCTGGTAATAGTTCAGCAGTCTTTCTTTTTCTTTTCTTAGTTTATCGGTGGTAGTCACCAATGCCGCAATCGTAGCAATTGCCTGATACCCTCCCTGTTCAAGTAGTTGTTCACTAAGTTGCGTTATCCAGGCACTGCGTTGCTGGGCGTAGGTGAAATAGCCCTGGGCAAATTGAGACAGGTGCTCTATGGCATGGTAGCGGCCGCTGCCTTTAGGTTTGTAGTATCTGGGCGACCGTCGCGCGGTAGCTTGGGGATAGGCAGCATTCACCCAGTTGGCAATCCAAGGAGCCCCGTCACTAGTGAGCACTAAGCGTTCAGCCAAATGTTCGTACTTATCCAAAATTTGTAGAGTTTTCAGTTGATAATACCATCATCTGGTTTATTTCTGATAACGGTGGCTATTCCGAAACCTACTTCGGACATGCCAGCAATGATCTACTGCGAGGCGAAAAAGCCACGCTATGGTAAGGTGGAATTCGGGTTCCGGCAATGGTTTGCTGGCGAGGTAGTGTTGAACCCAATCAGGTGATAGATCAGCCAGTTTGCAATATTGATATCGTCCCAGCTTTAAGAGCTATCAGTGGCTTCTCTAATTCACTGGCGAAGCTACCTATTGACGGAGTAGATATTAGTCCGGTGCTGTTTGATAAAAACACAGTTGAACGGGATATATTCTGGCGCTATAAAGACGAAACCGCTTTCCGAAGAGGTGACTGGAAACTGCGTAATGATGATGAATTATACGATTTATCAACCGACATCAGCGAGAAGAATAATGTAGCTAATGCTCATCCTGATAAGTTAAAGGAATTACGAAAGGCTTTTAAAACAGTAAGGTTGTGAGTGAACCCTTACTATACTTCCAATCTTACACCCGACCAGCCACAATGTACATTAGTTGCCCTCCTGAAGAAAAGTAGGTTTGGGATTTTAGTTGAGCTAGTAACTTTGTTTTATAGGCTAGTACTCGTTGCCAGTAGCGTTCAAATACGTGCTTTTTTCCACCTCCGGCTCGGAAATAGTGAAAAGTCTCTTGGTAGCCTAAACCACCTTCTTCATTCTCCAGCCAATCTACTAGTTGAGCGGCACGCACTCGCTGTTCTCGGCTATTATAAGGAGGAATTAGAGGCAGCGTTTTGTCCGACATCCAAACCTGAATATCAGTAAGACCAGTCTGTCTGAAAAGGTCAGGAACGGCTCCACCCAATGAGTTAAAGCCTTCGCCCAGCTCACGTTTACCCTGTTCAACCCGCAAGCGAACTTCTATCATCTCTAGCGTATCGGATACATTGTACTTAGTATTAGCGTAGCTATCAAACATCAAACTTGAAACCAGATTGTTAGGTTCGAAGGCAACTACCCACCCATTGGAGCGCGTAACTCGCTTCATTTCTTTAATGACCTCAGTGGGTTGGGGAACGTGGATGAGTAATGTTTGGCAGAAGGTGAGATCCATCTGCCCATCTTCTAACGGAATCTTATCGGCACTGCCTACCTGAAAAGTAAAATGGGTGTTGAGAGATTTTTGGGCACGCTTGGCTTTTTGGCGAGCCTTCTTAATGTAGGCTTCTTCAAAATCGATTCCAATAAGGTGGGCGGAATCGGCAAAGTAAGGAGCCAGGCGGAAGGTCATGCTTCCGTATCCACAGCCGATATCAGCTATGTTTTGGTAAGACTTAGTATCTAATCTTTGAGCAATTAAAGCTAAGTAGTCGTCATTCCACCAGTACTCTCTCGCTTCTCCTAAATGATCTTCCGAATGGTGCCGATTGGATTGACGACTACTGTTCAATCAGAAAATTTTAAGCGGATGCTTTTACTTCGCCAATGTATTTAACTTCGTACAAATGCTCGTAACGGCGAATAGCAGCCTGAATTTGAGGATATGTATCTCGGCGAATTTTAATACCTTTTGCTTCTCCTTTCTGTCGAACTTCAATGTAATAACCGGACTTGAGCGTGATACTGCGAGTTGTGGGTCGTGCCAAAAGCTAAGGGATTAAAGGTGAAAAACGAAACAACTTTTACAAGATCTGCTAAAATACATTAGCTATCTTAATTAGTAAAATTCACTACTATTAAGCAAAGCTTGAAATCTCTTTACTTAAAA
>JGI12210J13797_10644551_pt1 | contig 11000 bp, 10 predicted proteins | sample ElkSlonscriptome_3_FD_13797 | JGI IMG/M metagenome (IMG submission 13797) | reverse complement strand
CGGAGCACTTCGACCAGACTGCGACGTGCCGTCCGCCCTGCCGTTCCCGCGTCGAGCCAAAGGAGCTCGAGGGTCGCCACCACCTCCTCGAGCGCAGCGGGGCGCCAGAGACGGGGCTCTCGAGATCCGAGGTCGAGTTCGTCGGCAAGCGCACGCATGCGATCGACGTGGGGGGCCGACGTCTCGACCCCCGCCCGGTAGAGCGCCACGTCGACCGCCCAGTGGAATCGATGGTCGACCTCCCGGAGGTAGCGATGCCGCTGCAGCCCTCGCACCACCCGCAGAAACTCTTCGACGCTGCGCGCCGCAAAGGACCAACCGAACATCGCGCTCCTCAGAAGTGCTGGCCGTCGGGCGTCTCGACGATGACCGCCTCACGCCGGCGGAGGGTAGCGGAAATGGGCTCGTTCGCGCTGGGGGCGGCACCGTCCGCCGGGGACTTGGGATCTCCTCCGTAGCCGGCCACCACGGCCGCGGCTCCCGCGGCCTGCTCGAGACGGCTCAACGAGCGCCGCTCCGTCAGAAGGGCCTCGTCGTCAGCCTCGGTGGTCTCGTTGCGCATGGTGGTCCCCTTGGATGGGCGCTCATCCTACCCCAGCCGACTCCGCTGGCGACCAGATCCTGCGCCCCGGGGGGCCCATAAGCGACGAGATCGGGCTTTGACCCCCCGCAGAGCCGCCCGGATCTGGTCTAGCAGTGGCCGACAGCCCAAGACCCGGGTTAATGTCGCATCATGAAGCGATTCGTCGTCCTCGCTGGATTCCTTGTGATGCCTCTGGCGGCCTGCCAGGTAACCCTGGGTGGCTCCGACCCCGAGACGCCCGAGCCCGGTGGGCAGCCGGCCCCCGCCGCCACAGAGCCGGGCCCGGCCCGGGCTGCCAATCCGCAGTCCAACGTAAAACTCAACCCCAAGCTTCGCAACGCGCAGCGGGCGACGAGCAGCATGGGCCGCAGGCCGGCCGACCCGGGCGGCGAGGCCCCGACCGGGCCCACGACGGAGAACCCGGCCGGCTGCTGCGTGGGCACCGCCTTCTACTCCTGCTCGGAGCAGTCGACGCTCGACTCGTGCAACCAGACGGCGAGCTGCGTACAGGAGTGTGGCACCTCGGACGCTGCCTGCGCCGCGGCATGCCTGCAGACCGCCGACCCCGCCACCGCGGGCTGCGTCGCCGTCCCCGAGCGGGACAGCGAGTGCTCCGGCGCCTGAAGCCTCCCACCCACGACGTGGGTCGCCATTTAGCGACCCACGATCAACAGCTCTCGGACCATCCCGCGGCGGTCGCTGCGCGTGCTGATGGATCGACGAGCCTGGATGGGGACGAGATCGAAGTCGTCGCCTTCGTACAGTTCGTACACGCGTGGGGCCGATGAGTTGGAGACGCAGACGTGCACGCCGCGGCGACGGAGGCGCACCGCCGCGTCCCGCAGACGTCGCTGCGCATCGTCCGCGAACCCGTGCTGGGTGTAGCTCGTGAACGACGAGGTCGCCGACAATGGCACGTAGGGCGGGTCGAAGTACACGAAGTCGCCGCGCCGCGCCCATCCGGCCGCCTTCTCGAAGTCGACGACCTCGAGCTTGACCCCCTTCAAACGTGCCGCACAGCGCCGCAAGGTGGCTTCGTCGCGGTAGTTGGGCTTCTTGTAGTCGCCGAACGGGACGTTGAACCGGTTCTTGCTGTTGACCCGGTAGAGGCCGTTGTAGCCCGTCTTGTTCAGGTAGATCATCCAGGCCGCGACGTCCGGGTCCTCCTGCGCATCGATGTCGCGCGTACGCATCTGAAGGAAGAATTCGCGGTCGTGGGGATAGCTCCGCAACCGAGCGAGGACCTCACCCGGATGGTCGCGTAAGCCACGATAGGTCCGAATGAGCCGCTCGTTGTTGTCGCTGAGCGTCGCCCGAGCCGGCGCGAGGTGGAAGAAGAGGGCCGCGCTGCCGACGAAGGGCTCACGGTAGCGCTTGAAGCCACTCGGAAGGTAGGCCGCGAACTGCGCGATGAGCGCTCGCTTCCCTCCGGCCCACTTGAGGAAGGGCCGAATCGGCTGTCGGTCGCGGTCCAAGCTGACTCTTGTAGAACAGCCGCACGGGCGAAGTCCACGTCATGGGGCCGGCAACGGCGGTATGCTGAGCCGGATGCGTGGACCACGAGCACGGGATCGGTTCCCCTTCGGCTTCGCCTGGGCCGCCGGGGCGTGCCTCGCTTCGTCTGCCGAGGCCCAAGACGTGACTCTCGACGCGGAGCTTCCGAGCGACGGCCCACGCCACGTCTACGTCGACCTCGAAGTCCCGCCGGCGACGAGCGGCGCGTCCGGGCCGAGCTGTGGGTCGACGGCGATCCCCGGGTGATCACGAGCCACATTTGGTAGCCGACGGGCCTGGCGGCGACCTCCTTCCAGACACGAGCAGCGGCTGCGGTTGCCGGGTCGGAGACGCCCCCTCCTCTTCAGGGGCAGGCTGGGCCGAGCTCGGGCTCGCGCTGCTGTTCTCGAGACGACGGGAACCTCGAGCTTAGGCCGGTGTCGGTCTCGGCATGCTCCCGTCGTCGTCCGCCATTCGCGCGGGTGTCGCGATCGTCTGTGCCCTCACCATGGGCTCCCCTGCGGCTGCGTCTTCGATCAGCCGCGAGGTCATCGCGCGTCCCGTTCGTGCCAAGTACCCCGAGCTGAAGGCCTGCTTCGACGCCGCCATCGAGCGTAACCCCGACCTCTCCGGCGGTCGTGTCGTCACGCGCTACGTCGTCGAAAAGGGCGGGGCGGTCTCCAGCGCCGTCGTGACCGAGAACGAAACCAGCGACACCCGCATGGCCGCCTGCGTGCGTCGCGTGTTTCTGAGTCTCGAGTATCCCGCTGAATGGTCGCAGCGTGCCACCATCAACTATCCGCTCGAATTCGAGTGACGCCCGTTGCGATGGGCCCGACCGGTCGCCATGATGCCCCATGGCCGGGCCTCTCCCCCTCCACCTGCTCCCCGACAACGCCACCGTCACCGACGGGCGTCTCTCCATCGGCGGCGTCGACGTCATCGAGCTCGCCGAGCGCTACGGAACGCCCCTTTTCGTCTACGACGAAGACCATCTGCGAGCTCGCTGCCGCGAGGCGGTCGAGGCCTTCGGCTCCGGCGTGGCCTACGCGACCAAGGCGTTCCTCTGCAAGGCCATGGCGGTCTTGGCCCACGAAGAGGGCATGCATCTCGACGTGGCCTCGGGCGGTGAGCTCCACGTCGCCCTCGCGGCGGGGGTGCCGGCCGATCAGCTCGTTCTCCACGGCAACAACAAGTCCGACTTCGAGATCCGCCTGGCCCTCGAGCATGGGGTGAGCCGTATCGTCGTCGATTCCTTCGACGAGCTCGAGCGCATCGTGGGTCTCGTGCGCTTGGGCGCGCGTCGGCCCGAAGTGCTCGTGCGCATCACACCCGGGGTCGAGGCCCACACCCACGAGTTCATCGCCACCGGTCAGGACGACTCCAAGTTCGGCTTCGGGGTCGAGAGCGGGGAGGCCGAGCGCGCCATCGAGCGGGCCCAGAAGAGCAAGCACGTGGAGCTTCGAGGCCTGCACATGCACATCGGCAGTCAGGTCTTCGACGTGGACTCCTTCCGCAAGGCGGTCGAGGTCGTCGCTCCCTTCGTCAACGGCCTCAAGCTGCCCGAGTTGTGCGTCGGCGGCGGCCTCGGCGTCGCCTACGTGGAGGGCGAGACCGCTCCGCGCATCGCCGACTGGGGCCGCCTCATCCACCAGGCCGCGGCCGAGGCCGGCATCGAGGCCAGGATCACCGCCGAGCCGGGACGATCGATCGCCGCCGGGGCCGCGGTGACCCTCTACCGCGTGGGCACCATCAAACAGCTCCCGAAGATCCGAACGTACCTCTCGGTCGACGGCGGCATGAGCGACAACCCCCGGCCGGTCCTCTACGGCAGCGGTTACGAGACCTTCCTCCCGCGCGCAGCCGACGCTGAACGGACGCGTCGAGTGACCGTGGTCGGCAAGCACTGCGAGTCGGGAGACTTCCTCGTGCGAAACGGCCACGTGCCCGCCGACGTAGCCGTGGGCGACATCCTCGCGACTCCGGTTACAGGCGCCTACGGACACTCCATGGGCTCGAACTACAACAAGGTCCCCCGCCCGGCCGTCATCTTCGTAGCCGAGGGCGAGGCCCGCCCCGTCGTACGTCGCGAGACCTACGAGGACCTGCTGCGCTGCGATGTGTGAGCCGGGTTCCCCGGCCTGACGGTTTTTGGGGCAGGGTCAGAATTCGGTGGCGGTGGTCGCCACGCGCGCGCTTGCGGCTTCGCTGACCGCCTCGGCGAGGAGATAGCTCCCGACGATCATCCACCCCAAAGCCAGGCCGCCGGCCAGGGGCACCACTGCGGGCGCCGCGGGATCGAGTCCCTCCGCCAGCATGCTCCCCCAAGAGCCCGGCACTCCCAGGCCGATGAACGCCGCGGCGACCTCGAGCAGGACCACGGAGGCCAGACCGAAGGGCACCGCCACCAGGGCTGGACGGACCGCATGGGGCAGAATGTGGTGGAGGAGGAGCCGCACATCGCCGGCGCCGAGGGCACGCGCGGCGACCACGAAGTCCTCCTCGGAAAGCCTCACCACCTCGGCCCGCACGAGCCGCGCGACCTCGGCCCACTTCACGGAAGCCACCGCCACGGCGAAGATCCACAGCGAGGTGTCGGCCGACGCAGCCCTGACGACCGCGACGACGACGATGGTCGGCACCGCCTGGACGAGCTCGATGGGCCGCGACAGCACCTCGTCCCAGAGGCCTCCGAAGTAGCCCGCGAGGGCACCGATGGCGATCCCCAGGGCGACCGCCACCGAGAGGGTGACGAAGGCGAGGCCGAAGGCGAGGCGAGTCCCGTAGAGCGCGCGCACCCACACGTCGCGCCCCTGCTGGTCGGTTCCAAGAGGGTGGGCCGCGCTCATCGGCGCGGCGGGACCGGCCTCGGTCACCGTCTCCGGCCCATAGGTCCACAGCGGCCAGACGGTCGTGTCCCCCGCGTGGCGTGCGGCGACCTCGGCCGGCGTGAGGTGGCGGTAGTCACTCGGGCGTGAGATGGCGGGCAGCAGTGACGGCGTGCCGTCTCCGAAGGCGACGATCGGTGCGGGGGCAGCCAAGACTTCGAGAAAGATCGCGGCCAACCCCATCAGCGCCAGGAGGAGGGCTCCCAAGCGCGCCCGACGGCTGCGCCGAAGGCGTCGCCCGTACCAGCGTCCCCGAGCCGCGGCCTCGTCTCGAAGCTCGCTCACGTGGTCCGCCTCTGGCCCACCAGAAGGGACTGTCGGAGCCGAGGGTCGAGGGTGGCTTGGGCGACGTCGCTGACCACCAGCGCGGCGACCGCGAGGACCGCTCCCCACACGGCCATGGCCATGAGCCAGCTCACGTCACGCCGCGCGACCGCCACGATGGTGGCTTCCCCCAGCCCCGGTAAACCGAGAGCCCGCTCGAGTACGAAGACGGCCGTCACCGCGAGGGGGAGCTCGGTCACGAGGCGGGCCGCGAGCAGGCCGGCGGCGTTGCGAATTCCATGGACCACGACCACGCGCCAAGGCGCCATCCCGCGCGCGATGGCCGCGCGTACGTGCTCAGAGGCCAGCACCGGTAGCAGCGCGTCTCGATGATGCCGCGTGGGATCGGCCATGAGCGCCAGTGAGAGCAAGAGGACGGCCCACGTCCAGGGCGCCGAAGTCGACGCCCCCCAGCGAGCGGCCAGCACCGCGAGCACGGCCGGCGACGCCGCGTACGGAAGGAGCACGAAGACGCCCACACCGCGGTCGATCCAGGTCCCGCGGCGAAGGGCTGCGACACTACCGAGGAGGAGGGAGATGAGATAGGCGCCGAGAAGGCCCACAGTGAGCAACGAGCCGGTGACACGTGCCCGCCGCGCGAGCTCATCCCACAGGGGCCGCCCCGAATCGTCCTCGGCCAGGCCCAAGGCCACGCTCTCGTAGACCCACTTGCCGTACTGGGTTTGGGTCACGAAGGCCGCGACCCGGCGCGCCCCGGTCAGCCTTTGGTAGTCGGTCTCATGGACCAGCCACCATCGCTGCCACCCCTGCACCACCGCCTTGGCGCGGGCGACGCTGGCGCCGGGACCGAGGTCCTCTTCAGCCCCCTCCGTCACGTGTACCAAGACGTCCACCAGACGCCGCGCTCGCTCGACCTCCACGAACGAGTCGGGCACTTCGAGCGCCTCGAACAGGTAGGGCAACACAAAGGTGTCCAGCTCGCGTAGCTGACGGGCGCGGGCCTCGGTACCGTAGCGCGCGTAGCGCTGAACCGCCGAGCGTGCGGTCCCCTCCTCGAAGTCCACGCCCCGCGACTCCCAGAGGCGATTCCAGAACACGACGGAGGTCGCGCTATCACGAAGTCGGCCCTCGGAGGCGATCCCCATCCGGCGAGCGAGTGGAGCGAGCTCCGCGACCACAGCTTCGCGCTCTGCCGGTCCTAGCTCGTCGAGCTTGGGCAGCAAGACCGGGAGGGCGGCCCCTCCGAGGCGGCGTAGGTCCTCCGCCGCCTCGCGATCTTTCTCGCCCCGAGCCTCGGCCGCTACGAGCCGAGCTACCGCCTCATCGATCCGCGCCCGCAAGTCGATCGGGCTCACGTTCACGAAGCGCGGCAGATCGTAGAAGCGCTCGCGCCGCTCTTCGACCGAGATGCCTGGCTCCGGGGGCACCAAGGTCAGCACGTAGAAGCTCACCAACGATACGGCGAGCACGCTGGGAAGCACCCACAGCAGCCGTCGTAGCGCATAGCGAAGCATTCAACCCAGCAAAGCATTCAACCGAATGCGAAGCATCCATCCAGAGCGGAGCACTCAGTAGAAGATGAAGTAGTAGAGCGCGAAGGCGAGGACGAAGACCGCGACCCAGATCACCACGTTGGGGACGGGGCCCTGATCCTTGGGGATGATGGGCGGGTCGAGCAGATCCTCCCAGTTTGTCTCGGGATCGATCTCGAACTCGCCCGTGATCTCGATGGAGGGCGTGTCGTCGTAGGTGTCCTCGTCGAAGAGGGCACCGGTGCGCAGCGTGGCTCCCGCATCCATCCCGGACGGTAGCTTGTACTTGGCGTACCTAAGCTCGGGGTCGTCCGCGGCGGGATCGTGCGCGGGGCGCAGCCCCTCACCGTCGAACTGCGCACAGATGATCGTGATGTTGTCGTGGCCGCCCGCTTGATTGGCATCGTCCACGAGCACCCGACACGCCTCTTCCACATCGTCGACGTGTACGAGGGTGTCGCGGATCTCGTTGTTTCGGATCATCCCCGACAGGCCGTCGGAGCACATCATGAGCACGTCGCCCCTCCGGAGCCGTGCGAAGGTGAGGTCCACCTGGACCGCCTCCGCGGTGCCGAGCGCCTGCAGGATGATGTTGCTGTGCTCGAAGTTCTCGGCCTCTTCTTCGGTGAGCTGACCCGCCTCGATGAGCTGGTTGACGAGGGACTGATCTCGCGTGACCTGCACCAACTGCTCGCCGCGAAGGAGGTAGGCTCGGCTGTCGCCGACCTGCCCGAGAAGCAGATAGTCGTCGACCAGCGCCGCCACGGTGGCCGTCGTGCCCATGCCGCGGCAGGCCCGGTTGTTGGTCGACTCCTCGAGGATCCGAGCGCCCGAGATCTCGAGGGCCTGGACGATGTCGACCGCGAGCTTGTCGCGGCTCCCGTGACCCGACCGGGCCAGCATCCGCTCGAAGATGATGTCCGTGGCGAGCTGACTGGCAACCTCACCCGCCGCCGCGCCGCCCATGCCGTCACAGACGACGAGGAGCAGGCCCCCTTCATCGAGCTCGACGTCACGCTTGCCGGCCCCGTCGCGCCAGGAGGTTCGGGCCGAGAGATCGGCGAGGATGAGGTTGTCCTCGTTGTGCTCGCGGATCTGACCCACGTCGGTGAGACCGAAGACGGTCATCCGAATCGCGTCGGCGGCCTCATCTTCCTCGGGTTCCCCCGCGTCCGAGCCTTCTTCTGGCGGCTCCTCCGACACGGGGGCCTCCTCCGATGCGGGGGGCTCTTCCGAAGCCCCTTCGTCCTCGTCGATGGTCACGTCGGGCGCCGGGTCCGAGAGCGCCTCCCGGCCTTCGTCCGCACGACCGTCGTCCGACGGGGGACCGTCGGCCATCGCCGTCGTGGGCTGCGGTGATTCTTCCCCGGGGCGTTCGCTCATGCGGTCAGCGCCTGACTCCCTCGGCTCGGGGCAAGTCCACGCGGAAGAGATGCTGCCCCAGGCGAATGAAGTCGCCATGTTGGAGCTGCACATCCTCACGGAGGGCGAGGTAGGTGCCGTTGGAAGAGTTGAGATCGGTCAAGACGTAGGACTGTGTGGTTTCGTCCCACTGAATAGCAGCGTGACGCCGCGACATGAAAGGGTCCGACGTGAAGACGATGTCACCGGTCTCGCGACCGATGGTCGTCTCGTCCGCGACGAGGTGATAGGCGTCGCGCGTGATGCCCTCCACGGTCCGCTGGAGCAGACGGGCTCGGCGGGTGGCCGCAGGCGACCCGAACACCAGCACGCCGTGCTCTACCGCGTGCCCAAGACCGCGCTCGCCGTGCTCCACGAGCTCGAACCTTAACACCTCGAGGCCCAGGAGAACCAAGTCGCCGTCTTCCAGCGTGGCGGGCTCACGAAGGCGTCGGTAGATGCCATTGATCGAATCGAGATCGCGGACATACCAGGCATCGTTCTGGCGGAAGAACCGCGCATGCCGGGGAGAGAGATAGCGATCCTCCGACAGGATGATGTCGCCGTCGCGACTGCCGAGATCCACCTGACGGCCGGACAGGTCGATGGCGCGGCCCTCGGTACCGTCTTCGACGATGACCACCAGGCGCCCGGTCACGGGCTCTGCGGCTACGGGCTCTGCGGCTACGGGCTCTGCGGCTCGAGCGCGAGGCCGCTCGGATCGAGCCGGGGGCCCGGAGGCTGCCTTGGGGGCAAGCTCCGGGCGCGCGGCCGGGGCCCGATTCGCCTTCTTGGGCGGCGCGGGGGCCGAGGAGCGCGCCTGCGAACGTCCAGGCGCGGCCGCACCCTCGGCAGCGGGCAGCGTCGCCCCGCAGTGCTTACAGAAGGTGTCGCTTCGATGGCACTCCCCCCCGCAGCTGCCACAGAAGGCCTTCGGCTGCGCCGCGGGGGGCTCCGCCGCGGCGTCGGGCTTGGCCGGCTCCGCCGAGCGACCGGACAGTTCGAGATCGAGCTCGGGCCGGGGCCGCGCGAGGGTCGGCGGCTCTTCTCCATCCTTGTCGCGCAGCTCACGGCCCCGCGATGGTGGGGCCGGCCGAGAGCGCCGCGGCGGGGCCGATGGACGACTCCGCGCGGGCGCCGCCGGCGGGGCCGGACCATCCCCCTGCCCGGGCACGCGGGTGGTGCTCGGCTTGGGCTTACCGGCCTTCTTCAGCACCGACCCGCAGGCGATGCAGAAGCGATAGCCTTTGGGGCTGAGGGTCCCGCAGGCAGCACACTTGGCCTTGCCGGGGGGCACTTCGTCCTCCGCGGGAGGCGGAGGCTCACTCGCCTGGAGCTCGAGGGGTGGCGCGGAAGGTCGCGACAGGCGCGCCTGCGTCTGCTCCTGATCCCAGCCATCTTGGATGGCCTGGACGGTCTCCGTTTGCTCTTCAGGCAGCTCCGGCTTGTCGATGCCGGTGGCCGGCGTCGGCGGAACGACGCGCTGCCGCGCCCTGAGTCGATGACCGCAATTGGCGCAGAAGGTCAGCTTGTCGTCGTTGTCCGTGCCGCAGACTTCGCAGCGAATCACCACGAGAGGGGACCAAGCCGGTGATCATGCGTCAAGCATGTATGACACGAGACCCCTCAGCGGGTGAGCTGGGAGCGGACCTCGAAGTGCACTGCAAGGCGCAGGTAGTGGGCGAGACCCACCGGTCGGTCGATTCCAGCTGTGTCCTGAAAGCCGGCGAGAAGAACCGGCTGGTAGGAGGTCGTGAGGCCGATCAGGACCTTCCGCGCGGCCTCGAACTCGAATCCGACCCCTGCGAGCGCGTGTCCTCCTCCCGTCTCCGCGCCCCACTCGTTGCCGTAGATCACCCCCCCGAGACCACCGATGAAGTACGGCCGGGTGCGATAGGCCATCTCGAGGAGGTAGCGAAACTCGACGCGCAGCTGCTGCATGATGGGCAACGTGTAGAGGTTGCCGCTCTCGGTACGCGTGAACTGATAGGCACCGCCGACGTACCACGGGCCCGGGGCCCGGTAGCCGGCCCGCAAGACCACCCCGCCGCCGCTGCCGAGGATGCACGGCTGGAGGCGGTCGGAGGTTCCGACCGTGCTTCCGCTGCAGGTGGGCCCGGGAGCGGCGAGGACGTCGCCGGTGAGGGCCGCGCCGTAGGCGAAGTAGGACGCGCGAATCGGCGGGTGGATCGGACCATCGCGCTTGGGCGGAGGGGGCTCGCGATCGATTCCCGCCGCCACCGGCGGCGACTTGGCCGTGGCGCCGATGGGCGGCGTGGCCGAGGCGGGCGTACTCGCCGTCACGAGGGCGGCAAGAACGGCTCCCGACCATGGCTCGACCGCAGACGTTCGCACCCCTCATCCATAACCCGGCCACGGGCGCTTGACGAGAACGCTCGAACGACGCAGAGGGTTCCGCTGGGGCCAACGAGAAGAGAGATCGGCCCCGAGATCGCGTTCCCAAGACCGCAGGAGCCCGGGCATGGAGATCTACCTCGACAAGCAAGCCGTGAAGCTGATTCGCCTCTCCACCGCAGACGCGATCGAAGAGGGGGACCACGAGGCGCTCAAAGAAGACATCGTCGACGCCTTCCCCGAAGAGCAGATCGAGAACCTCGAGCAGCTGCTCGGCGGCAGCGACTTCGCTGAGATGCTCGACGAACTGCTCGAGGAGTGGAGCGGGGACGACACCGATGAACTCTTCGAGCTTCTCGAGACCCAGCTCGGCGACCACGGCGTCGACCTGAAGTACCACTCGATCGACGACGACGACGACGACGACGACGCCGACGCCGACGCCGACGACGACGACGCCAT
>JGI12210J13797_10045424_pt1 | contig 11000 bp, 9 predicted proteins | sample ElkSlonscriptome_3_FD_13797 | JGI IMG/M metagenome (IMG submission 13797) | reverse complement strand
AAGGATTGGTCAGCGCGAACCTCGTCCGCCTGTATAAATCGCTGGGTGGCGGATGGGCGATTCCGGAAGAGAATGCTCAATGAGTCGCAGCCGCCCGATTTTTGAAGCGTTTCTGAAAGGGCGGTTCAGTCTCTTTCTGACCACCATGGTGGCGATGTTTTTCATCATGCCGATCGTGGGCAGGGAGCGGGGGGTGGTCGATCGGATCTTCAGCTGGGTCACGATTTTAGTGCTGCTCAGCTGCATGCGGGCTATTTCGCGCACACGCCTGTATTTTATCCTGATGGCGGTGCTGACCGGGATCAATATTGTCCTGACCGGCGCTGGAAATATTATTTCATATGATGTGCCCGCATTCTCGATTTTTGCGATGGGGTTCAATGCTTTTTACTACATTCTGGTCTTCTTTAATATCATGCGTTTTGTGTTGAGCGATGAAGAGGTGACCGGGGATAAAATCTGCGGGGCCATTTCGGCTTACATGCTCATGGGCGTTATCTGGGCTCAGATTTACACGATTTTTTACACGATCAATCCCGAATGTTTCAGGATACCGGAGCAATGGCTGAACCCTGATACCGTCTACAGTTTCTGGGCTTATTATTTCAGCTTTACCACGCTGACCACACTGGGCTATGGCGATATAACGCCGCAGACTCCTTTAACCCAATCGTACGCGGTGATGCAGGCGGCGATTGGTCAGATTTTTCTCGGGGTCATTGTTGCGCGCCTGATTGCGTTGCACATCTCGCACCGTCGCGGTGCGGATCACGAGGGTTAATCCGAAACGGGTGCTTTTTTCGGCAGCGCCGCAACATCCACTTCGTCGATCCAGCGCTTCAGCGCATGCCAGCCCTCAAAGCCGACGACCTCATCAAAATAGCGATACCCATCGCCGTAGTCGGGGTCTTGACTACTTTCGATAATATCCAGCGCATCGATGTAGTTTCGTCTGCGGCAGTATTCCGCGGCTGCGACCTGTGAAATGCCTTCGTGCACCCAAAGGGGCGCGTGCTCAAGTTTGGGGAAATGTTCATGCACCAAATCGTGCATGAGTTCGTGGACGGCGGCGACGCGGAAAATTTCATCGTGCAGGTGGTTCACAATATAGATCGTTTCCACGGTATGATCCGGACTTGTTTTCCAGGTGCCGAACAGGCCGCGTTTGACGAAGGTGGTCTGGCGGCTGTAGAGGCCGCGGATGGTAATGGGTTCGTCGGTTTTACGGATGGAGCCGGATAATTTTTCCATCTCTTTTCGGTTCACGAGTTTCAGCTCGGGTACGGTCTGGATTTGCAGTCGGGTCCAGGCTTCGAGCTGGCGGCGGGCACGGTCGTAATGCTTTAATGCCTGGTCCGTGGTGGACACCGACCAGCGCCGGCAGGTATTGCAGACGACTCGTTTGTCGGAAAGTTCGGTGGGGTGGGCGGCCGGCAGGCCGCAGGAAAAGCAGGTTGGACTGTTACGCATGCATTGGTCGCAATAGTTATGTTTACCAATGCTGACGCCGGACTGAATATGCCCTCGGCACACCTCGCAGCGGGGCAGGGTGGAATTAAAGCATTTCTGGGAGCAGTAGATGCCCTTTTCAGATTCCATATACTTGCCATCGATCGCTTTGCCGCACTTTTTGCAGGACGGGCGCAATTCATCGACACAGGCCTGTGAGCAGCACGCGTTCCCTTCATATTTCCAAAATTGGCGGGGTAGGTCATTGCCGCAGACATCACAGTTTGTGGGATCCGCAGCGGAGAGCGCCACGGAGCAGAACAGCACCGCCAGCAGGGGCGCCAGTTTGAAAATAGCTCGACGTAAAAGCATGGAATCAATGCTAAGTCATCATGGCCGAAACGCAAACCGAAAAAAGAACCAGCTGAATAGGCACCTTTTTGGGTTCCAATGGCTGGAAAAAGCGCGATACACTTTGTTCCAATCATTGGAAAGGCAGCGTATGGCGGATAGAAACAATATGGTGATTTCGGTCATGGACCGCGACCGGGCGGGCATTGTGGCCGAGGTTACAGAGGGGATCAGCTCGCTGGGGGGAAACCTGGCTGATTTGAGGGAATCGGTCCTTTGCGACTATTTCACGATGATACTCGTTGCCGATTTTCCGGCCGATATTACGGTTTCTCAGGTTGAAGATGCACTTTCTACCGGAAAATCTTCCCGAGTCTCGGTTGAAATTGCAGCGGGACCGCTGGTGAATACGGCGGCCTCGGACCAGATTTACATTCTTTCCGCTGTGGCCAAAGACCGCGTCGGGCTCGTGGCCCAGGTGTCGCGTTTCTGCTGCGACCGCGGCGTTAATATTGTCGATCTGGCCTCGCACGTGGAGGGCGATCAATACACCATGATGCTTCAGCTCGAGCTCTCGAATATCCAATCGTTGGAAGATTTTAGAACCCAGCTTTCCAAATTCGGGCAAAGCAGCAGCCTCAATTTGGTGCTTCAGCACAATGATATTTTTCGCGCAACGAATGAAATTTAGTATTGAGGCCATAGAGATTAGGCCATAGGCATAAGTGAATAGATTTAAACCGATGAAGAGCACTAATGCCTTATGCCCATTGACTGGTGCCTTCCCGAAGGGAAATTATGATCCGTTCCGACCAGATTCTTAAAACCGTCGATATGATCCAGAAAGAAAATCTGGATGTGCGTGCGGTAACCATGGGCATCAGCCTGCTCGATTGCCGTACGGGCGATGTCGAGACCACCGCGCAGAAGATCAAAGAAAAGATCAATTTGCTCGCCGGTCAGTTTGTGGAAACCTGCGACCGTATTGGTGGCATGTATGGTGTGCCCGTGGTGAATAAGCGGATCTCGGTCACCCCGATGGCTCACGTGGGGGCCGGATTTTCGCGCGACGGTTTTGTGAAGCTGGCTAAAGCGCTTGATGATGCCGCCACGGAGGTGGGCATTGATATTATCGGCGGCTACTCCGCCAATGTTGAAAAGGGAATCAATCAGGGCGATATGAATCTGATTCGGGCGGTGCCGGAAGCCTTGGCGACGACCTCGCGGGTCTGTTCGTCGATCAATGCCGGATCGACCCGCCACGGGTTAAACATGGATGCCGTGGCCATGCTGGGTCAATCCGTGAAGGCGGCGGCGGAGGAAAGTCGGGAGCACCATGGATTCGGCTCTGCGAAGTTGGTGATTTTTGCGAATCAGCCCGGCGATAATCCTTTTATGGCCGGCGCCATTCACGGGCTGGGCGAAGCGGAGGCTGTGATTAATGTTGGCGTCAGTGGGCCGGGTGTGATTGCGCGTGCACTGGAGCGGAAGATTGAGGCGGAAGGCGCTGAAAATCTGGGACTTGATGATCTGGCCGAAGAGATTAAGCAAGCGACGTTCCGGGTGACGCGCTGCGGTGAATTGATTGGCCGCCAAGTGGCGGAAGCCCTAGGCCTCCCGTTTGGTGTGGTTGACCTCTCGCTGGCTCCGACGCCGTCGGTCGGGGATTCGGTGGGCGAAATTTTGAATATTCTGGGGGTGGACGATATCGGGGCACCGGGTTCGACCGCGATTGTGGCCCTGCTGAACGATGCGGTGAAAAAGGGCGGGTCCTTTGCCTCGCAGAGCGTCGGCGGTTTGAGCGGCGCCTTTATTCCGGTGATGGAGGATTCGGTTCTGGCCGATGCTGCGGAGCGCGAATGCCTGATTCTTGAAAAGCTCGAAGCCATGACCTGTGTTTGCTCCGTGGGCCTGGATATGGTTCCGATCCCTGGAAGTACGGATGCGGAAACGATTGCGGCGATTATTGCCGATGAACTGATGATCGGGGTTATTAATTCGAAAACCACGGCGGCCCGCCTGATTCCAGTGCCTGGAAAAGAGGCGGGCGACTTTGTTTCGTTCGGCGGACTTTTCGGCGCGAGTGTGGTTCTTCCGGTGCGAAATACCGGAAAATCGGCGCGTTTTGTGAAATTTGGGGGCAGGATTCCGGCACCGATCCATAGTTTGAAAAACTAGTGTAATGTACAGAAAACGCTTAGATTCAAGGCGTAGAGCAAAAAGGAGTGCGTCATGAAAAAAGAGTTTATGTTCCTGATGTTCGCCCTGTGTCTTTCTGTCTGGGTGATTGTTGTGGATAATGTATTCATTCCCGGGTTCGATCATTTAACGCAAAAGCGCGGGCTCTATTCCCGCTATCGAATCAAGGAGTGGAAGGGCGATGGCAAGCTCGATCTGGTGAAAGATAAGATTATCATTTATGCCCATTCAGATCATGCGGAAGAGTTCTACTATCTTGAATATAAACCCCATTTTGTCGCAGCGATGAATAATCTGCAGGCTGGAGAGACGATCACCCTGAAATACTCGCAGGGTTTTCCGAAAATCTGGCAGCGCACGTTGTATGAAATTGAACAGGGCGGTCTTCCGGTGCTGAGATATTCCGAGGTTGACCTTAATCAGAAACAAACCTTTATCTGGAAGTTTACCGGTATTATGGGCGGGGTATTCTTGATTCTCTGTTTGCTGAGCTTCCTTAATAAACCGAAATGGAACAAGCGGAAATGATCCGGAATTGGATTTTACCTACGGCGCCATTTCACATTCAGGCGATCCGTTTTGTTCTGACGCTAACCGTCATTCTGGGGATTCTATTTTACAATGTCACCCAGCCTTCGAAACGGACCTATGACCCCCGTGCAGTCGTTTCGGTCCGTCAGGATGCCCTGCGCGAGCATGTGGATATGCTTGCTGTTGAATGTCATCCCCGGAACCATAAATTTGTGCGGAATCTGGATAAATCCGCAGCGTACATTGCCGCTCAGTTTGAAGTTGCCGGTGCGGAAGTCTCGGAGCAAGTATATCAGGTAAAGGGCAGAACCTACCGAAATATGATGGCTGAATTCGGGCCGAAGACCAAGTCCCGCATCGTGGTGGGCGCGCATTATGACACCTGTCAGGACACGCCGGGCGCGGATGATAATGCCAGTGGGGTGGCAGGACTTATTGAATTGGCTCATCTGCTGGGCAAGACCGAGCTGAACAAACGCTTCGAATTGGTGGCCTATACGTTGGAAGAGCCGCCGCACTTCAGAAGTGCGAATATGGGCAGTGCGCAGCATGCGTACCGTCACCGAAAAAATGCTACGGAAATTGAGCTGATGGTTGCGCTGGAAATGATCGGCTATTTTTCCGACGAGCCCGGCTCTCAGAATTTTCCTTCCATGCTTCTACGCCTGTTTTATCCAGACACTGGAAACTTCATCAGCATTATCGGATCCTACGGCGAACGGAAATATATTCGGGAATTCAAAGCCGCTATGCGCGGGGCTACGGACCTCCCGGTTCACTCCATGTGTGCGACCCGTGCCACCCCGATGATCACGTTTTCGGATCATTCCAGTTATTGGAATAACGGGTATCCGGCGCTGATGATTACGGACACCGCCTTTATGCGAAACCTGCGATATCATCAACTTTCCGACCTGCCCGATACGCTGGATTATGACGCCATGGCCAAGGTTGTTATTGGTGTTTATGAAGCGCTGATGCGGCTGGATCGGGCTCAATAAAAAAGCCCTCCGGAATTCAGAGGGCTTTTACTTTTCCAATGATTGGAAAACTTACATCTTGCTGTTCAGGATCGTGATGTTGTTTTCCGCCAGCTGCGCCCAGCCGCTGTTGGGATAGAAGGCGATGACGTCTTCATACACCTGTTTAGCTTCGGCAAGCTTATTGAGTTTTTCCAAGCACCGGCCTTTATCCAGCAACGCCTGCGGCGCAAAACGGGATTTTTCGTGGGCAACCTTGAAGTCCCCATAGGCCTGAGCGGCTTCTGCATATTTTCCCTGGGCTTCGATGCAGTTGATCTGGTTGTATTCCGCCTGCACGGCATTGTCATGCGCGGGATATTTTTTCACGAACTCGCCGTAAAGATCTGCGGCTTCCGCAACGGCACTTTCATTAAATTTCTGCTGCGCGAGACCCAGCAGGGCAAGCGGTGCAGAAGGGGTTTTGCCGTAGTTATCCAGAATGTTCTGATAATCCGCCGCAGTTTGGGCTTCCATAAACGCCATGTCGGCGGCCGCTTCTTTTTTGATTTGGCTGCTCTTTATGATGCTGCCTGCAATGATGAGCACACAGATCACCACCACAACGGCGACGACGGGTTTCGCATATTTCATGATGAAGTTAAGGACTTCTTTAACTTCCGCCTGTTCCGTTGCTTGATGGCGCCGCTTAACCGCTTCTGCATGATTCGCCGGCTTTTTCTTTTTGGGAGCCGGTTTAGCCGGAGTTTCTGTTACAACCGGCGGGATTTTATCTTCCACATGCTGGTCAACAACCTCTTCCTCTTCTACTACAGGCTCGGGTGCAGGTGCTTCCGGTTCTTCCTGAACGGGTTCCGCAGCGGGAGCTTCTTCTGCAACCGGCTCTTCAACTGGAGTTTCGTCCACAACCGGTTTTTCTTCTGCAATCGCCGGCTTTTCTTTCTCTGGGGTTTCTTCAACCGCGAGCTCTTCCTCCACCGACTCGGTCTCCGGCTCTTCTTCGGTCCCCGGAGTTTCTTCCACTGGGGGTTCTTCCTTCTGCGCCACGTCAGCTTCGGCTTCAACCACAGCTGGAGCCTCCTCTTCTACAGGTGTCATTTCCTCAGTGGGCTCAGCTGCCGGCTTCGTTTTTTCGGCCTGTGCTTCCGGGTTTTTATGAATGCTGTTCAGCAGCGCTTCGTGGCCGCTAAGGAAATCTTCCTGTTGGTCTTTTTTCTCATCGCTCATGTTGGTTCCCCAAAAAAAAATATTTTACTTACCACCCGCGGATCATCGGCATAACAACGTTCTTATTCAAGACTTGAATGAGGTATAGAGATCGATAATTTCCTCTGCGGTTTGCACCGGTGGGAAGGATCGTCCACTCGTATCGATCTTGTGGGTAATGGATTCATAGATCGGCTTGCGCGATTCCAACAACTCCACGATGGCCTTTTCTTTGTCGCCGGCCAGCAAGGGACGAGTGTCATCATTCCGCACACGATCGAGCACCGATTCCGCATCAACGAGCAGGCAGACGACCAGGCCGGTTTTTTCGAAGTCAGCAATGTTTTCAGGATTCAGGATAATGCCGCCGCCGGTGGAGATAATATTGCCCTCGGTCTGGGCCAGCTCCTGAGCCAATTCGCGCTCCAGTTTGCGGAAATGAGCTTCTCCTTCATCGGCAAAAATTTCATTGATGGATTTTCCCGCACGCTCGACGATGATCGAGTCCATATCGAGCAAGGGCATGCCGGTCCGCTCGGCAATCAGTTTACCCACCCAGGTTTTTCCACTGCCCATGAATCCAACGAGTACAATATTCTTCATATTTCTTCTCCTTAAATATCCCCAGATACAGAAAAAACGCCCCGAAAAGGAGCGTTTTCTCAAACTTCATCAGCGCGTAGCTTACGCCTTGGCTTCGCGGAGTGCAGCGCGAATTTCTTTGGTGTTCAGGTGAACCAGCTGCTCTTCTGTGTAGCCGGCTCCAACCAGACGTGCTTTTTGCTGTTTCATGCGGTAACGCTTCAGACGCGGTTTTTTGACCGGGCGACGTAGCGGTTTCTTGCGCATTGCTCTTCTAATTCTCATGGCAAACCTCAATTCATTTAGTGAAAAATCAGGCGAGGAACCTACACAGCCCCCTGTGCTGACGCAACCCTTATCTAGTGAAAAGTTTGGGCAATTTCTCGTCATCGTGTGTTTCAGCATTTCAAGATACCCTTTAACTCAGAACAAGCGGAAGGAAAAATGGCGTAAGAAGCACACCCGGAAAGGGATGCATTTATTTTCGGGACGAAGTTGTAAAAGAGAGGGAATGGACATGAGTTGCCGGATTTCCTGGGAAAAAGTTGGCTTAAAGGTCGGCGTAACCCTCTCTGTTTACATAATATGAGTATAATTATCATTGTATACTGCAATAAGGCTTCATACGATGCCGACAATGAATCAGAGGAAAGCGGTATGGGTGCAAAATATACATTTCAGAAGTTGCAGCCAGAACGGCGGATGATTACAGCCGGGGTCGATACAGCAAGAAAAAATGTAGTTCACCTAGTCATTCATACGCCCTGAAAACTGCAGAGTTTTCGGGGATTTTGTATTTAAAGGGAGAAGTAAAATGAAAAAGGTTGCAAGCCTATTGACGTCGGCGGTACTGCCGCTTCTGGCCCTCGGTCAGACCCATCTCACCTGGGATACTGGAATTTCACAAACGGGTACGGCGGGCTATGTCAATTCGGATACGAACGCGGGACTCTATCTGTTTGAGGTAACCACGACAAATTCCGCAGAGAATGTGGGGTTCTGGCGATCGGTTCTGAATGTGGAGAGCGGCGAGGCAGACCTTTACATCAGTACGTCGCCAGGCATTACAACCAATTCCTACACAGAGAAATCGGATACGGTTGGGAGCGATCGAATTGTGCGTTCTTTATCTCCCGGTCAGACTTGGTACCTGCTGGTAAACTCCGCAGCCCATTCCGATTGGAGTATTTTTGCCGGGGACATGCATGTGAAAGAGCTGGTTTGGGATCCGGGATCGGCCCAGAGCGGGACCGAAGTCTACACCCACACCAACACGCGGGAGGACAGCTATCTATTTCGTATCACCACCACCAATACGCCGGCCAGCCTTGGGTACTGGCGCACAGTGCTCAACCTTACCAGTGGAAATGCCGACCTGTTCACCGATCCCGATGCGAATATTTCGCCGAACAATTATCAGTACAAATCAGATCAGGCGGGGAGCGATACGATTGTGCAATCGCTGTCGGCCGGGCAGGAAAAATATATTCTGGTTGAAGCAGAAGCTGGGGCATCGTGGAGTCTTTTCGCCGGGGATATTCATTTGACCGAACTGACGTGGGATCCCGGAACAACCGGTTCCGGTACGGAGGTTTTCAATAATTTGAATACAAATGGCGGCGCCTTTTATTTCAAAATTACCACCGAACTCCCCGATCTTGCGGCATGGCGAACGGCACTGGATGTGCTTTCTGGAGAAGCCGACGTCTATTTGAAGCAGAACGCATTGCCCTACCTCAACAGCGCCAGCCAATCATTCACCGATTCCTCCACGTATACGGGAGATGACGGATTTACGCGCTATCTTTCCAATACCTCGGGATCCGGGCAGGAGTGGTACATTCTCGTGCTGGCTGATACGGGGTCGACCTGGAATCTGCTTTCCGGCGATGTGTATGCAGAAGATCTCGGGGCACTTGCCGTCGGTTCAGGAAGCGGAAGTGGTCTTGATCAGGTACCGCCCGAAGGGATTCGCTACTTTAAAACCACTATTCCGGCGCTGGCCTATGCCTGGCGCCTTTGGCTGCAGGATGCCGCTGGAACCAGCACACTGAATCTTCCGTTTTATATCCGCAAGGGGTTGGCACCACATCCTTCCAGTTCCAGTTATTACGATCGAACCCGAACCGGACAGGGTTTGCTGGTCCCGGACTATGCGCTTCCAGGCGACCCGGGATATTATTTTGTCGGAATTCCGGGCGCCCCCGGCGATGCCTTCCAACTCGATTCCCGGCAGCACGAAATCACCGATACCCCTTATAATGGGACCTTAGTAGGTCAGAGTGTTTCGGGTTTTCTTTATAAAACCTATCGCATTCCGGTGCCGCCGGAGCAGATTGCCTGGGAGGTTACTGTGGATCCGACCAGCGGAACGAATCCGGAACTGGCGGTGCGGCTGGATAAGGTGCCGAATGCATTTAATAACGATGCTTTTTCTGAAATCGACAGCACAACGGAAAGTGACAGTATCACGCTGGTTCCTTCATCGCTCAGCGACGGCTCCTACTATGTGACCGTATATGGGGACTCTGACTTCAGTTTCAACTTGCGGAACCGCGAACCGATCATTACCCAGATTAACTTTTCAAGTTCAACATTAAATAACGATCCCGGCCGAGTGGGCTGGCGCTATTTTGCGGTATCGGATATTGGCCAGCAGCTGGGCCAGCTGGGTTGGTTGCTGGAGCTGAGTAATCATGTGGCCGGAACCGAAATAGCCATACGCCGGAACTTTGTGCCGGGGCGTTGGAGCTACCGTCAGAATGGATCGATGACCATCTACCAGAATGCTCATAATGACCAATCGAGCCTGCTCGGCTATTTACAGGATCCGGATCATGAAGCCGATATCTGGTATATTGGTATTTACTCGCCAAGCGCCGCACTTGGTGCCTTTACCTTGGACAGCGGACCTATCCAGCCTGCCACTTTTGCTGTGGACGGTTTCAGCTCCGGGTCATTGCAGGTTGCTCCTCTGACGTGGGAATTCTTTTATGTCGATGTTCCGGCGCAGACGAACAGTCAGGATGTACTGGGATGGGAGCTGCGCGTGAATTCCTGGAGCAATCAAATCCCGACCATGGTCATTCGCAGGGATGAGCTTCCGGACACGACCGGTTCATGGAGTGCCTGGCGTTACGCAACGTCCTGGCCGAGCGGCTACCAGTGGTCTTCAACTTATGGAAGGTGGTGGAGCTACTATAAGAGTTCAGACGGCAGTCAGAACTATCCTGAACATGTAATCTCCATGGCGATGGGCCGACCACTGGAACCGGGCAGTTATTATATCGGATTTTACAACAGCTCCTCGTCCGTCACTTCAACGTATAGCTTTGTCAGCAGTGCCGTTGGCACGGGTATGACCTATGACCCTCAGCCGATTGCCTTTAATGGCAGTAGCACCATCACTAATCTGGCGCCGCGTGCGGTGCAGTATTTCTCGGTTGAGGTGCCAACGAATTCCAGCAGTTGGAAAGTCCACTTGGAAAATACCGTGGGTGAAAGTTCGCTCTTTATCCGTAAGGACTATGTTCCGAACATTGCGCAATATCAGAGTCCGACCTATTCACCGGATCAGGGTGCAACGTATCTGCCCACGCTCCGTAAAAGCGGAGATGAGCACTATGTGCTGATGCCGGCGAACGGCGAAACCACGATCCCGGGCGGTACCTATTACCTGATGGTGGTCAGCGAAGGGCAAAA
>JGI12210J13797_10645057_pt1 | contig 11001 bp, 15 predicted proteins | sample ElkSlonscriptome_3_FD_13797 | JGI IMG/M metagenome (IMG submission 13797) | reverse complement strand
ATCGCACATGCTATGCTGCCGACAGATTAGCAATCTGAGGTGCAGACAAATGCGTATCAAAGGTGAACACGGCGAGGTACTATTACTACCCAATTTCTTACATTGGGTAGAATCCAGTATCGAAAGTAACCTGTATCGAGTGCTCTACATGGGCGACCAAAACGAGCCTGAGCCGCTTCACAACGGTGACCTTGCCTGCATGTGGTTTACCTCTGCATGCACGCGCATGTGGGGACTTTCGAGCGAACCACACACCTGGGTTGAGCACGGTGTAGCACATCACCTGAACTGCGGCTGGCGCCTCACCCATCACGCAAGACCAGGTTGTCTCATTGTATGGGGTCCGCGACCCGGTGGCACACATAAGCACATCGGCATTCTGCTGAGCGCAAAAGAAGCGGTGAGCAACAGCTCAGCCGTACGGCAGCCACAACGACACAGCGCCAACCTGCCTAGGCGAACTCGACTGGCACTCCTAGAACATCCACTCCTACATAGCGAGGAAGCATAGTACCCACCCATATAGTACGCACACAGTAACCATCCTCGCCAACACTTTAGCGTATACGATGGCTGTGACTACATAGAAACCAGTCACTTTTTCGCCCGCAATGACGATGCGGCAAGAGAGGGCGAAGGAACTTGCTGTCGACGCATGAGGTAGGGTATCGTGTCTTGAGCGAGCAACTCGAATTCGCAAGAAATAGCCCTTTTGTTACCCCTCCCACGGCACTTGCGGGGGGTGCTTTTTGTCCGCATACTCACCTGCATGAAGAAGCAACAACTTATCGTCATCCTCGGCCCAACCGCAAGCGGCAAGAGTGGGCTTGCTGTTTCGCTTGCACAACACCTACACGGCGAGGTTATCTCTGCAGACTCGCGCCAGATATATCGTGGGCTTGACATCGGCACGGAAAAGATTAGCACGGCAGACATGCAAGGCATTCCCCACCACTGCATCGACATTGCCTCACCATGCCGCTCGTTCTCAGTCGAACAATGGCGTCAACATGCGCAAAGTGCCATTTCCCAATGCACCACGCACGGCACCGTGCCAATCCTTGCTGGTGGCACAGGGCTCTATATCGACGCACTGGTGTATAACATGGAGTTCCCCAAGGTCGAACCCAATGCCACATTGCGGCGGTCGCTTGGAAAACTGGACGCACCTGCACTGTTTTCACGCTTGCAAACGCTCGACCCTGAACGAGCAAAAACTATCGAGCACGAAAACCCACGCCGTCTGATTCGCGCCATTGAAATAGCGACCGCACTAGGAAAAGTGCCTGCCATGAGTCAACACAAAAGCCAGTATAATGTCAGCTGGATTGGTGTGAATCCTCCATTTTCTGAGCTGGAACAACGCATAGCCGCTCGCCTTGACCAAGCACTTGAAAATGGATTAGTGGCAGAAACAAACAAGCTCCGCGAGGAGCTTGACTTAAGTTGGCGACGTATCGATGAGCTGGGCATGGAATACCGAGTCTGTGCCGCCTTTCTACAAGGTGAACTGCCCAAAGACGAACTCCGCACCACCCTCATCCGCGAAGTCCGCCGCTACGCCAAGCGACAACTCACGTGGCTGAAACGGTACAAAGAGGTGGTGTGGTATGAAAATGCAGAGGAGGCACTAACGCAGGCACGTAACACATCTATTGTTCCTGCGGTGCTTCCTTAAGTTCTACTTCCAACTCTTTGAACTCATTCTCAACCTCTTTGATACGGCCCTTGAGCTTCTTTACAAGCTCTGCACCTTCCTTCACCTTCGCGAGGCCTTCTTCCACATCAAACTCATCATCTGCCTCAAACCACTTTGCGATATCTTCAAGCTTCTTTAACTGTGCTTGGATGTTGTCTTGTTCTGCCATACTGTTTCAATTAATTACGTAATTAATACTAGCACTAATTACAGTATTCTTTTTCTGTAACGGTACCAAGAATTGTGCCTTTGTTTAGCCGTATTTTCATCGTTTGCCCGACCTCAACCGTATCGACGTCGCGCACCACCCTACCCTCCACTCCATACACCACACTATAGCCACGAGCGAGCGCTTTTTGTGGGTCATTTGCTCGCAAAAGCCGTTCTTGCGCTGCTACAAGTTCGAACACAGTCTGAATACGGCGACTCGCATGATCGACCATGTGGTCCGTACTACGCTCCGACTCCTTGCGAATTCGTTCGATACGCACCGGTATTCGCCTCCATGCGTGGCGTAATGTCGTCTCGTACGTGCGAAAGCGTTGTACCAAACGAGCAATGGCATTGCGCGCGCGATGCAGCGCAAGTTCGGTCCGGTGCTCAATGCTTTGCAGTCGACCTGCAAACGTGCGGGTCATGGTGCTCAAACAGAGCGGAATGCGCTCACCTACCGTGCGTACCCGCATGCGATAGGCGCTTAGCATTCGAGCAGAAAACGCGGGTACATCTTCGGTAAGTGGGGCCCAGGATTTGTTTATCATATGCGCCACGGCCGTAGGCGTACTCGCACTCCAGTCCGCTACCATTGTGGCAATCGGCGCGTCTACATCGTGCCCAATACCCACCAACACCGGCATTGGCGCAGCAAAGATTGCCCGGCATACCGCTTCGTTGTTAAATCCTTGCAAGCTCTCAAGGGAGCCACCGCCACGAATCAGTACAAGCACCTGTGGCGGCTCACTCATTCGGGAAAACTGCTCAACCGCTGCCAAAATATCGTTTGCGCTGCCGGCACCCTCAACTCCCGAGTGAATGAAGTCGATACGAATACCCAGCGGCGCCAGATTGTTGCGCAGATCTTGAATCACCACACCATTCCGGCTTGAAATCACACCAATATGTTCGATGAACTGAGGAAGGTTGCGCTTGCGCGCAAACAAACCCTCCTCGTTCAACTTTTTTACCAAGAGTTCATAGGCTCGCCGAAGTGCCCCCTCCCCAACCGGCTCGATTTTCGAGACCCAGAAGCCGAAGTTGCCACTCTTTTGTGCGAGCTTTCCGTAGCCAAGTACTTTCACCTGCATTCCCTCTTCAAGATTTACCCCAATACGCCGATACTGCCCACTGTGTAGGCCACAGCGCAGGAGTGAATTGTCTTCCGCATCCTTCAATGAAAAAAATGTCCACTGCGGCAAGACCTTCAGGTCCGTAACCTCACCCTCCACCTCCACACGCAAAGGAGAAAGCAGGTCGTTTACGATGGTGAGATACTCCGAAACGCGCAAGGTCTTGTCCGTAAGCTGCTCTAGGAGAGGGTGTGACATTGGGTATAGAGTATAGAGTTTCGAGGTGTGAGTAAAGGGGTGAGTTTTGAGAAGAAAGCAAGAAGAGTTACGTACACACCTTGAAGCGCACTACACCACATGCTACGATCGCCTCTGGAACGACCTGCAACGCATCATTCAGGCTCACTTGAGCAATCAACACCAGGAGCATCATTCATGAACGCGACTCTTGTACGCACCATGTTCGCAGGCATTGCACTGTGTGGCATACCCACAGCCATCTTATCAGCCGACACCACCCTGCTCGTGTGCGGCTCGTTGTCCATACTGATCGGTATGCTCGGCGCAGCGCTCTACAATCGCCCTCACGCCAGCGTATCCTGGGACATCGGCATGCGGCACGAACACACCGACCCAGGAACATTGGTAAGCACAGGTGAGCACACATCGCACAAGGCCGAGACATCGCCGCACCTCTCTGCCTGCGGCGCACACGCCTAGCAACGTTCGCGCATCCGTCATACTTGTGACGGATGTTTCGTTATACAACACGCGATACCCTATATTTCTGAAATTTCTTCACACTCCTTGCACTCCTTGCACTACGAGATCAGACACAACAAAAACCTTTACAAACACTCACTTGCAGCGTATAGTGGTCACATTATTAGCACAGCCCTTCGGGGCAGCGCTAGGAGGTTAATCGTATTGTGTGTTCGGCCATGGTTGCAGGCACATTGCGGGCTTCCGGCGGTTTTTTAGTATTATATGAGTACAGACACAACAGACGCTGTCGCAGCGACAGCACCAGAAGAAACAGCTGCACCAACAGAAGCAGAAGCACGCGAAGAAACAACCAGCACGCAGTCATCCTTTATGGATGCAAAACTCGAAGCGGTACCCGCATTGCCACAGGATGGCGACCTTATTGAAGGACCAGTCGTAGCACTCGGCAAACAAAAGGTTTTTGTGGAGCTCCACCCCTTCGGCACCGGTATCATTTTCGGTCGCGAATACAATGCGGCAGCAGACATTATGCGCCGTGTGAAGCTTGGCGACACCATTGCAGCAAAGGTGGTCGAGAGCACCAACAAAGAAGGATACATCGAGCTTTCACTCATGGAAGCGCGTCAGGCTCTTATCTGGGCAGATGCGGAAAAGGCAGTACAGCAAGGAACAGTCTTTGACATTCCGGTTAAAGAAGCGAACAAGGGCGGCCTTATGCTTGACTGGCAAGGCATCTCTGGCTTCCTACCCGCAAGTCAGCTTAAGCCAGACCACTACCCACGCGTAGAGGATGGTGACAAAGCCAAGATTCTTGACGAGCTACGAAAGCTTGTTGGCGAAAAGATCAACGTTGTGATCATCACCGCCGACGCAGAAGAAGGCAAGCTCATCTTTAGCGAGCGAGGCCCACAGGAACAAGAAGAAACCAAGGCTGAAACGTTTGCTGTTGGCGACACGGTAGAAGGTGAGGTAACCGGCGCTGTTGAGTTTGGTGTCTTCGTGAAGATCAAGGAAGGCCTGGAAGGTCTCGTACACATCAGTGAGCTTGACTGGGGTCTTGTTGAGAATCCAAAAACGCTCTACAAGGTGGGCGATAAGGTACATGTAAAGGTAATCGAGGTGAAGGATGGCAAGGTGTCACTCTCGATCAAAGCACTCAAGGAAGACCCATGGAAGACTGCTGCAAGCAAGTACAAGAAAGATCAAATTGTCGATGCTGCAGTCATTAAGTACAACAAGCATGGCGCACTCGCTTCAATAGAGGAAGGTGTAGCGGGCTTGGTGCACATTAGTGAGTTCCCAAGCGTTGAGGAACTGCACACCACGCTCCAACTTGGACGCAGCTACAAGTTCAAGATCACCCTCTTTGAGCCAAACAACCATCGCATGACATTGAGTTTTAAGCAGGCACAGGGGTAGAGTACACTACTCAGCATAACGAAAGCCGCCGGGGAAACCCGGCGGTTGTGCGTTCATGCATCGCGACTCTGTAGTACCGCCCGAAGCACGGGGGCAATCTCTTGTGCCGCCTCCCTGACTTCTGTGGTAAAGAAGTAATGCCGTGTTGCACGTGATGCCTCACGCATCCAATGCTGAAGCGAGCCTGCAATTTGGTCAACACTCTCGTCGTCAATCTCACCATCACCACGCAGCACGTCGACAAGCCTGCGGTAGTGACTATGCTGCAGCATGTCACGTATCGCAACATTAATGAGCACTTGTTCATCGGAACTAAGGAGGTTTGTCACACTGTGTCTCCAACAGAGTATTGATGGAAATAAATGGTGCGACAGAAACCTCATGCTCCGCGCCGCACCATGATCGTCACACTACCAAACGGCTTTACTGGACACGGTCACATGACGCCTCCGACGCGCGCACACGACGCACCAAATACACCGTCACGCCACAACACACACCATTACAACGTCCGACCACATACTCATGGTCGACAAGGATTCTTCCTGACACAGCCAACCGCAGCAACGTGTTTTGGAGCGCGCGACAGTGGTGTGCATACGCTTCGTCTGTGACGATACCGAGCGGAAATGCATCTGCAACGTCAACCCATTCGTCAGGGATTTGCGCAACAACATACCGCTCGTCAGACAAGTCTCTCGGACCTTCTTTAGCGCGCCCAATATTGCTGGACGAAGCAACTTGCTGCACAGCTTTTCTCGCAATATGCGGACACATTCTCACTGGCGATGGTCGATTCTTCACGGGAAGTTCCTCACAGCGTCACGGTAGAGGCGCGCTGCCTCAGCTTTTTGCACTGCAGCGTGTGCTTCTGCCACAGAATCAACCGACTGAGTTCCGCAAGCACTCAGTAGCAGGAAAGACAACAGTACGATTCGCGACATAGCACCACTCCTACATTTGATTCTCCTTCGAGTATATATGGTACTGCCGGCAGAGCAAGCCACTACATCCTAACAACGCTTTTCCTCACGTTCCTGTACCTCATCTTCATTAAGTCCAAAATAGTGCCCAAACTCGTGCCAGATAGTTTCGCGTACCACACGTGCAACATTCCCATCAGTCTCTCTCGCCTCGGCGAGCGTGGGTTCTTTGTAGATAGTGATTGTGTCTGGCAACACCTCGCCCATACCATAGCCATCTCCGCGTTCAGTGAGCGGAATACCCACATAGAGCCCGAGCAGGCTCTCGTCAGGCGCAATCCCCTGCTCCCGACGTACCGCATCGCTTACATCGTCCTCCAGCAACACAGCCACGTTCTTGATTTGGTCGCGGTAACGCTCCGGCAATGCCGCTATTCCAGCCTCTACATATGCGTGCCAATCGTGTGTCATACCTATAATCCTATCAACAAAAAGAAAAACCCGCGAATGCGGGTTTTTCTTATCGGACCTCTGCCTGTAAGCCGGATTCTGTTGTGCACCCCTTGCGGTACACATAGCAGCATTTATCTGGGATCTTTGTTACCAAAGACCTCGCGCGGCACTCCATGCGCGCACATCGCTACGCTCTGTATCACGAGTATGAGTTGATAGAACGAGTATGACTACTCACAAATAGCTTTGCTGTTTGTGCCCTCATTCTCACACTACTTCCTCATTCTTGCGTGCACTGAACTGCAGTGAAGTGCGCGCACGGCACGGCCTTGCACGCAGGTAAGGATTTTGCCGTTTCACCCTCTATGTTGCCATAAAGATTCACCCACGTGGGGTGCCGTTCCCTTTCGGGTCTGGCGTCACTGCTCGCACCTCTAAGATTACTCCAGGCGGGCGTTACCCGCTACCGTGCTCCCCCTCACTTTTTACACGTACATGCACGTGTAAAAAGTGAGGGGGGCGTGTCCGGACTTTCCTCCCCTCACCACATTTGTAACCACGCATAGTTACAAATGTGGTGAGGGGTACTGCCCAGCAGAGGCAGTACGTATTATGCCACGAACAGTTACACCACGCAACACCCTGCGCGCTACACTGCCGTAACCCATGCCTCACCAACAGGAAGGCCGAGTTCATCACGGTTTTCTGCGCCAGTACGTGCATCACGTATCAACCGATTGTCAATGTCCACTGAACTAATCACATCTGCAATCAGTGGGTGGTGCTGAATATACTCTATCCACTGAAGGTAGTCTCCCTCAACAAGAATCGCCTCCATATCTTCTTGGTGCATTTTTTGTGCCGAATTACGCACCTGCGCAAGAACTCTGTTGCTCGGCGCAACACGGCCATCTGCATTCGAATCACCCACAAGCAGTGCAGATACTTCACGACCATCTTCTTCAAGTGTTTGTTCTATGCGTGTCGTTGCTTCGGATGTGTTTGAAGCCTCACGCTTAGCAAGTGGCGCCTCAGCAGACACTGACCCCACCGCAAGAGCAAACCCTATTCCAAATAATGCTGCGGTTGCTGCATAACTAAGACCGGGAGACCTGAGCGCCACAGGTGACCTCTGTTTTGTTTTCATATAGCTCGCATGATTGTTGATAAAGACAACCCTACTCATACCTACCGCCTTCTATTAGTGTCTACGCATCCGCACGATATATTCTTTCGCACACGCCACCACACTATCATATTGCGTGACAGCTCTGATTGAGCACACTAAGGATGCGAGGAAAAAAATGTTGCTCTCGCAACCTCACCAACAGTCAGCTTATGCGCTGCAACAAACCCAGCAGGGACCTCGAGCACATATTGTGCGGGCACGGGAGATTCAAACACTTTTGGGTACGACTCCGGCATCATCTCTTCCACAATATGCACAACCTGCATACGTTCATCAAGCCAAAGCACATCGATTGCAAACTGCATGTCAGGCATCCAAATACCATGACTACCCGCCTCCTCAAACACAAAGAAAAGCCCGCTTCCCCAGGGCAATTCACTCCTTCCCGAAAGCCCCTGTCGACGTTCTTCGGGCGTATCTGCCACCTCAACCGCAATGCTACTACCGCCAATTACAAGCTCGGGTGTCTCTGGCTTTTTGATTACCTGTTCCGTAGGAGATTGTGCTGGAGCAGCAAATTCGCGTGGCGCAGGAGTAGATACAGTACGTGAGCTAGTAATCGGCAATGGCTCAATTTCAAGCTCTGCTTCAGACGAAACATGCATCCACGCAAACACGAAGGCCATACAACCCAATGCTACAAGCACACTGTTCAAAACCTTCCGATACATGGCCACAGCATAGCACGCAGCCCCATCCATATACAGATGCGCGCATTCGTGTATACTGGCGCAATGGGAAAACGAGACACAGGCCTCCAGCAAAAAACAAAGCTCGTGGCTAAAAAAACAAAGAAGCGTCTCGCTGCTAAGTACGAAATGCTTAAGGAGCGAGCAGAAAAGAAGGTGGGCAAGAAGTAACCATTCTACCCAACACACAAGCGCTCTCCAAGGAGTGCTTGTGGCTTTTGCGTATCTACCCTTCCCTCACGCTGAACGCTTCAACCACCAACACAGCTGCCCCACCTTGCAAAGCAAGTTACTCCGTAGCCATCATCACCGGGCCACATTTTTCTTCTGACTGAAGGGCTAAATCGAGAATAGCATCCAAGCGTGGTTCTACCGCCATTAGTGTTCTGTCATCTTTGAGCAATACCGACACCACTCGTGTGTGCGTTTGCATCACAGACACAACCTCACAGTCTGCTATAGCTTGAGTAATTTTGACCCAGTCCGGATTCCCACGAGGCATCTTACACACCACAGCGCATGCACCATCGATGCAGGTGCTTGTGTACGGGCACGACGACTGCAAACGGTATGATGCCGGCGTGTCGCAATCGCTGTCCGTCATGCACTGCTCATCTGAAAGCTCCATCACTTCGTACGTATTGTCCGATGTTTGCGCCGCGGTGTCGTCGATCAATACCGGCGTCGTAAACAAGAGGAAGTGTGAGGAGTACGCGTGGCTGGTGGATACATAGTGATTATTGTCCTTTCCGAGCACGTAGCCCGAACCCAGCTGCTCAAGGAATACATACCCATCTTCTTCAATTGTTTTAAGGAATGCTGTTGCATTCTTTGCGAGATACTGCTCTGTGTTCAACAGCACCGCATGCGAGCCAAGCGCAGCTTGTGGCACATGCAAAAGAATACTGAGATGGTTTTCGTCCTGCCCTAACGCCCTACCAAACACAGCCACGTAAGCAAACACAAACAAACCAAGCGCAAGCGCTGCTACGTAGAAAATTTTGCTTTTCTTGTGCATAGTACTACTACTTACAGGATAGCATGTGCAGTATACCAGAAACAGCAATGTCTGAGACACTTTCTCGGCCTGCTCTTTGCCCGCAAGCCCAAACGCACGTGCTGCCGCAAAGACAACGCCGGCGAACAGCATGTAGGACGCTTACTCCTTACCGGCAACGCAGAAGAAGCGGGGTATTGGATCACCTTTCCGCCACTACGATGGCGGCTTGAACAAGCGTTGCAAGAGTGTGATGGAAACCACCGACAAGCATTCTTGCATCCCATGATGCAGGAGGTATCAAAGTTCTCTGTCTTGCAGTGGCAAAGCTACTTGTTCAACCGACTGGTTTCTGCCCACATCCGATCCGGTTTACATCTACCAGACACCTCTCCATTATGGTGTAACAAGCATAGCGCTTTGTACCAGAGTGTGTGGGAGTCTGCCGAGTCAATTGACAAGGAATTCGAGCGGATGGCGGCACGGACGCAGCGCCGCACCATGGTGTCACCGCGCAACTTCACGTTCAGGAACGAGTGCGACCAGAGTGTTGTATTCGAGTTCGAGCTTCCGTCCGGTAGCTATGCCACGGTGGTGCTCGGGCAACTCTATACGCTCGTTGAGAAAGAATATGGAGGGTAACATTGGAGCGCAACCGACAAGGGCTCGGTGGCGCTTTTTTCTTTTGTTGCTGGCGGGACGATACAAAATAGGTATACTAAAGCAATATGACACAAGGGTTTGAAATAGAGGTACGTGGCCCTCTTACCGAGGAGCAGTACCACACCCTCTCGAAGAAGCTTGAAGCGGAGGGAGAGTTTGTCACCAAAAAAGATCGTGTGTTGATTGACTATTCAACATTCCTTGCAGGCGAGGAATTGGAGAGCCGCAAAAAAGACATTCGTCTGCGTGTGACGAACAAACAACCGGAGATCATCGTGAAGCTTGGCGGTTGGGGTGGCAATGAACAGCGTGAAGAATTATCAGCACTCACCCACGAAGGAAGTTTTGATACGTTGGTAAAAATATTCAACGCAATGGGCTACAGCAAAGGAATGCTCTGTGTACGCAATAGCAAGGTCTACAACTACAAAGGAGTTGAATTTGCATTGGTTGAGATTCCTGGTCATTGCTACACCTACGAGGCCGAAAAAGTGGTGTCGTCTGATGCTAACAAAGACACCGCGACCACTGAGGTACAAAAAGTGTGCGAGGAGTTAGATCTGCAACAGTACTCGGATCAAGAGTTCTATGATTTTGTAAAAAAACTGAACGAAGAAGCAAACGAGATCTTCGAGTTTCAGAACTACACTGAGGGATACTTCAAAGAGCGGTTTGACCTCTAAACAAATAACCACCCCTCTCGTCGTGATGGGGTGGTAACAAAACACAAAGTTGAGACGAACATATTGCTCGTACTATTTTTTCCGGTACTTCCTTTTACAAACACCGAACCTTGCACAATCTTGTTGGCTGGTCGCCCACCGATCACGGCTGGTCGTACAAATACCTTGCCACACTTCGGACAAGTGTTACCCAGCTTGCCGTCTTGTTTCCGGAGCGTGTGCAGCTCGGCTAACGCCGTCGAGAATTATGTTATCAACAGCCATTTACACAAAG
>JGI12210J13797_10066640_pt1 | contig 11001 bp, 10 predicted proteins | sample ElkSlonscriptome_3_FD_13797 | JGI IMG/M metagenome (IMG submission 13797) | reverse complement strand
CGTCTTGGTGATTGTCGGTGAATGAACTCTCCGATCTTCACGACGGAAGGTTGGGTGCTTGCGCCTTGTTGCCTTTCCCGATTATCCAAGGTCAACGAGCGGAGCCTTCGATCTCCAAGTAACTCCGTTGCCGGACCCGGCCTCGCGCGGGGTCGTATGCTTCCATTCGCATGCGTTTCAAGGCCCAGGTTTCCGGCAATTGTTGCACTTCGAGCACTTCCATTTTTTTCAACAAACGCCCCGCCCGATCGTAGCCTTCGACTCGCATGAGGGCGTATGTTTTTTTGTCTACCCAAAGAATGACCTCGGCATAGCTGCTTTGCCGGTTGCCGGGCCGGACCCGGATCTTCCAGACATTCCGGGTCCGGAGAAAATCGTCGCCCAATAGCTGGGCGTTGTTCCAATAAAGAAATTCGAGCGCCAGATCTTCGAAGGTCATCCCGCTGTCGTAAAGCTCTTCATCCCGGCGGCCGCGCCCGATCGAATCGCGGCCCATCCGGGTAATTTCGGTGATATTGGCGCCGCTGTTGCCGAACCGGAAGAGATAGGCTTTGGCCGGTAATTTGAAGTCATACCGCATCACGCCGCCGTCCCAGGTGAGGACAAAGGGATGCGTTTCGCGGTCGACCCGGAGTTTGCCGCGAAGTTTGACCTCGTTGGCTGTCTGCTGGTAGCGGACGCGTTTCAGGATGGTATCGGCGTCCTGCGCGACGGCCCATGAGGGGATCGAGATCAGGGTCAGGAGGATGAAGGGAATGAATTTCTGCACTTGTCGCATGGGTTTCGGCTTTCTTAGCGTTCGGTTGGCGATGCCACCTTGCACTGATGGATGAGACACTCTTTGAACTAATCAACGTCCATTGGACGAATTCGTCACTCGATTTCTTCATGGCGGTCCTTTCGAGCTGGGCGCTTTGGCTGCCGATTCTGATTCCGGTCCTGGTGATCGTTGCCTGGCGCGGCGGTTTTCGGGTTCGAGCCTGGCTCGTGGCTTTGGCGCTGACGTTGACGATCACCGATGGGGTGGTGACGCAGATGGGAAAAAAATGGTTCGACCGGCCGCGCCCGCACGAATATGCGCCGGTCGCCCGGTTGGTTGATCTCGCCCCGGTGCGTCCGGCGGTTCTCGCGCTGTTCGAACCCGTCGTGGTGCATGAAAAGATGAATTTTATTCCCGTCATGTCGGGACGATCGTTTCCTTCCGGGCACGTGATGAACAATTTCGCGGTGGCCACGGTGACGTTCCTCTTTTTTCCGCGTTGGGGTTGGAGCCTTTATTTGCTTGCTGGCGCGGTCAGTTATTCCCGGATTTACACCGGCGCCCATTGGCCGTCGGATTGTCTGGTCTCGATGATTCTGGCGATTGGGTTGGCGATTCTGATCGTGACAGGTCTAGCCGCTATCTGGTCGTGGATGGGGCCGAAATTTTTTCCGGGACTTGCCGCCCGACATCCGCAACTGTTGCCCTTTTCCAAGCGATGAAATCTCCGGTGCCCACATTTTGGTTATGGTTTTGGCTGCTCGCCCTGACGGGTTTGCGGCTTTGGATGCTTCCGCAGATGGAGTTGTCGCCGGATGAAGCCTATTACTTCATGTGGTCGGAACGGCTGGACTGGGCGTATTACAGCAAGGGGCCTGGGGTGGCCGCTGCCATTTGGGCTGGGACGCAGCTTTTCGGGGTGAACGAATTCGGGATTCGATTCTGGAGCCCGATTCTTTCGCTCGGCACCACATTCTTCGTCTGGTTGTTGGCGCGCCGCATTTACGACAGCCGGATTGCTTTCTGGACGGTGGTTTCGCTGAACCTCCTGCCGCTGTTTAATGTCGGTTCCTTGTTGATGACGATCGATCCGCTCTCGATCTTTTTTTGGACGTCCGGCATTTATTTTTTCTGGCGAGCCACCGAGAAGGAACCGCGTTTTTCGCTCTGGTGGTTGTTGACCGGCTTGGCCTTGGCCTGCGGGTTTCTCAGCAAATACACGAACCTTTTCCTCCTGATCGGGGTGGTGCTTTACCTGCTGTTGACGCCGGGGTTGCGGCGGTCGTTTTTGCGGCCGGGGTTCTGGACCATGCTGGTGGGATTTCTGCCCGGCCTGATCCCGCCGATGCTTTGGAATCTGAAGAATGATTGGATCACGTTGGTGCATTTACGTGAGCGTGGCGGGATCGGCGGGGGCATGGCCATTCGGCCCGGTGATTTCTTCGAATATCTGGGCGTGCATTTCGGGGTCTATTCACCGCTCTTTTTTCTTCTGGTTCTCGGTTGCCTGGCCTGTGCGTGGAAAGCCGCGCGACAGGAGCGGGGGCCGCGGTTTCTGCTCTGTTTCGGATTACCGCTGCTGATTTTTTACTTCTTGTTGGCGTTGAACGATGCGGGGGAAGCGAACTGGACGGCGCCCGGCATGATCACGCTTGGGATCGTGACCGTGGCGGTTTGGCTGCCCCGAATCGAGGCAGGTGGCTGGATACGTCCTTTCGCCGTGGCGACCTTGGTCGTGGCAGCTGTGATGAGTGCGCTCGTGGTGAATACCGAGATCGTCAGGATCGCCGGCATTCCGTGGCCATACAAGAATGATCCCAGCGGACGGCTCCGGGCTTGGACGGCGACCGCCGAGGGCATTCAAGAGGTGCAGGATGCGGCGCGTGAGCGCATCGGCGTGCCGGTTTTCCTAATCACGAACAAGTATCAGACTGGAGCCGAACTCGATTTTTATCTGCCGGATCAGGCCCCGTATTATCCAGGTTACCCGCAAGTGTTCATTCCGGAATCGCAGATGATTCAGAATCAATTTTCGTTCTGGAACCGGTATGACGGCTTCATCGAGGTGAGTGAGGAGGAACGGGCTGCGCTTGGGCTGGAACAGGACCCGAGTTTCACCGAATACGACGGCATCAATCCTTTCATCGGTTGTTCCGCTCTTTACATCACTGATTACCCGGAAGAAACCCCGATCAGCCCGATCACGAACGCTTTCATCAGTACGGAATATCTCGGTGAAGTGCGGGTCAGCCGCCGCGGATTACCCGTTCGATCGTTCCGGATTTTTCTTTGTCATTCCTATCAGACGCTTCCTTTATGACCGATGCCGAACCGAGACCTGACCTGAGCGTGGTCATCCCGCTCTACAACGAGGCGGAGAATGTGCCGCCGCTTCAGAAAGAATTGGAAACGGCGTTGAAGACAAAAAGCTGGGAACTCGTGCTGGTGGACGACGGCTCGACCGATCATACGCGGCAGGCGATCGAACCGGGACCGCATGTGCGAATCCTGGCCATGGCGCAAAATAGCGGGCAGAGCGCTGCCATGTTCGTGGGCATCCAGGCTGCGAGAGGGCGGCACATTGCGTTGCTCGATGGGGATTTGCAGAATGATCCGGCCGATATCGCGCGGATGCTGGAGGAATTGGAGAGAAGTGGCGTCGACATGGTCTGCGGTTACCGGGAGAACCGGCAGGATACCTGGTCGAAACGGGTCGCGAGCAAGATCGCGAATTTCGTCCGAAGCCGGTTCACAGGGGATGGGGTGCGGGACACGGGTTGCACGTTGAAAGTGATGCGCTTGGAATGCCGCGAGGCGTTGGTGCCGTTTTACGGAATGCACCGGTTCTTGCCAGCGTTGATCAAAGGGGCGGGATACCGGATCAGTGAAGTGAGCGTGCACCATCGCGCCCGGCGGTTTGGGGTCAGCAAATACAGTGTGGCGGGCCGGGCGGTGAAGGCGACGATGGATATGTTCGGCGTGAAATGGTTGATCTCGCGCCGGTTGAAGTTGCGAATGGAAGAGATGGCGCGCGAACCGGGGTAACATGGAATGTTTTCAATTGTTCCGGCAAAGAGGGGATCTATTTGGGCGTTCCATTCGTTCTTACTAATGAACCTGCATTTAAACCAACTAACCCTCTGTTATTATCATGGAAGAAAACAATAAATTGCACGACCACATGACATGGCCCGATCTGGCCATTGCCCTTTACGAAAAACTGACCGGTCAGGGCGCCGCGATCACTTATGAATTCGAACAGCTCGATGTGCATGTCCCCAGCAGCACGCATGAGGATGCCAAGCGCGCGCATTGGACAGTGAACGGTAAACTCCGCATCACCACTGCCAATCCGAATGGCTGATCAGCCTCTGGTAGTTGAGGCTGACCTGACGGGTTCCATGGATGGAATTCCCTTCAAGGTCAGCAGCGCGGGCGCTCGGATTGAAATGCAATTCGAGCGTCCGCTCGGCCGCCAATCCCTCCTGCAAATACAGGGAATGCTGGCCCAACAGAATGGAGCTGCTTTTCAGATGGCGGAAACATTCTTCGCGAAAAGCCAGCTCCAGGTGGTGGTGACTTCGCCCGACGGGACCATTGCCGAAATCGGCTCTGGAGTCGCTGGGAATTGGCTGGGCAAGTTAGCTAAAATGCCGACGGCACGGGTGCATTTGAAATCGGCGTTGCGAGCGATTCTACGTCAATAGCAGCCGTGGTGCCGCCCATTGAGAAGGCAAAGCCACATGGGTAAAACGTGGCCCGGGCAGTTTCGAAAGGGATATGGACTGCTGGGTGTCGAGTAGCGGTAGAGAACGATCGCACTCCAACAGGCAAGCGCCGCTCGCTGACCTCTTGAGATTGTCAGCCGTTCTTGACCTCACGATGAGGCCCCGCTGTGGCCGCATCACACGTATCGCGGAAGGCCTTTGAGGCGGCATAGACACGAAACGACCATTGCCGTTCCTGAGACTGCCTGATACGAACCTCTCATGCGTCATCTCGCGATCGGTCTGATTGTTTTCATGCTAGCCACCACAGCCACGGCCGTGCCGCCCGTGCAAAGCTTTTTGAAAGACGGCAAATTGAAGGACGCAATGGTCGCTTACGCCAATCCGTCGAATGATGGTGAAAAATTTTCGCTCGGCCTGCTTCAGGTCCTCGACGCGGTCCAGACCTTCAGCCTCGGTTTTCAACAACTCGGCATTCGTCCCGAATTGGCCTCGAGCGGCATCCCATTTTTCCGCGTGATCACCCCCGGACCTTCCACGGGTCCTGTCCAGACGGCGACACCGGAAAAAGTGGCCGCCCTTTTCTCCGGTTTGAAAGCCGGTCTAGAAAAAGCCAACCTCACCCTGCAGTCCACCGGGGCCGCTGACTTTTCGGTGGAACTGGTGCTCGACGAAGCGCGTCTCGATTTTAATGGCAATGAAAAGGTCGAGGAATCGGAAACCCTGATGCGGGCGTTCGGTCGGTTTCTCCAAATCCGAGCACGATCCAAGCCGGACGAGCCGCTGCGCATTCGTTTCGACAGTGCAGATGCCGCCTGGTTGGAGGGTTACACCCATTTAGTGGTTGGCATGCTCGACCTGCTGACCGCATACGATTGGCTGCCTGTTTGGGATCAATGCGCGCATCAACTTTTCCAGCGCCCCGATCCGATCCCGCCCATTGCGGAGGTTCTCGGTCCGGAAGTTGGCTTCGATCGTTTCTTCGATTATATCGCGGCGATTCACGACATGCGTCTGCCACTCGTGGATCAGGAAGGACCGGCCCGGGCGCGCGATCGCTTTCTCCAAATGATCGCGTCGAGCCGCCTCTGTTGGGAACGAACTCTGGCGGAATCCGATGATGATCACGAATGGTTGCCAAATCCCGATCAAACCGGTCCGAACGGAGCCAAAATCACCGCGGCCCAGATCGAAGGCTGGGAGCGTGTCCTGGACGAAATGGAAGCGGTGGCCAAAGGCGAAAAATTGATGCCGCACCCGCGCTTCAAAGCAGGGCTCGGCATGAATGTCGAGGCGTTGGTGAACCAACCGCCTGAACTCGATCTAGTGCTTTGGATTCAAGGGTCCGCCTTGGTACCCTATGTGGAAAAGGGTGACGTGAGCAATGCGGAGCGTTGGCGGCAACTCACGCAGCCGTTCGGCGGGCGTTTCATGATGTTCGCGCTGTGGAGTAACTAGAGACAGTTGAACTGATGTAAGACGGTCCCTGAGAAGGATCAATGGAGACGTCGTGGATTTTCCAGAACCGGAAATTCGCGTCGAAACTGTAACAGTGCACGCGTTGACGTCGGCGAGTTGCCGCATCAGAAGATCGGTTTCATGAAGACGGTCCAGCAATATATCGATGAAACGCCTCAGTGGTCGGACGGCACCCCTATACCGGTGACTCCGATGACGGCCATGCAAAGGCGCATCTTTCTGCTCGCCATCGCTGGCAAATTCTTCGAGGGCATGACCGTTTTTATGACCGGCGTGGCGCTACCGCTGGTCGCCATGGAATTCGGCCTCGGTGCAGCCGAGAAAGGGCTCATGGGGGCGGCGACCCTCTTCGGTATTCTGATTGGTGCCTCGGCACTGGGTGGACTCGCCGATCGTTACGGGCGGAAGCACATGTTCATCATTGAGATGGCCTTGTTCAGCTTCTTCCTCATTATCACCACCTTCAGCCCGAACTTTCCATTGCTTGTGTTTTGCTTATTTGGGATGGGCTTGGCTCTGGGCTGCGATTATCCGACCGCTCACCTGGTTTTGTCCGAGAGTCTGCCAACGAATACGCGGGGTCGAATGGTGTTGAGCGCTTTTGGATTTCAGGCAGTTGGCGCGCTGGTGGGCACGTTGATCGGTTATCTGATTCTGAAAAACAACGAATCAATCGCCGACTGGCGGATCATGTATGCCACCGCGATCCTCCCGGCGATTCTGGTCACGATTGGACGTTTCTTCATCACCAACAGCGTGCATTGGTTGGTCATCCAAAACCGGATCGATGACGCGAAAAGCGAGATGAAAAGGTTGTTGGCGCGGAACCCGGAATATCCGAAGGAGATCAAAATTCATGATCCGCACGCCCATCAGCACGGTGAGAAAGCCAGCTACGCGAAATTGTTTAAGAAAAAAAGCCGACGGGCAACCATTCTGGCCTCGGTTCCCTGGTTTCTTCAAGATCTCGGCACTTACGGCATCGGCATCTTCACCCCGGTGATTCTCGGCAATATCTTCAGCGATCAGAAAACCGAACACGCGCGCAGCCTGGCGGAGGTGATCCATAATGATGTGTTGGCCGCGAAAGGAGCGACCCTGGTCGATATCTTACTGATCGTCGGCATCGTTGCCGCCATCCTCATGGCGGACAAAGTGGGACGCATCCGCCTGCAGATCGTCGGCTTCATCGGGTGCGCCATCGGATTATTGATCGCGGCTTTCTCCACTTACCTGACCGGGCCGATGCAGATCCTCCTGGTCTTCGCTGGATTCATGCTCTTCAACTTTTCCACCAACATGGGGCCTAACGCGATGACTTACCTGATCGCCGGAGAGGTGTTCCCCACCAAGGTCCGCGGCATGGGGGCTGGGTTCGCCGCCTCGTTCGCTAAAATTGGGGCCGTGCTGACTGCGTTCTTTTTTCCGATTCTGCTGCACACCATTGGCACGGCGATGTTGCTTTATTTTTTAGTCGGCACCTCGTTGTTGGGAGCCTTCATCACCTGGAGGTTCCAGATTGAAACCAAAGGCAAGAATCTCGAAGAAATCATTCTCGAATAGGATTCCCACTGGCATTTCCGATCGTCTCATCTAGGTTCCGTGCCCGATGGATGAGGCAATCATGCTTTCGTGGAGCCTGCGGCCGGAAGCATTGGCCGCGCTGCTCATCACTGGGCTGTTGTATCTACGGGGGTGGGTCATTCTGCGCCGGGTGCATCCGGCCCGGTTTGGCCTCGCTCAGGCCGGTTGGTTTTGCACCGGCCTCGTGACGGTTTGGCTGGCGATCGCCTCGCCGCTCGATGCGTTCGCCTCGCTCTCACTCTCTTCACACATGATGCAGCATCTGCTGCTGACCATGGTGGCGCCGATCATGCTTTTATCCGGACGTCCCTGGCTGCCCCTGCTGCGCGGTCTTCCCCGGAAAGTGGCTCGCGAGGGCGTGGCGCCCATCCTCGCCTGGCCCGCTTTCCAGCGATTCTCCCATCGGCTCAGCTCGCCGGTCTGCGGCTGGATCGCTTTCGTTGGGGTGACGTTCACCTGGCATATCCCGGCCTTCTACGATGCGGCTCTCGGCAATCAACGGCTGCATGAACTGGAACACGCCAGTTTTCTCCTGGGCGCCCTCTGGTTCTGGTGGCCGATCGTCCAGCCCTGGCCCGCTCGTGCGCACTGGCCGCGCTGGGCGATGATCCCTTATTTATTACTCGCTTCCCTCGCCAACTCCGCGGTCGCTGCGATGCTGGCTTTCGGGGAACGTCCTTTCTACGCAACTTACCGCGCTGCGGATGGCGTGCTCGGTATGAATGCGCTGGAAGATCAGGTCGCGGCCGGCGCGCTCATGTGGGTCGGTAGTTCGCTCTTCTTCTTCACCTCCGCCGCTGTGGTCGCCTGGCAATTCCTCGCCCCTCAAAATCTTCGCCGACCGAGCGGCGAGCCTGCGCGGCTCCGGCAAAAAAAACCAGCCGTTCGCCAATCCACTCGCTGGGAATGGAACGGGCGCTGGATGGGCCCCACTCGACGCCTGGCGCAGCTGCTCATGTTCGCGTTGGCCGCCTGGATCGTCTGGGACGGATTCACCGGTCCGGAACAGGCGCCACTCAATCTGGCCGGCATTCTGCCATGGACTCATTGGCGCGGGTTTGCCGTCCTGGCCCTTCTCATCGCTGGCAACCTCTTCTGCATGACCTGCCCATTCACGTTTGCGCGGGATCTCACCCGAAAATTCTGGCAACCGAAATGGACCTGGCCTGCCTGGTTGCGCACCAAATGGCTGGCGCTCGGATTAGTTGTAATCTACCTGGTCAGCTACGAACTCTTTGCCCTCTGGAATTGGCCGCTCGCCACGGCCTGGATCATCGTCGGCTATTTCGTCGCTATCATCGTGATCGATGGCCTCTTCAAAGGCGCTTCTTTTTGCAAATTCATCTGCCCGATCGGCCAATTCCATTTCACCCAATCCATGGTCTCTCCCTTGGAGGTCCAAGTCCGTAAGACCTCGACCTGTGTGACTTGCACGACTCAGGATTGTCTCAAAGGCAACGCCCAACAACGGGGCTGCGAACTCGAACTCTTTCTCCCAGCGAAACGGGGCAACCAAGACTGCACCTTCTGTCTCGATTGCGTCCAAGCTTGTCCCCATGATAACGCCGTCGTCGCGCCAGCTGATCCGAGCCGTGTGTTGGTGCAGGATCCCCCGCGGTCGTCCGTCGGGCGCTGGCAGGACCGTCTCGACTGGGTGGCCTTAGTGGCCTTGTTCGTCTTTGGAGCGTTCGTCAATGCCATTGCCATGGTCGGACCCATGGTCGCCTGGCTGGAAGGGGCGCCATGGCGGGAATGGACTTTACTCCTCGGGGGATTACTCGTGGCTCCGGCTCTGATCATCGGCGGGTTGCGCGGTTTCGGCGCGGCGCGGCCAATGGTAGCCGGCCTGATCCCGATCGGATTCGCCATGTGGCTGGCCCATTTTACCTTCCATCTGCTGACCGCTTGGGGAACGCCCGCCGTCGCTCTCGCGGGCGAACAAGCCGCCTGGCAACCCCCGGGCTGGATCGTGGATAGCCTCATCCCGATGGAATTGACTCTGCTGGCCGGCGGCGTGATGATGAGTTGGTGGTTCTTATGGCGGATCGGAGGTCGCACCGGTGTCAGCCGTTGGCCCTGGCTCCTCTTGACCGCCCTGCTCTATCTTCTCGGCGTCTGGATTTTTCTCCAACCCATGGAAATGCGTGGCACCCTTTTATGAAATTATTGCATCTGACTCTCTTGCTGTTGCTGGCCCTCTCCGACTGGGCGCACGCGGATGGCGGCGTCGTCTTGTTGCGCGCCTCCGATGGCGAAATCACGGCAACCCTCTTCGCGAGTCCTTCACCGCTTCGAGCTGGTCCAGCCGATTTCTCGGTCTTGCTGACTGACGCCGAAGACCAGCCCCTGCTTGATCGTGAGGTCGCCGTGCGGCTCAGGGAACCCGCGGAACCTGGGGAATCGCTGGTTCCTGCTTGTTGCCGTATTGAAGCGCCGCCGTCTGATCAACGCCTGACCGCCCAACTCGGGGTCGGCGGCAATGGGTTACTTTACGAAGCGCGCACCCGGCTACCCAAAAGTGGGGAATGGTCGCTAGAAATCCGTTGGACAGATGGTGGCGATGGTCCGGGCGGCCAAGTCGCGGGCGTTTTCGAGGTCGGAGGTCCGAGCCCGCCTCTGGCGGCCTATTGGCCCTGGTTTCTGCTGCCCGTCGGCGGCGCCGGTTTCCTGGCCTTGAACGCCGCCGCGCGAGCTCATCGCAAACCCGCCGCCTGACATGCCCGGCGGCAAAACGGCGGCTCACCGAGAGCTGGAACGCAGGACCCTGCTTTGGGCTCAGCGCCATCAATGGCCGTTCGCGGCGCCGGAAGTTTCGATCCCGGGCGGCCGGTTCCGTATCGATGTCGCCGCGGCTAAACCGGGCCGGGAACGGCGCTCCTATTATTGTGAACAATCGAAGTGCCACCGCAAAAGGAGCGCCACCGTCGTCGGTCCGACCGCCATTTTCGAGTGCAAAGCGTCGCGTGCCGATTTTTTGAAAGACGCCGCAGATTTTCGCGAGACCCTGGCCCGGCTCGAGAAACTTGCGGCACGACGGGCCATGCACGAGACGTGGTTGAAGGAGCGCGAACCGCAATTACGGATGCGCGAAGGGTTATTTGCCGAAGACGACCGCCTGAGTCAGGAGGCCGGATCGCAATACGAAAGCCTGCGCCTGGTCCTCGAGGAAACGGCGCAATTGCAAAGAAGACTTTTCGGCCGAACCAAATTCTCTCGCCTTCGCGCGATGCGTTTCGCCGATTTTCATTATCTCGTCGCCATGCCAGGTGTCGTGCGCCCGCACGAATTGCCAGAAGGTTGGGGGCTGTTGGAAGCAGTAGAAAACGAGGACCTGGAACTTCTGGTGCCAGCCGACGCCACCGCCCCGCCGGAAGAAGGCCGTGTCATTCTCTTGCAACGCATTGCCCTGGCCGGCACCCGATATGTGAATCGGGACTATCACATCGCCCC
>JGI12210J13797_10543521_pt1 | contig 11005 bp, 9 predicted proteins | sample ElkSlonscriptome_3_FD_13797 | JGI IMG/M metagenome (IMG submission 13797) | reverse complement strand
TTTATGGTCTTCTGGTTCGTCTACAATTTCCTGTTTCATGTGGTGTATCTTTTGATGTTGCCGCATTTTTTGTTGCGTATGCGACGGAGGGGCGGATACCGGAAAGGGTTTGGCCAGCGCTTTTTCCGAGTGTCGGAAGAGGACAGGATGAAGCTTTCCGAGGGTCGGAAACTGTGGGTGCATGCTGTGAGTGTGGGGGAATTGTCGGTAGGGCTGGCTTTTATGAAGGAATGGCGGGAAAAGTATCCCGAAACAAATTTTTTGCTGACGGTGAATACCAGCACCGCCCATACAATCGCGCAAGAGAAGCTGAATGAGCGGGATGTGCTGTTATATCCGCCCCTGGACTCTCCTCCGGTGATCCGTAAACTGCTTAAAACGGTGGATGTTCAGGGGCTGGTATTGGTGGAAACGGAAATGTGGCCCAACCTGTTGCGGCAGCTGCGGACGAAAGAAATTCCCGTGATGTTGCTGAATGGCCGGATTTCGGATCGTTCGTTTCGTAGATTGGAAAAAGTACCTTTTTACAGTCGGCGTTTGTATCCGCTGGTGTCGCTTTATGCCATGCAGAGTGAAGCGGATGCGGAGCGGGCCAGAGGACTGGGGGCTCCTTCGGACCGGGTGCAGGTGATGCACAGTGCGAAATACGATGTGGCAAAACGGAATCCGGTGGAGGAGGACGCACGAAGGAAACGTCTATTGGACTGTGGATTTCTTACCGAGGAGTCGGTGGTGCTGTTGGGAAGTTCCACCTGGCCGGGAGAGGAAAAAGTGTTGATGGAGTTTTTTCAGGAACAGCGGGCGGCCTTTCCGACTCTTCGGCTGATTTTGGTTCCCCGTCACTTTGAGCGGAGGTCGGAGGTTGTGGCGGAGGCGGAACTTCTGGGAATTAAGCTGAGCTGCTGGTCTTCTTCGAAGGAGGCTTCGCTTGGAGATGCGGAGGTTCTGATGGTGGATACCACGGGAGAGCTGATGTATTTTACGGGACTGGCGGATCGGGTATTTGTGGGAAAAAGTCTTTTTCGCAGAGAGGGTCAGAATCCGCTTGAGGCCGCCCATGCTGGAAAATGTATCGTCACGGGGCCGGGGATGGATAATTTTCGCCGGATCATGCAGGATCTTCGGGGGGCGAATGCTGTTCAGGTCGCACAGGATGCGGAGGCCTTGCGGAAAGTGATTCTCGATTCCTTGGAGGATCCCGAAAAGGCCCGCCGGCAAGGTGAACGGGCGGAGGCGTTGGTTCAGAGATGTAAAGGCGCGCTCAAACGGTCGGTAGACGCTTTCTCCGAACTTTTGTAGCTGAGAGCCCTCTTAGAGCCGCAACCTGCATTTTTTGGGAAAATTGAAAAAATAGATCTATGAATTCCGCAACTTTTTGTCCATATTCCGACCATGGATACCTTACACACCCTATTAGAGGAATTAATTCAGAAAGGCGGAAGTGATTTACACCTGTCTGCGGAACGGCAACCCATGCTGAGGGTGGACGGGGATTTGGTGGCTTCCAGTCAGCCTGTCCAATCTCATACTGAGGTAAGTGAATTGTTGCGCGGGATTATGGATGAACGCGCCCGCGATGAATACAAACAGGGCAGCGATACGGATTTTGCCTATGAAATTACGGGTTTGGCCCGATTCAGGGTGAATGTGTTCGAAGACCGTTTCGGAATGGGGGCCGTATTCCGTCAAATTCCGAGCAAAGTGCTTTCAGCCGATGAGTTGAACCTTTCGGAAAGTGTGCGAGATCTCTGTAACCTTTCTAAAGGACTGGTGGTAGTGACAGGGCCTACTGGAAGTGGGAAATCCACGACCCTGGCGGCGATGATTGACTTGATCAACCGCACCCAGTCCAATCATATTATCACCATTGAAGATCCAGTGGAGTTTGTGCACAGCGAAAAGAAATGTCTGATCAATCAACGACAGATTAAAGATCATACGGATAGTTTTGCCAAGGCGTTGCGGGCCGCCCTGCGGCAGGATCCGGATATTGTGATGGTGGGGGAAATGCGGGATTTGGAGACGATTGAAATTGCCCTGGAAACCGCGGAAACCGGTCATTTGGTCTTTGGAACTCTGCATACCACCACGGCGGCGAGCACGATGGACCGAATTATCGACGCGTTTCCTGCCGATCGTCAAAATCAGATTCGCTCCATGCTCTCCAATTCACTTAAAGCGGTGATTGCCCAGACCCTGTGTAAAAAAATCGGCGGGGGCCGGCTCGCCGCGCTTGAAATTTTAAAGGTGGATTCTGGAATTAGTGCGCTGATTCGGGACGGAAAAATTCATCAGATTCCCTCTGCCATGCAGGTGGGGGCTTCTAAAGGAATGAAGTTAATGAATACCGCCTTGCTGGAACTGGTATCCGCCGGAAACGTAGACCCCAAAGAGGCGTACATCAAAGCCGTGGATAAAGAGAGCTTGTTGGATGCATTTCAGAAGGCGGGGATTCCCAGCAATTTTTTGGCAACTGAAATCGAGGAGCCCAGCGTGGTGCCCTTGAGTTCTTCTCCCCCTCCCAGGGAAGATCCTGCTCCGGAAGAGCGTATGAGTGGGAGAAAACGTAAGATCATGTTTGGGAAATAAACCGGAGATCCATAGAGTGAGGTTCGATTACGATTACGGCAGGGAGTTCTCGTTCGATCCTATCCGCTCAGGCGGGTCAAAGTTTTTGTAGTATCCTTTAAAATAAGAACATATTACGAAACTCCGTTCAATCCTGCCCGGTAAGTCCTGTTCGGAAAGACTTGTCGGAGTATAGGAGTTGGTGTATTTTATGATAGATGAATCCGTTAGCCAGCTATCTTGATGTCGCAATAGTAGAGCCGAACATGTCGGAAAAAGAGGTCATAGCGGCGGTGGAGCTTTGCTTGCCTTTTCATCCCTGTACCTTCTGTGTACGCCCGTCGGATATTCATGTGGTTAAACCCTTTTGCCTGGAAACCCGGGTTGGGCTGTGCGTCGTGCTGGGATTTCCTCACGGCACGCAACTTACGGAATCCAAGGCGGATGAAGTGAAACGCTATCTGGCGTGTGGCGTGGATGAAGTGGATATGGTGTGTAATGCGGGATGGGTGCGCTCTGGCAAATGGGAAATGGTGAAACAGGATATCATGGCTGTCAGTTCGTTTACCCGACCGGCCGGAGTTCCTCTGAAGGTCATTTTTGAAACCTGTTTCCTTGAGGATGAAGAAATTGTAGAGCTTGTAAACGTATCGGTGGATGCCCACGCGGACTTTGTAAAAACGTCGACCGGCTTTAATGGGGAAGGGGCACAGGATTCGCATGTGAAGTTAATGGTGCAAACGGCGGAGCATAGAATTCAGGTGAAACCTTCGGGAGGGATACACACCCGGGAACGAGCCAAAGCCTTGATCGGCTTGGGAGCAACACGTTTAGGGGTACCGTTCAGTTCCGTCCCTGCGATTTGTGGAGATGAGAAGGATGCCGAAAGGTCCGGGTATTGATTTAAATCGCATTTTCGCTTGCTATTGTGGCGTAAACCCCCTATTTCTGCGCGCTCTTTGTCGGGACACGTTGTCCCGGCGATCACGTTTTTTGCGTGATTCACCTTAGAAACTCTTACCCCTGGTTCATATTTATGACCGATGCGATTAAAGACGCGGTAGCCGACGAAACGTCAGGACTAACCGCTGCACAGCTGGAAAAGCTGTACGAAAACTCCCTCAAAGAATTTAACGAAGGTTCCATTATTGAAGGAACTATTGTTTATATCCGCGCTGGCGACATCATGGTGGATGTTGGATACAAATCCGAAGGCGTGATCCCCAAAAGCGAATTTAAGAAATCAGAAGAATTCCAGATCGGTGACAAAATTGAGGTGCTCCTGGAGCGTCTTGAGGATGACAACGGAATGGTGGTGCTCAGTAAACAGCGCGCCGAACTCCAGAAAAACTGGGAGAAAATTCTTTCGGATTATAACGAAGGCGACCTTATCGAAGGTATGGTTGAAGGCCGTGTGAAAGGCGGAATGTTGGTGGATGTGGGTGTGGAAGCCTTCCTTCCCGGATCCCAGATCGATCTCAGCCCGGTGAAAAACCCCGACGACTTCATCGGTGAAATCATTCAGGTCAAGATTATTAAAATCAATCTCGAACGCCGCAATATTGTGGTTTCCCGCCGTGAATTGCTCGAAGAGCAACGCCGTGAACAGAAACAGCACTTGCTCACGGAAATTGAAATTGGTCAGGTTCGGGTTGGCAAAGTCAAAAACATCACCGACTTCGGTGCCTTTATCGACCTCAATGGCATGGACGGATTGCTGCATATCACGGATATGAGCTGGGGCCGCATCAACCATCCTTCCGAAATGGTCAACATCGGCGACGAGCTGGAAGTAACCATTCTGGATGTCGACTACGAAAAGGAACGGGTATCCCTGGGACTCAAACAGCAGTCCGACAACCCCTGGCAGGAAATCGAAGCAAAATTCCCCACCGGACATCGCGTGCACGGCAAAGTGGTCAACCTCATGCCCTACGGTGCATTTATCGAACTCGAACCCGGCGTCGAAGGTCTGGTTCATGTGTCCGAATTGTCATGGACCAAACGTATTGCCCGCGCTTCCGATGTCCTTAACCTGGGCGACGAAGTCGATGCGATCGTGCTTTCCGTTAACAAAGAGGAAAAGAAAATTTCCCTGGGCGTACGCCAGATCGAAGACAACCCGTGGGAAAACTTCGCCAACGGACATCCGATCGGCTCTCACGTCAGTGGTACCGTACGCAACTTCACCAACTACGGGGCTTTCCTCGAATTGGAAGAGGGCGTGGACGGCATGATTCACGTTTCCGACATGAGCTGGACCCGCAAGATCAATCATCCTTCCGAAATGTTGGAGAAAGGTCAGCAGGTGGAAGCCGTGGTTCTGGAAGTCGATCCCTCCAACCAGCGTATCAGTCTGGGCCTCAAACAGGCACAGCCCGATCCGTGGACCAGCATTGCCTCCAAATACGCAATCGGCCAATTGGTCGAAGGCAAAGTGGCCAAATTGGCCCAGTTTGGAGCCTTTGTGGAACTCGAAGCGGGTATCGAAGGTCTCGTTCACATTTCTCAGATCTCCGATCACCGGGTGGAAAAAGTCAAAGACGTGTTGAACGTTGGAGACGAAGTCAAAGCACGGATCGTGAAACTGGATGAAGTGGACCGTCGGATTGGATTGAGTATCAAAGCGGCTGAATTGGCCGATGAAGAGTTCAGTCTTGATGACAGCATGCTCGAAGGGCTTCGTCCCGGAGAGGATATGGTCGACCTCGGATCTGCCTTTGATGATGCCTTTGGCGGCATGGAAGGCCTCGAGGAATGGCACCCCGGCGATAAATAAAGAAACGCCGGCAACCCGCCGGCATTCTTCATATATTCGAAAACGCCCCGCAAAACGCGGGGCGTTTTTTTGGTAGGATTGATATTGAATGTGTTTTCATCTCACCCGATCCCAATTTTCATGAATGGCCGTTTTATTTTCTTGAGGTTCTCCGTTGCCTTCCGAGTGTATCCCCGATATGGTCCACGCTCAGTTTTTTAACTATTTGTTTTGATTTATATTTTGGCGCTATTCGTTGTGAAGGGAAAAGTGTATGGCCCGGTTTTTAAGGGTTTTACAGACAAGGGGAGCGTGTTTACATGTCCGTAATTTCCGGTTGTATCTTTCGAAAACCCCGGCTTGAGGACGGAGGGGCATTGTATCAGTTGATTCAGGATTGTCCTCCTCTGGATGTGAATTCCTCGTATCTCTATTTTATTCTTTGCGATCATTTCCGGCATAGTTCGGTGGTTGTGGAATGTGATGAAAAAATTGTGGGTTGCATCACGGGGTACCGACGACCGGACAAACCGGACACCCTTTTTGTGTGGCAGGTGGCGGTGCATGAAAAAATGCGGGGGCAAAAACTTGCAGGTCAGATGTTAAATGAATTGGTGTTCCGGGACAAACCCTCTGGCATCTCGTGGATCGAAACCACGGTGAGCCCTTCAAATATTCCGAGCCGGAAACTGTTTGAACGCTGGGCGGCAGATCAGGATGTGCCGATTACCTCCGTCCCTTACCTTACCGCCGATGATTTTCCCGCGTCTCCGAACTCTGACTCTCATGAGGCGGAAGACCTGTTCCGCATTGGCCCCCTTTCATTACCTTAACCCCCAGGAACTCATTTATGATTGTACGCACCCTGCAGGAAGCTGAAAAAAGTTCACGTAAAATTGAATCGGAAAACTGGAACAGTGTCCGCCTCAGTTTAAAAGAGGATGGCATGGGATTTTCATTCCATATCACCACCATTTACGCCAACACCGAAACCCCCATCTGGTATCAAAACCATCTGGAGACCGTATATTGTATTTCCGGAGAAGGAGAGGTGGAAACGGTTTCGGATGGCAAGGTGTACCCGATCCGTCCCGGAACGGTGTATATTCTGGATCAGCATGACCAACATTTACTGCGCGGAATTACCGAAATGAAACTCGCCTGCGCCTTTAATCCCCCGTTGAACGGGAAAGAAACCCATGATGCGGACGGGGTATACCCCCTGGAAGCAGAAACCATTCAAAACTGAGGCTCTCTTATGAAAAAGCATCCCCCGTCTACTCTCTTCTCTACCCTTCTCGGTCTCACCCTGTTCTGCGGACTTTTCTCCGGCTGCGGAAAACAGGCAGCCCCTTCCGACGGCGGACCAGTGACTGCGAAATTTGCCTCTGAAGAAATCGAAGGGGATTTTATGACCGTCTGGGGTCAGAATTTTGCCGATTATATGCTGGAGAACACAGATGGTCAGTTGGATATTGAAGTATATCCTTTCGGATCCCTCGGCGGCACGCGTGACATCAACGAACTTGCCCAGCTCGGGGTGGTACAGTTTGTGTTTTCAGACTACGCCTGGATCAGCTCATTTGTTCCCGAAGCCCAGGTGTTGGCCCTTCATTACGTATGGCCCCGTGAAAACACCGCTGAAGTCCTGGACTGGGTGGTGAACCATGGGAAATTTATGCCGGAATTGGAGAAGGCCTTCCGTCAGAAAAATCTGGTGCCGCTGTCGATCATGTATGAAGGCTGGCAGTGGATCACCTCTAAAAAGCCGGCCGCGACCTTGGAGGATTTACAGGGACAGAAAACCCGCCTCATGGGATCAAAAATTCTGGTGGAAAATTACCGCCGGTATGGCATCAGCCCGACGCCCATGAGCTACGGCGAGGTCTACAGTTCTCTGCAAACCGGTGTGATTGATGCTCAGGTGAACCCTTTGTTTGCGGATTACAGCATGAAGTTTTATGAAGTGACGGATCACTTCACCCAGATGTGGGCGGAGCCTTTCCTGGGGATTCCGGCGGCCAACCGCAAGTTTTTTGACAGTCGGCCTCCGGAAGAGCAACAGGCGATGAAAGATTTTTTCCGCAGCAACATTATCGAGGCGGCGGAGTGGATCGACGCCCGTAATGAATCGGACCGTAAAAAAATCGAGGAGGAGCGCCCGGAGATTACCTGGACCGAATGGACCGAGGAGCAGATTAAAATCGCCAAAGGTATGGTTGCGCCTGTGCGGACCGATGTCTATCCGAAACTCGCCGGTGAAAATGCTGTTTTCCTTCTGGATCTGCTGCTCCAGGACATTGAGGATGCCAAAGCAGCTCTTGCATCGAATTAACGAAATCGATCCTATGCCCCGTTCCTCTCAGGAATCGTTCACGTCTGGAATTCGGTCCGTGCCGCGGATACTTTCCCGCATCCTCGATGCGACAGAGGTAACGGTCCTGTGTACAGCGATATCTCTGTTGGCGCTGTTTATCATTGTGAATGTGTTCGCACGCTTTTTTCATAAGAGTATCTACTTTGTGGAGGAACTTTCACAGTTTTTGATCATCCTCATCACCTTTGTCGGTGCGAGTTACGCCACCCGTCGGGCCCGTCATATTCGCATGGGAGCCTTTCTGGATCTGATGCCACTGTGGCTTGAGAAGGCTTTCGTGATTTTCATCTCCGCAGTTTCCGCACTGGTGTTTTTTGTTATGGCCCGGCACGCCTGGGGATATATGATGGAGGTGAAGGCGATGGAACAAACCACCTCTGCGCTCCGTGCTCCGTATTGGACTTTTCTACTCATCATTCCCATTGGTTTTTTTGCTTCCGGAATCCAGTGTTTACGAACCGTTCTGAAAAACCTTCTGGTAAAAGAAGTCTGGCTCTCGGCCGATCAGCAGAGTGAATACGAGGAACTGCTTGAAGGGGAAGACGCATGAAGCTGCTCTGGGGGATGATGGTGACCATGCTGCTTACAGGCTTTCCCTTTGTGGTGGTGATTTTGGGTTCCCTCCTGGTGTATGCGCATTTCCATATGCCGGAACTCACAGGTGACGTGCTGGTACAGCAGATGCTGACCGGGATTACCCCGCCAACCCTTGTCTGCGTGCCACTGTTTATTCTGGGTGCCAACCTGATCACCGCCGGCGACGCAGCGCCCCGCCTGGTCAACATGATCCGGGTCTTCACCGGCCACATTCCCGGGGGACTGCCGATCACCACCAATGCGAGTTGCACCCTGTTCGGTGCGGTGTCCGGCTCCACCCAGGCCACAGTGGCTGCCGTGGGGAAAACCATGCGCCCCATGCTTATGGACGCGGGCTATAAAAGCTCGTTTTCTCTGGGGCTGATTATCAATGCCAGTGATATTGCGCTGCTGATTCCTCCCAGTATTGGGTTTATTGTGTATGGAGTGGTCACTCAGACCTCGATCGGAGATTTATTTCTGGCCGGAATTTTCCCCGGAATTCTAATATTTGTTTTATTTTCGATTTATTCCATAACCTATTCCCATTTTCATAACGTGGGAACGCTTCCCAAAGCCAGCCGGGCGGAACGGATCAAAGCCCTGAAAGAAGGCACCCTGGTTCTGGGGTTCCCGATTATCATCATTGGGGGGATTTACAGCGGAATCTTCAGTCCCACCGAATCGGCCGCCGCCGGAGTGTTTTACGCGTTGATCCTGGAAGGTCTCATTTACAAGACCCTGAACGTTCACAAGCTGCGGGAGGCTCTCCTGGATGCCAGTGTTATCACAGCCGTGGTGTTTATCTTGGTCGGGGCCGGCCAGGCCCTGTCCTGGCTCATCGGCTTTCTTCAGTTGCCCCAGCAGGTCATGCCTGTACTTATCGGCGAAAACCCGGGCCAGCTGACGGTGGTTTTTGCCGTGATTATCGGGTATTTTGTAGCCTGCATGTTTGTTGACCCCATTGTGGCTATTTATGTGTTGAGTCCGATTTTCCAACCCTACGTCGTCGAATTGGGGATCGACCCCTTGTTCCTCGGAGTCCTGGTGGTTCTCCAGGCGGCCATGGGTTCTGCCACGCCGCCCTTCGGATGCGATATTTTTACCGCCCAGCTTATTTTCCGTCGACCGTATCTGGAGGTGATCAAGCATACGCTCCCTTTCACTTTGATTGAATTGGTGGCTGCAGGTATTATTATTGCCTTCCCCTCCATTGCCACGTTCCTGCCCAGCCTTGCTGCCGGTGGACCCTAATCCATTTTTTATCCAAACGAGAATCGAAAAACCAACCCCAGAAATATCATGAAAATATTTGAAGAATTTGAATCAGAAGTCCGCAGTTATGCCCGAAACTTTCCCCGAGTCTTTCACAAGGCGGAAGGTGAATTTATCTATGATGAAAACGGAAAGCAGTACATAGATTTTTTAGCCGGTGCCGGAGCATTGAATTACGGACATAATCATCCCGTGCTGAAAAAAGCCCTGCTTTCTTATATCGAAGACAATGCGATTACCCACAGTCTGGATTTTCATACCGAGGCCAAGCGGGATTTTATGGAGGTATTTCGCAGTCACATTCTAGAAAGCCGGGGAATGGACTACCGCATGATGTTTACCGGTCCCACCGGAACCAACGCCGTGGAGGCGGCGTTGAAGATGTCACGCAAAATCAAAGGGCGTACTCACGTGGTGGCATTCACCAATGGGTGGCACGGTCAGTCTCTGGGTGCACTCTCCATGACCGCTAATTCGCATCACCGCGACGGAGCCGGCATTACGCTGACCGGTGCGCACCGGATTCCCTACGACGGGTATCTGGGAGATCACGTGGACACCACAGAGTATTTGGACAAAGTGCTGACCGACACCAGCAGCGGTGTGGATTTACCCGCTGCCGTCATCGTGGAAACGGTGCAGGGAGAAGGCGGGGTAAATTATTGCAGTACCCAATGGCTGAAAAACCTTTCTGATATTTGTAAAAAACACGATATTCTGCTCATTATTGATGATATTCAGGCCGGGTGCGGCCGCACAGGACGCTTTTTCAGTTTTGAAGAGGCGGGCATTCAGCCCGACATCATCACTCTCTCCAAATCCCTAAGCGCCTATGGATTGCCCTGCGCGGTAGTGTTATTTAAACCCGAGCTGGATGTATGGAGTCCCGGCGAACACAACGGAACATTCCGTGGCAACTGTCATGCGTTTGTAACCGCGAAAACAGCCTTGGAGCATTTCTGGAAAGACGACACCTTTGCGGCGGAAGTCCGCGAGAAAGGCGCATATATTGCCAAACGACTGGATAAAATTGTCGAGAAATATGGTGAAGGCAACTTCAACGTCAAAGGACGCGGAATGTTTCAGGGCATCAATTGTGTAAACGGAGACATTGCCGGGAAAATAGCCCATGAAGCCTACAAAAAAGGGCTGATAATTGAAACCAGCGGCACCAATGATGAAATCATCAAGTTGCTATGTCCTCTCACCATTACCCAGGAGGCCCTGACCAAAGGTATTGATATCATAGAGGCTTCCGTCAAACAGGTCTGTAGTAATATGGATGAAATTCCAGAGGAAGAATGTTATTTCGACGAAGTAATCGTGAAAGAAAAGGCCACAAAAGGATAGAAACCATGTCGGCCTGTTCATAAAAGAAGGAGCGCAGGACCCGTCATTAAGGGATCAGCTTCTTTCCAAAACGTCCCGAAAATACCGGGGCGTTTTTTTTG
>JGI12210J13797_10089483_pt1 | contig 11008 bp, 8 predicted proteins | sample ElkSlonscriptome_3_FD_13797 | JGI IMG/M metagenome (IMG submission 13797) | reverse complement strand
TGAAGATCGAGGGCAAGCCGGCCGGCAACGCCGGCTCGAACCTCTCCACCAGCACCGGCGACGAGGCCGGCTCCGCCGGCGGCGGTATCCTGTCGTCGAAGACCAAGGGCAAGATGACCTGGGCCACCAAGAGGGCCGCGCTCTTCAGGTTGGCGCCGTTGTAGACCAGGGCACGGACCCGGGGGACTGCCCAGGCCCGAGGGCGGGCTTCATTGACCGCCCCGAGGGCGGATCGCCGAGGGCGGACCGCCGAGGGCGGCGTCGCCTGAGCGCGAGGGGATGCCGTCGGGGCGCGAGGGAACGCACGCGTTCACCTTTTTTCACTTCGGCGAAGAATAAAGCGCGACCTCGTGGAGGGCGTGGCGTGTGGGGGTCGACGCGGGAGGACGACCACCGACCTCCCCCCCCCACCACGAGGACCCCCCATGAACAAGACCAACGAGATCTTCGAGGCGGCTGGCAGCCCGAGCGGCCGGGTCCGCAGGTCCGGACGTACGCGAATGCCGTTCCGACGCAGTCGGTGACGCGCACCTACCCTCGCGGGCTGGCCCCTCCCGACGACGCCGCGCTGCGCCGCCTCGCCGCCGAGCGACCGGCGAGCGAGCGCGATCGTTCGTGCTGCCGGCCGATGATCCTCGGCGGCGCAAGGCCACCGTGCTCGGGTGCACCTGTGGGATCACCGAGTGTTGGTTTCTGCTGGTGCGGATCACCGTGCTGGACGAGGTGGTGATCTGGTCGGACTTCGAGCAGGTCCACCGGCCGTGGTTCGACGAGGTGGCGTATGTGCGAGAGCTGGGTGGGGGTGAAGGGAAGGATGGGTGAGGGCGCTGGGCTGCTCGTGTTAGTCGGAGGCCGGCCAGCGACGTTCGTGACGGAGGTGGTGGAGCAGGTCGTCGAGTGCTCGCGCATCGAGTCGTCGTATGTGCTCGCGTCGCTCGGGCTCCAGCGGGATGCCGAGGACATCGCACAGCGCTTCGATCGCGGTCCTCGAGCCCTCCGTGCGTCCTTCGGCACGTCCCTCGGCATGTCCCTCCGTGCGGCCCTCCGTGCGGCCCTCCGTGCGGCCCTCTTCTCGGGCTCGGGTCTCGAGGGCCCGTATCGCCGGGTTGCCCTTGGTGCGGAGCCCTCGGACGACGGCCTTGTCTGCTTCGGCTTGGTCGAGCATGGCGCGGATGGGGATGGGCTCGACCAGCGTCGGGTCCTCGAGCACGCCGCTGGGATCGAGCGGCATCCAGTCGCTGTGCTCGGGTGACCACTCGCAGACCTGCCCACGCTCGACGAAGATCGCGATGATCCGTCGTACGCCGCGGGCGCTGAGGTCTTCGGCCCGCTCGGTGATGTCGCGGTGAGACTGGGTGCCGACGACCTCGAACGCGAGCTCTTCGAGGTATCGGGCACCGGTGTCGGGATCGATGCCCGCACGCCGGATGCAGGTGTCGGTGGCGAAGTGAGAGCGAGGGCCGACTCGGGTCAGCAGATCCGTCGCGGCGATGTAGCCCGGTGCGATGCAGCCGCTGGTGACGAAGCCCAGGACCTGGTGACGGTCGGCGTGGGGCTCCAAGGCCGGAGCAGCGAAGACCTTTCGGCCACGGACGATCTCCTCGCGAGTCTCGGGACGGACGAGGCCTTCGTCGACGCGGGGGAGGTTCGTGGGGCCGCCGGGATCCACGAATGAAGGATAGCGCATACCCGGATGCGCCGGTGCGCGATAGCTACGCATTCATCGACCATGAGGGCGACCGCGGTGGGGTGCAACTGGGAGAGATCGACCACCCCCCGGATGGCGGGGTGGGTCATTGTGTTTCAGCTTGCGCTCGGATCGGAGGTGCTTGGCGATCAGTGACGAGCGAGTGGGTTCCTCATCCGTCCGACGCGAGTACGCGGTGGTAGATCTCGTCGATGGCCAACTCGAGTCCTGCTTCGTCTCTCTTGATGCGGATGGGGATTCTTGGCCGCGAATTCGAGGTGGACCCCGGGTACCCGCTCCGTGATCCTGACCCCGACCGGGGGTAGGCATGGCCGCGCTCTTCAGGTTGGCCCCGTTGTAGACCAGGGCACGGACCGGGGGGCTTCTTTCCGTACCATCCAGACTCGGAAGAATGGCGTTTGATAGGGTCGATGTTCCAGGTTTGGATGGCTTCAACCGACGGCGGAAGGCGGCCTCATCGACCGCCCCGAGGGCGGGACCGCCCAGGCCGCCCTCGGCGGGCTCGCCCTGACGAACGTGAGGACGAAGGTGTCCGATCATAAGACCGCGCAGTACAATTCGGCGCTGATGCAGCTCACCTCGAGCGGGAGGTCTCTCCAAGACGTAGGTATCGTCGGAACGGGTATATGACGCGGTCGCCGGACACGCGGCCTCGGCGTTCGGGTGGGAGCTAATCAAGCGCCCGCACGGCTGCGGAGCGCCGGCGGGGGCGGGCCGCCCAGACATGGCTCGTGATGGTTCTCGCCTCCCATCCAAGATGGCAAGATGGTGCGCCTCCCATGTCCCGTGATCGATGGACAGGCCCGGAAGCAGGCCCCCAAGACATCGGTGCAGACTCCCCCCTCGGCACCGGGCTACGCACGTGGGTTCGTGGGAGCCCCTCCTCCGTGTCCTTGAGCACGCGGGTTCTCCCCGAAGCGGGATGCCGACACGCTCACCGAAAACGGACGACCTGAGACCGTGAGCCTTGCCGAGACAGATACACGGGCGATCGAGCTGCCCTTCACGGATGATCCCGCCGGTCTTGCTGTCGGGTTCTCCGCGGCTGGCAACGTCGCCCTACCGTTGGTCGTCCTGCTCCTGATGGTTGCGACGCGTCGTCAACGATTGTCGAGATCGGGAGGGGGAGCGATGATCTTCGGGGCTCTGGTCTGATCCGATCGACTCTTGGATTCCTCCGCGCCAAGCAATGACCGCGATGACGAGCGCCCGAGATACGAGGACCGACCTCACCGGTGAGTAGGTCACCGGCTCGCACGGACGACACCGGCTCACAACGAGCTCGTGGCTCGTGCCCGTGGTGCTCGTGCTCTCCTTCGCGTGCGGTCGCAGCCCGGTCGAGCTGTCCGACGACGGCCCCGCCGTGGATCCGCTCGTCTATGCGCTGGGGTTCTGCTCGATGAAGTGCTGGCGGCTGGATGCGTGCAGGCTCGGCAACATCCCCACCCGCGAGTGCGAGCAGGTCTGCATCGATGACGCGGTGGAGCCGCTGCCCGACGATCCCTGCTGGGCCGAGTGGATGGAGCTTCGGTGCTGCCGGGTGCTCGAGACCGCCTGCGAGGGGGTCGCCGACGAGCGGCTCGTCGGCGACCTCGAGGGGATCTGCGAGGACCCGGCAGCGCTGGCTGACCGCGTGTGAGTCCGAGAGGTCGTGAGCCGGTTCTCACGCCGCCGAACGCAGCTCACGAATTGACGCCCCCACGCCCGCCTCCGCCCCGCGCTCGCGACGCCTTCCCCGCGGTGCGACAATGCCGGCCCCCATGAGCGACAGCGACGAGACCGACCTCGAGGGCAAGATCCTCGTGGTCGACGACGAGCGCAACATCCGTCGCACGCTGCGGATGGTGCTCGAGGGCGAGGGGGCCACGGTGGTCGAGGCCGAGACGGGCGAGCAGGCGCAGGTGGAGCTGGCCGCGGCCTCACCCCCGGTGGAGGTGATGATCACCGACGTGATGATGCCGGGGATCTCGGGGCTGGAGCTGCTCGAGCGGCTGCGCGACCCGGAGCGAGGGGCCCCGCCGATCCCGGTCATCATGATCAGCGGGCACGCCACGGTCGAGGACGCGGTCAAGGCCACCCGCCTGGGCGCGTTCGACTTCTTCGAGAAGCCGCTGGCGCGCGACCGGGTGATCGTGAGCGTGCGCAACGCCCTGCGCCAGTATCGGGCCGACCAGAGCCTCCGGGCGCTCCGCCGCCGCATCCGCGGCTCGATCATCGGCAACAGCGAGCCCATGAAGACCCTGATGGCCCAGGTCGCCCGGGTGGGCCGCTCGCGGGCCCGGGTGCTCATCACCGGCGAGAGCGGCTCGGGCAAGGAACTGGTGGCCCGGGCGGTGCACGAGGCCAGCGACCGCCGCGAGGCCCCCTTCGTGAAGGTCAACTGCGCGGCCATCCCCCGCGAGCTGATCGAGAGCGAGCTGTTCGGCCACGAGCGCGGGGCATTCACCGGCGCCACCGCGCAGAAGCCCGGCCTGTTCGAGGTGGCCGACGGCGGCACGATCTTCCTCGACGAGATCGGCGACATGGCGCTGGGCGCCCAGGCCAAGGTGCTGCGCGTGCTGCAGAGCGGCGAGATGATGCGGGTGGGCGGGCGCAAGCTGTCGGTGGTCGACGTGCGGGTGCTCGCCGCCACCCACAAGAACCTCCCCGAACTGGTGGGCGAGGGCCTGTTCCGCGAGGATCTGTACTTCCGGCTCAACGTGGTCCCCATCCACGTGCCGCCCCTGCGCGAGCGACCCGACGACATCCCGATGCTGGGCCGGCACTTCATCGACGAGGCGTGCGAAGCCAACGGCATGAGCACCAAGCGGCTGGCCGACGACGCGCTCGCGGTGCTCCAGCGCTACGCGTGGCCGGGCAACGTCCGAGAGCTGCGCAACGTGATCGAGCGGATGGTGATCCTCTCCGACGGCGACCTCGAGATGGACGACGTGCCCCCCGAGGTGCGAGGCACCGACGAGGCGAACGACGACGGCGGCTCGCTGGTCGACATGGCCGAGGGCGCGCTGCAGCTGCCCGAGGGCCTGTCGCTGCGCGAGTTTCGAGAGGCGGTCGAGCGCGCGTTCATCCTGCGGCGCCTGCAGGACCTGGGCTGGAACGTGTCGCGCACGGCCGAGTCGCTGGGGGTGGAGCGGACCCACCTGCACAAGAAGATGAAGGTGCTGGGGATCCAGCGCGGCAGCAGCTGAGCACGCCGTGCGTGCGTGCGGAGGGTGCAGGTCGAGCGAGGGGTGCAGGTCGAGCGAGGGAGTCGATCTCGTGTAGTGCCAGAGAACACTGTTCTCAGCGCGAAGAAGAGATTCGGCTTCGCTTCATAGCAAAAGTATGTTTTGTTAGTTTTATGATCATTGGATTGAGGTTCTCCGGTGCCCTCGTGCTCGTGCTCGCCGGGGCCTGCACGCCGTTGCCGGGCGCGGACGAGGGCGAGGGCAGCTCGAGCGCGGGGCCCGACGACGGGTCCACCACGGGGACCACGTCGGGCGCCACGGGCCAGATGTCGCTCGGGTCGAGCTCGGGCAGCTCCGGCCCCGACGGAAGCACCAGCGCCGACTCGGGCTCGACCTTCGTGACGTTCATCGAGCCCACCGGCGGCTGCATCGGGGAGGGCCCCGACGGCTCGAGCTGGCACTGCACCTTCGAGTGCTCGGTGGTCCTCGACGAATGCCCCGCGGGCGAGAAGTGCATGCCCTGGGCCAACGATGGCTCCACGGAGTGGAACGCGTCGCGCTGCTCGCCGGTCGATCCCATGCCCGTGCCGGTCGGCGGCGCGTGCACGGTGGTCGGCTCGGCGGTCTCGGGCCTGGACGACTGCGCGTCGGGCTCGATGTGCTGGGCGGTCGACCCCGACTCGCTCATGGGCACCTGCGAGGCGTTCTGCGACCCGGAGGCCCCGGACTCCTGCGGCGGCGACGAGCAGTGCGTGGCGCTCAACGAGGGCGAGGTGCCCGTGTGTCTGAGCGCCTGCCGCCCGCTCGATCCCGACGCGTGCCCGGAGGGCGAGTCGTGCCGGCTCATCGAGAGCGAGCAGGCCTACTGCGTGCCCGACCAGGGCGGCACGCTCACGGGCAGCTCGGGCACGTGCGGCGACACGACGTGCGAGGCCGATGCCGCGTGCGTGGATCCGACCCGGGTGCCGGGCTGCCCCGAGGATTGCTGCGCCTCCTGGTGCGACCTGGACGATCCCGGCGCCGACGCGGCCTGTGCCGCGCTCGACCCCGCGCTGGCCTGCGTGCCGTGGTACGGGCCCGGCGATGCGCCGGCGGGCCTCGAGTCGCTGGGGGCGTGCCTGACTCCCGTCTGAGCCGCGAGTCCCTGAAAGCGAGGGCGCCGGTGTACCCTCGGCTTCGATGTTCGTAGGCGTCGACGGCTTCCGTGGGGGATGGGTGGCCATCATCATCGATGGCGAGCGCTTCGTGGCCGCCCACCGCTTCGTCGAGTTCGACGCCCTGATGAAGGCCCTCGGAGACGCCCGGGCGATCGGGGTCGACATGCCGATCGGCCTGCGCGACGGCCCGCGGGCGGCCGACCAGGCGGCGCGGGACTTCCTGCGGGGCAACGCGTCGTCCGTGTTCAACGCCCCGGTGCGCTCGACGCTGCAGGCCAAGAGCTACGCCGAGGCCTCGGCGATCTCCACGCGGGTGCTGGGCAAGGGCCTCAGCCAGCAGTCGTACAACCTGCTGGCCAAGATCGGGGAGGTCGACGCCCACGTCCGCGCCGCGCAGCTGTACGAGGTGCACCCCGAGGTGTCGTTTCGGCTGATGAACGACGAGGGCCGGCTGCCCCACGCCAAGAAGACCTGGGGCGGGCTGACCGCCCGGCTGTCCCTGCTGCGCGCGCAGGGCATCGTGCTGCCCGATCGCCTCGGCGAGGCCGACGCGGTGGGCATCGACGACGTGGTGGATGCCGCCGCCGCGGCGTGGTCGGCTCGGCGGATCGCGGCCGGCCAGGCCCGCAGCTTTCCGGTCGCTCCGCTGCGCGAGCGCGATCGCGGGCGCGCCATCGCGATCTGGGCCTGAGAGGGTCGTGGGGGCCCGGGCTCACCCGCGGGGGGCGTCGCCGTAGGCGGCCAGCCGGTGCAGGTAGTCGTCGATCGCTTCGCGCAGCAGAGTCACCGCCGCCTGGTGATCGGCGCCCAGGCGGCCGGCCGCCTCCTCGAGCACGCTCGCCCGCTCCGCGACCAGCTGGGCGCCCACCAGCGCGGCGCTCGACTTGAGGGTGTGGGCCGCCCGCTTCAGCATCATCGCGTCGCTCCGGTACTCGGCCACCAGCACGTCCTGGAGCAGATCGCGGATGTTGACCACGCACTCCTCGAGGAACGCCGCGAACGCGACCGGATCGTCGGGAGCCATCAGGTCGGCGAGCCGCTCGAGGGCGTGCACGTCGAAGATCTCCGACCCGGTGGCGCTGGCCTCGGCGTGCGCGCCCGAGCCCCGCCGGGTGGCGGCCTCGCCCCCCTGCCGCTTCGCGTAGCGCTCGAGCACGCGCTCGAGGTCGTCGATGCGGTAGGGCTTGCTCACATAGTCGTCCATGCCCGCCGCCAGGCACAGCTCCCGGTCCCGCGAGGACGCGTTGGCGGTCACCGCCACGATGTAGGGCTGGGGCAGCTCCGCCCGCGCCCGGATCCGCCGGGTGGCCTCCAGCCCGTCGAGCTGCGGCATGTGGACGTCCATGAACACCAGGTCGTACTCGACCCGCTCGATCGCGTCGATCGCCTCCAGCCCGTCGGAGACCATCTCCACCCGGTAGCCCAGGCGCTGCAGCGAGAGGCGCGCGACCTTCTGGTTGGTGGCGTTGTCCTCGGCCATCAGCATGCGGATGGGGAGCACGGCGGCGCCCGGCGGGGCCGAGGCGTGCGGCGGGGCGGCGACCTCTCGCCCCTCGATGATGCCGAGCAGCTCGTCGTACAGCCGAGAAGGACGGACCGGCTTGGTCAGGAACGCCCGGAACTGGCCCATGCGCGGATCGTCGCTGCGCGGGCCCATGGAGGTGAGCATCACCAGGGGCAGGTCGGCGCCGCGGGGCAGACGGCGGATCGCCTCGGCGAGCATCAGCCCGTCCATGCCCGGCATCTGCATGTCGAGCAGGGCGAAGCCGAAGTCCGGGTCGGCGTGCAAGCACTCGAGCGCCTCCGCGCCGCTGGCCGCGAGCACCGGCTGCATGCCCCACGCGCGCAGCTGCACGTCGAGGATCTCCCGGTTGGTGGCGTTGTCGTCGACCACCAGGCCCCGCACCCCGGCCATGGGGGTCGTCTCGCCGTCGAGGTGGGGCGGCCGCGGCTGCGGGGAGGGCGGGGCAGGGAGGGTGACGTGGAAGGTGGAGCCCACCCCCGGCACGCTGTGGACGCCGATCTCGCCGCCCATCGCCTCCACCAGGCGCTTGCAGATGGTCAGGCCCAGGCCCGTGCCCCCGAAGCGGCGGGTGGTGGTGGTGTCGGCCTGGATGAATGCGTCGAACAGCTGCGGGACCACCTCGGGCGCGATGCCGATGCCGGTGTCGCGCACCTCCACGCGGACGCGGGGCGGGGCGGGCTCGGGCTGGTAGGCGATGTGCACCTCGATCTCGCCCCGCTCGGTGAACTTGACCGCGTTGCTCACCAGGTTGGCCAGCACCTGCTGCAGGCGGGTGGGGTCGCCCACGATCGCCACCGGCACGTCGGGCTCGGCGTGGGCGACCAGCTCCACCCCCTTGCGGGCCGCCGACAGGGCCAGCAGCTCCACCGCGTTGTCCATGCACTCGCGCACCCGGGTGGGCACCCGCTCCACGTGCAGCTCCCCGGCCTCGATCTTGGAGAAGTCGAGGATGTCGTTGATGAGGTCCAGCAGCGCCTCGCCGCTGCCGCGCACCACCTCGGTGAAGCTGCGCTGCCGGGCGTCGAGCTCGGTCTCGAGCAGCAGGCCGGTCATGCCGATCACCGCGTTCATGGGCGTGCGGATCTCGTGGCTCATGTTGGCGAGGAACTCGCTCTTGGTGTGGCTGGCCGCCAGCGCCTGGTCGCGAGCCTCGATCAGCTGCTCGGTGCGCTCGGCCACCCGCTGCTCCAGCTCGTTGCGGGCCGCGGTGACGCGCCGCAGGGACAGGCCCAGGATGGTGAGGATCCAGGCGTCGAGGAGCAGCCGGGTGAGATACGCGTTGATGGCCGGGGTGGGGTACAGCGGCGGCGGCAGCACGCCGGCCTGATCGGCGAAGTGGAGGGCCGACACGAACGCGGCGTGGAACAGGGCCATCCCCAGGGCGACCCGCCAGCCCAGCAGCAGGCCGCCGATCAGGGCGCTGAGCAGGCCGGCGTCGATCGAGGCGCTGAACACCCCCATGCCCTCGACCAGCACGAGCAGCACGGTGACGCAGGAGAACCCGCCGCAGACGATCGCGGCCGCGGTGCGCAGCCAGCCGGTGTAGGCCACCGCCAGCGCGATCGAGGTGAAGCCCAGGCAGACCCACCCGGGCAGGGCGCGAGAGCTGGCGCCGGGCACCGCGTAGCACAGCACCACCCCGATGGCGCACAGCAGGATGCTCGAGCCGCACACGGCCCAGAGGTTCGTCGCCAGCGCGCGCTCGTCCTCGTTGCGGTAGGGCGGCACGGTGACCAGGCGGTCGCGCCAGGTCCGTAGAGCGGGGGGCGAGGTCATGCCGGAGTGTTCATGACACGCCGACGCGTCGTCCGAAACCCGAGCCGGGTGGGACGACCGTCACGCGGACGTCGTTCGACGGAGCTCGGGCCGCACGACCGGGGTACGAGCCGTGACCCGGGATACGCCGTGCGAGCGACGAGAGCCTGCGGTCCGTGGGGCAGGAATCGAACCTGCAACGCGCCAAAGCGCAGCGGAACTACAATCCGCCGCTCAGCGCAGGCCCGACGAAGCGACGCGGAGCCGCACCCAGACGTGGTATCCAGGATCCGTGATGGATCGTTGGTCGAAGCACGGGGTGGGCTCGCTGGTCTGGCTGTCGCTGGGGCTGGGGGGCTGCGGAGGCGGTGACGCGACCGACGAGGGGGCGGAGGCCGGCGGCGGCATCACGCTCGGCCCCGGCGGCCCGACCACCGACGACCCCACCGACGGCGGGCCGGTCACCGGGGGCGGCACGATGGCGGGCACGGCGGGCACGGCGGGCACGGCGGGCACGGTCTCGGACTCGGGGGTGCTCGACGAGTCGGGCGAACCGCCCAAGTTCGACACCAACCAGATGCCCGACGGCGGCACCATGGGCTGCAACTGCGGCGGCGAGGACGTGGGCTGGTCGTACATCTGGGTGGCCAACTCCAACGAGAGCACGGTGAGCAAGATCGACACGGTGACGCTGACCGAGGAAGGGCGCTACTCCACCGATCCCACCGCCAACGGCAACCCCTCGCGCACCTCGGTCAGCCTCACCGCCGACGCGGTGGCGGTGGCCAACCGCAACAGCGGGGTGGTGAAGGTATGGGCTCGCCCCGAGCGGTGCGACCCCATGCGCAACGGCGTGGCCGGGCTGCAGACCTCGAGCGACGCGGTGGCGCTGCCCTTCGCCGAGGACGACTGCATCGCCTGGTACACCGACTTCCCCTCCTACACCACCCAGCGCCCGGTGGCGTGGACCAGCGGCGTGCAGAACCCAGCCACGTGCGTGTACGAGGACACCGCGGTGTGGACCTCGGGCTGCAACACCGGCGCGGGCGGCAATGTGTGGGTGCACCTGCTCGACGGCGAGACCGGCGTATCGCTGGCCGACGTGGAGGTGCCCGGCTTCGCGTGCTCGGGCTTCGGGGCCTACGGCGGAGCGGTCGACGGCAACAACGACTTCTGGATCTCCAACAACGCCGCGAACTCCACCATCGCTCGCATTCGGCTGGCCGATTTCTCCACCGAGACGATCCCCGCGCCCTACCAGGCGTATGGCATCGCGGTCGACGTGATGGATCGGGTGTGGCTGACGATCAACAACGTGGCCGCCGCCAACGTGGCCGCCCAGCGCTACGATCCCGCCACCGGCGTGTGGGACGTGGCGATGGGCACGACCATCAAGGGCTTCTCCGGCATCCAGGAGGGCGCCGACGGCCGCATGTGGCTCAACAACGGCTACGGCGGGCCCATCGGGCTGGTCTCGATCGACCGCGACAGCATGGCGGTGAACCCCGAGATCCCCATCCCGGGCGCGGTCAGCTGGCTCAACGGCATCAGCATCGACCCCGAGGGCAACGTGTGGACCGTGTCGCCCTCGGCCAACGCGGTGTTCCGCTACGACCCCGTCACCGGCGCCATCGACAGCTACACCGGCCTGAACTTCCCCTACACCTACTCCGACATGACCGGCTCGGGGCTGCTC
>JGI12210J13797_10355940_pt1 | contig 11009 bp, 9 predicted proteins | sample ElkSlonscriptome_3_FD_13797 | JGI IMG/M metagenome (IMG submission 13797) | reverse complement strand
CACCGAACAGGCAGCGCTGGTCGCTCGGGTCAAACGTCGGCTTGATGACCAAGCTCTCCAGGTTGGCGATCACGAAGTCACGCGCCTCGCGCTGACCGCACCACCAAGTCTGCAGATTCGGCAGCAGCAGCTTCTCACCGAGAAGGTGCTCGCACAGCGACGGCAGAAACGCGGTTAGGCCCGGGTGCTCGAGCACCCCGCTGCCGAGGGCGTTCGCGACCCCCAGGTTGCCGGCGCGCACGGCTTGCAACATCCCCGGCACGCCGACCATCGAGTCCTGGTTGAGCTCGAGCGGATCGCAGTTGGCGTCGTCCACGCGACGCAAGAGCGCGTCGATCCGCTCGAGCCGCCCGAGCGTGCGCAACCACAATGCTCCATCGCGGACCGAGAGATCACTCCCTTGGACGAGGTTGAAGCCGAGATAGTTGGCGAGATAGGCGTGCTCGAAATAGGCGGCGTTGCGAGGCCCCGGCGTGAGCACCGCGACGCGTGCCGGTTCGTCGTGACCCGCCGCGATCCGGCCCATCGCGCGCCGCACCGACCGATAGAACCCCGCGAGCCGATGCACATGGCTGTCCCGAAAGACGCTCGGCATCACACGCGAGAGCACGATCCGGTTCTCCAGCGCATAACCACTGCCGGAGGGGGTCTGGGTGCGATCGCCGATCACCCGCCAGGTTCCGCTCCCATCGCGGGTCAAATCGGCGCCGTAGACAACCAGCGGCCGCTCTCCACTCATCGGGGCCCCGTGGCACGGCAGGAGGTAGCCGGGAAACCCGTCGATCAAGTCTGGCGGCAGCAGACCTTTGGCGATCAGCGAGCGCGAGCTGTAGAGATCGAGCAGGACGGCGTTCAACAGCTCGGCGCGCTGGATCAGTCCGCGCTCGAGCACGGCCCATTCGTCGCCGCGGATCAGCAGCGGCAGCGGATCGAGCTCCCAAGGGCGCGACATCCCCTGCTGATCCCCATAGATGTTGTAGGTCACGCCGTTGTCGCGCACCAAACGCCGGGCCTCTCGCCAACGGCTGTCGATGCCGTCCGGCCCGAGCTCCCGCAGCGCATCGATGAGGTACTGCCAATGCGGGCGCAGCCCCCCATCACTGGTGCGCATCTCGTCGTACTGCCCGGTACCCGGCCGGTAAACATCGTCGAGCGGCCGCGCGTCAGCCGGTGGCGACTGAGGGGATGCCATCAGAGGTGCCGTTCGGCGTCGAACCACGCACTCGTTCCGCCGGCGGCCGACAGCGGGCGCGGGATGCACGACCGCACTGGCGCTGCGCACGCCGCTCGAAACAAAGGTTCCGATTCGCAACCCTTGGCGCTCGGCGGCCGAGCAGAAACGCGGCTAGTAGAAATACGGAATGAATTTGGGGACACGGTCGGCGTACTCGCGATACTCAGGATGCCGCTCGGTGAGCCACGCCTCTTCCTTGCGGGCCTTGAAGTCGAAAAAGAAAAAGCCTAAGGCCAGCAGAATCAGATGCGACAGGCTGACCGAGAACAGCGCCCAGGCCAGTCCGGCACTCAGCAGGCTAGCGTAGAGCGGATGGCGCACGATGCCGTAGACGCCGTGCCGGATCAATTGATTATGGTCCACGGGGTAGGGGAGCGGGGTCAGATAATGACGCAGGTGGTGCGAGCCCATCGCGCCGAGCACCAATGCGGCCAGCGCAAAGGGCGCCGCGAGCAGCATCCGGGCGGGCCAGAGATCCGCGATCAGCGCCGACGACAGTCCTGGGTGCCACGGCGGCATCGCCGCGAACAGGATCATCAGCGCGAACTGGATCGCCACGAGCATCTCACCGCGCCGGCCGGGGCCTGGCCGCTCTCGAGGTGTGTTCATACGGGCTCCGTTATCGAATAAAGCCGGATGCGCGCAGTATCGCACCGCCAGGATCACCGCGTTGGCATCGATGAACCCGGAAGCACCGGGCCCTCCGAATCCCCCTAGAAGAGATCCGTTCGCGTCTAGACCGCCTGGGCTCAGCCGCGCACACTAGGACAATGCGGAAAGCCATCGCTCTTCTCCTCCTCATGTTCTCGACGCCGATTTCAGCAATTACCGACGGGCTCATCGACGACTTTAGCGACGAATCGACCTCGAGGCTCGGCACCGAGTGGCGGCTGGTCACCGATCGCGTGATGGGCGGCGTCTCGGATGCGACGATGCAGCGGCACGTCGTCGATGGGCGCAACGCCCTGTGCCTGAGCGGCACCGTCAGCCTCGAGAACCACGGCGGCTTCGTTCAGGTCAACCTCGACCTCACCCAGAATGGCCTGGTCGACGCCAGCGCTTTCGACGGGGTGCGTGTGGTTGTCCGCGGGAACGGTGCCACCTACAACGTCCACCTCAAGACCGCCTCGACGCGGCTGCCATGGCAATCGTATCGAGCGGGGCTCAACGCTGGGGCGGCCTGGCAAGAGGTCCGTTTACCGTTTGCGGCATTCCGGCCGCATCGCCTCGTGCCGGCGCTCGACCCGGCGCGCCTAAAGCGCCTCGGCATCGTTGCCATCGGCGAGGCGATGGCCGCCGACGTCTGCATCGCCGAGATCGGCTTCTACTCGAACCGGCCTGGCGCCTAAGGCGCAACGGAGCCGGTTTCGTCTCGCCCGAAAGGCGGCCACCGCGCGCGCCCGACCCGCTGCGGGCCAGCCCCTGCTGCGGCCGCCGCTTCCAGGTCACAGCGCCTCCCGACGCTCACGGCGGCACTGCTTCTGCCCGCCGCCGGTGCGGCAGCGACAGGTTCGCCGCCACCGTTCACCTGATTTTTTAATCAGCCTGGTTATGACGCTTAGATCACAGACCCACTCAGCCGGATCTGGTAGCTATCGGAAAGTTAAGGCGAATCGGGCGTTAAAGTCCACGTTTGAAATGCCTTCTAACGGCCTTGTTAAGAAAGGAAAAATGCCGAGCCGGTCGCTTGACCGCAGGAGATCCGGCTCTTAGTATTGGAAAAAAGTGGGGAACGGTGGGGTACCGGGGTATGACCGCCTGAGGGGGGGCCGGTCATGTTTAGGGGGACACAATTTCTCAACCTCGACGCCAAGGGGCGTCTCGCGATCCCGTCTCGCCAACGCGAGCGGCTGGCACAGCTTTGTGACTCGCATCTCGTGATCACGGCCCATCCGCAGCGGTGCCTGTTGATCTACCCCGAGCCCGGCTTCGCGGAGCTCGAGCGCAAGCTCAACGCAATGCCGGCGCATCTCAAGGAGACCACCGCGCTGCAGCGGCTGCTCATCGGCTATGCCAACGATGTCGAGGTGGATGCGCAGGGCCGTGTACTACTGGCCCCGGCGCAGCGTGAATTCGCGTCGCTGGAGAAGCGGGTGGCACTGGTCGGGATGGTCAACCGCTTCGAGCTTTGGGACGAGGCTGCCTGGCAGGCCACGATCAAGGACGCCGAGGACGTGGACCTGTCACAACTCGCGGAAAACCCGGAGACGGCGTCGTTCGCCTTCTAGTGATGGAGAGAAGCAGATGGGCAACCGCCGCAGACCCGAGCATTGAAGCCGCGAGTACGGAGGGGGCGTCTTAGGCAATGGCGCCGCAAGAGCACAGACCGGTTCTACTCGAAGAGAGCATGCAAGCATTAGCAATCAAGGCAACCGGTATCTATCTGGACGGCACCTTCGGCCGCGGTGGTCATTCCCGCGCGCTACTCGCGCGCCTTGGCCCGGAAGGCCGGCTGTTGGCGGTCGACCGCGATCCCGATGCGCTCGCCGCCGGCACAGCCCTCGCCAGCGAGGACCCTCGCTTCGCAATCGAGCAGGCGCGCTACTCGGCGCTACCGGCGCTCGTGCGCGAACGCGGCTGGGACGGGAGCGTCAGCGGAATCCTGCTCGACCTCGGCGTCTCCTCACCGCAGCTCGACGCACCCGAGCGCGGCTTCAGCTTCCTGCATGATGCGCCGCTCGACATGCGCATGGACCCGAGCACTGGGCCGAGCGCAGCGGACTGGCTTGCCTCAGCAAGCGAGCAAGAAATCACCCGCGTCCTGCGCGACCTCGGCGAAGAGCGATTCGCCCGCCGCATCGCACGCGCCATCGCCGCCGCACGTCGTTCAGAGCCGATCACCCGGACCGGTCAGCTCGCGGCACTGATCGAGCGCAGCGTTCCCACACGCGAGCCTGGCAAGCACCCCGCGACACGCAGCTTCCAAGCGATCCGAATCGAGATCAACAACGAGCTCAATGAGCTGCACGCGTTTCTTGCAGAGGTCTGCGAGCTGCTGATAGCCGCTGGGCGGCTGACCGTGATCAGCTTTCATTCGCTGGAAGACCGCATCGTCAAACGGTTCATCCGCGACGAGGCGCAAGGAGCGGCGGTACCGAAAGGGGTGCCGGTGCGCGACAGTGAGCTGCCCCGGCGCCTGCGGTCGATCGGGCGCGCGATCCGTCCCGGCGCCGTCGAGATCGAGCGCAATCCCCGCGCGCGCAGTGCGGTGATGCGGGTCGCGGAGCGCACCGCATGAACGAGACCGGATGGCAGATCGGGCGTCTCCTCGCCATTGTGACGCTCGGCCTGGCCGTGGTCACCACCGCGACAGCGGTTGTCTATGTCAAGTATCTGACCCGTGCCGAATTCGTCGATCTTCAAGCGGTGCGTGCTGCACGCGATGCGCTCGACGTCGAGTGGGGCCGGCTTCGCATCGAAGAGGCCGCAATGAGCACGCACACCCGGGTCGAGCGGACGGCCCGGCAATCGCTGAAGATGCGCCTGCCTCGTGCCGGCGAGCTCCGCGTCGTCGAGGTCACCCATCATGAATAGGGCCGACGTCCAACATCCCTACCGGTACCGCGAGGTTGTTTCCGCAACCGGTGCCGCCGCGCGCTTTGTGCGCCGTCGCCTGGCCGTCGGGCTGCTGCTCGTGACGGCCTTCGCAGCCGTCACCGCGAGCGCCTTCTATCGCCAGGTCGTGGAGACCGACTTCCTCAAGGATGAGGGCGCAAAGCGCTTCCTGCGCGACCGCGAGATCCCGGCTCGCCGAGGGATCATCCTCGACCGTAACGGTGAGCCGCTCGCGATCAGCACCGCGGTGTCGACCGTCTGGGCCGACCCGCAGCTGCTGGTCGGGCGCACCGACGCACTCGCGTCACTCGCCCGCGCGCTCGAGGAGCCCGAAGACGAGATCGCAGCCAAAATCCGCGGCTACGCCGAGAAAGGTCGCCGCTATATGTACCTGAAACGCCGCGTCGAGCCCTACTGTGCACGCGCCGTCGAGGATGTGGTCGAGACCTACCGCCTCAGCGGCGTCGGCATGGACACCGAATATCGCCGCTTCTATCCAGGCGGCGAGATCTTCGGCCAGCTGATCGGCTTCACCGGCGTCGACGATCAAGGGCAGGAGGGCATCGAGCTGGTGCGCAACGAGCAGCTGAAGGCCTCCCCCGGCAAGCGCCGCGTGATCCAGGACGGGCACCGCCGCATCGTCGAGGAAGTCGAGCAGCTGCGGGCGCCCCAGCACGGCGAAGACATCCTGCTCAGCGTCGACCAGCGCCTGCAGTTCCTCGCGTACCGCGAGCTCAAGCGGGCGGTCGATCGCCATCAGGCCGTCGGCGGGTCGGCCGTGCTGGTGGAGGTGCAAACCGGCGAGATCCTCGCGCTGGTGAATCAGCCCTCGTTCAATCCCAATCAGCCGCGGCAGGAGTCTGCCGAGCAGCGCCGCAACCGCGCGCTGACCGACGTCTTCGAGCCGGGGTCGACGATCAAGCCATTCGTGGTGGCGGCCGCGCTCGAGCGCGGCATCGTGCGCCCGCACACCCCCATCAATACCGACCCCGGGGTCCTGCGCGTCGGTCGCAATCGCGTGCGCGACTACCGCAATCTCGGCCAGCTCGACACCACGACCGTGGTCGCCAAATCCAGCAACGTCGGCATCGTCAAGATCGCGCAGCAGATGGATCGCTCGGTGCTCTGGCATCTCTATCGCCGCCTCGGCTTCGGCGAGACGACTGAAGCGGGCTTCCCGGGCGAGCGAACCGGGTTCCTGCCCAACTACGAGGGATGGTCCAACTTCGAGCACGCCACGCTCGCGTTCGGTTATGGGCTGAACGTCACCGCGCTGCAGCTGGCCCAAGCCTACGCGATCATCGCCGCCGACGGCATCAACCGCCCGGTAACCCTGTTCCGACAAGACCAAATTCCGGAAGGCGAGCGGGTCTTCTCGCCCGAGACGGCGCGCAGCGTGCGCCTGATGCTGGAGACCGTCGTCTCCAAAGAGGGCACGGCGCGCCGCGCCGCGATCCCAGGTTATCGCGTTGCCGGCAAGACCGGCACGGCGAAAAAGGCGAGCGCCCGCGGCTATGTGGACGGCAAGTACCAGTCTGTCTTCGTCGGGATGGCGCCGGTCAGCCAGCCACGCTTCGTGATGGTGGTGATGATCGACGAGCCAGGCGGCGAGGACTACTACGGCGGCCTCGTGGCCGCTCCGACCTTCGCCGACGTCATGCCGGCCGCACTGCGTCTCTACAACGTGCCACCGGATGATCCGAGCCACCCGCTGATACTGACCTCGGCGGCGGAGCCGGCACAATGATGGCGCAGCGCAGGGCGCGGGAGACGCGCCCCCTCAAGCGACCCGTGACGATGGAGCGCGTCTGAGCATGCTGCTGTTACTCACCGAGTGGCTCAGTCAGTTCGAGAGCGGCTTCGCCGTCTTCCGGTATTTGACGCTGCGCGCGATTCTCGGCGTGCTCACCGCACTGGCGATCTCGTTGCTGATCGGCCGCCCGCTGATCCGCTGGCTGAGCACCTACAAGGTCGGTCAGACCGTGCGCAGCGACGGCCCCGAAAGTCATTTCTCGAAGGCCGGTACGCCAACGATGGGCGGCACGCTGATCCTCGTCTCGATCGCCGTGAGCACGCTGCTGTGGGCCGACCTGAGCAACCGCTTCGTCTGGGTGGTGCTCCTGACGACGCTCGCGTTCGGCGCCATCGGCCTTCTGGACGACTACCGCAAGCTGGTGCTGCGCGACCCGAAAGGACTGCCGGCGCGCTGGAAGTACTTCTGGCAGACGGTCGCCGGGCTCGTCGCGGCGGTGTATCTCTACTGGAGCGCGTCGACGAGCGGCGAGACGGCGCTGCTGGTGCCTTACCTCAAAGAGGTCAGCATCCAGCTCGGCCCCTGGTTCATCCTGTTCGCCTATCTCGTGATCGTCGGGTCCAGCAATGCGGTGAACCTCACCGACGGGCTCGACGGTCTCGCGGTACTGCCGTCGGTGGTGGTGGCCAGCGGTCTCGGGATCATGGTCTACGCCGCCGGCAATATCGAGATCGCGAGCTACCTGAAGATCCCCTACGTGGCGGACGTCGGCGAGGTCGTGATCTTCTGTGGCGCGCTGGCCGGTGCCGGCCTCGGCTTCCTCTGGTTCAACACCTATCCGGCCCAGGTCTTCATGGGCGACGTCGGCGCGCTGGCACTCGGCGCCGCCCTCGGTGCGGTCGCAGTGGTGGCCAAGCAGGAGATCGTGCTCTTCATCATGGGCGGTCTCTTCGTGCTCGAGACGCTGTCGGTCATGCTGCAGGTGGCGTCCTTCAAACTGACCGGAAAGCGGATCTTCCGGATGGCGCCGCTGCATCATCACTACGAGCTCAAGGGGTGGCCGGAGCCGCGCGTGATCGTGCGCTTCTGGATCATCACCGTCGTCCTGGTCTTGTTCGGGCTAGCGAGCCTGAAGATCCGGTGATGCCCCGAGCGCAAGCAACATCCGCCAGCGGCGGCGTCGCGCGCAGGATGGTCGTGGTCGGACTCGGCACGACCGGACTGTCATGCGCGCGCTGGCTCCACGCGCAGGGCGCGGAGGTCGCTGTGGTCGACTCGCGCACGCATCCCCCCGCCCTGGCGCAGCTTCAGGCAGAGATGCCGGACGTCGCGGCAGCGCTCGGGCGCTTCGACGACAGGCTACTGGCTACAGCAGACGAGATCGTGGTCAGCCCGGGCGTCGCGATCAGCACGCCAGAGCTGCAGCAGGCGGCCGAGCGCGGCATCCCGATCGTCGGCGACGTCGAGCTGTTCGCTCGCGCCTCGTCGAAGCCGACGATCGCGATCACCGGCTCCAACGGCAAGAGCACGGTGACCACCCTCGTGGGTCGGATGCTGCGCCAGGGCGGTATCGACGCCGCGGTCGGCGGCAACCTCGGCGTCCCGGTGCTCGACCTGCTGGAGGCGAACGCAGACTGGTTCGTGCTCGAACTCTCGAGCTTCCAGCTCGAGACCACCTCGTCGCTGAAACTGCGCGCAGCGGCCGTGCTCAACCTCTCGCCCGACCACCTCGACCGCTATCCCAGCCTCGACGCCTATGCGGCGGCCAAGGGGCGCATCTTCGCCCATGCCGAGCGCGCGGTGATCAACCGGGACGACCCCCTCGCCGCCGCTCTTGCCGCGGGCGTGCCGGACCCGATCGGCTTCTCGCTGTCGGCTCCGGCCGATGCCCAAGACTACGGCCTATACGAGCACGACGGAGAACCATGGATCGGGCGCGGCGAACGGCCGTTGATGCGCACCGCCGAGGTGCGGATGCCCGGCCGGCACAACCTCGCCAACGCGTTGGCCGCGCTGGCACTGGCGCAGACCGCGGGTGTCGAGGCCGAAACCGCATGCGCGGTACTGCGCGACTTCGGCGGACTCCCGCATCGCAGCGAGCTCGTGGCCGAGCGGCGTGGCGTGCGCTGGATCAACGATTCCAAGGGCACCAACCCCGGCGCGACAGCGGCCGCGCTCGCCGGAATCGCCCGCGCAGGCGGTTCGGCCCAGGGGCCGGCGCGGACAGTGCTGATCGCCGGCGGTGACGGCAAGGGGGCAGACTTCGCCTCACTCGCGCCGGTCGTGCGCGACCATGCCCGCGCCGTCGTGCTCATCGGCCGCGACGCACCCTTAATCGAGCGCGCCCTGGCCGGCACGGCAGCGCTGCATCATGCCAAGAGCATGGACCAAGCCGTTCACATCGCCGCCGAGCTGGCGCAGCCGGGCGACGCGGTTCTGCTGTCCCCGGCTTGCGCCAGTTTCGATATGTTCGACGACTACCAGCATCGCGGTCGCGTCTTTGAGGCAGCGGTGACGGAGCTGGGGCCATGAGCAGGCTCGGGGGCTTCGTCGGCACCGCATCGGCGCGCAGCGCAGCCGCGTCCGCGCGCGCCCGCCAGCGCCGGCGCGACCGCTACGACGCGCCCTTCGACCAACTGCTGTTGGTCGCTGTGCTCGCGCTGCTCGGGCTCGGGTTCGTGATGGTGGCCTCAGCGTCACTGCCGATTGCCGCGCGTGACTACGGTGACCCCTTCTTCTTTGTAATCCGTCACGGCCTCGCGCTCGGCCTGGCGCTGACGCTGGGTGCGATCTGCTTCGCGATCCCCGTGCAGGTTTGGGAGCGTTCCGGAGTCTGGCTCATGCTCGTCAGCTGCGGGCTGCTGTTGCTGTTGCTGATCCCCGGCGTGGGCCGCACCGCGAACGGCGCAACCCGCTGGATCCCGCTCGGCCCGTTCAACCTGCAGCCGTCGGAACTGATCAAATTCTTCGCGATCGTCTATGTGTCGGGCTACCTGGTGCGCCGCCAGGTCGAGGTCAGTACATCGCTGATGGGCTTCGTGCGACCGATGCTGCTGGTCGGCTTCGCCGGGAGCCTGATCATGGTGCAGCCGGACTTCGGCACCACCGCCGTGCTGCTCGCGACCGTGATGGGCCTGTTGTGGCTCGGCGGTGCCGCTTGGTGGCCATTCGCGATCCTGTTCGTCGGCGTCGCCGGCGGCCTCGCGCTCTTGATCTGGATCGAGCCCTACCGACTCCAGCGAGTGACCTCGTTCATCAACCCGTTTGATGATCCTTTCAATACCGACTATCAGCTCAGCCATGCGCTGATCGCGATGGGCCGGGGCGAATGGCTCGGCGTCGGCCTCGGCAACGGCATCCAGAAGCAGTTCTATCTGCCCGAGGCCCACACGGACTTCCTCCTCGCGGTGATCGGCGAGGAGCTCGGCGTCATCGGCGTGCTGCTGGTGATCGCAAGCTTCGGTTTCATCACCTGGCGCGCCTTTGCAATCGGTGCGAAGGCGCATGTGCTCGGCGAGCCGTTCTCCGCCAACGTCGCGCACGGCGTGGCGCTTCTGTTCGGCATCCAGGCGTTCATCAACGCGGGCGTGAATACCGGTCTGCTGCCGACCAAAGGGTTGACGTTGCCGTTGATCAGCTATGGCAGTAACGCGTTGATCGTCTCGGTCATCGCGGTTGCGGTGCTGCTGCGGATCGACTTTGAGCTCCGACGCAAGGCGGTGCAGCCACTGCCCGAGGCCGGAGTGGGCCGCAGCATGCTCCCGCCAGGAGGGGTCCGATGGCGCCGCGCATAGCGATCATGGCCGGCGGCACTGGCGGACACGTGTTCCCCGCGCTTGCGGTGGCCGAGGCACTGCGCGCGCGCGATGCCGAGGTCTTCTGGGTCGGCACCCGCGCCGGAATCGAGGCCCGGTTGGTCCCGGAGCACGGCTTCCCGATCGAGTGGCTCTCGGTGACCGGGCTGCGGGGCAAGGGGTTGCGCACGCTCATCGCCGCGCCGCTCCGCCTTGCCGGGGCGCTCGGCGAGGCCGGCGGCATCCTGAGCCGCCGCGACCCGAACGCGGTGCTCGGTATGGGCGGTTTCGTCTCAGGTCCGGGCGGGCTGATGGCGCGAGTCCAGCGGCGGCCGCTGCTGATCCAGGAACAGAACAGCGTCCCCGGACTGACCAACCAGTGGCTCGCCCGCGTCGCCGATCGGGTGTTCCAGGCCTTTCCGGGCAGCTTCCCGGCCGCACGCCGAGCGATCACCAGCGGCAACCCGGTGCGTGCTGAGATCGCCGCTTTGCCGCCCCCGGCTACACGGTTCGCGGATCGCGGCGGTGATGATCAGGGGTCGCCCGCCCGTCTGCTGGTGGTCGGCGGCTCGCTGGGCGCGCAAGCCTTGAACGAGACGGTCGCGAAGGGATTGGCGCGGCTCCCGGCCGCGCTGCGCCCTCGCGTGAGGCACCAGGCCGGCGAACGCACCCT
>JGI12210J13797_10037791_pt1 | contig 11010 bp, 11 predicted proteins | sample ElkSlonscriptome_3_FD_13797 | JGI IMG/M metagenome (IMG submission 13797) | reverse complement strand
TATTCGTGGGCCGATGAATCCGGCCGGTCCCGGGACTTTTTTCACGACTCACAACAGCGGCTTTGGCGACACGACGATCGGAGCGTTGCTTCGCTTGTACAGCGACGAAGACGACGACTTGATCTTCAACCTGGGTGGCTCGATTCCGACAGGGGACATCTTTCGGACGACGACCATTCCAACGGGCGGGGCGGTTGAGCAACCGTTGCCGTACCCAATGCGTCTGGGTTCAGGAACGTTCAACGCTCGTCCCGGCGTCACCTGGAAACGGTATTTTGAATTCGGTTCCTTCGGAACGCAATTTCAGACTGACTTGCCAATTGGTCGCAATTACCGAGAATATTCGGTGGGCGATGAGTTCCGGCTCAACACTTGGTATAGCCATCTACTTTCCCGCAATCTGTCCACCAGCATTCGTGTCGAGAATTTATGGCGAACGAACTACGACGGCGCTGACCCGATGACGCCAGATGCCGTGATTAGCACTAACGTCGAGAGCTTCCGCGGCGGCTACACACTGAACCTGGGCCTGGGGGCTGCGGCCTTGCTGAACGGCCATTTGCTAAACGTTGAATTCGTGCCAATGCTGCACCAGGACTTGGATGGAATTCAACTAGAAACCGATTGGTCGCTGGTGGCGAGTTGGTCGAAGAGTTTCTAGCGGCCTACGTGAATGGATTAAAGCGGCATGGCATGCATGAAGCTGTACCGCAGCCAGTTAGCAACAAAGCTGCGAGGACAAAACAACTTTTTGTGCGACTTGGGAAACACTTTTTTATTAAGAAAGAGCGAATGACTAGCGATGACGAATCGCATGGTTGGGGACTTGAATGACCACGGCGGCTGAGTAGTGCGTGTTCTCGTAGCCGTCTCCGGATTCGTCTTCTGCCATGTGATGGACGACGGCAAACAACACATTGCCTTCCTTGGGCACAAACGTGACGCACCCCTCGGAATCACTGATTCGCTCATAATCGGAATCGAAATCCGCTGCGAGTGTTGTCCCACGCGGAACGAAAGTCACCCGTGCCTCTGACAAAGGCTTGCCGGACCGCATGACTTGAAGTTCGATTGGCTGTCCGGCCTCGATGGTCGCAAAGGGCGTTTTCAAGACCAACTCCAGGCCAAACCCGTGACAGATGTCTGGGTGGTCCAAGCCAGTGCTGCTTTCCCCGCCATCTGTTGCCACGACGAACGTCTTCGCAGACTTAATCGCCCTAGTCGTACGATGCAGCGTATCGAGCGTGTGTACAAAGTGATGAAGCCCCGGATTTGCAAACACATACTTTGCTGTCCAGAATCCCTCCTTTTCCGCATTGCCCATGTCGGTGATTGCGGATTTTAAATCAAGCGTGCTACCCGTGGGATCGACCACGCTCAGGGTGCAGGGATCAAGCATAATCTTACTGGCCAGCTTAAAATCACGATGATCATTGCCATGGTTTCCCAGCATCAGATCAACGTACGTGTACTCGCCAACGGGTACTGTCGCGGCACCGGCCTCAAGCCACGTGTCGTGGGCGGATCCTTGTGCCGGATAAAGACATAGTAGTAACAGGATTGAAGCAATGCTCGACACGCTGATGCTCCAAAATTTATAGGTCGTTCCTATCAGGATTGGAAGATGCAGATTCACGATTTGGGTTTCCTTTTTTACTTTGGTTCGATTTCAAACAGTCGTCGGTGGTAAGTATAGAAGGTGTGAAGCTTGAAACAGAGGCGCACGCCTATCAATTGCCGAGCAATATCTCATCGGTTCTGTTGGCTGCGCTTTGATCGAGGTCGCTTCCACGCCAAAGGGACGAAAACCACGTTGGTGTGAGGAACGAGCCGTCGCCGATCTCCGGCGATGGAAGCGGTATCGAGGGCGCAGGTGAGTACGCACCTGCTGACTTACGGACCTTTGATTGCCGCGTAGCAGGAGTAGCATTCGTAAAATAGGCAGACAAAACTGCCCGGATCGAATGAGCTACGGTATCGGAGGATCCGGAGCGATGAGATGCGAGCAAGCATGCTCTTCAAAGAAGTTGATCCATCCAAGCAGCGGAGGATCAATCTGGATAATTCCGTGAGCGGGATCGACGTAAACGGCAGCCACCATCGTCCAGAAGTAGCTAATGCCGCGACACTCCGCAGCCTTCCACATCAAGATTGCTTTGGTGCATGATTCGTCTACGGATTCGCCCCCTTTCGAGCGTTCCGCTGGGGATACTTCGCACTTAGTCGTTTTCTTAATTGAGCAGTGGCAGCAACTCGGTTTGGAAGACGCAGCTACCCAACTTCGCGACTTGGTGACCCTAGCGACCAGGAACTCCGGCGGAGTCACCCCATTGCGATCCGCCCACGCCAATTTCTCGCCGTCGTTGTGACAACAGCACTTGTCCCAGCAAGACTCGGCGCTAGCACATCCACATGGGCAATTTTCGCATGGAAAACGCTCGGCCGAAGGACAAGCGGATGGCTTTGCTGAAGGAACGCCAACGAATCCCGTCAGCGCGAACGCGACCGAAAGCAGTAAAAACCATGAAAGGCACTGCCTCGGGATGCAATCGTGAATCGAGAGTCGTTTCAAATAGATCAAAGCGGACAACCGCAAGGGATGACAGCCGCTCGTTCCTCACGTTGCTAATTATGCTCCCGGACGCAATCTTGAGCAATGGGGGCAAATCCTTGAGTCGGGACGCCGCACCTGCCGATCGCTGGCAGTAATATTAGTCTCGTTTCCGGCGTTGGACCTCTCTAAAGCTGATTCGTGCTCGTCGATTGTTCGTCCGGTTTGGTCGCTGGGACAGCGCCGACCGCATCCGGGAGACGAATTTCGAGCACCTCATCGGTCAGATTGGTGAACGCCATATTCGACTTCGCGCCGTTGGCGGCGATCAAGCGAACCTCCACCTGCCCTGCCTCCATCGCTTCGTAGAGGCAACCACCATCGGTTTCGCCATCAGACAACTGCCCCAGCGGCATAGCTCCGACGCAAACAGCAACAAGGGAACACATAGCGGTCCATCGAATCGACAGGAACATTGCAGAATCTCCAAACGGGGAAACGATCGTTTAACTTGCACAATGCAAGCTAGCGGCGTGCTTTTGCCAATAGGCATCGCTTTTCGCATCCCCGAAGTGAAATGTTGCCACTCAAGCCTTCGTGTCTCGTAAGGTTCAGAGCAGGTCTCGCGAAGGCGCGCATTGAATCGGTCGTCAACTGCCTGTTAAATAGGCGACAGCCGACAATAACGAGCGAATTGCCAGCATGTGGAATAGACGAATTTCCACTAGCCGGTCATACGGGACCACAATTCGTTGTTAGATAATGTTGCTTTGAATCGGAATGAACTCTGCTGCAACGATGTTGACGGTGTGTTTGGCGAACATGTGAACGACTTCATCTTTTTCATCTTTCGCGACGAACAGGGTTCCTCATGCGCAAATTCAGTTTGACCACTTTGATTCTAACGGGCCTGCTAATGGGCATTGGCATCGGGCTTGTCTTTGGCGAACGGTCCGTTGTCCTGGCTCCTATCGGTAACGGTTTCATTCGACTGTTGCAAATGGCGGTGCTACCGTACTTCATCGTCGCCCTGCCGCTGGGGTTTGGCCGGCTGAATTATCAGGAAGCGAGAATGCTCGCGATGCGGCTTGGGCTTTTTTCAGTCGTGATTTGGGCCTTGGCGTTCCTGCTGGTCGCGCTGCTGCCGCTGACGTTTCCTGCCTTGGAATCCGCCAGCTTCTTCAGTTCCAACATGATCGAGTCGCCCGATCCGGTGGACTTTGTCGAGCTCTACATTCCGGCTAACCCGTTTGACAGTCTCTCCAAAGCGATCATCCCCGGAGTCGTCGTTTTTGGAATCGCAATGGGCGTCGCGCTGATCGGGGTTCCTGAAAAGAAGCAATTGCTGACGGTGCTCGATAGCTTGGCGGATGCTCTCGGCCGAATCACCGGGTTCGTTGTTCGTTTGACACCGATCGGCGTGTTCGCTCTGGCCGCCAGCGCGGCGGGGACGATGACGTTGGAGGACCTGAGCCGGTTGCAGGTTTACTTTGTTGCGTACACCGTCGGAGTGATCTTGTTGGCGTTCTGGCTCGTTCCGATGTTGGTGTCCTCGCTGACGCCGTTCAGCTATCGCGATGTCGTTCGCGTGACGCGTGATCCGTTGGTGACAGGGTTCACGACCGGCAATCTGCTCGTCGTGCTAGCCATGTTGGCCGACAACTGCAAACAACTTTTTCGTGAACAGGATGAACAGAACTACCGTCATGCCGAATCCATCATTGATGTTTCCTTGCCGATCGCCTTCACGTTTCCCAACCTTGGCGTGGTGCTGCTGTTGTTGTTTGTTCCGTTTGCGGGCTGGTTCACGGGCAATCCGGTTGGCGTGGCGGAATATCCCAAGTTATTCGCTTTAGGATTCTTCAGCTTCTTTGGGAGCGTTGAAATTGGGCTGCCGTTTGTATTGCAGCAACTGCGCATCCCGACCGATATGTTTCAACTGCACGTCGTGACGCTGGTTTACATCGGCCGGCTGGCAACGATGCTCGCTGTCATGCACCTGGCTGGCGTGGCGTTGTTGAGTGCCGCGGGCAACGCGAGGTGGCTGCGGTTCAAACCCAAGCGAATCACAACTTTCGCCGGCGGTTCGCTGGTCATTTTGTTGTTGACGATCGGAACGACGCGATTCGTTTTGCGACAAACGGTCGACCAAGCCTATTCAAAAAACGATCTGTTGACAGCGATGTCGCCCATCGAATTTTCTACGACGGGCACTGTGTATCGTGAGCTACCCAACATGACAAGCAATACCGAGGATTCATCGAAAGCGTCAGCAGTTGAGCGGACCACCTTGGGCAAGATCCGAGAGCGGGGGCTGATGACGGTTGGGTACGATCCCAACGGAATGCCGTTCAGCTTCTTCAACGCGAACGACGAACTGGTTGGTTTTGATATCGAGATGGTCCAAGCACTTGCCAGTGAATTGGACGTCGAGGTTGAGTACTATCCCTACACCAAGACGCAGATGGCGGAATGTTTGAACGAAGCTCGGTGTTGCGACCTGTTGGTGGGCGGATTGTTTACGACGACCCGACGCATCGAGCGGATGCGGTTCACGGAACCGTACCTTGATCTCAACCTAGCGTTCATCGTCAAGGACCACCGTCGCGACGAGTTTTCGAAACTGGCCGATATACAGAATCCCGCCGCCTTGCGAATCGCCGTGTTGGAGCGACCCTATTTTGGGACACGCGTTCAACAAAGTTGTCCCCGTGCCAAGGTGGTTCGGGTCGATTCACCAGCAGAGTACTTCGAGTCGCCAAATGACTTTGATGCATTGGTGATGAGTGCCGAAGCTGGCAGTGCCTGGACGCTGCTGCATCCGTCTTACAGCGTGGTGATCCCTCAAGACGCGACGCTGACCGTCAGTGTGGGTTACCCGACGGCGATTGATTCGACGAGGTTCGAGAACGTCCTAAGCCGTTGGATTCACCTGAAAAAGAATGACGGAACGATCCAAAGGTTCTACGAGCATTGGATCGAAGGCCGGAACGCGCAGGAAAGCGGCCCGCGGTGGAACCTCTACGACAAAATCGTGGACGCGTATCACGGGACTTCGTCCAAAGCCATCACGCTTCGTTCACAACGATGAACCATCCACGCTTTCACGTCGACCGGTTCGGCAAGTAGAAGATGCGGCGGCCCGGCGAACTCGAACCCTAGCGGACTGCCCATGCCGTCGATCCGCTTGTCGTATTCGGCGGCTGCAAGCTTCCACGGTGGATGGCCGATCTCTCCTCACCCCCCCCTGCCGTTGGCACTGTAGAGGCAATAGCGAGCGGTCAGCTGATGCTCCAGCGACCCAGGTTCAGCATGAAACGTTGTCCCGATCGGGCGATAAATTCATTGTAATGCGCGGCCGGTTCGCGCCGATGCGTTCGCTCACTTCGGTATAAAAACGATTGACTCGCCAATTTGCATGATGCCATCGAAACTGCGATGGGTTGGACAAGTTGAAGTTAGGAAGAACGCAATCGCCATCCAAGCTTCATGAATCGGGACCCACACAAGTTTCACAGTTGGCCCTTCACTCTTCAAAATTGATTCCTCCTTGCCAGACATCTAACCTTCCATGTTGAACCATTCGATGTCCAAATCGCCGCTGCGGAGTTTCGTCAGGTGAATGGATGATGCGGAAACGAATGATGTATTTTTCGACTATCGCGGTATTGGCCCGATTCCTGAACTTCGATGCCGACATCAAGTGGATTCTGAACTACACCGCAAAGCCAATGACCGACGGTCCGGTGCAGATGCGTAACGGCGACTCCAACAACGCTGGCAGCTTTTCGAGTGACGACGTCGGTGGCAACTACAATTGGCCCGATGGCACCTACATCCCAGGCTCCTTCGATGATCTGCCCGAGCCGTGCCGAGGATTGCCGATACCGATGGCCGAGTTGTACGAGATACGTGAAAAGATCTTTCAAGACCACATCGACTACCAGGTCGGCATGATGTATTTCTTGGCCAACGATCCACGCGTCCCCAAGCCGCTTCAGAAACGCGTCAACAGCTTTGGACTGGACCCCAATGAGTTCAAGAGCACAGGCCACTGGCCCCATGAACTCTATGTCCGCGAAGGTAGGCGGATGGTCTCGGACTACATCATGAACCAAGACAACTGCGAGGGAAGACGCATCGCGGAGGACTCAGTCGGCCTGGCTTCTTACGCGATGGATTCACATTTCTGCCAACGCGTGGTTGTCGTACGTGACGGCAAAACAACCGTTCGCAACGAAGGCGGGTTCGGTAAGTCATGCCCCACGCCCTATCCCGTCGCGTACCGCTCGATCGTGCCAAGCAAACGCGAGTGCGAAAACCTGTTAGTGCCGGTCACCCTGTCATCCACCCATGTCGCCTATGGATCGATCCGCATGGAGCCGGTTTTCATGATCCTTGGACAAAGCGAAGGTGCCGCCGCAGCCATGGCGATTGATGCAGAGACAACGGTGCAAGACGTTCCATACAACAAGCTGCGAGAACAACTGCTTGCAAGTGGTCAAAAGTTATAGAACGAGTTCCCTTCGATTCGACAATAAAGACCAGTTTATGGTTAAGAACATGATCAAGACGCTGATGCTATGCTGTTGCGTGTTGGTGTTGTAAGCTGGTGAATTCACGCACGCATATGAACAAGAGAACCAGCCGCCAAATATCGTCATCATCCGTTGGCCGGGAAAGTCGATCCCAATACGATATGCGACGACCTCGTTGACTTGACCGATCTCATGCCCACATTGTGCGAACTGACCGGGGCCACCATGCCCAATGAAGCGATTCACGGCCATAGCGCTTACGCCCCGGTTGTTAGGCAAGGCAAGTACTCCAAGAGATTGGGTACACATTCAAGATTATGAGAAACGTCATATCCGAAGCCGAGACGATATCTATCCCAACGCAGGGCAACTACAGCCGATCGTCAAAATCTGGGAGGAGCCCGCTCAGCCAATCAAACAACCCTTCTCCGCTGAAGAGCGAGCGGCGATTGAGCAACTCAAGAACGCGTTTCGCCACAATCCCATAGCGTGAAGTCGAGGTCGAAGATAATAAGTTCAGGCAGCGTCCTTTCCAAAGGTGAAGAAGCGGAAAAGGTTCGAGCGTTGGGTGGTTGTTTCGTGTGCTATTTGGTTGGCTGGGTTTGAAGCTAGATGACTTCGATCGGTCTCTTGTCGTCAGAGAACCTCCATGATCTGTCAGTTCACTGGCGTATTTTTTACCTTCTCGATTAAGAAGGCTTCCTGCGAACCATATCTGGATTCCGGCTCAAGGTCGGAAGCAGTGACATAACATTCCAGACCTAGCTCCTCCATTGCCTCACTGAGCTTGAAACCAAGCAACGCGTGGTGCACCCAAACCGACTGAGAAGTATCTTCGGTTACTTCGACATTGGAACGGCCATAGGTCATGTAAACACTGACGCGATCGTCCTTTGAGAGGTGAGTAATGGGGGAAGCATCCTTCATCAATTCCTTCACTTCGGGCTTGTCGATGTCAACTTGAGATTCGACTCCATAGAATGCCAGAAGTGCATTGTGGATCGGCAAGTTTGGAATACCGAACCATTCGCGGTAGGTATGCATGTCGTAGGTTGATTGGCCTCCATTGGTTCCCGCAGCTAGGATCCGCGTCGACTGACGAGCGATTGGATCGGCACTATCGGGTTCAGCCAGATCGTCATGGAACGCTAGCCACAAGCTGATCCCGGCGCCCGCCGACCCACCGAAGCAAGCGATTCGTTCCGGATCAATGTTCCACTCTTTGGCCCGATGTCGAATCGTTTGGAGTCCTCGCGCTGCGTCGTGCATCATGATTGGGTAAGGCCCGACGTCTGAGAGACGGTAATTCATTGACGCAAAGGCTACGCCGGCATCGAGAAAGGTCTTAATCTGCTCAGAACGAACATTTGATTTATCACCGCCACGAAAACCTCCTCCGTGGATGTAGATGACGAGTGGAGTCGGCTTGTCGGCGCCGGGAACCGACCAAATGTCGAAACGCTGCTTTTCGTGATCGCCATAGGCGACATCTGGATAAGTCGGTGGAACTCGGTTTAACTTTGCTTGTTTTCTACGGTTATCGATCGTTTCACGGCGCCGCTCTTGGAAGTCACGGAACTCTTCGATCGTGAGCGATCCGTCTCTGGATGCATCTGCCTCAGGAAACCGATTCAGGACTGCTTTGAGTCGAGCCTTTATGTCTTGCCCCGCAGGCCGCTGTTTTTGGAACGCTTTGAATTCATCCAGGGTAAGAGTCCCGTCGCTGTCGGCGTCGCTGGCGGGGAATCGATTCAGAAACTCAGCCAATTTCGCATCGATGCCCGCTTGCGGATTTTCTTTCTCCTGCGCCTCGGCAGAGGTAGCGACAATCAAAAGTAATAGAGCGATCAGCAATTGCGTTTTCGGTGCCATAGCAAAATCCAGAAGTTTTGGTTCGAAGGAACGGTCGCGAGAAACCAGCTTCACCATATTATCACAGGACCGCTGCTTGCGTACGGGCGTCCGGTAAGAAGTTGTGAGTCATTGAGTTGACGTTCCGCTTGGCACGCAATGGGGTGTCGGTTAGGATGGACTCCATGATTAGAGCCCATGACGAACTTGTCGATTTCATTGCCGCTGGAAGTACTCCAGAGTTGGTCGCACGTTTTGAGCCTTCACAGGCAACAAAAGACCGTGTGGCCGATCTGATTCACAAGGAAAAGACCACGGGGCTGACGGTAGATGAAACGTCTGAACTCGACCATGTTCTGCAAGTGGAACATTTGATGCCTTTGGCAACAGCTCGAGGTAGAAGCCTAAACGTGCAATGACCATCTATGTCGCTATGAAACCGATTCTTGTTCTCCTCCTTTGCGTCTTGGCGAGTGTGCGTGAGGCTCACGCTGAACCCTGGATCGTTGAGCACGGTAATCCGCTAGCCGAAATCGTCATCGCCAAAGAACCGACCCGATCCGCCCGGTTCGCCGCAACCGAACTGCAAATCTATATCGAAAGGATCAGCGGGGCTCGCCTGGAAATTGTCAGCGAGCCGACGAAGCAATACGCCATCGCCATTTACGTAGGCGAGAGCACGTCGGCCCTTCAGGCAGGCGTGGTAGCCGATGGATTGAAGCGAGATGCCTTCCGCATTGTGTCAGGGGCCAACTGGTTGGCGTTCGTGGGAAATGATCTCGACTTTCAGCCCCGTGAGCCGTGGGCGCGGAATCATGGCGATTGGGCAAAAAATCGGGAGCCGGTTTGGGAGAAACTTGCGGGTCACCCGTGGAAGTGCCCGGTCGGAACTTCGCTTTACCGCGACTACAACAAGCAGCTAGATATCTGGACCTTTGATCATCGGGGTTCGCTCAACGCGGTATATGCTTTTCTCCGCGATCTCGGAGTGCGTTGGTATATGCCCGGAGAGCTAGGAGAAATCCTGCCGAAAATCCGGAGCATTGCCCTGCCTGAGGTCGACCGAATGGTTACGCCCGAATACGAAGTACGCTCGATCAGTCGCCCTTTGTTGAGCTCCAACGAAATTGATGATGCTCTTTGGTATCTCCGCATTGGAGCGAACAGTCAATATGGTGTATTGCATCATGGTCAACGACACTTGACCGAACATCCTGAGCAGCGGGCCGCGCATCCAGAATACTACACTCAGTTGGCCAACGGAAAACGTGATACGCAGAGCAAGACGGCCAACGCCTGCCTTTCCTCGGAAGGATTCTTCAATGAGATGGTCGCCTTTGCCCGGCTCAACTACGATCATTATGATGCTGAGGTCGTTTCGGTGATGCCACATGATGGATTTACCCACTGCCAGTGCGATCGGTGCCGACCACAATTGGCACTTGACCGGGGACCGTCGGGGATGTCTTCTGATTACGTTTGGAATTTCGTTGTTCGGGTCGCCAATGAACTGGCGAAGACGCATCCCGACCGGAAAGTTTTTTGTGGTGCTTATAGCACCTACCGGCTCCCCCCCCTGACGATCGATCAATTTCCAGACAACGTTTGGGTACAGCTCACCAACGGTCGCCCCATCCGTGAGATGGAGGAAGAATTCCACCGAGAAACGGCCGCGCTGCGTGGTCAGTGGCTAGCCAAGACAAACAACCCCCTGTCGCTGACCCTGAACTACACTCCGTTCACCAATCGTGGAGCCTTCCGTCCACAGTATTGGCCTCATGTAGCCGCGCGTGGCATCAAGGAAAGTCACGAAGAAGTTTGGCGGGAGGATGTTTGGCTCTCCAGTGGTAAAGGTGGCTTGCACCATCCCGGTATGGCCCATCTCAATCCCTACGTGATCTCTCAGTTCTGGTGGGACGCGGATCAGGACGTGGATGCCCTTCTCGCAGAGTACTACGAACGATTCTATGGCCCAGCCGCTAATCCGATGAAGGCGTTCATCGAGCATTGTGAACGGGAATACTTACGCCTGGCTTCCGATGCCGAAGCCTGTCGGAAAGCGCTCGATCT
>JGI12210J13797_10219568_pt1 | contig 11011 bp, 9 predicted proteins | sample ElkSlonscriptome_3_FD_13797 | JGI IMG/M metagenome (IMG submission 13797) | reverse complement strand
GGCTCAGGTGTTGCTCGTGGCATTCGGCCAACCGAAAGGCGAAAAGTGGATTCACGAGCACTACAAATGGTTGAACGTACCCGTCAGTATTCAGCTTGGTGCTTCGTTTGATTTCATTGCCGGGACATCTCAACGAGCATCGATTCTTTGGCAAAACTTGGGGATGGAGTGGTTGCATCGGATGCTCAGCGACCCCCGTCGGTTGGTCCCCCGTTATGCCGCCAACGCCGCGTTTCTCTGCGGCCGACTGATCGAAGATTGGAAGCGTTTGGTAACCAGTTGGGGCATGGGCGATTGGGCGTAGGCTGGGGTGCTCAAAAGCTTGGTGTTAATGTGCTCGTAACTTGCGCAGTTTTTGTACCTCTCCCGGCGCAGCAGGGAAGGGTCGAGTGACGCCCTTAAGGCGTTCACGAGGGAGAGAGCTAACTGTGGAACAAAAATGATGCTTACCGATACAGTATTAAACCCGAAGATTGAGCACCCCAGTCCCAGCCTATACCACTACGCCACTAGAACGTGGTTTTGATGTCACTTTCTCGACGGTCGGTGCGGAGTTTGTCGGCTAACTCGCTGAAGAACCAATCGTTGCCTTTATCTCCATCCGAGTCGTCCTCGGCTCCATCGGATGTGATTGCAACAGAAAGGTCCGCGATCAAATCGGTCATTCGATGGGTGATGGAGGCTTCTGCGAATCCGGCAGACGCTTGTCGGCCGTTCTTTCGATTGACTGGAGTCAAAATGAAAAGAACGTCAGAAACAGTTTGCAAAAATAGAGTGTCATGCGGGATACGCCTAGAGCGATCGGGCGTGAAACTCGCAAAAGAGATATTTGCAAATTGATCTTGCTTTGATGAGTTCGTTTTGCGACGTCGCCTGGTCGGGCGCATCCGCGTGGTTTTTCAGGAAAATGGGGTCTTCCGAAACAAGATTGTCGTCGATGCCAGATTCCTCTCACCATGAAATTCGCTTGAGCGAAGACGAGTTCCTCATCGATCAATCGGCATGCATCGGTTACAATTCTAGTTCCATCCCTTCCTTTTACTAGAAAGTATCCAGCCATGAAATATCTTGCTGCCATCTTGTTCTCACTCGTGCCGTCGATTGTCAGTGCGGCGGAGAAGCCCAACGTTTTATTCATTGCGGTTGATGATCTCAACGATTGGATCGGCTGCTTGCAAGGACATCCGCAAACGATCACACCGAATTTGGATCGCTTAGCCGAGCAAGGCATACTGTTTACGAACGCTCATTGCCAAGCACCCATCTGTGGACCCTCACGCGCGTCGATCATGACCGGATTGGCACCCTCGACAACGGGCATCTATTTGCAAATCTCCGACAAGGACATTAAGAAAGCGTCGGCTGCCGCTCGGGAATCGGTGTTCATGCCAGATTGGTTTGAGCAGCACGGTTACAGGACGTTTGGGGCGGGAAAAATCTATCACAACGGCGACAAGGCGAAGTCGTTCGATGAGTTTGCCTACGGCAGCAATTTCGGTCCTAAGCCGGCAAACCGAATGAACTGGCCAGCCGAGGGATTTCCGCCTGGAACCCAAACCGACTGGGGCGCTTTCCCGCAGCGCGATGAACAGATGCCCGACTTCCGAACGGCCAGCTATGCGGTGGAGAAACTGAAGGAGAAACACGAGCAACCTTTCTTTCTAGCCGCCGGATTTTGTCGGCCCCATGTGCCTTGGCATGTACCCGAAAAATGGTTCCAAATGCACCCGATCGATTCGATTCAAACGCCGCCTTATCGGTCCGATGACATGGAGGATGTTCCGGAGATTGGGAGACGAATCGCAGAGATGCCGATGATGCCGACGACCGTTTGGGCGAAAGAGAATAACGAGTGGAAGCATATTGTCCAGGCGTATTTGGCCTGTGTGACCTTTGTCGATGCACAAATCGGCAAAGTGCTCGATGCGTTGCAGCAAAGCGAGTACGCCGACAACACGATCATCGTGCTATGGTCGGACCATGGCTATCACCTAGGGGAAAAGAATCGTTTCGCCAAACAGGCGATTTGGGAGCGTGACACGCGCACGGTGCTGATGTTCAAAGTACCCGCCGGACTGGATGGAAACGCTGGCCTGGATGGAAACGAGGGGGCAGTGGAAAAAACGTGCGAGGCACCCGTTGAGTTGTTGGATATCTATCCGACACTTTTAAGTCTGTGTGGTCTGCCTGAGAATCCGAAAAACGAGGGGCATAGCCTCGTTCCACTGATCCGCAATCCAAACGCTCGCTGGGATCGATTTGCTATCTCCTCCTACGGAAAAGGAAATGTCTCGATGCGCAGCCGAACCCATCGCTACATTGTCTACGAAGACGGCTCGGAAGAACTATACAACATGCTGGAAGACCCGAACGAGTGGACCAACTTGGCGAACGATTCCAGATACGATGGGATAAAAGTACCGTTCAAAGCGGCCATCCCCAAGGAGCAAGCAGATCTTTCACCAAAGGCCAAATACGATGTCAACGCTTATTGGCGACAGAAGATGGAAGAATCACAAACGAGAAGGTAAACGGCCAGAAACGCTTTTCGGTTTATGACGACGCCAACGAGTCGTTGCAAACGATTGGAAGCGAAGACGTGAATCTGTCCAGCGACGGAGGAGACACCTTGTCGAACAACGCCGAGTTTCAAGTCGGTTTGCGATTCGTCCCAAGCGATTGGATTGCCTTCACCGTCGCCTTCGAAGCACAAACCTTTACGAACGTAGGCGGTCCCAACCCAACCGGCATTTTCGCAGGCGACGATAGCGCATTATCAGGATCGAGCCCCTGGATGACTCCATTTCCTTCGCAGGCGTGACCGTCGGAACCGAGTTGACTTGGTAAGGACATCTCGCGACCAACGGATACGCGAACTTCAATCCGAGCAAATGGAAAGAATTTGGGTCAGCCTCGGGATTCGGGATTCAGATGAGCCCCAAGGACGAAAGTAATGGGCGATAGCCCATCACTTGCTTTCGAGTCTTCCAATTGCACGTAACCGTACATCAGAACCATTCTAGACGCGACACTTAAAATCGTGGGTTTCGCCTCTTTCCACGATTTGGAGACACCGTGTCTGACCAATATCGATACGGCCGTAAATCGAGCGGCAACCGGACCACTTCCGTAAATCATGTCGACCTTCCATCCGGGAGCATTGCTCACCGAGACGCTATTGAAAGTTCCTGATACCGGGTCGCCAATCAAGAACGCCAACATGTCGCCATCTTGAGTGTCGTCGTCACCAACCCGTCTTCGGGTGTCGTACCATTGTCCGCTGAAAAGATGTTTCTTATTGCCCTGGCATGCCTAGAAAAACTTCCTGGCTGTCCCTGGAACTCACGAATGAACCCGTGGATTTTTCTGAGGAGCCAGCAAATCAGCATATTGGCGAATGGGCCGGGCTGGTCGGATTCGATTCTTCGCTTAGCGTTTTTGCTGCATCAGCCAAGCATAGAATTTAGGGTCTTCGTAGGCTTGCGTCCAAGAATCGTGTCCCGCTTCAGGATAAATGGTTAGCTTGATATCCTCGGCTCCCATTCGCTTCATTGAATCGACCATGCGTTCGGATTCTTCGAGTGGAACGACAGGATCTTTTCCGCCATGAAATGCCCAGACAGGGAGATTCATGAGGGCTTCTTTTCTTGGTCCTGCGGCAAGCAGTACCGGAAGTCGCTCGCCGCCGCCGCAGATGGGGGCGATCGCTGCAAACCGTTCGGGGTTCGAAACCCCCAGACTCCAGGTGCCAAACCCGCCCATGCTAAGGCCCGTCAGGTAGACGCGGTCCGTATCGATGTTATGTTTCGCGATGACCTCGTCCAGCAGTCCATTGAGTTCCGCGACATCCCAGGTTTCATCTTTGGGGCATTGAGGTGAAACGAGAACGAAAGGGAAATTCGGATCGGACTCCGCCTGCTTGGGTGGTCCGTGTACCTTGACCCGCGCAATGTCATTACCGCGTTCGCCAGCTCCGTGCAAGAACAAGATCATCGGCCAACCCTCCGCTCGCTTGGCATCATAATCCTTCGGAAAAAACAACAGATAGTCTAGTTCCTGTTTCAATTCGATCATGCGACTAAAAGTGTGCGCCGTCTGCACCTCTTGCTTTGGCTCTTCTGCGTCAGTAAACGAACTCATATAGACCATCGGGATGCAGAGGATCATGGCGGGGCGAAACGGGTTGGCTAACATCGAGACACGCTTTGGAGTTGATAGGTAAAAAAGGAATCGAGTGCATTGGCTATCAACCTTCCAAAGAAAACACTCGCACACTTCACCAGCGATTTTATCGTCTCTTAACGCAGCCGTCGATCAGTGTTACAACATTGGTACTATGACACAATCGAACGAAAACCCTGACCGCGATACACTGGCATCCGAATACTTCGAACGGATCCCTTTTCAGCCTTACCCGGTTCAAGAAGAGGCTTTGCTGGCTTTTTTTACTAATGAACAGGGCGTATTGGTGTGTGCTCCGACCGGAACTGGCAAGACATTGATTGCGGAAGCCGCCGTTTACGAGGCACTGCGGACGGGCAAAAGGATGTACTACACGACTCCGTTGATCGCATTGACCGATCAAAAGCTTGACGAGCTTCGGGAATCGGCGGTGCGTTGGGGATTTTCGGCCGACCAAGTCGGTTTGGTTACTGGCAATCGCCGTGTCAATCCCGACGCGCCGGTGTTAGTCGTTGTCGCCGAAATCTTGCTCAATCGGTTGTTGAATCCTGAGAATTTTGACTTCGCCGAGGTTTCATCGGTGGTCATGGATGAGTTCCATTGTTTCAACGATCCCGAACGCGGCATCGTTTGGGAATTGACGCTCGGCATGTTGCCCGCCCACATCCGCACGATGTTATTGAGTGCTACGGTCGGCAACGCTGTCGAGTTTACGTCTTGGTTGTACCGGGCTCACAATCGCCGGTTGCAGTTGGTCGTTGGGACCGAGCGCAAAGTGCCGCTGCAATACGAGTGGATCGAAGACGATATCTTAGCTGACTTTGCCGAAAAGATTGCTGCGGGTGACGAAGCATCACGGCGAACGCCTGCCTTGTTGTTTTGCTTTAGCCGTTCTCAGTGTTGGACGACCGCTGAACTACTAAAAGGCAAAAAGCTAATCGATAAGCATCGGCAAGCGGAATTGGCGGACTATTTGAACGAAGCCGACATGAGCGAAGGGGCGGGGCCGAAGTTGAAGGCGATTCTAATGCGTGGCGTCGGTGTCCACCACGCTGGCGTTCTGCCTCGCTACCGTCGAATTGTCGAAGAACTCTTTCAACGGAAATTATTGAGTTTTTGTGTTTGTACCGAAACCTTGGCGGCTGGGATTAATTTGCCAGCCCGAAGTGTGGTGCTGCCAAGCTTGCTCAAGGGGCCACGCGACAAGAAAAAACTTGTCGATGCCGCATCGGCTCAGCAAATCTTTGGTCGTGCCGGGCGTCCTCAATTCGATGATCGTGGTTACGTGTTTGCACTCGCTCACGAAGATGACGTGAAGATCAACCGTTGGCGAGAGAAGTTTGATTCGATCCCTGAAGATACGAAAGACCCGGGACTGCTGAAGGCGAAGAAGCAATTAAAGAAGAAAATGCCTAAAAGGCGAAGTGGCGAATCGTACTGGACCGCTAGCCAATTCGAACAATTACAACAAGCGGCATCGGCTGACTTGTCAAGTCGCGGACGATTGCCATGGCGGTTGCTCGCCTATCTCTTAGGTGAAAATCCCGCAGTCCAGCCGATCCGTGATTTGGTCGGACGACGCCTCTTGCCGCCAAAGGGAATCGAGGAAGCTCAACGAGATTTGAATCGAATGCTGATTACGTTGTGGTCAGCGGGCTATATCGAACTCGATCCGAAACCTCAAGCGGCACAGCCCAAACCGGTCGGTCCGAAATCAGACGCGAAATCGAATGAGCAAGGTGGTGCAAAACGAGACGATATTCCGCAGCCAACGGCGGGCGTATTCGGCGAACTGCTCGATCAAATGCGCGAGGACGACAAGACGAAGAAACCGGATGAAACCGAGGACAACAACGACCCTGATCTGATCGAAAGTCGCGGCTATGAAGTCGACGACTATCGTCCCGATTTTGCTCGGCCAACCGACCGCTTGGAACGTTTGGTTCACCTTCGCAGTATCAACCCCTTGTTCGGTGTCTACTTGGCCGATCAGTTGGCGATCGCTGATCCGAACGAGCGGATTGCGGTGTTGGAAAGCGTTTTGGAGGTTCCCGGAACGGTGGCTCGGTTCACAAGAATGCCATCGTACGAGGACATGCCGGCCGGAACGCTTGCGACGACGCGGCTCGACCCGATGTTACTGCAATCGGGTTTGGCAACGGCTGAAGAATTGGGCGGAAAGAGCGACGAAGAGGAGGAGGAAGTCCGTGACCGAGGCTTTGGACGGGTGATGTTCGAAGAGCCTAAGGTGTGGCCGCTGACGATCGGTGAGAAATTGCTGCGATTGTTCCGCGATGCCTTTCCACGTGTTCACAATGTCAACGTTCGGCCCGTTTGGATCGTCGGCGAACTGCTGGAGTTTGGTGGTGATTTCAATAAGTACGTCACGGCTCGGAAGCTGCAAAAAGAAGAAGGGATTCTGTTTCGTCACTGCTTGCGTATGATCCTACTTCTCGATGAGATGGCGAACGTGCCGCCAATCGAATCGACCGTCGAAACTTGGGAAGATCCGCTCGATGAACTGGCCGACCTGCTGACGGAAACTTGTCGGAAGATCGATCCGCAGAGCACCGATGAAATGTTGTCGGACACCAAGTCTCCTGTCGATGATCTGGTTGGGCTAGGGCGAAGGAATTCGTAGCATGGCATTCGATTTTCGTTCGATCATGAGCGGCAAACGCAAAGATCCTTTGGCGATTTTGATGCGTGGCGGTCTGTCGGTTGCCAGCCACGTTTATGGCGTCGCGACCTCGATTCGCAATCGTCGTTTCGATCGTGGCAAAACAGCGATTCATCGCTGCGGTGTGCCCGTGATTAGCGTGGGAAATTTGACAACGGGCGGGACAGGAAAAACGCCAGTGGTATGCTTTATTGCAAAATGGTTTCGAGCCAACGAAGTGCGAGTTGCCATTGTCAGCCGTGGCTACGGGCGCGGCGAGAACGACTTTAACGATGAAGCATTAGAACTCCATGCTCGGCTTCCCGATGTTCCGCATGTTCAAGATCCCGACCGGGTGGAAGCAGCTCGTATTGCCGTCGAAGAACTCGAGGCCGAATTGATTCTGATGGACGATGGGTTTCAACACCGCCGACTTCATCGCGATCTTGATGTCGTGCTAGTCGATGCAACCGAACCGTTTGGCTATGGCCGGTTGTTGCCGCGAGGTCTGCTGCGTGAATCGATTACCGGCCTCGAACGGGCCGACTTGGTTATCCTCACTCGATGTGATTGCGTCGATTCGCAAGCACTCAATAAAATTGAAAGTGAGATTCGAAGGGTGAACCAAACGGTGCCAATCGTTTGTAGCTCGCATCGTCCGACGAAGCTGCTCGAACATCCCGATTGTGAACTACCCCTTTCGATGATTGACCGAACAAGCATCGCCGTCATTTCGGCGATTGGGAACCCTGCGGCTTTTCATGAGTCGCTGCGAAGATGTGGTGCCGTGATCGTTGATACCATGAACCTTCCCGATCACGATGCATTCTCGCCCGAGACGGTGCAAACGATTCGCCAATGGATAAACGGACTGGGCGATTCTGTGGCGATGATTGTTTGTACCCATAAAGATCTCGTCAAACTTTGTACCGACCGGCTCGCCGGTTTGCCAATCGCCGCGTTGGTCATCGAGCTGAAAATTGAAACGGGGATGCAGACATTAGAAAAGGTATTCAGCGGAGATTGGCGAGATGCCGCGACTTGATGATCGATTAAAGACGGTGGCTCGGCAAATCATCCATCAACCGAACCAGCGAAACGCTCACGTCGATGTTGGATCGGATCACGGACATTTGCTCAAAGCACTCCTTGCGACGGGGCGAATCGACTTTGGAATTGCCATCGAAAACAAGCGAGTTCCTTTCCAGAATTCGATCAAAACGCTGGCTGGAATGAATGTGGATTTACGCTTTGCGGATGGGCTTTCTGGACTACAAGTCGATGAAGCAGATAGTTTGAGTCTTTGTGGGATGGGAGGTGAAACGATGATTCGGATCCTCGCCGAGCATCCAGACCGTATCCCCAAGCTTCTCGTCTTGCAGCCTAATCGGCGAGCCGACTTGGTGCGGCGTTGGGCGATAGAAAACGATTTTGCTTTGATCGATGAGCAGATTGCCGTTGGCCATTGGCGGTATGTCATCTTGCGTTTCGAAAAACTCAGCTCGGATCGCGAGACTTGTTATGACGATCTCGATTTCGAAGCTGCCATACTTTTGGGTCCGCATCTCATCCAGCGTTGGCAGCCTGAATTTGTGCTCGGATTGCGAGAAGAGTATGCCTATCTGAGCCAGCTGAAGCCGAATGCAGGTAATGCCAAAAAGCGTCTCGATGCGATCGAGCGGATAGGAAGGCCGAAAAACCTTTACCATTGAGGTCGTGCGGCTTTTTAGTGTGGCGTCGTAATGTTTTCCGTCACCCTCCCGGCGAAGCCAGTTCGTTCTACCCCACATCTTTATTCTTGGTTTTCGGGTTTCTTGGTATCGGGTTTCTTGGTATCGGGCCAAAGAGGCTGTGATGTTTTGTAGCGGAAGTCGTCAAACGAATTGCCAATAATTTCATTGCAAACAAACAGTCGCTGGTTCGAAGTCGCTGGGTGCGAGCACGAAAAAACCCCGTGTTTTCACACGAGGCTTTGTTAGAAATCAGAGCGGTTATTGCATCTACCGCGCGACCGAAAGGATCGTTAGATCATTTCTTTTAAGCCCTTTAATGGGCGAATGGAGAGTTTTTTGCTAGCAGGCTTTGGATTGAGCCAAATTTCCTCGCCGTTGGCTGGGTTGCGACCTTTTCGCTTGGGCTTCGCTTCGACGTCCTTTAGGACGATCTTGCACAGGCCAGGGATTGCGAATTGGCCAGGTCCTCCCTTTGCTAGGGACTTTTCAATTTCGACGGTCAGTGCATCGAAAACGGCAGCAACGTCTTTTTTGGATAATTCAGTTTGCTCAGCGATGTTAGCCAAAATTTGAGTCTTCGTCGGAGCCTTTACGGGTGCGGCTTTTGCCATTGTGCGACAACCTTTGCGTTTGAAAGTTTGGGTGGTTTGATTTCGAGCTTCGTTGCTCGCAGTTTCCTATCGGCAAAGTGTTATGTCCAAACCATAGTAAACGCAACCCGCCTTTGGGCCAAAAAGGCAACGTTTTGCAGTGTTTTTTATAAAAACAGCGATCTGGGGACAATTTGCTGCCAATTTAACGACGCTTGACACGATTTTTACCGAGTGAATGAGCCGTGATGGCCCGTTTCACCGCCTGTTCCACCGCTGAGGAGTCGTTGCATTTTTGCCGCATACTGCCAGTCCGCAGCGTTAAACAGGGGTCCGACCGGCATGCGGCTTCATGTGTTTATCGGTCACGCAGGTAAGCCAGCGGCACGCTAGGCGAATGTGTAGAAACACGTCAGATTGGCTCTACGCGGTCCACCTTTTGCTAAGCCAAGTCAAGTGTTCGATCGTGTGGGTGGTGATTTCTAGCGAGCACTCTTGAGCCGCTAGCGACAAGGCACGCTTGGCTAATCGGACGATTTCTCCCATGCGTCCTTCCGCCGTGCGGTGCAGTCGTTCGATCGCCGACTCGGCAAAGATGTTGGTATCGCCGTCGACTCGACGCATCGATTGTTGGATGAATTGGCGAGTGTCATCGAGCGTCATAGGATGTAGCTCGACGGTTGGCGTCGTGATGCCCAGATGCATTTCGCTGCGGAGATAGTCGTCGGAACTCATTGCAATAATGAAAGTCAAAGCGGAAACTTTCCTTAGTTTCTGGACTAACCGTAGCACGCAACAATCGTAGCGATCGCACATCCAAACCGAGTGAATGCCATGATCGGCAAGCGATTTCAGTTCGGCGAGCACCGCTTCGCGCTGGACCCATTGTTCATTGAGAATCGTCAGCTCTCGTTTGCTTAGCAATGTACAATGCGAAGCTGTATTGCCGCTTCCGCGAAAAAGGGAAAGATGTTTCAGCAATGTCGTCGCACCATTAGATGGTGAGGTGACCAGCGAAAGGGCGGAAGGTTTCTCGGGGATTAATAAACCGAAGTGGGCAAGAGCGGCTCTTTGCGAAGAACCGACAAAAAACCAATTTTCAACGTCGGTTGTAAATGGATCTGCCGAAAGCTTCCAGTATCGTTCTGCTTCGTTCAACGGTGCTTGCTATCCCTTTACGTGTCAAAGGATTGATAGGAGTTGTCTTGGCACTTGTTGTGTGGTGCTTAGAAAGTATCATCGTCCTCGGGTAGTCGTTTCCTACAGCGACGACTTCATGGTTCACGCTTCATTTTTCATTCTTTTGATTCCTCAAGATGACTCGTCGTTATTACTGTTCCAACTTGCCGCCGCATGGTGGCGAAATCAAACTTGACGATTCGGAGTCTCAGCATGCCACGCGAGTCATGCGGGTCAAAACGGGCGAATCGGTTACGCTGTTTGACGGGCGAGGCTACGAAGCGGAGGCGACGATCTCGGCGGTATCACGAAACGAATGTTGGTGCAACGCTTTCTCGCCGGAGCGAATCATTCGAGAGCCAGCGACTCAGCTCGATTTAGCAATCTCACTTCCCAAACCCGAACGTTGTAAAGAACTGATCGAGCGTTTGACGGAACTAGGAGTTCGCAAGGTGATACCGATTGTGACGCGGCACACTCAGCGGCCCCCTTCACCTGCGCTACTCGACAAGTTAAACCGCGTCATGATCGAGTCGTGTAAGCAATGCGGGCGAAATGAATTGATGGTGATCGACCCGGTCACGAAAATCGAAACGTTTCTCGCTTCGGACGAAGCGGCTTCATGCCGTCGTTTGATTGCCCATACTGGTCAAGCCGAACCACTTGAG
>JGI12210J13797_10350817_pt1 | contig 11012 bp, 10 predicted proteins | sample ElkSlonscriptome_3_FD_13797 | JGI IMG/M metagenome (IMG submission 13797) | reverse complement strand
AGCCGAACAGCTCGGCGTCGACCGCCGCGAGCGTCTCGGGCTGCCGGGCCAGCTCGTCCCCCAGCGAGACGCGCATGCGCTTGAGCAGCCCCATGGCCTCCATGCGCAGCCGCGCGGCCAGCCCCCGGGTTCGACCGCTGGACGCGGATGCTTCCTGCTTCGCTCGAGCCCGCAGCAAGCTGTCGAGGCTCTCGCCGCACGCAACGAAGGCATCCACCCACGTGCGCAGCGTCTCGTGGTCACCGGGCACGGGCAGGAGGTCGAAGTCGGGCTGGTGCTCGGCCATCCGATCCCGCTTGCCCATCGCGTGGGCCGCCTCGGTCGCGTAGCTCCGCTTCAGCAGCGACAGCTCGGGGATGAACGTGGCGCGCACCCGCTGGGCCGACTCGCGGATCTCGTCGGCCAAGCCCGGATGCAAGCGCACCGCCTCGGCGTAGTGCCAGATCGCCGCCCCCAGGGCATCGTGCTCCGCATCGGTCTGCGCGAGCACCTCCGAGTGGGATCGGCTCTCGACGAAGGCGGGGGCAGGGAGGGCTTCGATGGCCTCTCGGACCTCGTGGAGCCGAGGTGCATAGAGCCGCCCCGCATGGGTGTTCGAGAGGCTGGTCTCCTTGTGCTCGAGGAGATCGGCGAGCACGAGGCGTAGGTCGGACAGGAGGATCATCTGCATTGGTAGGAGGTCCTTTCAGCCGCACGAGCGACTCGTCCTCCCCTAGTGATCTGCCGAGGCAATCCTGACGGACTTCACTCGATTTTTCGTATTGGGCCGCATCGCGCTGGCGGTACCGGCGACCACCAACGCTCTCGTGTGCGGCCGTAGGGACCGAGAACGACGATACGAGGCCGATGGGCCCGAGTCGTACCTCGGGCGGGCCTCGACGGGACCTCCATCGTCGCCATCATCATCGGCCTTCCGCATCACTCGCGACGGCGCGCGCGGACTCGGAGACCAACCGTGCACCACGGGTGGGGCCCGGCCGAGGTCGGCCTCACGCCGATCACCTCGAGCCCGTTCGTTTCGTTGGCTTCGAATCTCGCCCGGGTCGGCTCGCGGGTCCGTCATTCGAGCTTGGACTCCCGCCAGCGGATCACATCTAGTTAGTTATGTTAGCTTCAGACCACGCCGCGGACGCCCGGGGTCTGGATATGTGAGCTTTGCCCCAGGCCCAACGCAGTCCGATGCGTCGACGCCCGGCCGCGCATTCCAGCGCTTCCCCGTGGGCACACGACGATCCGAGCATCTCTCCCTCGTGCCCGGGTCCGCGCGCGACCCTCCCGATGTCGTCCGTGAGCCTCGTGCTCCAGGGAAACCGTGCCGCGCGCGTTCGTGTCGTACCCTCCCCATTCTGCTGCTTCCGCTGCTTCCGAGGTCCCCATCATGCTTCGACGCTCTTCCCTCGCGGCCCTGCTGTTGGTCGCGTGCACCAAGCCTGCGATGACCGACGGTCCCACCGCTCCCGCGCCCCACGCCTCTTCGCCCGCCGCATCGGAGTCGGGCCCGGCGCTGGACTACCCGCCCACCCGCCGCGACGACGTCGTCGACACCATCCACGGCCAGGCCGTGGCCGATCCCTACCGCTGGCTCGAGGACGTGGAGGCGCCGGAGGTCCAGGCGTGGATGAAGGCCCAAGACGAGCTCGCGCGTGACTACCTCGGCTCGCTCCCCATGCGCGACCAGCTCGAGAAGCGGCTCATCGAGCTGACGTACATCGACGCCTCGTCCCCGCCCAGCCACCACGGCGATCGCTACTTCTACTGGCGCAGCCACGCCGACAAGGAGAAGGGCGTCTACTACTACAAGAACGGCAAGGACGGCGAAGAGCAGGTCCTCATCGATCCCAACCTGCTGTCGGAGGACGGCAGCATCTCGGTCAAGCAGGCGTCCCCCAGCCACAGCGGCCGATACGTGGCCTACAAGCTCAGCGAGAACAACGCCGACGAGTCCACGATGTACGTGCGGGACCTCGAGACCGGCAAGGACTCCGAGATCGATGTCATCCCCGGCGTGAAGTACAGCAACGCCCAGTGGACGCCCGACGACAAGGGCTTCTACTACGTCTACCTGCCCGTCGACCCCTCCATCCCCGTGATGGAGCGGCCGGCCCACGCCGACGTCCGCTTCCACCGCCTGGGCACCCCTGCGTCCGACGACGAGGTCGTCTACCCGGCCATCGGCGACCCCACCATGTTCATCGGGGTCGACCTCAGCTTCGATGGCCACTGGCTGATGCTCTACAAGGTCCAGGGCCCCAACACCGAGGTGTACTTCAAGGACATGCGCACCGCGAAGGGGCAGCGGAAGGGCTTCCGCCCCCTGGCCACCGGCTTCACCGGCAGCTACGGCGTCGACGAGTACAAGGACCGCTTCTATGTCACCACCAACGAGGGCGCGCCCCGCAGCCGGGTGTTCGCGGTCGACCCCGCCCGGCCCGAGCGGAAGCACTGGCGGGAGATCATCCCCGAGCCCGAGGACGCGGTGCTCGAGGCGGCCTACGTGGTGGGCGGCCGGCTCATCACCATCCAGCTGCACAATGCCCACAGCCAGGTCGACGTGCGCGACCTCGAGGGCAAGGTCCTGCGCAAGGTCGAGCTGCCCGGCCTCGGCTCCAGCAGCGGGCTCATCGGTCGCGAGGACGAAGACGAGGCCTATCTCTACTACACCTCGTTCACCCAGCCCCCCATGATCTACGAGACCTCGGTCTCCACGGGGAAGACCAAGCTGTGGGACACCATCGAGTTCCCCGTCGACACCAGCCAGATCGAAGACGAGCAGGTCTGGTACGAGTCGAAGGACGGCACCCGGGTGTCGATGTTCGTGGTGCACGCGAAGGGCCTGACCAAGGACGGCACCCACCCCACCCTGCTGACCGGCTACGGCGGCTTCAACGTCACCATGACCCCCGGCTTCTCCCCCGCGGCGGCCCTGTGGGTCGAGCACGGCGGCGTCTATGCCATGCCCAACCTGCGCGGCGGCGGTGAGTACGGCGAGGCCTGGCACGAGGGGGGCATGCTCGGCAACAAGCAGAACGTGTTCGACGACTTCATCGCCGCGGCCGAGTACCTGGTGGCCGAGGGCTACACCAGCCCCGCCAAGCTGGCCGTGCAGGGCGGCAGCAACGGCGGCCTGCTCGTCGGCGCGGCCATGACCCAGCGGCCCGAGCTGTTCGGCGCGGTGGTCTGCGCCGTGCCCCTGCTCGACATGGTCCGCTACCACAAGTTCGGCAGCGGCCAGACCTGGGTCCCCGAGTACGGCAACCCCGACCAGGCCGAGCAATTCCCGTTCTTGTTCGCCTACTCCCCCTATCACCGCATCCAGCCCGACACCGACTACCCGGCCATGCTCATGCTCTCGGCCGACAGCGACGACCGGGTCGACCCCATGCACGCCCGCAAGTTCACCGCCGCCGTCCAGGCCGCCAGCCGCAGCGGGGAGCCGGCCATCATGCGCATCGAGGAGAAGTCGGGCCACGGCGGCGCGGGCAACCGCAAGAAGGCCGTCGCCCAGCAGGTCGACACCTTCGCGTTCCTCCTGTCCGAGCTGAGCGACTGAGAGCCACCATGGACGACCCCGACCTGCTCGACCATACCCAGCGCCAGCGGCTGCGCACCCAGCTGCTGCGCCTCGAGCAGGAGCTGGCCGGCGCCATCGAGCAGAGCGCCGAGGAGGCGCAGCCGGTCGACCTCGACACGCCGATCGGCCGGCTGTCTCGCATCGACGCCATCGCGCAGCGCGAGATCTCGCAGGCCGGTCGGCGCCAGCAGGCGCTTCAGCTGGGCCAGGTGCGCACCGCCCTCGCCTCGATCGACGACGAGGCGTTCGGCCTGTGCCGGCTGTGCGACGAGCCGATCGGCTGGCCCCGGCTGCACGCCCGCCCCTTCGTCACCATCTGCCTGAGGTGCCAGGCCGCCCGCGAGACTCGGGGCGGGTGACCCCACCGGGGCGGGTGACCCCACCGAGGCGGGTGACCCCACCGAGCGGGTGACCCCACCGAGGCGTCGGGCAGCTCCCCGGCGATGCGCTACAACGTCTCCATGCGGCTGTTCGTGGGCATCGATCTCCCGGACGCAATCGACGACCATCTCGCGCTGATCGGCGGCGGGATCCCGGGCGCCCGCTGGGACGAGCCCGACAAGCTGCACATCACGGTGCGCTTCATCGGCGAGGTCGACGGCGGCACCAAGCGCCGGCTGGAGGACGCCCTCGACTCCGTCCGGGTCGCGCCCTTCACCCTGAGCGTGGCCGGGCTCGGGCACTTCCCCCCCAGCGGCAAGCCCCGGATCCTCTGGGCCGGCCTCGACCAGCCCGCGCCGCTGCACGACCTGCACGCTCGGGTGGAGCGGGCGCTGTCGTCCGTCGGCCTGGAGCCCGAGGGCCGCAAGTATGCCCCCCACATCACCCTGGCCCGCCTCCGCGACCCTCCCCGGCGCAGGCTGGTGGAGTTCATGCAGCACCACGCCCTGCTACGCACCGCCTCGTTCGAGGTCGACGCGTTCCAGCTGTACTCGAGCGTGCTCTCTCGCCGCGGGTCGAAGTACCGCATCGAGCACCACTACCCGCTGGCGGAGTGACCCGCCGCGGCCCCCTCACACCCGGGGCGGGCGCTCGACGACCGGCGGGATGAACACCCAGCCATCCTCCAGCCACAGCGAACCCAGGCTCTCGATGGCGTGGGCGAGATCCTCGGGCGTGGTCGCCACCGGCGAGGCCCCCTCGAGATCCCGAGGCCCCGCCAGCCCGCGGCGGGCCCACAGGAACGCCGTGAACGCGCAGATCACCGCATGGAACACGTGGGCGTTGCGGACCACCAGCTCGGGCCACACGTAGTCGAAGGCGATGCCCTCGGTGAGGCCGGACAGCACACGCTTGCGCATGGCCCAGACCCGGTCGTCGTCGCCGTGGCGGGACCGCTGGGCCACGCCCGCCCCGAACACCTGGGAGATCGTGGCCCGCGGGTTCACCTCGATGAGGTTCTCGTGCAGGCGCAGCTGCGGGGACAGCACGCGGCGGAGATAGGCCGCCCGCGCCGCGACGGGGCCCGTGCCCTGCCCCAGGGTCTCGCGGGGCCGAATGCCCACCGCCTGCTGCACGATCTCGGCCGCCCGCTGGGTGTAGGGCGTGACCGCGGGCTTGCCCGGATCGCTCCTCCCCCGCGACTGCAGCCGCGGCGCCCAGCGGCGCATCCACGCCACCACCGGCACCGTGCAGCGGGCCACCGTGGGGCACGGCAGCTGGCAGCGAATGCAGGGCGGCAGGGTCAGCGGCGCGTCCATGGCCACCACCGTGCGCTCGTCGGTCCAGCGCCGGAGATAGGCCACCAGCACCTCGTCGCGAAACAGGGCGTCCCCGCCGGGCTCGTCGCCCGACGCGCCCGTGCCTCGCTGGCCGTGGCGGACCTTGGCCTCGGCCACGGCCAGCCGTGGCCGACCGGTGGGGCCCGTGCCCAGCTCCAGGCGGGCGACCGCGGTGTTCTTGCCGCGGCCTCCCCCCAGATCGACGCCGATGAAGCGAGCGAAGCCGGCTCGAGCGCCCCGGGGCGACTCGGCCCGCTCGTCGCTCATTCCGGTGCCGCGCCCGGCTCGACGACCGAGGGGGCCTTCTCTCGCAGGAAGCGGAGGTACGCGATCACCGAGGGCAGCTCGAGCGCAGGCAGAGCATCGATGAGCTCCCGGGCCTGGCGACGCAGGGTCTCGGTGGGACCCTCGCCCCGGGTGCCGATGGGCTTCTCGAGCGGCACGTCGGGCTCGGGCGGCTGCTCGGGATCACCCCAGGGCGGGTGCTCCCCCAGCGCGATGTCCTGCCCGTTCAGCCAGTTGTTGATGTAGATGTGCAGCAGGTTCGCCCGGTAGGTGAACCACCGGTCGCGCTCGACCGGATACGAGAGCAGTACGTCCTTGAACCGGCGGAACGCGCCCTTGCCGTCTATCGCCAGCACGAGGCGCTCGCGCAGGGCTTCGTCCTCGACCGAGGACACGAAGCGCTCCATCCAGCGGTACTGCTCGCGGGACGAGGCCGGATCGAGGTGAACGAAGCGCCCCTCGGACCGGCGGATCAGCTGGCGCTTCTCCTCGTCTTCGGGTCGGCTGTCGACGATGGTGACCACCTGGCCGGTGCGGAGGTCCAGGTAGCTGTGGGTCTCGGGAGCGTTGTGCTCGAACGCCGTCTCGAGCGCCGTCCAATCGGGTTTGGGAGCATCTGAGCTGAGTTTCATCGGTAGGTCACTCCATGCGCGTACGAAGTCCCGGCGGCGGTCTCCGGTGGTCAGCCGGACGCCGGGTTTGGGTGGTCGGTGAAAGTCACCTGCGCTGGGTCATGCACAGGCGCCGGCCAGCATAGACCCCGCCCCTCACACCCGGCAAGACGAGGACGACGACGACCACCCCTCGACACGCTCCGGGTCGGCCCGCCCGCGGCCGCCGGTCCGCTTGCCCCTCTAAACGTTTGATATCGAAGGGTTCTCATGGGTTTCGCTCCCCTCGCCTCGCCACGTGACTCGCCCAACGAACCCCGTGTTCGACCGGGTCGAGCCGGCCCACGGCGCCGCGGCGCCGTCATCACCTCTCGGTCACCGTCTGTCGCTATGCTCGCGGCAGTACGCCGATGACCGAGCCCGCTCCCATCTCCGAGGTCGAATCCCGCCTTCGCCAGCTGCACCCCGATGCCCGGTACGAGCTGGACTTCGAGACCCCCTTCCAGCTGCTGGTCGCCACCATTCTCGCCGCCCGCTGCACCGACGAGCGGGTCAACCGGGTCACCAAGACCCTGTTCGAGCGCTACCCCGATCCCACCGCCTACGCCGAGGCGGACCTCGAGGCGCTCGAGCAAGACGTGCGCCCCACCGGCTCGTACAAGACCAAGGCCCGCGCCCTGCAGGGCATGGCCCGCGCCCTGCTCGACCGCTTCGGGGGCGAGGTCCCCGAGACCATGGACGAGCTGGTCACCCTGTCCGGGGTCGCCCGCAAGACGGCCAACGTGGTGCTCAACATGGCCTTCGGGATCCCCTCGGGCGTCATCGTCGACGCCCACGTCGCCCGGGTGAGCCAGCGCATGGGGCTGACCCGCCAGAAGAAGGCCGAGCGGATCGAGCAAGACCTGATGCAGGCGCTCCCGCGAGAAGACTGGACCCACTTCGGCCCCGCGATGGTGTTGCTGGGCCGATACATCTGCAAGGCCCGGGCGCCGCAGTGCGGCGAGTGCCCCATGGACGACATCTGCCCTCGATTGGACGTGTGACGATGGACCCTTCTCTACGCTTTCCCGGCGGCTGGCACGACGTGCTCCGCGACGAGCAGACCAAGCCCTACTGGAAGAACCTGTGTGCCTTCGTGAGCGCCGAGCGGGCCGAGCACGAGGTCTTTCCCCCCGAGCCCGACGTGTTCAGCGCCCTGTCGCTGACCCCCTACGACGACGTCAAGGTGCTCATCCTCGGCCAGGACCCCTACCACGACGTGGGGCAGGCCCACGGCCTGTGCTTCTCGGTGCGGCCCGGGGTGAAGGTGCCGCCGTCGCTGCGCAACATCTACAAGGAGCTGCAGGCCGACCTCGGCTGCACCATCCCCGACCACGGCTTCCTCGAGGCATGGGCCAAGCAGGGCGTGCTGATGATCAACGCGGTCCTCACCGTCCGCGCCCACGAGGCCAACTCGCACAAGGCCAAGGGCTGGGAGAAGCTCACCGATCAGATCATCCGGGCGGTGAACGCCAAGGAGGAGCCGGTGGTGTTCCTGCTGTGGGGCGGGTATGCGCGCAAGAAGGCCCGGCTCATCGACACCAGCCGCCACGGGCTGGTCGAGGGCGCGCACCCCTCCCCGCTGTCGGTGAAGAAGTTCATGGGCAGCCGGCCCTTCTCCCAGGTCAACGCGCGGCTCGAAGACGCGGGGCGCGAGCCCATCGATTGGCAGGTCCCGCCTCTGTGAGCCCCGGCGGACTCCGAGCCTCGGGGTCCGCCGAGCGCTCGCTACGAGCGCAAGCGCCGGCGTAGCGAGACGAGAGCCTGCCGCAGGGGCAGCACGCCGATCCCCCCGCGCTCGACCTGCGAGATGAGCCGATCGAGCATGGTCAGCGCGTCGCCGAAGCGCAGGCGCTCGGCTCCATCGATCGCATCGAAGTGCTGCTCCTCGAGCCGCTCCCGCGGATCGGAGGCCTCGTCCAAGTCGAACGCGTCGCTCGCCGACTCGCCGCTCGCCGCTTCGCCGCTCTCCGACTCGCCGCTCTCCGCTTCGCCGCTCTCCGACTCGCCGCTCGCCGCTTCGCCGCTCTCCGACTCGCCGCTCGCCGCTTCGCCGCTCGCCGACTCGCCGCTCGCCGCTTCGCCGCTCTCCGCTTCGCCGCTCGCCGCCTCGAGCTGAGCGCGGAGCGTCGCGACTTCGGCCTCCAGCGCATCGACCGGACGCGCGCGCACCTCGTCGAGCTCGCGCTCGAGCTGCTGCACCTTCCAGCGCAGCGCCTGGTTGTCGGCCTGCGAGGCCTGAAGCTGCTCGGCGGCGTCGGTGGGCTCGGTCACCGCGCGCGCGAGCTGGTCGCGCAGCTCGCCGGCCTGCTGCTCCAGCCGCTCCCGCGCCGTCTCGAGCTGATCGACCTTCTCGAGCAGCGCCTGCCGGTCGATGGCCGCCAGCTCCGCCTGCCGCTGGGCCTGCAGCAGCCGATCCCGGAGCACGTCGTCCCCGCCGCCTGCGTCCGCCTCGAGCGGCAGCTCCACCAGCGTCATGCCCTCGGGCAGCGGAGGATGCTCGCCCGCGATGGCCACGTACTCGATGAAGGTCGGCGACTGGGTCCCCAGCGTGTTGTCGAACGACAGCGGGACCTCGTCGTCCTCGCCGTCGTCGTCGCCGCCGAAGTCCACCACCGCGGCCATCGGCGGCCGGTACACGCCGTAGATCCGACCGCCCCCCAGCGACTCGTCGAGCAGCTCTCCCAGGGCGGCGAAGCCAGCGTCATCGTCGTCATCGTCGGCGGCGGCGGTGGCTCGAACGCTCACCACCACCGTGCGACCGTCACGGGCGCGCTCGGCCAGCTGCTCGCGCAGCCGGGTGCCCCCCGGGGCTTCATCGTCGAGCGCGCTCAGCTCGACCAGGGCCACCGCCCAGTCGCGGTGGGCGACCACGTCGGCGAAGCTGGCGCGCGGCAAGAAGCCGGTGCCGGGTCGCGTCCGGGCCAGCTCGCGGCCCACCGCCTCGTCGCTCACCGCCATCCACGTGCGAGACTTGGGCACGCGGGGAACGAGACCGTCGACCAGCTCGGACAACGGCTCGTCGGAGCCGCCGGCTCGGCTGCTCCCCCGCAGGGCCATCTCTAGCCCCGCGTCGACGATCACCCGATTCCGATCCCGCCAGAGATCTTCGAGGAATGCGTAGCGAACCGCCCATCGCAGATCGTCGGTCATGGTCGGCCGCAGTCTTAACCCGCTTCCGTCGGCCCCCGCAAACCCCCGGGTCCGGCGGGCGCGCCCGCGCGCTACAGCGGCCTCTGCGTGGGTTTGCTCCGCAACCCGCGGTCCTACCGCGTTCGTGCGGCGCGCCCCGCTGCTAGACTCCGAGCGCGACCCCGCCCCGACATGGACGACAAGCTCCGCAACAAGCTCCAAGACATCGCCGAGCGCCACGAAGAGCTCGGGGAGATGCTGTGCGCCCCCGAGGTCGTCGAGGACAAGGCCCGCTTCCTCGCCGCGTCTCGCGAGCACGCCGAGCTGCGCCCGGTGGCCGAGGCCTTCGCGCACTATCAGCAGGCCGAGCAGGGCCTGGCCGAGGCCCGCGAGCTGCTGAACGACCCCGACATGCGCGAGCTGGCCGAAGACGACGCCCAGCGCCTCACGACCGAGATCGAGCAGCTCGAGGCCCAGCTACAGCGCCTGCTGATGCCCAAGGATCCCAACGACAGCAAGAACGTGGTGCTCGAGATCCGAGCGGGCACCGGCGGCGAGGAGGCGGCCCTGTTCGCCGCCGATCTGTGGCGCATGTACTCCCGGCACGCCGAGCGCATGGGCTGGGCGCTGGAGCCGATGTCCGCCAACGAGGCCGGCGCGGGCGGCTTTCGCGAGGTCTCGGGCCTCATCCGCGGCAAGGACGTCTACGCCAACCTCAAGTTCGAGAGCGGCGTGCACCGGGTGCAGCGCGTGCCCGCCACCGAGTCCCAGGGCCGCATCCACACCTCCGCGGCCACCGTGGCCATCATGCCCGAGGCCGAGGAGATCGACTTCGAGATCCGAGATTCCGACATCAAGCTCGACGTGATGCGGGCCTCGGGCGCGGGCGGCCAGCACGTCAACACCACCGACTCGAAGGTCCGGCTCACCCACATTCCCACCGGGCTGGCCGTGGAGTCTCAGCAAGAGAAGTCCCAGACCAAGAACCGCGAGATCGCCATGACGCTGCTGCGCAGCCGGCTGCTCGACCGCGAGATCCAGAAGTACGAGGCGGAGCGCGCCGCCCAGCGCAAGTCGCAGGTGGGCTCGGGCGACCGCTCGGAGAAGGTCCGAACCTACAACTACCCACAGGATCGGATCACCGATCACCGGATCAATCACACCCGGCACAACCTGTCGGCCTTCATGGACGGCGACATCGCCGACGTGCTCACCGCCCTGCGGGCCCACGACGAGGCCGAGCGCCTCGCCGACGCGCAGCGCGACTGATGCCCGAGGCCACCCGGCGGCGATGAAGCGCTCGTTCCAGGTCGAGATCGCCGGGCAGCCGCTGTCGATCCGCAGCGACGAGGGCCCGCAGTACGTCCAGCAGCTCGCCGACTACGTCGACGCCCAGCTGCGGCAGCTCACCCAGGGCCGCCGCAGCTCGCCCAGCATGCAGCGAGTGGCGCTGCTGGTGGCGATCCAGCTGGCCGACGAGCTGTTCCGCGAGCGCGACCTGCATCGCCGCTTTCGGGCTCGGGTGGCCGACAAGCTCGCCACCCTGCGCGACGCCCTCGACGCCCACGAGGCCCACCTCGCCGCGTCGCCCGAGCCTCCCTCCGAGCCCGACGCCTGAGCCCGAGCCCGCCGCCCGAGCCCGACGCTCGAGCC
>JGI12210J13797_10639897_pt1 | contig 11013 bp, 10 predicted proteins | sample ElkSlonscriptome_3_FD_13797 | JGI IMG/M metagenome (IMG submission 13797) | reverse complement strand
AAAAGTCGCAATCAACGAAGCTATCGAACTCGGCAAAAACTTCGGCGGTGACTCATCTGGCCGCTTCATAAACGGCGTACTAGGCTCCGTGTACAAAGAGCTCGGTGAACCCGGCAAAGAAGAAACCAGTAAGCGCAAGAAGCCCCGCAACGATCGACCACTTGTGCCATACGAACAAATGCCTATTGAACGGAAGGGTGGGGCGGTTGTCTTTGCCAAGGAAGGCGAAGATGTCTATGTTGCATTGGTGCACGATGTCTTTGGCCACTGGACGCTTCCAAAGGGTGGAATCGAAGATGCTGAAACCGAAGAAGAAGGTGTTGCGCGAGAGATTAAGCAAGAGCTTGCGCTTGACGCTCGCGTAGTCCTAAAGTTAGGTGATAACGAGTATGTGGCGAGCAATCCTGAAAAGGGCAAGATTCGCAAGCATGTAACATACTTCCTCATGGAGTCGGGCTTCACGGATATCGTACTTGAAGAAAAGGGTGGTCTGGACGACGCTCGCTGGTTTAAACTTGCAGACATTCTAGACCTGAACTTCTACCATGATATTCTCCCGATTATCACGAAAGCGATCAATCACCTCCTCAATCCTGATGAAACCGGCGGCGCACAATAGCACCTAACGACACTGCAACATCCACACCATCAAAGACACGTACTCTTTGTATGTGTTGGCGCAACATGCTTCCACTCGGATACCGTCATCACTCCCATACACCAACACATTTCAATTGTTATATACAACCTCAACTATGAACGAAGAACAAACAGAACACATCAAAGCATTCACTGAACAGATAGGTGTCGTCTTTCATGACCCCACACTTATCAGAACAGCATTCACACATCGAAGCTATGTAAACGAGCACCGTGGTGCACCAATCGAGCACAACGAGCGTCTTGAATTTTTGGGGGATGCGGTACTTGAACTAGTGGTAACGAGATACCTTTTCGAAAAATTTCCCGAGAATCCTGAAGGTGAACTTACCGCGTACCGTGCAGCACTTGTAAATACAAACACAATCTCAGACGCAGGTACACAACTCGGCATGAATGAGTGCATGCTCCTTTCAAAAGGAGAGGCGCGTGACACGGGAAGGGCGCGGCAGTACATTCTTGCAAACGCATTTGAAGCCGTGATCGGCGCTATCTATCTTGACCAGGGCTACGACGCAGCAAAAGCGTTCATTGCAACAACTATCTTCCCACGCACCGACGACGTGGTAAGTAAACGACTCTGGCAAGACAATAAAAGCCGTTTTCAGGAACTGGCGCAGGAAAAAGTATCCGTAACGCCAAGCTACTCGGTATTGAACGAAACCGGTCCAGACCACGACAAGCAGTTTACCGTTGGTGCATTCCTTAAAGAGGAGCTTATCGCCAAGGGGGGTGGTAAAAGCAAACAAGAAGCAGAGCAAAAATCAGCACACGCGGCACTTGCAGCAAAGGGCTGGCTCGACTAAGTGCGACGTGGCATGCATATATGCTAGGTGAGGCATAGTGTACTATGTACACTATCTTGCATATTACAACACAAATAGGTATTGACTGTCAATACGTTCTATGCTATATTTACGAGTGCCCCCTGCAGTGTTCTGCAGCATTTTTTGTTGCAGTGCGCACAGGGGGTGGTCCTTGTCTCATGTAGTACTTCTGCATGTCCTCGGGCCCTTACACTTAAGAATCGGCCTATATTAGGAACGGTTATAGCATTCGGGGTAGCAGCAGCTAGTCAGCTCGTTAGCATCCCGGACCATGCAGTCACACTCGTTACAGCACAAGAGTCTACTGCAACAACAGAGACGCAGGTACTTGCATACGAGGAGACCACAACCCCACGGAGTCACGTTCGTGCAGACGTGGAAAGCGAGGTAGAAGCGTACTTTCAAGACATTCCTATAATGGCAAAGGTAGCATGGTGTGAGTCACGCCATACGCACATTAACCCAGCAACGGGCAAGGTGCTACGCGGACGAGTTAATTCGTCTGACGTCGGTGTGATGCAAATCAACCTGTACTACCACGAGGAGCGAGCGAAGTCGCTCAACCTCAACCTGTTCGACCTTAGCGACAACATGGCCTATGCCCGAAAGCTCTATGAAGAGCAAGGCACACAGCCTTGGAGCGCCAGTCGCGCATGCTGGGGCGCACGGGAACTTGCCTTACGTTAAGACACAGGGGTATGCTTATGACATACTCCTTTTGTCGTATGAACCTATGAAAATCGACTGGCAACTTGTATTCAAAATAGTAACCGGCATCATCATCGTGCCGATGTCACTCCTTGCAAACGTACTTTGGCCATGGTGGGAGAAAACCTCATTGCCTATAAAAATACTCACCGGCATCATCGTACTGCCGATTACTGGCGTTGCATACCTTACAACTGCGTGGTGGGAAGGGTTGTAAACGAGGGTGTAGGTGGTGTTCACACTACATACACAATTCACTCCCGCAATGGATGGTACTTGTGATGTGATTCCTCAGCATAGCGGTCAGAGGCGTGCACATACCGCGTGGTTGTCTCCAAGGACTCATGACCAAGAAGAATTTGTATTGCTGCAGGGTTTGCGCCTTGTTCAGCAAGATAAGTCGCGAAGCCATGGCGCAGCGAGTGGGCACTTGTCGGCACATTGATACCAAGCTGCTCGCGATACTGCTTGATCTTCGCCTGGAGGTAGTTTGCGCTCACATGCTTCTTCTTATTGCCCGCATTCGCGCCACGCAGTGAAACGAAGAGGTATGGCAGATCGTCGGTGCGCTCCGTAAGGTACTTCTGAATGTGCTTTTGCGCGCGATCAGTAAGATAGATGAAGCGCTGCTTACGACCCTTACCTTCAATAAAGATGCGGCCCGTGGCATCGAGCTGGTTTCGCTTCAAGGTAATGAGCTCAGAGATACGCATGCCGCTTGCAAACAAGGTCTCGAGCATAGCACGATTGCGGAGTGCCACGATCGTATTGCGCTCAAAGGTGGCGGGCGACTCGATGAGACGCACAAGCTCCTCGAGCTCCGAGACTTGCGGATGCGGCTTCTCACGACGTAAAAGCTTGATCGCTGTCGGCTCAATCGGTACCGGATAGTCCATATCAATGAGATAGGTAAGGTAGCGCCTCAACGAGGTCAAGTGACGGTTTATTGTGCCGCTGCTTAGGCGTTCATCCGACTCTTGGTTCTTAGCAGTACGACGATCGTCTGAGTTTAGATACGCCTTATACTGCTCAATGGTCCACTTCGTCACTTTTTCAAACGGCAGGGAAGTGAGGTCGAAGGTCAAGAAGTTTGAGAAGGTCTCGAGATCGCGCTCGTAGTTAAACAGTGTGCGTGGTGAGTAGTTGTTGGCTTGAATGTGCAGCAAGAAATCGTCGACATGCGGCAGGGCTACGCGTTCTGTTGTATGCTCGTCGGTATGATTTTTTTTTCGCATAGATATGTTGCTAACGGCGTGAGCGGGGGAGCTGCTGCAGATTGGTTGCTCCTGCATACATAGTACCGCGACGGGCTAAAAGCGCGCTAGAATTGGCTGTGGATAACTGAGTATAATATCTCTAATACTCAGTTATATGGTAGGGTTTTCTTGAGCGATCATATGCCGTCGAATGTGTTGCCATACGATACTGCGTCCTTTCGCACCGCTCGCCAGGCTGCGAGGCGCGCTGTGCACGATGCTATGCTTATACATTGACGCGTGCTTGCGCTGTGTACGATCGCTCATACGTGGCTTGCTATAGCGCTATTCCGTCTCGCTTGTGCCGTCTACATGAGCTCGATACCTGTACCACAGACCACGCACGACCCAACCAGAAGACGCTCACACAGCCATACGCACGTATCACGACGAATTATACGTACGTAGATGCTTGGCATGCTTGTTTGGATACCATTCCATGCCAGCTTCCCTTTGTGCAGCGCTCACGCGATACGCCACAGCAGCTTATAACGACGCGAGCCCGCTCATACGTGCACAGAGGCCAGGCCTGCACACAACGTGCATGCATATTAGTTAGTGTACTTTATACACTATATAGGGCAGCGAAGGGCAATGTGAGTCCCGCGCTCGCATCCTACCTCGAGCCCCATACTTTTCGATGTGCACCAATTGCACACACTATTCTTGCGGCAGGTGGCGTGTGAAGTGCTTCTTGAGCGTATCATCAAGCGCCTTCTGGAAACGCATAGCATGCTTTGGTGACAGCACTAACTCACTCACCAAGACGCCCCTTCCCTCATCAGGTCGAACCAGAGCGAACTGAAACATCACCTCTTCATCGGTGACGTTTATTTTTACACTGTTTGCATAAATCGGCTTGGCGTCCGGTGAGACACTAATTTGTATCTGCTTCTTCTGTTGTGTTTGTTCTTCCATATGCGTAACATGTGGTTAACTGTATAATTTTTTAGTGTTCACTGCATTCCCAAACAACAATAGACACACGTGTTTAAAAATTAAAAATTGCAAAATTGAAAATTCTTACAGGTAGTCCATAGGATTCAGGTACGCCTCGTAGCCAGCTACCGGAACACGCGCTGCACCACAGCTCGTAATCGCCTTTACTTCACCAAGACGCACCACATTCACACCCTTACTCGCATACACCGTAAAGTGGAGGTGTGGCCCGGTTGAGTAACCCGTGTTGCCTGAGTAGCCAATGAGCTGTCCTGTTTGCACCTGCTGCCCTTGACTAACCGATACTGCCGAGAGATGCGCATACAGTGTCGACAGACCGTTTGCATGCTGAAGCAGTATCCATTTACCGTACGAAAGGCATCCAGGCACGGCATCTGTGTTGCCTGTTTCGACCACACGGCCTGCAAGCGATGCAACAACTTTTGTGCCGGGTGATATCCCGAAATCAATACCGTTATGCCCCTGTCCATTGTAGGCACCACTTTGAGCAAACGCTGTGTTGCCAAAGTACTGCGTGAGGCAGAACTTGTTGCCGAACGTTGCTGTGCGACTCAAACAGCCGCTCATGATGGACGGATCAACCGGCCAACGCAATACACCAGAGCCAGCAGCAGGAATGGAAGATGGGTCAAGGATAAACTTAAGTTGCGCCTCGAAACTCGCCATCTCCTTTTCAAACTTCTCGCGTGCCGCTTTCTTCTCGGCGAGTAATCGCTGATAGTTTGCTTCTTCACTTTCTGTTGCATCAAGCAAGGTATCCTTCTGTGCACGAGTCTGGTCAAGCGCACTCTGCTCGCCAGAGAGCTCACTCTTCAACACCCCAAGCTCGTTTCGCTTACTGAGTGCTCGACTCTTTGCAGCTTCATACTCTCGCTTCAATGCGGACAATGCTTTCAAATCAGCTCGCAGCGATTCGCGCACCAGCAATTGCTCCTCTAGTGTGTCCCACACTTCCGCAAGCGAGTTGTGAGCCAACAGCATTTCAACCATTGTCTCATTCTCAAGTTGGTCAATGGTACGAAATGATACGCCAATCGCATCAAGGTCTCGTTGTATCTCAATTTCCTTAATGTGTATTTCCCGCTCCAACTCTTCTATCTCAAGGTCAGTTGATGATATCTTCTGTTCGGTTGCACGCACATCACCCTGAATTTTTTTTCGCGAAAGATCAAGTTGGTGAATAGCGTTTTGTAGAGTCTTCTTTTCTGCTCCCACTTGCGTAAGCTCGTGTTCAAACTTCTGTATCTCTTCTTCGATTTTCTTCAGCTCCACCTGACTTTTTAAAATCTTCGCCCGTAATTCAGCGGCCGATTCCTGAGCGCCAGCATGCTGCGTCGTGTACGTTACACCAACAAATGCAATGCACGCAACCATACACAATATGAACCCCCACATATGTCGCCTTGATGATGTCATACACTAAGCATATCTATTGCAACCCGCAGACGAGCAAGCGACTCCTCCTTTCCCAGGGTTGCGGCAAGTGTAAATGGGTCAGGCGAGCGATCCCGTCCGGAAAGTGCATAGCGCATCGGCCAGAGAACATTGCCCTTGCCCTGCTCTTCTGCATACCCCATAAGTGCTTCCTTGAGCGTATCAGACGAGAACAACACATCATCAATTGACGCAATGTGCTCACACACAACACGAAGACGTTCTGTAGTGTGCTCTGGCATTGGATCTTTTCGCCACACAATCTTTTCTATATCAAGCTCAGGTCGCGCAACATAAAACGAATACTCCCCTGCGGCAATTGCCTGATTAAGCTCACCACAGGTTGCATACCGGTCCCGCAGGTCATCAACTGCGACATCAGAACCTGCGAGCACCGGCTTGTATAATTCTTCACGAATACCCTCAAGCACATAGATGCGATCATCATGCTCACTGAGCTTCTTTCGGTGTTCGCTGTTGTGCCACTTTAGCTTCTCTATGTCAAACACCGCCCCGCCCTTTTGCACACCGTCAAGCGAAAACGCTGCTGCAAGCCCATCGAGTGTAAAGTGCTCTTCGTCAGTCCCTGGGTTCCACCCCAACAGTGCTAAATAATTTACAAGGGCTCCTGGCAGGTACCCCTCTTCTCGATAGGAAGCGATCGAAACCGCCCCCTTACGTTTACTCATTTTTGATCGGTCGGGCGCAAGAATGAGCGGCAAATGCCCGTAGACAGGCACATCGTACCCAAGTGCTTTTTGGATGAGCATTTGTCGTGGTGTATTCGAAATATGATCCTCGCCACGAATGACATGACTCACCCCCATATCTGCATCGTCGACCACTACTGCCAAGTGGTAGAGTGGATCTGTGCGCGAGCGAGCAATGACAAAGTCGCCAAGCTCAGTAGTATCAAAACTAATCGTGCCACGCACCGCATCATCCCATGCAACAAGCTCGCCTTGGTTGCGAAGACGCACAACCTCGACTGTGCGTTCTGGGTCATCCTTCGCAGGCTCTTTTGATACATATGCTGAACCAGCAGCGAGCAATGTGTCGATGGCCGCTGTATGTAGTGCCAGACGCTCGCTCTGTCGTACAAACGTATCGTGCGTTAGGCCAAGCCAGGTAAGCCCGTCTAGAATATCTTGTTCATTCTCACTCGTACTCCGTGCCTTGTCAGTATCTTCAATACGCAATGCAAAGGTACCGTTGTTGTGTCGGGCAAATAGATAGTTAAAAAGTGCAGTTCGTGCAGTACCAATGTGCAAGAGGCCGGTTGGACTCGGTGCGACGCGCGTAACGATAGATGTGTTGTGTGTCATACAGTTAGGATGCTTCGTGCTCAATTGCAATACGCATAATTTCTTGGGCGATAACCTTTGCGGCGTCCGGTCGCTTAAAGGTGCGTGCTCCTTCTATCATCTTCTCGCGCAATCCTTCTTCTGTAAATACGCGGTCGATTTCAGACGTGAGCACGTGTGGTGTACAGTTATGCTGTTCGATAACTTCTGTCGCCCCACTTCGAGCGTAGGCATAGGCGTTGTAGCGCTGGTCGCGACTCACCGTTTCCGGAATCGGTATCAGGATGCTCGGTAATTCCCAATTCGCAATCTCAAAAATAGCTCCCGACCCCGAACGAGACACTACCAGGTCGGCCGCCCCTGCCGCTGCCCGCATGTCGAGCGTTGTTAAGTACGGCATTGGCTTGTAACGCGCAGAGTGTTCACAGTCTTCAAGCTCAACTTCAGCAATCTGCTTAAATGCTTCAAAGTTCTCCTTGCCGATTTGGTGAATAACCTGATACCGGGCAAGCAGATCTTTGAGCGAACGAAGGAGTGTGTTGTTGATGTGATCCGCCCCCTGTGAACCACCCATCACGAGGATTGTTGGAACATCGCTTGCAAGATCAAAATGCATGTGCGCATCTTTTGTTTGTCGAATACGAATATCAGAACGAACTGGGTTGCCGACACACGCCACACGATCCTCATGTTCAAAGTGTTCTGCTGCCTCCGGGTAGCTCACAGCAATACGTTCAGCAAACTTTCCGGCCCACAAGTTCGCGCGTCCAGGCACCGCGTCCGAATCATGAAGAAACACGGGTATCTTGAGTATACGCGCAGCCATCACAACCGGAACCGACGCGTAGCTTCCCTTACTAAAAACAACATCTGGATAAATTGAGTACAGCAAGCGAAGTGCTTGCGGCAGGCCAACAAGGGTTTTAATAAAGTCAGTAGCATTCTCTAACGAGAAGTAAACTCGAAGCTTCCCCGCAGCGACATGTTTGTAGATGAGATCATTTTGGTAGAGCAAACCTTCGTCGTACGGCTGATTCGAAAGATAGTACAAATCAGGCTTCACCAGATTGCGCTCACGAACGAGCGCATTCAGCTCTTCAGCCACCGCAACAATCGGGTAAAAGTGCCCCCCGCTTCCACCTGTTGTAAATACAATTTTCATACCATGTTGTTAGCGCAATCGACGCGTTGTTTTTGCATACCTAGAAACGTTCAGCACAATCCCAACTCCAGCCAGAGCAAACAAGAGTGACGTTCCTCCCTGACTCATAAATACTAGTGGCTCACCAGTGAGCGGCAATATTCCAACCATTGCACCAATGTTTATGAATGACTGCGTTACTATTAGTATAACAATTCCAACAGCCAATAGTCCACCAAACCTGTCCGGGGCGCGCGCTGCAATCAAAAGACCGCGCACAGCAAAAAAGACGTACAAGACAACAATGCCCACACTCCCCAAGAACCCAAATTCCTCAGCTGCCACACTAAAAATCGAGTCACTCATCGGCTCTGGTAAATAGCTAAACTTCTGCACACTCTGCCCAAAGCCCCGCCCCACAACACCTCCAGACCCCACCGCAATGAGGCTTTGCTTTATCTGATACCCAGCACCACTAGGGTCACCTGCAGGATCAAGAAATGTTGTCACTCGGTCCAAGAGGTACGGCCGCGAGAATGCGATTACTGCAAGCCCCAGTATAGCGAGCCCCGCGAGTAGCGCCAGATGCTGTATTCGCACACCTGCAGCAAGTACCATGGCGCCTCCAGCAGCTACCATAATTACGAAGGTGCCGGTGTCGGGCTGCAGCATGAGGAGTGTGCCAGCAAGCGCAAGTGTGCCCAACACACCACCAAGTGCATACCGGATATCCCGCAACTTCGTGTGGTACGTGCTGTAATACCACGCAACAACAATAAGAAACGAGAGCTTCAACAGCTCACCAGGCTGGAAGGATACACCGGCAACATTTAGCCATCTGTGGGCACCGTTTAACTCAATGCCTACCCCCGGCACAAACACGAGTGCCGTAACAAACAGGGCAGCTAGAAAGAGGTGTGGTGCGAAACGCTTGTAGACACGATAGTGGACATGCGCAAGGATAGAGAGCGCTATGAGTCCACCACCAATTCCAAGCACCAGCTGCGAAAACGCAACATCACTGAATCGCAACCCATCCCGCGCAAGTAACCCGAGCGAGGCAGAACTAAAGAGAAGAAAGCCAACCAAAACAAGGAGCAGCGTTGCTCCCAAAAACCATCGGTCAATCTTGTTTGCTCGTCGAGGCATAGACATTACGCCATTCCACCAAGCGCCACAATAACGCCAATAAACGCCATGACCGCAGAGAACACCCAGTATCGCATCGTAACCTTGTGTGAGGGCCAGCCAAGCGCTTCAAAATGATGATGAATTGGTGCGACCAGGAATACCTTTTTACCACGAATCCGTTTCGAGAGGACCTGCATCACATCAGACAACACGGTAACTACTAGCGGAAATGCTATCAACGGGAGTACTGCAACCCCCTTACCCTCCCCTAATTCATCGGTCATAAACGCGGTAACAGTAAGCGCGAGCGTAAGCCCCATCACACCTGTTTCTGTCATGTAGAAACGAGCAGGCGGAATGTTAAACCATAAAAATGCAAGCAACGCACCAACAACCGTTGCGCAAAACGCAGCAAGGTCAACCTGGTTCTGTGCAAGGGCTATCAAGCCGTAACTCCCAAAAATAATCGCAAACACCCCACCAGCCAACCCATCAATGCCATCAATTACTCCGCCGGCATACACCGCAAGTCCCACAAGCACAAAGAATGGCACAAACCACACCCCGAGCTCAAGCACACCATCAAATGGTATCGACACACCCGACACGCCGAGCTTCTCGTAGAACCACCAACCGGCAAACGCGCACACTGCACCCACCGCAAGCAACCGCTTCGAAAGCGGCAAGCCACCAGCAAAATGTTTACCGGTTCCCAGTACCTCCAGCACATCGTCAATCAACCCAACCCCTGCTCCTACGATAAGCGCAAAGACTGGTAACCATGTTTGTCCGCGTGAGAGAAACTCTAATTTATCAAGCGTCGGCCCACCAATGTAGCGCTCCAGGAGCCAAATGCTTCCTATCGTAAGGAACACTGCCGCCCATATCACAATGCCACCCATGCGGGGTGTGTTCACTTCTTTCTCCTTATGGAGTGCGTCAAATATTGGAGTGTTCCCGCCACCATATCCATTCTTCTTTCCCGCAGTTTTTTTCCAGCACCGATACTTGTAGAGGTAGTGCGACACGAGCGGCGTAATACACACGCCAACAAAAAAGGCGATAGCCGCGGGGCTCAAAATCTTCACAAAATCGATGACCATACAGGGGGTATCAATCAGTATAGCACTATACGTGCGGCACTACCCTGTGCACAATACACACACTGTGGTCTCATAGCACGCCACACCGCCCATTCCGGGCGGTGTGGCTGTGTGCGGGCAAGAAACCTGCTTTCAGAACTGTATGGGGAGAGGGAATATATTAGTGAGGCTATAATAACACTTACGACTCTGACTATTTAACTTTCTTTGCATACTTCTTTAGAGCAAGCTGGTACCCCTCTTCAATTAGTGGTTTTAATTTTTCAAAGGTATTTACGGACGGATTAAGCACACAAATCCATGACATCCATCCGTAAACTGGGTGCGGCATTATTTTGTCTATTTCTGAAAAGTCATAGTCCATATTTACCACACCACCCGCGTTAGGTCTTGCTGGGATAGTGTTAAACATTTTTAAAAAGGTCTCTTTCGTTATTCCAAGGTTAAGTCGATATACATTCTCTCTATCCAAGCTAGAGGCTTGGTCGT